>Ga0114898_1001790_pt1 | contig 12019 bp, 26 predicted proteins | sample Malvired_Geostar_FD_83496 | JGI IMG/M metagenome (GOLD analysis project Ga0114898, IMG submission 83496) | Marine viral communities from the Global Malaspina Expedition - Malaspina viral metaG DeepMed_Geostar | ecosystem: Environmental > Aquatic > Marine > Oceanic | place: Mediterranean Sea... | reverse complement strand
TGATATTATGGGCGATGATGTAGATGGCATTGCTTCCAGTATGGAAGATGCTGAATACCTTTATGGAAACTCCTTTTGGGAGTAGAAAGGTATTTATGCAATCTAACGAAAAAAGAACTACAATCGTATTATGGCCTGGTATTAGGAAACATAAGCAAAAAACGACAAAAAAACAGCGATTGCCAGGTAAGTCGAAAACTAATTTCGACACCGACATAAGAAGCAGTCGAAAACACTACATCATCTTCGTTTGAAAGGGAAAACACATGAACGATCCTACTGAATCCATTCGTCGTGAAATGGTCAAAGAGATCAACGCTGTTGAAGGTAGTCGGGAGTATCTCGAATCCAAGTACGGCGAAGTCTGGAATACTAAAGAACTCCAAGAGGATTTCTTTGTGGAAGGGTTTTTGGCTCCGTTTGTTTCCGTAAAGCGTAAAAGCGACAACGTGAAAGGAACCTTGGAGTTTCAACACGATCCACGATTCTACTTCAACTTCTCGGATTGACACCGACATAGAGAATGTCGGAAACAACACTCACACAAAGGAACAAAACATGGATTCAGAACAGATGGAATACATCGACGATACCGATGAAATGGAAGAAATCGAACCGGAAGACGACGGTCAACCGACTGAATACGAAGAATGGCAAGATTTCTACGGTGGCGATGACTGGGACCACGGTCAGTACGACAACCAGTTTTAGTTCGACACCGACATAGAGGTTGTGGCAAGCAACAACGCTTGTCACTTCACACTTTTTTGAAAGGGTTTACTACCATGATGGATTCAGTTGCTGAGTTGGCGTTGGACAAGCTGAAAGCGTCCAAAGGTGTTCGGGACAATGTGCTGCCCGGCAGTTACACTGTCAATGAGTTGGTTCGATTGACTGGCACAATCAATGTTGCCGATGATGAGGAAGCTGCTTCAACGGTTGCTATTCCTCTGCTCGAAACGTTGGCGTTGTGTCTGGTTCACGCCGGATTCACCCGTGAACGCACTCGTAAGATTGTAATTCAATCTTGCAAAGATGCGATTGAAGCTAAGGGCAAGGGTAAAGGTGCTATCCTTGAAACTCTGGCATTGGACAAGCGGGAAACCTACAGTAAGGTTCTCGAAACGGTGGAAAGCATCAAGGCGGAGATTGCTTCCGAACTCCCTAAGATGCAGAAAAAAGGCAAGGTTACAACGAACCTTACTGCGGTTGCCGTTCAATCGAACGTCGTAAGGAAAGCTGCATAAACCCTTTCCCCTCCCCCTGTAACGTGCAGGGGGAGGGTATTTTTTTTTGTTTTAGATAAAACAAATCGACCACGACATAAGGGGTGTTGAAACAATTCACTCTCTGAAAGGGAAAACACATGGACGACCTCAGACATCTTATCGAAGACGGCTCACAATTGGCTACTTGCCCTTATTGTGAAAAAGTTGTCAATAGAGGCGGAACCAACTATGCGGGCTACGTTCTGCACAATAAATGTTATAACGAGTTCTGCGAGGAGCTTGATGATTACGCCAATGTGACGAAGGCTGCCTAGACACCGACATAAGGGGTGTTGAAGCAACTAACTTACTGAAAGGGAAAAGACATGAAAGCTATCAAGATTACAGCAGACGGCAATGTTGACCAGATTGAAGTCAACGGTTATGAAGACCTCAAAGGACACATCGGCGGGTGGTTGGAAGGACTCCATCTCACAGACGATACTTTTGCCTACATCGACGAAGAAGGCAAAATGAAGGGATTGCCTTACAATGTGCTTGCCACAGAGTTGTGTGCGGATTTGCAAGTTGGATTAGCACCGACTGACTTCATCAGTGGAACAATGTTGATTGTCGGCAGCCCAGATTCAGAAGGGAACGAAACAGACGTTCCTGACCACATCTTGCCAAAGGTAATCAACGCAGAGAAAAGTTGACACCGACATAGATACCAACATCAGCGGGGTCAAGTGTCTCGGCTCCACAAACAATTCGGCATGTTGCTGCTGGCTTGTCGCAAGACCGCCAGTCAAGCTGTGCCTCATAAATCGTGTCTTGAAACACGCCCCGCTGATGTTTTTTTATCTGACACCGACATAAGGGGTGTTGAAACACTCACTGAAAGGGAACAACACATGGAGAAACGGAGAGATCTGCTGGAACTGGCCTATGACGGGTATCGTTTGCTGCACCCGGACACATGGTTGACAATGTCCTTTATCGGATTCTGGACACTCATCATCATCGGCACGAGGTGACACCGACATAAGGGGTACTGAGTTTGATTATATCTGAAGCCACAGGTGAAGAAGTGTCTCAAGCACAACTCTATGGAGCGTGGCTTGGAACACGATGTCATTTCGAGTACGTGACCTTTGCGTTGTTATTTCATGACTACGGGATGGCTGAAGCCGTGCGTTTGAGCAACTTCCTGTCATAACCACATGGAATCCCTGGCACGAGTTGACACCGACATAAGGATTGTCAACAACACTCACTGAAAGGGAAAACATGAGACGTAAGCATTTTGAAGCCATCGCCGCAACATTGAAAGACTACCGAACGAATGAAGATCACGTTCACATCTGCCGTGACTTGGCACAAGAGTTTGAGACGCTCGCTCCAACAAACTTCGACAAGATAAAGTTTATGGAAGCCTGCGGGTATGATGTCCAACTGCTAGACGGAAGCTATTTCCAGCTAACGACATGGAATAGTGTCGGGCATCTAGTTTGTACACACCTCATGAAACTGTAAGGGGAAAACATGATTCACTTCTTCGATGGCAACAACGGTGGTGTTATCTACGTTGGAACAGAAGCCGATATGGCTGCAATGGATGAAAACGGTGGATGTTCTTTTCTATGGAACGGAGATACCGCTCCTGTTGGGGGAACTATCGAAGTAAAAATAGAAGGAACTTCGAGTGGAACCATCAAGGTTGAACACTGGACGGTTGAGAAGGCTCGCAGCTTCGGAATCGACCCCGCCGGTAATTTGGTGTACTTGAACTAGTTCAAATCGACACCGACATAAGGGGCGTTGAAACAATTCACTCTCTGAAAGGGAAAACAAATGAAGTTCACTCACTTTGGTACAGAGTATGATGGGTCTTTGCAGTTTAGCCGCTATCATGCCAACAACAACCTTGCTGTTCAGCTTGTCGCTGATAACCAGCCCTACGCCACTCTCAGCACTAACGTCGAGGGTGTTGTTTTGATGGATGACGAATTCGTCGCTAAAACCTACTCTGAGAATGAGGGGCTTTGCGAACAATTCATCGAGGCTGGTTGCTTTGAGCGAACCGGCAAGGTTGCTGTGGTTGGGTTTGCTGGTGAGCAGCCAATCCTGCGGGTTCTTCTCGGACCGAGCTTGATTTTAGCTGAGGCACGAGTGGGCGGCGTCTTGAACCGGTAACTCGCCTGCTTGCTAAAGGGGTCAAACCCCCTTTAGATTTGACACCGACAGAAGGGTAGTGACAAAAACCTCACCAGGAGTGACAAAAACGTCACCAACCTAAGTGGTGTTGCAGTAAGCACTTAGACTTACCTGGTATCAAATGTGTGACATGGGGTATCAAATATGTGACACCGACATAAGGGGTGTTGAAACAATTCACTCACTGAAAGGGAAAAACATGACCATTTCAATCGTAGGTCACAAGGGATTTCAAATCGCCCTGTCTAACGGAATCACCGTTAGCGTCCAGTTCGGTCCTGGAAACTACTGCGAGAGGCGAGAGGAGGACTTTACTGCTCCAGAAGAGTCTGACTTTTGGTCGAGTCAAACGGCAGAAGTGGCTGCCTTTGTCACCAATAGTGCAGAAGCCTTGAGCCGGAATTGGGTTCACGTCGATGGCTTTAATTCTGGGGATGACGTAGTTGGTTGGCTGGATGCCGATGAAGTAGTTAAGTTCATCGGTAAGGTCGCCGCTATGCCGAACCGAACTAAAGTCGCCTAACGGAACGGAACAGAACGGAAAAGGGGTGGAGTTGTGATGACTCCACCCCTTTTTTATTCCACCACCACTATTCGACACCGACATAAGGGTTGTGGCAAGCAACGACGCTTGTCAAACACATTTCTTTTTTGAGAGGGTTTCCACTATGGCGTTCAGTTTCACCGAGTACAAAGGTAACGATTTGGTGTCTTTCGAGTCCGAGACAGTTCGGGACGATGGCAAAATCACCGTGAAGCCACTTGGTTCTTTTGGCAAGGGCAAGGCTAGTGCTTTGGTTAGCATGATTCACAATGGTCTCACTGCCAATCAGGCGAAGCAGGTTTTCAAGGCTCTCGTTCAGAGGTCGTGGTGGGTCAATGATGTTCCTGCTGAGGAACTGATTGAGGGTGCTACGGAACTGGTCGGAACCGGTGACCTTCTAGCCGAAGCCGCCAAAGCCGCCTAGCGGAACGGAACTGGGGCGGAGTTACAGTGACTCCGCCCCTTTTTTATTCCACCACCACCACTATTCGACACCGACATAGAGGTTGTCGGAAACGACACAACGACAGTCCTGATCGGGACGACCGATGGGAGATACGGCAATCACATCTTCGCCCTCGGCTTCTCAACCGCATGGCAGTAAGGAGCTATTCGCTGTCTGGCCAGGAGCCAGTAGTGACCGCTGCCAAAATCGGAGTGAGAGGACGAAATGAAAGATTGCCAGTGTCCCCATTCGGTTTCTTTTTGACACCGACATAATGGTTGTGGCAAGCAACACTCACACAAAGGGAAAAAACATGTCAAAGTGGTTCAATTTCAGGCAGAACAACAGCGGTGGTGTTTGGTGTGGACCTGCTATTAATGTGGCAGTACAAGCAGATTCTGCGGATGAGGCGAACAGCATTGCTGAACAGCACGGGATTTACTTCGATGGCGTTCAAATGGGAAGCGATTGCGAATGTTGTGGCGACCGTTGGTACGGCGTCTACTCTGACGATGGAGAAAATGAGTACATGGAAGCTATCGGCTCCGTATCTTCGTCGGATATAAGATGGGCGGATGAATCTGGGATACCAGTCTGGGTTGCTCATTTTAGAAATGGGAGCGTGATGAAATCGTGTGATTACGGTACGACACCGACATAAGGGGTGCGACACAACACCTCACTCCTTGAAAGGGAGAAAACAATGGCATCGCTGAAGGAGATTCGGTTGTTCATCCAGACGCACAATCAGCAGGACAAGGTTGGCGTCGATTCGGTGGGCGGCAAGCACGTTGTGGTGAACAACTTTGGTGCTGGTCGGGACGAAACCACCTACGTCTGCCAGTCGCTGGCGGATGCTGCTGGTTGCGTGAGGCATATCGTCCTTGGCATTCCCATCATCGTCGAGGTGCCCTAGACAACTCGACACCGACATAGAGATTGTCAACAACACTCACCTGAAAGGAAAAACATGTCTGAGTCCATTAGCATCACTGGTGATCCGATCCGAGATGGTCAAACAGTATCCGTCGATCACACAGTAACCGAGTTCAAGGTTGTTGTCCGAACTAGCTCTGTTCGAATCGGCCCGGAAACGATCAAAGACCTGATTCAACAAAAGTTCGAGGTTGTGAAATGTGAAGTAGTTGATTCACAACACTACGTCAAACCTACCAACCTTCCTGATTTTCCGGAGTAACCACAATGAAAACATTTCTCATCCTCAAAGTCGGTGCAGAACTGCATAAACGGTTCTTACAAAAGACCATGTGCAAAGACAGATGGACAAGTTCGTCTTTTGCCCATAGTTTTCTTTCGTTGGAAGAGGCGGAAACGGAAGCAAAGCAGCACGAAAACGTGCGGATTATCTGGTCGGATGGACAGGCTTGGGGGGATGTCACCTAGTTCGACACCGACATAGAGGTTGTCAACAACACTCACTCACACAAAGGAACAAAACATGGACGATACACTCTCAATCATGGAAGACATGCTTCTACTCATGGCAGGCACCGCTGTCGCAGAACGAAGATACAACGTCGATGACTTGATAAACAGAATCCGTGACATTCGCAAGCAACGAGAACAAGAGTGCTTGCAAGAGGCTGAAGATACGTATGAGTGCCTTCAGCAGGATGAAGATGGAACACGACAACGGGAGGACTACCTGTGCATGAGATATCCCCATGCTCAGGGGGATTAGTTCGACACCGACATAAGGGTTGTGGCAAGCAACAACGCTTGTCACTAACTTTCCTCTCTCTTGGAGATTTGCAATGTATCAAGTTCAACTTCGTGGCAAGAAAAGCCCCGCACCAATCAAGCAGGTACGCAACTTTCCTGCTGCCGATGGCGGTATCATCTCGCTGAAATTCCCCTGTCTCAGTGTTCACGTGACGGGCGAAAACGATGAATACCCCGATAGTTACTACACCATTTCGTGGAGTAACTTCTACAGCGACAACAGTGCCAATCCCGGCAAATTCAAGCTTCAACGAATTGAGCACAAACAGTCTACTCTGTACGTGCTTGATAGCAACGGGCGAAAAGCCACGTTCACCAACAAGTTTGGACTCCGAGAAAACATCGTTGACCAGATTGCAATGAACCTGCGAGGCGAAAGCGAGAAAGAGCGGGTTGAAGTATGGGACAAGCCGCCGGAAGCGGAAACCATTGATAGTTGTCGCAAGATGCTGAACGACAGGTTTGGCGAGCTTGGAAACGACATTCTGTCACTGTTCGTCAACCATGACCTGTTCCTGAATTACTGGGACGGAACGGAACGGGTGGCAGCGTAAACCATGAGAGAGAGGGAGGGGATAGGGCTTCGGTTCTATCCCCTCTTTTTTTCATACAATTCGACACCGACAAAGAGGGTGTGAGAGAAAAGTAATTTTTCCTCATGAAGTTTTGATGCCCAGCGGGGTATTAAGTATGGAGGCAAGTGGTTCCCACGTTGGTTCCTACAACGGCCAGTTGCCAACAACTGATAAGGACTTTCCTTATGAAGAAACGATTCAGTATGTGGATGGAGTCTGCTGCCAATTTGATTAGGAATATTGGCAAATTTGTCCCGTTGCAGAAAAAGTTCATTCTCAACAAAGAGGAAAAAGATGGTGTTTGGGTGAATCATTTCAGGTTCGACCAAGTTGCTGGTCAGCCAATCTCGTTCCCACGGCTTTATGAAGCCTGTATGAAGGGATTTACTCTGGATGAGGTTCGATTAATCTTGGGAAGTGATGAGCTTGCTAAGGCAATGGAAAGAATTGCAGAGCTTGTTTGGCATCCCACAAGGTCTGAATTGATGGCTTATCACAAGGGAACGGGAAGTGATGATGTGATGGAAGATGTTCCATATCACTTGAACATAGATTGCTGCCCTAAATGTAAGGAAGAAATGGGTGCAATCCGATGTTTACACGCTGTTTTCCATCCTGAAATGGATGATGCATAACTCGGAAGGGAACAGAATTGGGGCAGGGTTGTAATGACCCTGCCCCTTTTTTTGTTTTATCTAATAAATCGACACCGACATAAGGTTTGTCAACAACACTCACGGAAAGAAAAAACACATGATCAACGTAGAAACAAAAGCGATGCGAATTGTTGAGGGCAAAGGGGTCCAACTGGATCTGCCCAATGGCGTGACGGTTTCGATTCAGTTTGGACCGAGCAACTACGCCGATGACGATGCAAGGCGGCAGTCCTGGGATGCCCCGAAAAAGGCGATGGCTGCTGATGAGCCTTGGGGGTCGGATCTCGCAGAGTGTGCCGCCTACGTTACTGGCACTAACCTGTCGTGGGTTGCCGTGCCGGGATTCACTGGTCCGCTGGACGATGATGATGACGGGTTCTGGGATGACGTTGTTGGCTACCTCGACGTGCAGGGGGTGCTGGACTTCATCAATCTGGCATCGCAGGTTGTTGCAGAAGCGAATCCGGACAGCTTCGGCAATCGGATGTTGTCTGCACTAGAACGACGAACTAACTGACACCGACAGAGAGATTGTGGCAAGCAACTTCGCTTGTCACTTGTTTACTTTTTCACGGAGATGGCGATGCCAAAATCAACAGTTACGATATGGCCAGGTGGCTATAGCATCAAGATAAGTCTGCCCAAAAAGAAGAGAAAATCTCTTTCCTCGGAAAGACTCGACAAGAAAAAGTCTTTGAGCGTGGTGTTCGTCTAACTTCGACACCGACAGAGAGAGTGTCCTGATCGGGACAACCGGATGGGAGAAAGACAATCACATCTTCGCCCTCGGCTTCTCAACCGTATCGCAGTAAGGAGCTACTCGCTGTCTGGCCAGGAGCCAGTAGTGACCACTGCAAAATCGGAGCGAGAGGACGAAATGAAAGATTGTCAATCTTCATTCGGTTGCTTTTTTTTCGACACCGACAGAAGGGGTGTGGAAAGCAACTAACCTCACACCTTGAAAGGGTGAAAACAATGCAAACCACTCTCTCTTTCTTGCTGTTTGCTCCAGCCATCCTCTGTTGGATTCTCATGACAGTTGATATGTTCTCCCTGTACGTTGACTAGACACCGACAGAGAGAGTAGGAAACACGCCCGTGTAGTTCAATAGGAAGAACACTGAGTGCGTTCTGCTGATTGTCTTACTAGTGGATAATCAGCCACTACGAGTAATTACCGTAGTGCTGGTCGGAGGTATATCCGTCGAGCGTACAATCAGAGACTGAGGTTCGAATCCTCACACTGGGGCACTTTTGACACCGACATAGGAGTTGTGAGCAACTTCGCTTGTCACATTCATTCTTCTACCGTGGAGATGCGTGATGCCAAAGGAAAAGGAAAAGAAGAAGAAGCTGACTTCCAGACAGGTGGCCGCTATTGTGATTACCCAGCGTGCCATGTTCGACCTGCAAAAAGCTGACCTCGACTTCCAGGATGCGGCAGAGGAAACCTGCGAGGCCGACAACGATATCCTCGACCGAGATCCAGATGACCTCGATTCCGATGAATTGGCCGAATACTGGGGATGGGAGTGACGCCTTTATTCCCTTCGACACCGACATAGAGGGTGTGGCAAGCAACTTCGCTTGTCACTAACATTCCTCTCTCTCAGAAAGTTTTTCTCATGGCACGACCCTACTACATTATCCCGCAAGGGTTCGTCGATAGCGGTACTCAGCGTGGCGGCGTTGTGCGGCTGGGAGGTGCCGACTACGAGTTGGAGGTAGGGATACACTCTTTTGCCAGCGAAGAGATGTTAGCGTTGTGTGTCCTGCATGACGAGGTGATGGGATTTCTCCGCTCATCTGATAGCCCTGTGGCAAAAGAGATCGTGCAGAACCACGCTCAGATCGTTGATGACATGCTGCGAGAACAAGATGAGAAGCGGGTCGCAGTACGTGCAGAACTTGTCGCACAACGTCGAGAATACTGCAATCGACCTACAAACTGACACCGACATAAGGTTTGCCGGTCGAGGAGCGTGAACTTAGTCAGCACGAAGTGGCCCTCACCTAGCACCGGGAATAAGCGAAGTACCAATAAGGCTAAGAATGGTCTGGATTGACTATCTGGACTTCGGCTTGGCTGAGGAAAACGTGAACCCCACAAGGTGTAGCAGGTTCGATTCCTGCCGACCGGATATAGATTCGACACCGACATAGAGGGTGTGGCAAGCAACTTCGCTTGTCACTAACATTCCTCTCTCTCAGGAGATTTGCTCATGGCACATTCATTCACTACCTTCACCACCACCAAGGGCGTCTCACATCCGATGGTGATGGTCGAGTCCGAGACCGTTCGGGATGACGGCAAGGTCGTTGTCAAGGTGTTCGGCCAGTTCGGACTCAGCAAGGCCGAGTGCATCGTCGTCATGGTTGGCGGCGGGCTTTCCGCTACCCTTGCGGTGGACGTATTCCAGAAGCTTGGCAAGGCTTACTGGATTGTCAAGGCGTTGGACGCTGGCGTCACCGCTGATGATATCGTCGATGCCGCTCGGGCGTTGATTGGCGATGTTGGCACGGTGGATACTAGTAATGACCCCAACTACATTGCCGGGGTACAGGTTGACTCTTCGGACGTGGCTGCTGACGAAGCGGCCTAGCACAAGGGGTGCGGGGGATTCAGGGGGCAGGGTTGTGATGACCCTGCCCCTTTTTTTTGCCCTCGCAAACAACTCGACACCGACATAAGGGGTGTGGCAAGCAACGACGCTTGTCACTTGTTTACCTCTTACCTCTTTTGAAAGCAGGTTCACCATGCGATTCAACAACAACCAAGCCGGTCGCCTCGGTTCCGCACGTCAAGCCGCTCGCAAGCAGTGGCTCGACAACATCATTGCCGATGTCAAGAAGCAGGGCATCACCACCCGCACGCTGCGGCATGGCAGCGGGCAGATCACCGTTCCTGACCTGACCGCATTCGTCACCCGCAACGATCTGGCAATCACGTGGCAGGACGACACGTGTCACATCGCCAAGTCGAAGGCGGCGTAGCCTTCAATCCAAAGCAACGCCTACCCAAAGGGGGTGGGCGTTGCACTTTTTTTGGTTCAACAACTAGTGACTAACCGACACCGACATAGGAGGCACCCCCCCTCCTATACCGGACACTACGCACCACCTTATTTTGTTGTTAGGTCGAAAAATTTCCGGCCCCTTGCGCATATCCGTTGCAAAAGTGAAAATCATGCAACTTTGCGGCCCACCACCACTATCTCAACGGAAATTTCAATTTTAAACTTCGAAAAATCACGGAGATTCAAATACTCCGGGCCTAATAAAAAACCCCTCTGCTCCGAAGAGTAAAGGGGTTATTGTGTTTTAATGCCTATAAGGCTACTTTTTCTTTAATTCATTCTATCAATAGTTACCGTCATTACCACCTTGTTCAATCTCAGCACCGTCATCATAATCCTCGCCGGTGCGAATTGGATCATCATGCATAGCTGAGAACTTCCACGGCGGCGGTACTGGTGGGGGCCAACACCCCTCACCAAACAACAATATAGGACCGTACATTACGAATCCCTCCTAAAAAGGAAAAAAAATTCCATGAGGCTACATGCTCACGGAGAAAACGTTTTCTTCCTTCGCCAACAACATTGTATATCAAGTTAGACCAAAGGCAATCAAAAAAATCACACTTATCTTCATCAGATCATCTCTCCTTCGTCGTCTGTGAGCCATTCATCGTCGTCAGCTTCCCTCATATTCATTCCCATCGCCGTCAGGGCTTCTACCACCCACTCTTCTCCGTCATCAAGATGCAGCACCCCGCTCTGAATATTGGAAATAACATCGTTGAATTTCATCCCTTTATCGGTGAGACCGTAACTGAACTCGCCGTCCTCATCGATTTCAGTTACTTCAATCAAACCAAATTCCGCACCGATTGAGATGGACTCTTTGACATTTTCTTCTAGTTGATCCATACTCATGCCCATCAAGTCTTGAAAATTTTCCATGCCCATCAAGTCTTGAAAATTTTCACCATTTGATTTAGGCGGCGAGACGTTATCCACTTCCACTTTTTTACGTCGTTTTAAATAACTGAAAAACTTCTTTATCAGGTTCATTAAATCATTTCCTCTTCGTATCAATGGTTGTGAAACGTTTATTCATCATCAAATTCATCGTCTCCATCATCTTCATCATCTTCATCACCCCAGTTCCAAATTTCTTTCAATCCGTCTGGAGTACCCCATTCAGCCTCAGTAATGAATTTTTGTAATTCGTCGATCATGTCAGTGGATACATCAAGTAAACATGCCCGTTCGTCAAAGTATCGGACATTAGTACAGATGATCTGATCGTGGAGAGAGTAGGAGATTGTCCTATTCGGGTGAACTATACGAGTGATAGGGAAGGTGGCATCGAAGGCAAACGTGCATTTATCCTCGAAAGAAATACTGAAGTCCTTAAACCACTCCTTGACACATCTCTTACTTGTGATGCTGTCAGTCATGTGATTTTTATCCAAGTTGTGAGATCAAGTTGTGAGATCATCATTGTACGATCATGATGTCCTCCTATCAACCACCTTGTCAGAACTTTGTAACAAAATCTTGAAAGTGTACATTCATATCCTTCTAAACACCAAAATTTGTGTTTAAAAAATGATATTGATTCTC
>Ga0114898_1001788_pt1 | contig 12020 bp, 8 predicted proteins | sample Malvired_Geostar_FD_83496 | JGI IMG/M metagenome (GOLD analysis project Ga0114898, IMG submission 83496) | Marine viral communities from the Global Malaspina Expedition - Malaspina viral metaG DeepMed_Geostar | ecosystem: Environmental > Aquatic > Marine > Oceanic | place: Mediterranean Sea... | reverse complement strand
GTCACTCATGCGGCCAGAGGCCCGCATCTCTGCCGTCTCATCCCAACTCCTCACCGTTTCCTGAACGCCGTAGGTGCCGAACATCAAGTTCGCCGTGCCCTTCGCCCCGAGGCCAGCGGCCTTTCCTACACCGCCCGTGGCGAGGAGTTGAATGGCATTGGATAGGGCACCCGTCGAAGTGGAACTAATTTGTTCTGAGAGCGACCCTGGCTCGTAGAGACCGGCCCGGATTCCCTGCTCGCGGGATTCAAGTTCAGCAGCAAAGCGGGGATCGGCAAGAGTCTCCCCGAGCATCCGCTGGACGCCACCGGCACCAATACGGAATGCCGTTACTATTTCTGACCACACCGGCAGGCCGAAGGTAGGAAAGCCCTGGCCCAGTCTTTTTTCTACGTCTTTTTTTTCCTCAAGATATTGTGCGACAAGACTCTCCTCGGCTTCATTTCGGGGTATACCGCTGCTTTCCATTAGCCGATTAACACTAGCGTCGAAGGCCCTCTTGGATGCCGCAATGGATAAATGAACATCCTCCTTCTCGTAAGTGATTGTCCCACCAGTGTGGACATCCTGCATTCTCTTCTCAACCATCACATTCTCGTCATGCGGCCACTCCATGCGAGCTTCATTTATATGGTCCTTGCTGCCATAAAATTTCCAGTACACCGCTTTAGCTATATCGGAATACAGCTTGTCTTCTTTCGCATCGGTGAGCGGAGTGACTTCCGCATTTAGCCCTCCGCCAAATATCCCCATCTCGACAATTCTCTTCCTCATCGAAACATCGTCGCCAAGAAGTGAGTCAATCTTTTTCTTCGCGTGTCTGTGCAGACTCAGGTAGTACTCGTATCGGTCTTTGAAATGTTCGACACTTGTACCCGGATGCCTCTCCTCCCAATACGATCCGGCGGTTTCTCCAGCCTCCGGCTTCCACCCCTCAGAAAACTCAGTGCCGGTCTCCTTCAGGAAAGTCGAATACGCCATTCGCCGGGCTATATCCTCACGCTGATTAAGCCATCCCCCCGCAGTGACCGGGTTCCCCGCCCCGTCGCGGGGGTTCATGGGAATCCGATCAGGGACTCCGCTCTTGGGATGTGGCTCGGTGGGGTCTAGGACTCTAAGGTTTTTTCGCTGATGGGCCAGCGGACGCAGGTCGTTGTAGGTAGCCGACTTCTTTAAGATTAGGCCCAAGGAACCTCCAACTGCTGGAATATGTTGTTTCCCAAAAGCCTCCAACTCCTCCGGCGAGGTGGGCCTTCCAGGCGGCCTATAAGTTTCCGGGGTTCCCTTCAGCCTCAACGCACGCTTCGGGTCTATAGTGGGGTCGTGGGCGTGGGCCTCTTCAGTCTCTCCCCCGTACTCCTTTAGATAGCGTTTCTCCCACCCACCCTTGATGAACCTTTTCTGGGCGGGGTTGCCCCTGTCGTAGTCCTGCAATTCCCCCGGTTTCACTACTTCCACATATTCCTTGGCCGACTCGTTCCTGTCTAATATGTCACGGAGTTCCCCTACCTTCCCCTGGTGCTTCCTTTCCTTCTCCTCTTGCCTCAACATAGCGGCCCGACTTTCATACACCTCGCCGGTTGGCGCAATGTGGTCTCCGCTAGGCGCGAGTTCTTCAGGGAGCGAGGGCTCCTCCGGTGGGGCGGGCTCCTCCGGCAGAACCGGCTGGCCCTCAAAGCCACCAAGGGACTCGATCTCGGGGTCGGACTCAACGACCTCCTCTGGAACCTGCTCCACTTCCGGGGGCACTTCAGCCGAAGTGGGAGGGGCGGAAACCGGAGAAGGAGGGGCCACGGGGGCCTGGGGAGTGATAGGAACAGAACCGGCGGCAGTAGGGTCAGGCCCGAGAGGGGTTAATTCCTCCGGCCCGAGTTCCGGTTCTTCACCGGGAGTGTACCCGTGAGGGCTAACTGGCTGCCCCTCTATCCCGCCCAATTCTTCGATACTGAGGTCTGCATCCGACTCATCTAAAAGCTGGTCGATATCCGCCATTCCGTGGCTCCCGGTATTTGGTTAATACAGCCTCGGTTGCGGCGACCCAAGCTTCTGACGAGGCCCGAAAGGATCGGAAATGAACGGGTCAGGCCCAGAAGGAGGAGGAGGAGGAGGCAGAGATGCTCTGACTTTATCGGCCAGCGCGTTCAGTTCCTCCAGGGCGGCAGCTTCGCCACCTGTCTTCATTAGCCTTTGATAAACCAACGGGTCAACCCTCATCGTCTGCCCGTTAACTTTGTAGAGGATTGTGCCGCCAGTGTAATGCGGTTCTTTGCCTTCGTCTCCAGATTCACCTGGGTCGCGTTTAAAGTAATCCCCAAGTTCCTCCTCAAGCTCTTCGATGCGTTCCAATATCGCTCCGCCCTCTCGGACTAAAAACTCGTATCGGTCCCTGGAGAGCCCCTTTCGTTGATTCATGTAAAGGTCCAAAGCCTGGGGTCGGTCAGCTTCTGCCAGTGCCTTTAGCGTCTGAAGGCCGCCAGGAATATTCCCTAACCCAGCCAATCCGGGCTTCGCATTTAGTGTGCTTTGGGCGTTATTCGAGGCTTGGTCGAGCTTCGCCTTCTCCTCCCGGCGAACGGAATTGCCTTGCAGGTCATCCTCCGCAGCATCTCTCAGGAGACCGGGGTTGTCGATTAGTCTCTCCCATTTTCGTAATTGCAATACCTTTTCGTATGCATCCTTTTCCCAGAATGAAAAGGGACCTTTTTTGTCATCGATTTTCTGGAGCCGATCCTCTAATTCCTCAATGGAAAGGCGATGGGCATTGCCAGGAACATTGTTGGCGGCACCGAGGGTTTTAGCGGTGACGGCTTCTCCAGTATCGTCTCCCTTGCCTGTAGTCGGATCATAATCGTCTAGGAGCCAAGAGGACTTAGCGACCCATCTTTCGATCTTGTTGTTAGTACTCTTCTCCAGGGCCGTTGTTCTGTCTTTTACGTCTTCCGTTATTTGCTCTTCAGTTTTGTTATGCCTCCAGGTGCCCGGTGCAACTGTTTTGGGATTTTTGTAGTCTTCTGTTTGCTTCGCTACCTTGGCATCCATCTCCGCTTTTCGCAGCATGGCCTTTAATTCTCGTGCGGCCTTCTTGTCATCTGAATCAACCTCTACCCTGAAACCGCCCGCCCGGTCACTTGTTAAAACTACAGTGTTTATGTTCTGGTCGAGATCGGGTGATAGTGGCGCAAATGGTTCGCCATTCTGTTCGGCCATGGCGCGAGCCATGTCGTTGTATCTGCCCAGAGTCATCGTGCCACCGGCCTTCTTCACCATCTCCTCGATAGTGGGCTTCCGCTTCCGACTTATGAGCCCGGAATCTTCGACCTGTTTGAATAGACGCTGCATTGCCTGCTTCTTTCGCAGCGCAGATACCGGGCCGCTATTCAATAGGGCGTCGTTCTCGATGCCCCGTAGCGTGTTCTTGAACTTCATGGCCTCGCCAACGTCGCCGCCCTCATAGTTGGAAGGCTCAAGCTCGGTCTTCAAGCCATTGACGCTGTCCAGGTACGCCTTGTTCTGGGCCGCCTTCTCCTGAATCTCCTGCTGGTGAGCCTGCTGGCGGGCCTGCTCGGCGGTGCGGTACGCTGCCTTCTTGGCCTCGGCAAACTGCCTAGCCATTCTGTACTGGTGATCCGCTGCGGCCTTCTGCCTCGCCAAGTCCAGTTGCTGTTGTTGCTGCTGGAGTTGAATAGCTTTAGGCATCGCTTCGGCGCGGCCAACCGCCCTGGCAACCGGACCCATCATCTCGTATGACGGCGTGTTTTTAAAAGTAAAAGGCATGTTCTATGACCTTCGGGCTGCTCTCTGTAATGCCAGTTGTTCAAGGATTTGAGTACGAGCCTGTGCCCTCGCTAAATTGCGGTTCTGTTGAGCAATACGTCTACCGGCTACCCCCGTCTCGCCACGAGCCTCTCTCGCGGCAAGGATATCAGCGCGATCTTCTTTCGAGCCCCATTTAGCCTCAAGCTGGTCTAGTTCTTCCTGTTCCCACTCGGTAATGAACCCTTCTTCAATGCCTCTTAGCTCCGCAATCCTTGCCTGGGCCTTCTTCCTTCGCGCCGAGGCAGTGGGAGTTTTAAAACCCTCTCGCTCAAACCTAGCATCTTCGGCTTTAGCAAAATCAGTGCGGGTGTCCGCTGCGGGTGGCCGTTGATAGGCGATACCCTGTTCCGCCTGTGTCCCCATCTGCGGCATCCAGGGATTGGCCCTGCGGACTCTTTCTTTCAGTACGGCCCTGCCTAGCTGATCACCGGAAAGACCACTGCGGGCCTGACCGATAGGTCTGCGGCCACGAGTGGCTCCCCATTTCTCTTCATTCTCTTTGTCCCACTTCGCCTGTAGGGCCGCCTGTCGATCCCTTTCCGCCGTATACTGTTTCGCCAAGAAATCCCTTCGCTGTTTCAGTTCAGCGTAGAGTTTAGGATTCGTCTCTTTAAGCTGGTCAATGAATGCGTTGTCTTCTTCGGTGAAGGCCGCTCTGCCACCAGCCGCCCCTCGGGCACTGCGTTCAGCGATCCCCATGCCCTGATTTCGCAAGGAGCCTTCGTATCTGGCCTTCATTGCGGGAAAGGTCGCATGGGCCTTCACCGCCTTTAGGTTGCCCTCCTGCTCATCCTTGTCCAGGGAATCCCAAAACAATCTGTCGTCGTCATTTAGCGGGATGCCCAGTGCCATCTTGGTGCCAATGCGGAGATTGCGTTCCTGCTCCGATGACGTTGGCGGTTCCTGCCAAGGCTCTAGCGGCACAGAAGGATCAGCCTCTTGCGGCCAGAGTACACTGGCGGTTGGCCTGTCGGGGGGTGCTGCCCCGGTGTCTTGCCACGACACATCTGGACCGAGGAGGTCGCTCATCTCCTGTGTCCTAGCTTCTTCGGGAGGCAGGGGAGATGCGCTTGGACCGCCTGGGTCAACGCCGGTCCTGGCTCCTTGCGCCCGGCGTTCAAGGTCCCGCATGTAGGCATCCTGGTCGTCGTAGTATTTCGCCGTCTCTGCGGCCCCGGCAGCGGTGGCCTGGGCGGCCTCGCGTTCTCTCTCCTGGCCCGCAAGGCGTCTTGTTTCTTCGTCCCTCTCTCCTTGACGCATGTCCGCACTACGTCCCTGCGCTCTAATATCTAAGCGACTTTGGATGAAGGCCGCACCGTCCGGGTTTTGTTGCAGCTGCTCAATAAACCGCTTGTCAGCGTCAGTCATCCCCGTGCTGAAGGCACGCTCAATAATCGCATCAACAGTTTCCTGAAGGTTTATTTCTGAACCATAATGTTCTGATGGCGGTGCCTCTCCAGCGGAAATTGCCTCTTCTGCACTCGCGTATCCACCTGCTAACTCCCACCACGGCGCACCAAAAGGTCCTCCAGGGCCAGGAACATCGAAGGACCGAGCGGGACGCCCTCCAGCCTCGGGAGTTCCCAGTGGCTGCATTGCCCATGTAGGCCCGCCCGGCGGAGGGGCGAGGGAACGAGGAGGTACAGGCGCGATCTGCGGAGGCCCTTGTGGGGGCTCGTCTTGGACCTGTCCTACTACGCCCGGAGGCGGAACTTGTCTTACTGGACCCGCAAGCGTGGAGTGAATGTCTTCCGGGTCACGGAAAGGTAGACGGGACAGACGATCTTGCTCGGCAATAAATTTCTGCTGCTTCAGACGCATCGCCCGCTCCCTGGCTAGGCGTCGGTTTCGCTTTTTGGTTGGGATGGTTGGTAGTTTCAGTCCAGAAACACCTAAAATGCCTCCGATCCCTTTGATCCCAGCTTTTAGGTCCCGCAAATACTCCTCTGGAGTTAGGGTATCTAGCGGTTCGTCGATTACAATTGGTTCAAATTTAGTCTTTGCCATCGTCGTATTCCTTGAATTATTTATCAGCCTTAACTATTAGCCCCAACCGCCCCATGTCCAGCCAAATGTCTCGCCAAGTTCCCTTAGTCTCCTGAATTCCACCCAGTCCTGAGCCCGAGAAGCTGCGAGCAGTTGTCTATTCATCTGCTGTCTCGCGGCAAGGTTGCCTGGGTTATTGCCCCCCTGGTTTCCACCACCCTGCTGACCACCGCCCTGCTGACCACCGCCCTGCTGGCCGCCCATCAAAGCTTGGCCTAGCACAGTGTTTTGCCCACCAATAAGATTAAAGCCCGCACCCGTATTGCCTGCCATCTTTTCGTTAAAGGACTGCCCGGAACCGACCTGAGCGGCACCGATTCCCTTCTGTATGTCATAAAATGTTTTATAGTCCGGGTACTGTGCGTCTATACTCGACATGGTTGCGCCGAGCCGATCTCCTTCCCATCGCTGAACACCTGCCCGCAGTGCGGCTTGCTCGGCCTCTAAGCGAGTGAGTTCCCTGGCCCGCCTGGATTGTGATTGTTCAGCCAGCCTGGGAGCCCATCCCGAATAGTCGGGCTTGTAGCCTGCGGGCGTTGCGGGGCCTGTCTGGCCCCCAGTGACTCCGTACCTTTCTCCCACCCGGCCACCAAATCCAGCAGTAACGGCATTCTGCGCATCCTGGCGTCCAGCGTTTCTGAGGTCGTACTCCAGGCCAGCCCTTGCTGCCGCCGCGCCCTTCTCAAGTTCTCCCATCTGACGAGCCCCACGGTCTTCGTAGATTCCTAGCGTCTGACCGAGGGCGGCATAATTCTGTGCCTCTGCTTTTGCTTGCTGGTACGCATATTCCCCCGCTACTGTATTGGGGAACCCCGACCTATCAATGTTCGGCCACGGATAGCGACTGGAAATGTTAGGGTCCAGGTCCTGTCCGGCCCTCAGTCCACGGAGGTGCTGGTTGTAATCCGTAGGGGGTTGCGTACCTGTTTGATATTGTCCTGTCGCTGCATTGAGGGAGGGATAATTGCTACCGTAGTTCAAAGCGTTGGCATACGTCTGAGCGTTACCCGATACTTGGGGCTGATTGGCTACATTGAATGCATTGGCTGCTGCTTGATTGGTCTTGTTAAAATTAGACGCGAGATTAGCAGCTTGACCGAAGCTAGAACCGGGAGTGCCCGAGACAGTCATTGTCGGCGGTATATAGTACGTTCCCATCGTTCAGTCCTTGATTTATCTATTGAAGAAACTGGCGAGATTAGCAGCTTGACCGAAGCTAGAACCGGGGGTGCCAGAGACGGTCATTGTCGGCCCGCCCTGGTTGGCATAACCCAGGTATGGATTACTGGCACCAGACGGCGTGAAATTTACCCCCCTGCCGAAAAGTTTCTCCTGGGGGGTCAGTGGAACGCGAGCCCCCGTCCCTTGACGGAGGTTAGCTGCCGCCTGTGCGTTGGCTCCAATGCTCTGATACCAAGGGGTGAAGTATTGTCCGGGGCCTGTCACCTCGGGGGCTCCCTCGGGAACGTCGGTGGCTCCAGTCACCCCACCGGGACTAGGAGGCATCCCGCTTCGCTGCCACGGCCTTATCTCGTGGGTCGCCATTAGGCCCGTTTCCCTTTGTTGGGCACCGCTTGGCCCGCCTATCAAATCCATGGAACTGATGTAGGAACCCAAGTAGGGGCCACCAGGGGACGGCCCCTGCCCTCCCTGTTGTTGCCCGGATGCGGGTGCCCCTGGGCTGGTCTGATTGACTCCTGTATGCCCCGGAGAAGTGCTACCGCCGTCGCCGGAGTCGATCTCCCACCCCGAACCGGGAGGAGCCGTATAGCCACCGGACGATACAGTCTGTGTTTCGCCGGTAATCGTATTTCGCCACTTAACCATTGCCTGTGTGTTCATTGAGCCTTCTGGGGGAGGTATCAATCCTCCACCAACACCGGGGAGCGTTTGGGCCTGATTGACTCCGCTCAAAGCGTTGGCATACGTCTGAGCGTTACCTGACACTTGGGGCTGATTGGCCCCCGTTTGGGGGAACAACAGTCCCGATCCAACTTGTGACGTTTGTGGAGATGCCGCCATATCTATTCTCTACAGCTTTACAATGTTAATAAAGCAACCAGCGGCTCTGGCGTCCCAGCCAGCCGTTGAGTCACCGGCCACTCGCGCCACAATAACTTCGATCTTGTCACCTTCGTCTATTTCAAAGGGGGTTGCAGGATATGTCAGTGAAACAGTTAGCCCAGTGTCTTCGACAGAATATACTGCTGCCCCGTTGTTCGCGTAAGCTCCAGTCGATGCCTGAAACTGCGACAAATAGCTCGCGGCACTGTCCTGTGTAGAGCCCGATGCGGTAAAATCTATTGCCCATGATACTAGATATAGGCCGGTTTGGGCGAACTCAATCGCAGTGCCATAGGAGGTTAGCCAATCGGGCAATTCCTCGTCCCCGCCTGGCTTCTTGGGGATCACTTTATCCCAGGCCACGGCGGCGAGCCCCAGGACTCCCGCACTGAGGGCCTGATTGGCCGACATGCCGAGAGTTACCGCTGACTTAGGCTCGGGTATATGGCCCTGTATGACGCTGCGGACTCGCCTCATAGCGTCGTTAAGCTGGCTCCAATTGCAAATATTTGCTGGTATTAACCGTGCGGCCATCAATCCCTCCTTACACGACTGACGGATCGGATCGAACCCACCAGTGATTCAAAGGCCCACCTGCGATTAGACTCGCCGTTCTTTAGCCTTATTCTCGCCCAGGTTCCGGTTACCATGGGGTAGCAAGTATGCTGCATACCTTCATCATCATGTCCATACCAAGTGCCCCTGAAGTCCGGTTCGGTCTTGTTATTGGCCCTCTCCGCCGACTTCCCCACATATATTTCGTAGTCCACATCACCGCTTCCTTCGGCCAGGACCGCCTTAAGGTTCAATAGCGTGGCCTCTAGTCCCTCCTCTGCTAGCTGACTAAACATATCAACGTAACTCTGAACCTCCTCGGTGGTGTCATCCTGTGATGTGGCGGGGTCATGGGAACGCACATATCCGTCTTTGCACCCGAATAGAGTCCAAGAGGTAGCGGCGGTATGCCCTCTCCGTTGATGAACACTAATCGGCTCATGATCCAGGTCCCCGAAAGTTTCCTCAAAGAGGGAAAGCTCAAATTGGTCTCCCTTGGGGGTGGTTTTGAAATCCGCAAAATAGTGCGTCCTAGAAACCACATCGGCTCCGGCCTTGGATACACGAGTGATATAAAACCCCCTCCCGTGAATGTCATTCTCAAGGATGACCTCATAGGGGTCATCCGCATCTGTCTCGTCAAGAAGATCAGCAGGCAACTTCTCTCGGGACAGAGATATAGGGGGAGTCCCACAGGGACCGAGCATGGCATAGACTCCGTCGTGTGACAAAAATACGGCGTGATGCTTCTCAATCATGCACCAAGCCATAGGGCCAACAATCCCGACGTTGGCGTCAAGTCTAACGAGTTGGCCGCCCTCTGCCGGGTCTCCACGAAGAACCCAGGTGGAACTTTCCGTAAAAACAATCATGCAGTTGTCGGACCAGGGGATAACTGAGATGATTGGCTCACCCAGAACCCCGGCCTCGGCTGTCGAGAACAAAATGGGCCGGGCCATATCTTCGTCGTCATCCGATGCCAGCCAGTCGTGGGCATTGGCCTGACGAGACATCCTTAAGATATGGGGCGAGCCTTCGTCTACCATTACCATCCGAGACCGCCAACTCACCACAAACCTGGACCCCAAGGGGACAAACCCCTTTCCTGGGTCCGCTACCCACTTGAACACATCAGGGAACAGGCCCCCCTTGGTTGTCTCGGTTATTGTGACGCTAGGTGTAGACCCGCCGGTCAGGCTATTGTTGGTTAGCGTCATTGTGGGGACATCTATCCCCACAAGGTCTTCTTGAAATGTTACGGTTATCGCAGTATCTGGGTCGGAGTCGGCAGTGCCCCCGCACACAACATTGTCCGCGCCTATGGTGCTTAGGGCCTCCAGTGCAGTCTCCAGGGCTGAAGGGGCGATATTGTAGGCAAGCGCAGAGGTCTGCTGCCCCCTGAAGGTCAACCTGAATGTTCCGCCTGTGGGAGTTCCGGTGATTGCCACGGTCTGGACTTCCCCGGTCACCAGCCCCGCCGGGTCCAGAACCTTCGGTGCCCGCTGGACGCGGAATTTCAGGTTGTCGGCAGACTCCGTAACATCGGGTGAATGCTGAAGGTCCAGGGTGGTCTCATTTTGCCGATTGGTTATTTTGTAGACCCTGGTCTCGGCAGGACCACCCGCCCCCTTGGTGGTCTCAGCTATGGTCACTGTGGGGCTAGACCCGCCTGTAAGGGCGTTAGTGTCCAGCAACATTATGGGGGCGTCCCACCCTTTGAATTTATTCACAAAGGTTACCGTTATCGGAGTTCCAGGGTGGGCACCACCGGCGCAAGTAACATTGCCAGACTGTATGGTTTTTATGGCCTCTAGTTCCAGTTGGAGGGTTGCGGCTGAGATGTTGTAAGCGAGAGAATTGGTGACAGACCCCATAAAGGATAACTTGTATGTGCCCCCCGTAGGGGAGCCCGTAACCGTAACCGTCTGTACTTCATTCGTTACCTCGCCAGAGGACTCAACCGCCATGTCGTGTATGTCGGCTGAAACAGAGTCGGTAACAAAGGTCGAGTCCGTCGATACCACGCTCTGGCCGTTGGCGTTCTTCGTGCTGATAGCCAAGTCCCCTCCGGTAATAAGGGGCGTGTCGTAGTCGGCAATGTAGAGCTTATTGCCCATTTCTGCCGCCATGATAGTGAAGTTGGTGGTCAGAATATTGGCCGGGGCACTGGTGATCTTCTCCAGGGTTGAGTCACCCCACCACACCTCACCGTTGGCAGACGCCACGACCTTTTCGACTACCAGGGAGCCCGGAGGGAGAATGTACCGCAGGGTAGATAGCAATCTGACCGGGTGAGACCCACCGCTAACCTGCTGAGTGTGGGCCTTCTTCAGGGCTGGGCGGGAACCTCCACGCTCACGCCTCTCAAACGAATCGTCGGGCCTGACGTTCCGGGCCGCCGGGGTGGTGTTCGCGGGCTGGGCACCGTGGGGCAGTCTCTTGTTGAGCCCGAGCACAGGAAACGAGAACTTCATCTTTCTCATATATCAATTTCCTGCTCCATCTAACTTCCTCTCCACGTTATCCAGCTTTTCGTACATGACATCCTGCTGTACGGAGAGACGCTCAATGTCAACACGGAGGCCCTGGACGGACTTGTTGTTGTCCAAGATAGCCTTTGATAGAACAGAAAGATCGTCCAGTTGACGCATGATCAGGCGGCGATCCTCAACATAGGGAGACTCCGTCTGGATCATCTCACTAACGTCGGCATGGGTAGTGGCGGTTATGGCGGCATAGGTCAAGAACACCATCCATGACACAAGGCCCGTGCCCGTGGCCCAAACGATCTTATCTTTCAGGCTAGCGAAATCCATTTCAGCCTCCGTAAAGTGAAGGGGGACACGCCCCCGTACACTATGAAACAGCGGCTGAGAATGGGGTCGCTTCCGATCCGCCCACTGACGTAGTAAATCCCAGCACCGCGAACTTTCCACTGGCATAGTCTGTGATTTCGATAGTATCTCCAATGGCCTGCCCGCCCTGCGTTCCCCCGTTAAGGGTGATGGTGTCAGAGTCTGACCCCGTGGGCCATGCCTGTGACAAGTCGGGAGAGTCGGTGGTCGAGATCGTATGGACGGCCCCCTCAAAAACATCGGTGGCATTTGCCACCTGAATGACATGATTACTGGTATTAACCGCCGCCACAATAAACTTGTAGACGGCTCCAGAACCAGTGGCCGCAGGCAGGGTAACCGTGGACGCCCCGGCAGTGTACGACAGGGTTATAATCCTGCCAGCATGGTCGAGGGAAGTGAGAGTAAGAGACGCGCCAGTCACATCCACTGGACCTGTTGTCCGGGCCAATACTATGTCTTGTAAAACTCTATGGGCTGTCATAGTTTTCTCCGTGTAAACTAGAGTAGTTAGTGTGTTATCGCTGCTGGCGTCTTCTTCACAGCCTATGGCAGCACATGGGGGCTTAGTCCTCTACAAGGAGGTATTCCAGGGTGGGGGTGCCGGAAGCGGAAATGATGTACGGGGCCGTCGCGTTGGACCCGAAGCGGAAACAGGCGAACTCCCCAGGCTCTATCTTTATC
>Ga0114898_1001783_pt1 | contig 12050 bp, 11 predicted proteins | sample Malvired_Geostar_FD_83496 | JGI IMG/M metagenome (GOLD analysis project Ga0114898, IMG submission 83496) | Marine viral communities from the Global Malaspina Expedition - Malaspina viral metaG DeepMed_Geostar | ecosystem: Environmental > Aquatic > Marine > Oceanic | place: Mediterranean Sea... | reverse complement strand
GGTCTGCCTCGTACTGGGCGGTGTGCTGCTCGGCCTGCGAGCGGCGGGCGCCAGCGCGGGCTGGGGATTCCAGCTGATGGATCCGCGCGTCATCCTGTTGCTGCTGCTGCTGGTCGTGGCGATCGCGCTTAACCTCGCGGGGCTGTTCGAAGTGGCGGCCCCCGGCTTCGTCAATCGCGCGGCGGCGCACGGCACCGGCAGTTCCTTCGCCACCGGCGCGCTGGCGGCGTTCGTCGCGACGCCGTGCACCGGCCCGTTCATGGGTGCGGCGCTGGGAGCGGCGCTGGTGTTGCCCTGGGCGGCGGCGCTGGCAGTGTTCGGCGGGCTGGGGCTGGGCATTGCGCTGCCGTTCCTGCTCCTGGGCTTCGTTCCGCCGCTGCGGCGGAGGCTGCCGAAGCCTGGGCCCTGGATGGGGACGCTGCGCCGCATCCTCTCGATTCCGATGTTCCTCACCGCACTCGCGCTCGCCTGGGTGCTGGGCCGGCAGGCGGGAGTCGATGGAATGACGCTGGGGCTTTCGGCGGCGCTGCTCGCGGCGCTGGCGCTCTGGTGGGTCGGGCGTCGCCAGCAACGCGGGGCACGGCGGCAATGGGCGCCGGCGTTGCCCCTGCTGCTGCTCTCGCTCGCAGCAGTCGCCGTGGTGCGTCCCGCGCCTGTCGAAGCCGAGCAAGCTCTTGCCTCCGGAGCCGAGCCGTTCAGCGAGGAGCGGCTGGAGGAGCTGCAACGTGAGGGCAGACCAGTCTTCGCTTATTTCACTGCCGACTGGTGCCTCACCTGCAAGGTGAACGAGAAGACGGTGATCGAAACGCAGGGAGTGCGCGACGCTCTTGCCGCTGCGGACGTCGCGGTGCTGGTCGGCGACTGGACCGACGGCGATCCTGCGCTCGGCCGGTTCATCGAGCGGCACAATCGGGCAGGCGTCCCGCTCTATCTGTGGTATGCTCCCGGCGCGGACGAGGCGCATGTGCTGCCGCAACTGCTCACGCAGGCGATGCTGCGCGATCTCGCCGCCCGCGATGCGGCATCTTGAGCCTGGGAGAGAGCGTATGACCAAGTGGATTTGGGCGGCCGCCGCCGCCGCCGTTGCCGTTGTGGGCGCGACTGTCGCCGCGCCTGCCGCCGAGCCGGAGATCGGCGCCGCCGCCACGAACTTCCGCGCCTATGACATGAACGGCGAGGTGGTGGAGCTGCGCGACTTTCGCGGCAAGACGGTTGTGCTCGAATGGAACAACCCGGGCTGCCCCTTCGTGCAGAAACACTATAACAGCGGCAACATGCAGCGCACGCAACGTGCTGCGACGCAGCAGGGCGCCGTGTGGCTGACGATCAACTCCGGCGCGCCGGGGCTTCAAGGCCATATGAACGGCGAACAGGCGCAGGCGTTTGTCGAAGGCGCGAACGCGGCGCCGACGCACTATCTGCTCGATCCGAACGGAGTGATCGGCCGCGGCTATGACGCGCGCACGACTCCGCAGATGGTGATCATCGATGGCGAGGGGCGCGTGCGCTACAACGGCGCGATCGACGACAAGCCGACCAGCAACGTCGCCGACATCGAAGGTGCGCGGAACCATGTGGTCGAGGCGCTGTCGGAGATGCGGGAAGGCCGTCCGGTTTCCATTGCCGAGACTCGCCCCTATGGCTGCTCGGTGAAATACGCTTCCTGATCCGGCAAGCCGCCGCACGAGGGGCGGGAGACATGCATGTGTCTTCGCCCCTTGTGCAGCGCAGCAAAGCGCGTAGCATGGAACCTGCGAGCAACTCCGGCGCTTGGGAGCTTGGATGGCAGCAGGCGGAACGTTCGACGAGATCTGGGGGCACGGCGGGCCGGAGGCACCGCGGGGCGAGTTTGCCGCGCTGTCACAATGGATCGCCGACACCTCCGCCTCCGAGCTTCAGCGCCGCCAGCAATCGGCAGAAGCGACCTTCCGCCAGCTCGGCATAACCTTTGCGGTCTATGGCGACAGCGAGGCGGCGGAGCGGATCATTCCCTTCGATGTCGTGCCGCGCGTGTTTCTCGCGAGCGAATGGGACCGGCTGAGCGCCGGGCTGGTTCAGCGAGTCGAGGCAATCAACGCGTTCCTCGAGGATATCTACGGCGAGCGTCGCATCCTGAAGGAAGGGATCATCCCGCCCGAGCTGATCTACCTCAACGATCAGTTCCGCCCCGAAGTGAACGGCATCCGTCCGCCGCACGGCATCTGGGCCCACATCTGCGGCATCGATCTGGTGCGGGTCGGGCCCGACGAATTCTACGTGCTCGAGGACAATGCCCGGACGCCGTCGGGCGTCTCCTACATGCTTGAGAATCGCGAAGCGATGATCCGGCTGTGTCCCGAGCTGTTCCGCGCGTTTCGGGTCGCGGCGGTCGACAGCTACCCTGACATGCTGCTCGAGACGATGCGGTCGGTGGCTCCCGGTTCGGGGCGATCGACGCCGGTCTGCGTCGTGCTGACGCCGGGGCACTTCAACTCGGCCTATTACGAACACAGCTTCCTTGCGGATTCGATGGGCATCGAGCTCGTCGAGCCTGCCGATCTGGTGGTCGACGACGATGTCGTCTGGATGCAAACGATCGCGGGCCGGGTGCAGGTCGACGTGATCTACCGCCGCATCGACGATGATTTCCTCGATCCGCTGGCGTTCAAGCCTGATTCGCTGCTGGGCGTGCCCGGGCTGATCTCCGCCTATCGCGCCGGCAACGTCGCGCTGATCAATGCGCCCGGCAACGGCATCGCCGACGACAAGGCGATCTACAGCTACATGCCGGAGATCGTGCGCTTCTATTCGGGCGGCGAGGCGAAGCTGCCGAATGTCGACACCTGGCGCTGCCGCGAGCCGGAGGCGCTGAAATATGTCCTCGATCACCTGCCCGAGCTGGTGGTGAAGCTGGTGGATGGTTCGGGCGGCTACGGCATGCTCGTCGGTCCCAGCTCGACGAAGCAGCAGATCGAGGAGTTTCGCGCAGCCCTGATCGCCGAGCCGCACCGCTACATCGCCCAGCCGACGTTGGCGCTCTCCACCGTTCCCACCGTCACCGAGGCCGGCGTGGCGCCGCGGCACGTCGATTTCCGGCCGTTCGTGCTCACCGGCAGCTCGGGAGTGCAGGTCGTTCCGGGCGGGCTGACGCGAGTGGCGCTGCGCGAAGGATCGCTGGTGGTGAATTCCAGCCAGGGCGGCGGGACGAAGGACAGCTTCGTCCTGATGAACGATGGCCCGACCCAGTCTCAGTCTCAGTCGGAGGCGGGCATGCGGCAGAGCCAGGGAAATCACGCATGACGATCGACGCGCCATGCTAATGCTCTCGCGCACTGCGGCCGCGCTCTACTGGCTCGGCCGCTATGTCGAGCGGGCGGACTTCACGGCCCGGCTGGTCGAGGCGACGGTGCGGCTCGATGCCTTGTCGGCGCAGCCGGCCGGCGAGGCGGCATGGCGAAGCGCGCTCACCGTCAGCTACACCGACGATGCGTTCGAGGAGACGGGGCAGGAGCCCACCCAGGCGAACGTCGTCCGCTTTCTCACGCTCGAGACCGACCATCCCGGCTCGATCATCCGCTCGCTCGATGCGGCGCGCAACAATGCGCGCGCGGTGCGCACTGCGCTAACTCGGGAGGCCTGGACGGCGATCAACCGGGCTTGGTGGCTTTTTCAGAATCGTGCGATGCCGAGCGACGCGACGGCCGCGCTACAGCTGGTCGAAGCGGTCAAGGCGGAGACGCGGGGTTTCGAAGGCGCGGTGCAGCGGATGATGCGCAACGAGGCGACGTGGCTGATTCAACTCGGTGCTGCGATCGAGCGGGCGGACAATACGGCTCGGCTGCTCGACGTGAAGTACCACATCCTGCTGCCCGAGGGCGAGCGGCTGGGCGGAGCGGTCGACCGGGACCAGTGGACGACCATTCTGCAGACGGTGTCGGCGGTCACTGCCTATCGCTGGATCTACAGCGAGGGACTGACCTCCGGAAACGTCATCGACTTGCTCATCAGCCGGTTCGAATTGCCGCGATCGCTCGCCGCATGCGTCGATGAAACCGTGACGTTGCTTTCCAATCTCGCCAAACGGACGGGGCTTCAGGGAGAAGCGGACCGGATGGCGCGCGCGCGCATGGCACGCATCCAGAAGACGGCATCGTCCGACGTGATTGTGAGCGGCCTCCACGAATATCTGGAAGCCTTCATCCGGGAGAATGCAATGCTCGACAGTGCCATTGCGCGGCAGTTCCGCTTCATCTGATGCGGATCGCGATCGAACATCGCACGCGCTACCGCTTCACCGAGCCGCAGGCGCGGATCGTCCAGCTGCTGCGGCTGACGCCATGCGACACGCTGGACCAGACCGTCGTCGCCTGGCGCATCGACGTCGACCGCGACGCTCGGCTGCGCAAGTCCGAGGACGGCTATGGCAATGAAACGACCATGCTGTACGCCGAAGGGCCGCTCGAGGAGCTGGAAGTTTCCGTCACCGGCGAGGTGCTGACGCTCGCTTCGGACGGCCGCGTGCGCGAAGCGGCCGAGCCGCTGCCTCCGATGTTCTTTCTGCGCACCACGCAACGCACGCTGCCGAGCGCGCCGGTATCGCCCGCCGCGTCGCGGGCGATACCGGCGCGCCGCTGGAGCGGCTGAATCGGCTGAACTCGGTTTTGCACAAGCGCTTCCGCGCGGTTCAGCCGCTGCGCGACCAGGGCATCACCGTCGCCGAAGCCTTTGAATCGAAACAGGTCAGTGCGCGAGACGTGGCGCAGATGTTCACTGCCGCGGCGCGCGTGCTCGAGATACCGGCGCGGTATGTGTCGGGATATCGCCATGCCGAAGGATCGGCGACGGCACCGCACGCCTGGGCCGAAGCCCATGTCGAGGGTGAGGGGTGGATCGCCTTCGATCCCTCGACGGGCGCATGCGCGGATGAGCGCTACGTCCGCGCCGCAGTCGCGCTCGATGCCAGCCAGGCTGCTCCCATCGCGGGTCATCGCGTCGGTGCCGGAGACGAAAAGCTCGACGTCGACGTCCAGGTCGAGCGGCTGGGCGGCGACGCCTGAGCGCGGGGCCCGACTGATCGGCTTAGAGAGGCGGACGGCAGGAGTGCTCGGCGAGGCCGTGCCGGGACCGCGAGGCGTGATGACGAGGCGACTTGGCGGGCCGGGGTGCGGCGCCTGGTCGCCGATCGTCAGGCCAGTTCGCGCGCCCGTGCCATTGCCGATGTCATAGCTTCCGCTTCCGAATAGCGCGACCAGCCGTTCGGGCCGAGCATCTCGATTGGGCGATAGCGGGTCTTGTACGCCATCCGGTCAGAGCCCTTCACCCAATAGCCGAGATAGACATAGGGAAGCCGCGCAGCGCGGGCGCGCAGGATGTGATCCATGATGATGAAATTGCCGAGGCCCGGCCGATCCGCATCTTCCGCCAGGAAGAAGCTGTAGATCATCGAGAGCCCGTCTGCCTGATGGTCGGTGATGCAGGCGCCCACCAGCCGTCCGCGGCGGCCGTCCTCGCCCGGCTCGCGATATTCGATCACATGGGATCCGACCGGCGTCTGTTCGACCATGTCGGCATAGTCGTTCTCGTCCATGCTCGCCATTCCGCCGCCGGGGTGGCGAGAGGAGAGATAGCGATGCAGCAGCGCGAACTGCTCTTCGGTTGCCCAGGGCTTGCACGCCGTGACTTCGAGGTCGGAATGGCGGCGCAGCAGCTTGCGCTGAGTGGCGTTGGGACGGAACTCGTCCGCGACCACGCGAACCGAGACGCATGCGGTGCAGCCGGCACAGCTTGGCCGGTAGGCGACCGACTGGCTGCGCCGAAACCCGATCCGGACGAGCGCGTCGTGCAGCTCCGACGCGTGCGGCCCGCTCAGCTCGGTGAAGATCTTCCGCTCCTGTTTGCCCGGCAGATAGGGGCACGGAGAGGGGCTCGTTACGAAGAATCGCGGGAAGCGGGAAAGTGCGGTCACCGGTTGCGCCTCTTGGTCTCGGCCTCGGAAAGGAGCGTGTTGAAGAGACTATGAAGCGCGAAAATGATGATGAAAAGGCGCTTTACCATGAAAGAAAGTTAACGCGCGGCGAAGGACGGAATTGCGAGCGACTCGCGCTCGGCTGCCGGACATCGGTTGTTCCGGTCCAGCACGAACGGGTGATGCGTTAAGCCTTCCGCACGCCAGCGGACGTCCTGCTACAGACTATCGCACGCCGGGTGAATCGGGGGAACGGCCCGCCGACTCGGTTCATCGCGCGTGCGATTCGCTTCGTCCAATTGCTGTGGATAAGCGCCGGGCCGTCAGGCGAGTTCGACCAGGCTCACTTCATACTGGCCGCGCCGGAGCGCCGTGATCAGCCGGTCGAGGTGATTGCGATCGCGCGTCTCGCATTCGATGTCGGTGATCAGGCCCTTGGCCGGCAGCGAGGTGAACACGCGCTGGTGATACACTTCGATGATGTTCACGCCCTGCTCGTGGAAGATGCGCGCGACGTGATAGAGCGCGCCCGGGCGGTCCTGCAGCCGGATGCGCAGGCGCGCGAGCCGGCCGGAACGGGCAAGGTCGCGCAGCAGCACGTTGGCGAGTAGCCGCGTATCGATGTTGCCTCCGCACAATACGGTTCCGACCACCTTGCCCCGGAAGCGTTCGGGTTCGCTGAGCAACGCCGCCAACCCGGCGGCACCCGCCCCCTCGACAACCGTCTTTTCGATCTGGAGCAACAGGCTCACCGCCTCTTCCAGCTTCCGTTCGCCGACGAGCAGAATGTCGTCGACCAGTGCCTCGACGATCTTGCCGGTGAGCTTGCCCGGCTCCTTGACCGCGATGCCTTCGGCCAGCGTATCGCCCGCGCACGGCATGTCGGTATGATGCAGGCGATTGTACATCGAAGGGTAGAGCTCGGCTTCGACGCCGATCACTTCGAGGGGACGATCCTGTGCCTTGGCCACGGTCGCCATGCCGGAAACGAGGCCGCCGCCGCCAAGCGGCACCACCAGCATCTCGATTTCCGGCACCTGTTCGAGCATCTCGAGCGCGACCGTCCCCTGGCCCGCGATGATCCGCGCATCGTCGAAGGGATGGACGAACGTATAGCCTTCTTCCGCCTCCAGCGTGCGCGCATGCGCATGCGCCGCATCGAATGTCTCGCCTTCGAGGATCACGTTCGCGCCATGTCCCTCGGTCTGCGTGACCTTCACGATCGGCGTGTTCTTCGGCATCACGATCGTCGCCGGGATGCCGAGGCGGTGCGCGTGATAGGCAAGCCCCTGCGCATGGTTTCCGGCCGATGCCGCGATCACGCCCTTCGCCCGCGCTTCGTCGTCGAGCTGCAGCAGCGTGTTGAGCGCGCCGCGCTCCTTGTAGGCGGCCGTGAACTGGAGGTTCTCGAACTTCAGATAGACCGTCGCGCCAGTAAGCTCGGAAAGCGTGCGGCTGAGCAGCGTCGGCGTATGGACGATCGATTCCGCAATGCGCTCGCGCGCCGCCAGCACGTCGTCGAGGGAAACCGGAAGGGTCGCGGGCGCCGAAGCGGGGTGGGTAGCCATCTTTTGCGCCTAGCCGATCTGGCGCGGCGGGGGAACAAGGCTGTGGCGCCGTATCATTGCCTATCCTATGCCCCACCGCGATGAGCGACAGCCCAGGGAGAATTGGCGTGCGCAACGGGATCGGTAGGTTGGTTGGTGCGCTCGCGCTGGCTCTGACGGCTGTGACAGCACCGCATGCGGCCGCGCAGGGCCTGGTGGACAACGTCAACGGCATGACGCTGGACGAGGACGGCCGGGTGGTCCGGTTCGGCGCCATGGTCGTCGGCGACGACGGGCGCGTGGTCGCATTGCTCCGGCGCGGCGAGCGGCCTCCGCGCGAACTGCGTTGGCGTGCGGACATGGAGGGGCGCACGTTGCTGCCCGGGATGGTGGACGGACATGGCCATGTCATGGGCCTCGGCTTTCAGCTGCGCACGCTCGATCTCTCTGAAACCGACTCCCTGGAGGAAGCGATCGCGCTGATCCGCCAGTGGACCGATGAGAACACCGCGACCTGGATCGTCGGCCGCGGCTGGAATCAGGAGCGCTGGGGCCTCGGCCGGTTTCCCACTGCCGCCGATCTCGACGCCGCGTTTCCGGGCAAGGCGATCTATCTCGAGCGCGTCGACGGCCATGCTGCCTGGGCGAACAGCAAGGCAATGGAACTGGCGGGGATCACTGCCGAAACCGAAGCTCCCGCTGGCGGGCGGATCGAGACGAACGACGACGGAACGCCGAGCGGCATTTTCGTCGATGCCGCACAGGCGCTGTTCGACGATGCGCTTCCCCAGCCCACGCCGCGCGAGCGCAACGCCGCCTTCCTCGCCGCCCAGGATTCGCTGATCGCCGATGGAATCACTGCGACTGCCGACATGGGCACCAGCGTCGACGATTGGCTGCTCTATCGCCGGATGGGCGATGTCGGCCTGCTGCGGATGCGCATCATGAGCTATGCCGCGGGCATCGACACGGCACTCCGCGTGGCGGGTCAGGGGCCGACCGAGTGGCTCTATCGCGATCGGCTCAGGATGGGCGGCGTCAAGCTCTATGCCGATGGTGCGCTCGGTTCGCGCGGGGCGTGGCTGAAGGCCCACTATGCCGATGCGCCGGGCGAGCGTGGTCTGCGCTTTCTCTCCGACGATCAGTTGCTGAACCTGATGACTCGCGGCGCGATGGACCGGTTTCAGATCGCCGTGCATGCGATCGGCGATGCCGCCAATCAGCAGGCGGTGGACGCCGTCGAGGAGCTGTCGGACACGTTCGGCGACGATCGGCGCTCGCGGATCGAACATGCGCAAATCGTCGATCCTGCCGACTTCGCGAAGTTCGGCCGCCACGGCATCATCGCGTCGATGCAGCCGGTCCACCAGACCAGCGACATGCACATGGCCGAAGCTCGGCTGGGCGAAGCGCGTCTCGCCGGCGCCTATGCCTGGCGGTCGATGCTGGAAGCTGGTGCAGTGCTGGCCTTCGGCTCCGACTATCCGGTCGAGAGCCCGGATCCGTTCGCGGGCTGGGCGGTCGGCTTCACGCGGCAGGACGCCGACCTGCAGCCATTCGGCGGCTGGCGTCCGGAAGAGGCGGTGACGCGCGAGCAGGCCTGGGCCGGTTTCACCACGGGTGCGGCCTATGCGGGCTATGCGGAGGACAGGTTCGGTCGGCTCGCCCCCGGCCTGTGGGCGGATTTCATCATCGTCGACCGCGATCCGCTGCTGGCCTCGCCGACGCAGTTGCGCGGGACGGAGGTGCTCGAGACCTGGATCGCGGGCGAGCGAGTCTATCAGCGCGACGCCGCCGAATAGCCAAACGCAAAGGGCCGCCGCTCCTTTCGGAACGGCGGCCCTGTAGCCCCCGGCTGTATCCGGTTACGCGACCTTGGTTTCGGCCGCCTGTTCTTCTTCCGGCTCGCGCAGCACATAGCCGCGGCCCCAGACGGTCTCGATATAGTTCTCGCCGTCGGTCGCCATGCTGAGCTTCTTGCGCAGCTTGCAGATGAACACGTCGATGATCTTGAGTTCGGGCTCGTCCATCCCGCCGTAGAGATGGTTGAGAAACATCTCCTTGGTCAGCGTGGTGCCCTTGCGGAGCGAGAGCAGCTCCAGCATCGCATATTCCTTGCCGGTCAGGTGCACGCGCGCGCCGTCGACCTCGACGGTCTTCGCATCGAGGTTCACGGCGAGCTTGCCCGTGCGGATCACCGACTGGCTGTGACCCTTCGAGCGACGGACGACGGCGTGAATGCGCGCCACCAGCTCGTCGCGATGGAAGGGTTTGGTGACATAGTCGTCGGCACCGAAGCCGAACGAGCGCACCTTCGAATCCATTTCGGAAATGCCCGACAGGATCAGCACCGGCGTCTGCACCCGCGCGACGCGCAGCTTCTTGAGCACGTCATAGCCGTGCATGTCCGGCAGGTTCAGATCGAGCAGGATGATATCATAGTCATAGAGCTTGCCGAGGTCCAAGCCCTCCTCGCCCAGGTCCGTCGTGTAGACGTTGAACCCTTCGGTTGAAAGCATCAGCTCGATGGCCTTGGCCGTGGTGGGCTCGTCTTCGATCAGCAATACGCGCATCGTTGAGAATCCCTGTGCCCGTGTTGGCGCCAGCCCCTTGTGACCAACGCATCCTGAGTGATTCATTAACCTAAGCACCTCTGAAGGCAAAAGGTTAATTTCTTCCTAACCGGCCTGACTCCGCGAGTCGTGGGGAATCTACCTAGGCGGGGAGAGCGCGCGGAACCGACTCGAGAGGAATTCGATCAACGCCTCGACCCGCGCGGGGCGCAGTGTTCCGGGGGGAGTCAGCAAGTGTAGCGCGACCGGAGAGAAGGCCCATTCGTCGAGCACCGCCACCAGCGTTTCCGCCTCCAGGTCACCGCCGACGATGAAGTCGGGCAGAAACGCGATGCCAAGGCCCGCACGCAGGGAGGGCAGCAATGCATCGCCATTGTCCGCGGCCAGCGGGCCGGACACGCGCACGACGGCTTCCTCGCCTCCCGGCCGGCGAAAGCGCCAAAGGTCGGGGTTCGTGACGTTCGTGTAGATCAGGCAGGCGTGTTCCGCGAGTTCGCTCGGGTGCCGCGGCGTGCCTGCGCGCGCGAAATAGGACGGCGCCGCCACAAGGTGTCCGGGAACTGCACTCAGCCGCCGTGCCCGCAGCGAACTGTCCGGCAGGTCGGCGATGCGCAGCGCGATGTCGATCCCCTCCGCGACGATATCGATTCGCGCGTCGGAGAGACGCAGATCGATCTCGATGCCGGGATGCTGGAGGAGGAATTCGGCGATCGCGGGAGCGACGTGGTGGATGCCGAACGTGAGCGGCGCGGCGACTCGGACACGACCCACCGGCGCCTCCGCGGCGTCACGCGCCGCTTCCTCGGCCCCGATCCCCTCCGCGACGATGCGTTGCGCCCGCTCGGCAAGCGTCTTGCCGCTTTCGGTGAGCGTTAGCTTGCGCGACGTGCGATGGAACAGGCTGGTTCCGAGCCGGTTCTCGAGCCGGCTGACGGCTTTCGACACGGTCGCCTTGGAGACGCCGAGTTCCGCTGCGGCGCCGCTGAACGAGCGCTGTTCGACGACAGCGGCGAAAATCGCCCAGGCTTCGAAATCGGGTAGGCGCATGGTCGCTCCGGAGTTTGCCGGAGAATAGCTCGCACCGCGTGGCGAAACAATTCGTTTCCTTCGTTTCCATTTCGAACGGGCGGGGCCGCGCCTACCTCGGGGCTACTCTGGAACGGAGATCGACCATGATCGACAGACGCCCCTTCGAAAGCCTCGGCCATGCCGACCACGGTTGGCTGAATGCGCGCCACCATTTTTCCTTCGCCGGGTATCACGACCCGCGCCGGATGGGATGGGGCGCGATCCGCGTGTGGAATGACGACGAGATCGCACCGAACAGCGGCTTTCCACCGCATCCCCATCGCGACATGGAAATCGTCACCTATGTCCGTCAGGGCGCGATCACCCATCAGGATTCGATGGGGAACACCGGGCGTACTCAGGCGGGCGACGTTCAGGTGATGAGCGCCGGATCGGGCGTGCGCCACGCCGAATATAATCTCGAGCCCGAAGCAACGCGGATCTTTCAGATCTGGATCGAGCCGCGTGCGAGCGGCGGCAATCCCAGCTGGGGTGCGCGACCCTTTCCCAAGGGCGAGCGCTCGGGTCGTCTGGTGACGCTGGCGTCGGGCTTCGCCGAGGACGCCGAGGCGCTGCCGATCCGCGCCGATGCGCGCGTGCTCGCCGCGACGCTGAAAGCGGGCGAGCGCGTAGAACATGGCGTCGGCGCGGGCCGTCACGCCTATCTGGTGCCGGCGATCGGCGTGATCGAAGTCAACGGTGTGCGCGTCGAAGCGCGCGACGGTGTGGCACTCGACGGCGGCCAGACCGTTTCGATCACTGCGCTCGACGACGCGGAGATCGTGCTGGTCGACGCCCAATAGCGCTTTTCGGATCGCCTCCCGCCGTTTCCCCCCGGGGCGGGAGGCGCGGCGGGTGCCAGCCGCGACTCCTCCCCGCGGCGGCGCCCGCCCATCGTTTCAACAATCAGCCAAGGAG
>Ga0114898_1001782_pt1 | contig 12054 bp, 8 predicted proteins | sample Malvired_Geostar_FD_83496 | JGI IMG/M metagenome (GOLD analysis project Ga0114898, IMG submission 83496) | Marine viral communities from the Global Malaspina Expedition - Malaspina viral metaG DeepMed_Geostar | ecosystem: Environmental > Aquatic > Marine > Oceanic | place: Mediterranean Sea... | reverse complement strand
CGGTCGAGCGGCAGGCTGGACCCGACCGCAAAGGCGACGAGCAGATAGACGACAACACAGATCGCGATGGAGAAGACGATGGCACGCCCGACATTGCGGTGCGGGTCGGTAATTTCGGCGCCGCTGTTGGTGATGGTCGTGAAGCCCTTGAAGGCGAGGATCGACAGCGCGACCGATGCGACAAAGCCGCCAGCGCCGGCATCGCCGCCGGTTGCTTCGAACGAGATGCCGCTCGCCCAGAGCCCGGCCGCCCCGAACAGCGCAATGCCGCCGACTTTGAGAACAGCCATAATGATGGATAACAGTCCGACCGACCGGTTGCCGGAGACATTCACGAGATAGGCGAAGACGATCAGCCCGACACCAATAACCGGTACCAGAATGCTATCCTGATCGCCGCCGAACGCCCGCAGCGTGTAGGTTCCGAAAGTGCGCGCAACAAGACTCTCGTTGATCACCATCGACAGTGCCATCAGGAGCGCGGCACCTGCCGCAACCGTCGTCGGCCCATAGGCTTTCTTCAGGATCATCCCGATGCCGCCCGCAGACGGAAAGGCGTTCGACATCTTGATGTAGGTATAGGCGCTGAACGCGGTGACAATCGCACCCACGACGAACGAGATCGGGAAGAGCGGCCCGGTCAGTTGCGCGATCTGCCCGGTCAGCGCGAAGATCCCTGCACCGATCATGACGCCGGTCCCCATGGCCACCGCTCCGGAAAGGCTGATACTTCCTCTCTGGTATTCCTCGGCCATCGGACTCCTTTCTTTTGTTTTGATTCCTGAAAAATCAATGCAGGCGGGAATCGCCTTTGTACCGGAGCGTGCCTGTAGTCACAGAACGACAAGGAGGCGCCAGAAGTTGCGCCTCCTTGCCTATGCTCCGATGATCAGTTGTTTCCGCTCTGCCCTAGAAGGCGGCAAAACCGCTTGCCTAGAACGCGAACCGGATACCGGTCAGGAATGCGAGATTATCGGCATCCTCACCCTTGGCGCGGGCGAAGTCCGCCGTATTGCCGAGGCTGCGGCTCCAGGAGACACCAATATAGGGCGCGAATTTCCGCGTGATCTCGTAGCGCACGCGGAAGCCCAGCTCGATATCGTTCAGGCCGGCGCCGATGCCGAGTTCCTCGACCTCCTGCAGGGCGGCACTGACCTCCAGCTTGGGTTGCGCGATCAGTCGCTGGGTGATCAGGATGTCATGCTCGGCCTCGAACCGGGCGGAGAGATCGCCCTTCTCGCTGACGAACAGGGAGGCATCCATTTCGATCACATAGGGTGCGAGCCCCTGGAACCCGAACACGCCATAGGTCCGCGATGGATCGTCGGGTCGGAAATCGTGCCGTATGCCGGCCTGGACATCCCAGAAATCGGCGACCATGCGGCTGTAGAGCAGCTGCACTTCCGCCTTCTCGACCGTATCGTCGCGGACATACTCGCCCTCGGTCTTCAGATAGAGCTTCTCGGCATCGCCGCCGATCCAGCCCTGCGCCTTCCACGCCACCGTGTCCTGCCCGTCGCGCCAGCCATGCTCCAGCTGATCGACCAGCAGGCTGCCGAACAGCATGTCATGGCCATCGGCCGCCAGTGACGGCCCGGAGGCCGCCAGCAGAAGACCCAGCCCGGCGAGCCCGTGCTTCAGCGCCCTGCTCATGCCCGGCCCTTTCCGCCGGCGTTCGCCGTCGGCCGCTCGACGATGAAGCGCGTCATCATGCCCGAGGCCATGTGGTACATGAGATGGCAGTGGAACGGCCAGTCGCCTGGCTCGTCCGCCGTCAGCAGGACCGACACTTCCTTGCCGGGCGGCACAATCACCACATGCTTCAGCGGGCGGCGCTCCGTCTCGCCGTTCTCCAGCTCGACGAACATGCCGTGCAGGTGCATCGGATGCGCCATCATGGTCTCGTTCACATAGCGGATGCGCACCCCCTCGCCATAGGCCACGCGAACCGGCTCGCCCTGCTCGAACTTCCGGCCGTTCAGCGTCCAGATGTAGCGTTCCATAATGCCGGTCAGCCGCACCAGGATTTCCTGGCCGGGTTCGCGGTCATCCGCATTTTTGGCGAAGGCCTTCAGATCGGCATAGGACAGCGCCTTCTCGCCGGGCAACGTGCCCGCCTGGTCCCAGCCGACAGGCGGCGCGCCATCCTCTGGAATGGGCGTGTCTGTGGCAGGCTCCCCTATGGCGTGACCGGCATGGGCGCCATGCCCGGTAGCGGCCGGCGCGGGCATGGCATGGTTCATCCCACCGTGCGACATCCCGGCGTGACCGGCGTGTCCGCCGCCGTTCGAGCCATGCCCCATCGCGCCATGCCCCATGGCACCGTGATCCACCCCCATGGCGCCATGGTTCATGTCGGACATGGCCAGGATGGCGCGCGGACGCAGCGGCGGTATTTCCGCCTCCATGCCCAGCCGTGGCGCCAGTGTGGCGCGGGCATAGCCCGAGCGGTCCAGCGGTTCGGCCATGATGGTGAAGGCGCGATTTTCCTGCGGACGGACGATCACGTCATAGGTTTCACCGACGCCGAAACGGAACTCGTGCGCCTGCACCGGCACGACGAACTGGCCGTCGGCGGCGATCACCGTCATCGGCAGGTCCGGGATGCGGACATCGAAGAAGCTCATGGCCGAGGCGTTGATGAAGCGCAGCCTGATCCGCTCGCCTGGCGCGAACAGGCCGGTCCAGTTGTCCTGCGGACCCCGGCCATTCACGAGGAAGGCATAGCCGGTGACATCCGCCAGATCGGTCGGGTCCATCCGCATATCGCCCCATTCCAGCCGGTCCTTGAGGGCGACGTTGAAACCCTCCCTCTCGGCCTGCCGGAAGAAGTCGATCAGCGTGCGCTTGCCGTAATTGTAATAGCCTTCCTGGCTCTTCAGGTTGCGCAGCACCGTGCGTGGATTTTCCTGCGTGTGGTCGGACAGCACGACGACATAGTCGCGGTCATAGCGCACCGGTTCGCGCTTGGCCGGCTCGATCACAATGGCGCCGTACATGCCCTGCTGTTCCTGCAGGCCGGAATGGCTGTGATACCAGTAGGTGCCCGCCTGGCGCAGCTGGAAGCGGTAGGTATAGGTCTCGCCGGGCTGGATCGCCTCATAGCCGTTGAAGCCCGGCGCGCCATCCATGACGCCCTGGATCAGCAGACCGTGCCAGTGAATCGAGGTTGGCTCGGACAGGCGGTTGGTCACCTGGATGACCACCTCCTCGCCCTCGCGCCAGCGCAGGGTCGGCGCCGGTACCGAGCCGCCGATGGCGATGGCGTTGCTTTCCACGCTGTCCACCACGATTCGCTTTGCCTCAACGGCCAGCTGCAACTCCTTGTCGGCCGAGGCAAAGCTGCGCCGCCCCGGATAGAGCGACACGGTGCCGGCCAGGCCGGCGGCGCCAGCCAGCTTAAGCGCGTCCCGCCGGCTGATCTGAGGAGAAATGATGCTGTTCATGTCTGCCTCCTCACTTCCGGGCCGAACCGGCGCGGAACTGCACAGCCCCCACCATGCCGGTCTCGTAATGGCCGGGAATGTTGCAGGCGAATTCCAGCGTGCCGGAGGACGGGAACTTCCAGATCAGTTCCCCCGACTGGCCCGGCTCCAGCAGCACGCTGTTCGGGTCGTCATGCTGCATGGAATGCGACATGCCCATCTTCGAGTGATCCATCTTCATCATCTCGCGGTCGATGGAGGTGGGGGTCAGCATGCCGTGCTCGAACATCACCGCCATCTCCTTCTGATGCGCGGCATGCATCTCCGGCGTGGCGATGTTGAACTCGTGCAGGAACTCGCCCTTGTTCTGCACGATGAAGCGGATGGTCTCGCCGGCGGACACTTCGATCCGCTCCGGTTCGTAGTAATTGTCGCCCATGACGATGGTGACGGTCCGGCTGGCCTCGGCGGCCTTGCCGGGCTGTCCGATGGCGGCGCTCCCGTGGCCATGCCCGCCGGAATGGCCCGGGGCGGCCTGAACCGGAGCAAGTGGCATGAGGGCGGACGCCGTCAGCGCCGCGGCAAACGCGGTGGTTTTGAAGCTACGCATGGATAAATCCTTCGAATACAGATCCTGAATGGCATGACGTCCGGACGCCCAGTCGCAGGGGCTCGGGTCACGCGGCTGTGTCGGTGTTCAGGACCGGTATTCGGGCGGGATCAGCGGCGGGTCGGCGCGATGGCCAGGCGGGCCGGGCAAGCGAGAAATCGCAACGCGATCAAAATGCTGCGGCGGCATGGATTGCACGGCGATGGCTATCATCGCCGGCACGCAGTGCGCGGAACAGATGCTGTGATCAAGCGTGGTGCTGTCTTGCGTATCGCCGGCAGGTGCAGCGGCGTGGTCATGTCCCAGAGAGTGACCGGCGGCATGGCCATGCAGGGCATGCGCACCGGCGGGCTGTGCTTCGGCACCCTGCGTCTGACCGGTTGGGTCGAATCCTGCCGCCCACAAGCGCACATCCGCATTGAACCAGAGGCTCACCACGGCGATCAGCACAATTGCGATGTTCCGGCGCCAGCGAATTCCCGCCTCCTGCTTCCTTGCAACAGCCGTTTCCGGCCATCTCCATAAACAGATAGGGGTTCCCGCAAGGGGAAGGTCAAGCCCTGCCCGAGCCAGCCCCGCCAGATATGCCCGTGGACGTCCTAGAACGGCAAACAAGGAGCTAAGGGGATGCAGGCATTGTTCGGCTCCATTCCTAACCGGATCCTTGGATAAATCCGCATGAAGCTCGGTCCGGCGAACCTTGGAGAGCTCAGCACCACGCGCTCAACAAACTTGATTTTGGTTGAGCATCTCAGTTGCCCATGATCGATCGTCACTCCGCCATTGCCCACGCCGCCTATCACGATCTGCTGCGGTCGCTGCTGGACGACACCGTATCGGATCTCCGCGGCGCGCCGACGCTGCTTAAGCGAAATGGCCGCGGCAATTGGATCGACTGACGCACTCATTTCTTGAAGGGCGCGCGAGCCGTCTGTGGGAGAGCGCATGAGTGAACTACGCGCTCCAGGCGCGCACTGCCGTGCAACGCTGAACGATATCCTCGACTGCCAGTGCCAGCAGCTTGCTGTCGGCCTCGGTTCCATTCACTTCCGCGAGCAGCTTCTCTGCTGCCGGGATCATGCGCTCGGCCATACCGAGCAATTGCCGAAGCACGTAGCCGGGACGGAAGTCGGTCTCCCGGGCGAAGGCTTCCCAGTTTTCCGGCGTCAGCGTGAGCGGATCACGATTGCCCCCGACGAACATCGCCAGCCGCGGACGTTGCTCCTTGTAGAGGGATCTGAAAGCAGCGGCGTTGTTTACATCATAGAGCTGGCTGAGCTCGATGCGGTCGTGCCGATATACCAGTGAGTAGTTCTTGGCGTGGGCGTCGGGGTTGCCAACCAGGAACTGGAAGATCGCGCGATCAAGAAGTTGCGTGCGGGCTGTGACGACGTCGGTGACACTCTTCATCAGCTCGAAGCATTCCTGCCAGCCCGGCCCGCCATCCTTTTCGTATTTCTGCCGCGGAAAGCGCCCGAGCGCCTGGCAGAAATCCTCCTGATGCAAGCGACGGAAAACATCTTGCCCGTTCACCCCGACACGGTCGTATCGCCGGATGACCATGTAGGGCGTGTCCTTGACCACTCGGATGGTCGAGAATGGCACCGGGATGCCGACGGCCGCCGCCAGGCGCAGGCAGAAATGCTCGACGCGGATCGAGTCCGGCAGACCGTCGATGTCGACCTTTAGAATGTGAGTGCTAGGGGTATGCCCTCTCGGCAACGCGATCTTGCGATCGACAACGCCGACCCCAGCCTTGTGGTGGACCCCGGCAAGAGACAGCCGCAGTTCTCCGTCGGCGTCGATGAACAGCGGCCGCCGCGGCAAGGCCTCGATATATTCGGCAAGCCGATCATCGTCCAACACGTCCCATTTCGTCTCGACGTTCTCGTCGGCGATCACCTCATCATCAAGAGGCACAACGGTGACCGCGCCCGGGCAGTCTCGGCCAAGTTGGTAGAGCAGTGCGTAATCGTCGGCGGCGTCGACCTGCAGATAGCGCGCCAGAGCCTCGCGCGTCCGCTGGGAGTCCGGCAGCAGCCCATCGAAGAACGGACCGGCGCGATCGTGGTCGTAGGGATTTGGTGAGAGAGGGAGCGTCAGGGAGAGGGGATGATGCGGCAATTGCTTGCGCTCAAGCCAGCCTTGTTCGTAGCGAAACGACAGTTCCCCGTCCTTGGCAACATCGAGGACGCCAACAGGAAGACCGTAGAGTCGGACGGATGCAGGCATCAGAAATCCGATCCGGTGTCTGATGGATCACTCGTCGAGACTGCCGCCGGTGAGAACGTGATCGTCACACCCAGCAACACCAGCACCTTGAGTACAATCGACATCGGCGGGTCGACGCGACCACGCTCAAAGTCACTAACCCATTTCTGCGAGGTCGCCGTCAGATCAGCGAGCTGGCTTTGGGTAAGCCCACGCCGCTTGCGCTCCTCTCGCAGAAAGTGACGAACATCGTCCACACCCCGAATGTGCATGTTTGATATCCTATTACCGCTCAGTGATAATACAATGAGCAGCAAAGAAATATCACCGACTGGTGAAATTTCAAGGCGGATATGTAAAAAATGACTGTTCGGTGATAAAGTGCCGCCTCAACAGCGCATTGCAGCGCAGAAGGGAGTTGGTTTCAGTCTGGAAGCGGATTCGAGCAGCTCAAGGCGCAAAAAATGACTGCCTGCCAGTTCCCACACGAGTTCCCACAGCGGTTCCCACAAGGAACGCTAAGTTATTGAAATATATAGGGTAAAAAGCAATGGCGTCCCCAAGGGGATTCGAACCCCTGTCGCCGCCGTGAAAGGGCGGTGTCCTAGGCCTCTAGACGATGGGGACGTCGAGGCGCTGTGCGCGGAGGAACATACTGGGTCGGGGCGGAAAATCAAGAACGAAAGGCGAAATTCCGCCGTTAAATTCCGGAGGGAAGATTCGCGGTATCGAATGGCCCGGATTATTGCGCCGATGCCGCGTCGTCGATCAGCAACTGCACCTTCTCGTTGCCCTGCCAGCGGTCGATCCGGAGATGCCCGGCAATGTGCAGCGGCAGCGATCGCGCCTTCAGCAGCGCTTCGCCCAGCGGCGTCTCCAGCGCCCGGAAGGCAATCGCTTTCAGCCGTCTTCCGTCAGCATCGCCAAGCTGGCAACGTACATGATTTTCCCCGACCACATCGGCGCCCAGGATACGCGCCGCCGGGAAGGCGAAGCGCGGCTCCGGATTGCCGACGCCGAACGGCCCGACGCGGCCCAGTGTCTCCAGCAGGTCCAGCGTGGCTCCCCCGGGCCTGAGTGCGCCATCGATGGACAGTACAGGCGTTGCCTCGCCGCCTTCCAGCCAGTCTGCGGCGCGCGCGGTCAGGAACTCCCGGAAGGCGTCCAGCTTGGCGCGCTCCAGCGTGAAGCCCGCCGCCATCGCATGGCCGCCGCCATTCACCAGCAGGCCCGCCTGATGCGCGGCGATCACCGCCGGCCCGAGCGCGAAACCGGCGATCGAGCGGCCCGACCCCTTGCCGATACCCTGTTCGTCGAAGGCGATGACCAGCGCCGGGCGGTGGAAGCGTTCCTTCAACCGGCCGGCGACGATACCGATGACGCCGGGGTGCCAGCCCTCGCCTGTTGCCACCAGCAGCGGCCCATCGGCATGGCGCTCGACCTGGGCCAGCGCCTCCTCCTGCACGGATTGTTCGATCAGCTTTCGCTCGGTATTGAAGCTGTCCAGCTCGGCCGCCAGGCTTGCCGCCTCTCCCGCATCCTCGGTGGAGAGCAGCCGCGTGCCAAGATCGGCGCGCCCGACCCGGCCGCCGGCATTCACGCGCGGCCCCAGCAGGAAGCCCAGGTGATAGGTGCCGGGCGCCTCGTCGATTCGGGCAACCTCCGACAGCGCGCGCAGCCCGGTATTGTTGCGCCAGCCCATCACCTTCAGCCCCTGCGCCACCAGTGCCCGGTTCAGGCCGGTCAGCGGCACCACGTCGCAGACCGTGCCAAGCGCCACCAGGTCGAGCCATTGCATCAGATCGGGTTCGGGGCGGCTGGCGTACCACCCCTCCTCCCGCAGCCTGCGGTTCAGTGCCACCACCAGCAGGAAGGCGACGCCGACGGCAGCCAGCTGGCCGTGCGGGCTGTCTTCATCCAGCCGGTTGGGATTGACCACGGCAATGGCGCGCGGCAGCGACGGCTCGGCGACATGATGATCAACGACGATCATGTCGAGGCCGGCCTCTGATGCGGCTTCCAGCGGGGCGAAGGCGGTGATGCCGCAATCGACGGTCACGCAGACCGCGGCCCCTTCCCGTTTCAGCGCCAGCAATGCCGGCGTGTTGGGGCCATAGCCCTCGGCCATCCGGTCGGGAATATAGACGCGCGGCTTACCGCCGACCGCCGTCAGGAAGCGGTGCAGCAACGCCGTGGAGGTGGCACCATCGACATCATAATCGCCGAAGATGGCGATCTTTTCGCCGTGCATGATGGCGGCTGCCAGACGCTCGGCAGCCTTTGCCATATCCTTCAGCTCATAGGGGTCGGTCAGGCTGGCCCGCAGGGTCGGGTTCAGGAAGCCGTCCGCAGCCTCCAGATCGATGCCGCGCGCTGCCAGCACCTGTCCCAGGATTTCCGGCAGGCCGAGACGCTGCGACAGGGCGAGCCCCGACCGCTCGGTACTCTGCCAATCCGCCGCCTGACCCCGGGCAATCCAGCGCCGCCCGGTCAGCGAGCGCTCGACATTGAGGAAGGCGGCGGGATCGGCCATCCGGATCAGTCGCCGTCGTAGCCGCTCTTGCGGGTGAAATCGTGCCGTGCCTCGATGAAGCGCACCGTGCCGGTCTTGGAGCGCATGACCATGGAATGGGTGCGTCCGCCATCGCGGGTACGGCGCACGCCGCGCAGCAGCGTGCCATCGGTGACGCCGGTGGCGGCGAACATCACATCGCCGATGGCGAGGTCGAGCATCGAGTATTTGCGGTTCAGGTCGGTGATGCCGGCCTTGGCGGCGCGCCCCTTCTCATCCTCGTTGCGGAAGACCAGCCGGCCCTGCATCTGGCCGCCGATGCAGCGCAACGCGGCAGCCGCCAGCACACCCTCGGGCGAACCGCCCTGGCCCATATAGATGTCGATGCCGCTTTCGGGCTGCGAGGTCGCCATGACGCCGGCCACGTCGCCGTCGGAGATCAGAACGATGCGGGCACCGGCGTCGCGGACCTTGGAGATCAGCTCCTGATGGCGCGGCCGGTCGAGGATACAGGCGACCAGGTCGGCCACATCCACCTTCTTCGCCTTGGCCAGGTTCTTCAGATTCTCGGCCGGGCTGGCGTCGAGATCGACCACGCCGTCCGGCAGGCCGCCGCCAACCGCGATCTTGTCCATATAGACGTCCGGCGCATGCAGGAAGCCGCCCTCCTCCGCCATGGCGATGACCGCCATCGCGTTGGTCCCGCCCTTGGCGGTGATGGTGGTGCCTTCAAGCGGATCGAGGGCGATGTCGATCTTCGGTCCACCAAGGCCGACCTTCTCGCCGATATAGAGCATCGGCGCCTCGTCGCGCTCGCCCTCGCCGATCACCACCTTGCCATCGATGGACAGGCCATTCAGCGCCTGACGCATGGCCGTAACGGCAGCCTGGTCGGCGGCTTTCTCGTCGCCACGGCCCATCAGGCGGGACGCGGCAAGCGCGGCGGCCTCGGTAACACGGACAACCTCAAGCGCGAGGTTCCGATCCATGGCTGCACCGTCATTCATTGTATGAGACTCCTTGGGCTTTTTTCTTATAGGCAATCGTTAAACGAAGATCAGAGCGCTTCGATGCGAATCAGGCGCGGAGGTTCCACCACGCTGTCCAGCGCGGCGATCCTCTCTATGGCCTGCATCATACCCGCTTCCTCGGTTTCATGGGTGGTAATCACCACCGGAACCGGTTCTGACGGATCGCGCGCCTGTTGCAGCACGGATTCCATCGACACCGCATTGTCGCGGAAGGCCGCGGCCACATCGGCGATCACGCCGGGCTGGTCCCTGACCATCAGGCGAATGTAATAGGCGCCGTAATGGTGCCCCATCGGCGCGGTTTCGCCGGGCGCCAGCCTGACAGGCGGCAGCCCCAGAGCAGGTGCATTGTGGCCGCGCGCAATGTCCAGAATGTCGGCGACAACGGCAGAGGCGGTCGGTCCCTCGCCGGCCCCGCGTCCGGTCAGCAGCACATTGCCGACAGGGTCGGCCTCGACGAAGACGGCGTTGAACACGCCCTCGACATGGGCGATGGGAGCGGCCAGCGGCACCATGCAGGGATGCACGCGCTGCTCGATCCCATGGTCCGTCACGCCGGCGATGCCCAGCAGCTTGATGCGGTAGCCGAGCTGTTCGGCGAAGGCGAGATCCAGCGCCGAGATATGGCGGATGCCCTCGACATGAATGCCACTGAAATCCAGTTCCCGGCCAAAGGCGACGCTGGTCAGGATGGCCAGCTTGTGCGCCGCGTCGATGCCATCCACATCGAAGCTGGGATCGGCCTCGGCATAGCCCAGCTTCTGCGCGTCGGCCAGCACGTCGGCGAATTCCCGGCCGGTCTCGCGCATGGTGGAAAGAATGTAGTTGCAGGTGCCGTTGAGGATGCCATGCACCCGCTTCACGCGGTTTGCGGCCAGCCCTTCCCGCAGCGCCTTGATGACCGGAATGCCGCCGGCCACCGCCGCCTCGTAGGCGAGCGTCACCCCTGCGGTCTCGGCGGCCTTGGCGAGCGCGGTGCCATGCAACGCCAGCAGCGCCTTGTTGGCGGTTACCACCGGCTTGCCGGCGGCGATGGCGGCCTCGATCAGCTCGCGGGCCACGCCGTCCGATCCGCCGATCAGCTCCACCACCACATCGACCTCGGGGTCGGCAGCCAGCGCTCGGGCATCCTCGTGCCAGCGGCAGCCAGACAGATCGACGCCGCGATCCCTGGTGCGGTCGCGTGCGGCGACGGCGGTGACCCGGATTTCGCGGCCGCAGCGTGCGGCCAGCAGCTCGGCCTGATCGCGCAGCAATTTGGCGACGCCGCCTCCGACCGTACCCAGGCCGGCGATTCCGATACGAAGCGCGCCGCTCATGCCAGCCTCAATGTGTCATGGTGCGGCGCGGCGGCCGGCGCCGGAAGCGATGCAATGGACATGGAACCCCAGATGGCGAATGCGGAATGGTGACGGATAGCCAGTCAATATTGGCCGCACCTATTTAGCCCCGGACGAGGCAAAAGTCGATTGTCGAAGGTAAGGCGGGACGGTCAGTAATCGACGAAGATTTCCACCCGGCGATTGCCCGTCTCGCCTGCCGGCATGACCTCGTAATAGACCGGCTGGCTGTCGCCGACGCCGGCAACCTGCATGACCCTGGCCGGCACACCCAGGCGCGCCAGTTCCTGTGCCACCGTCTCGGCGCGGCTGACCGACACCTGGAAATTGGCGAGCTGATGCTGCAGCGGCCGCATGTCGGTGGTCCGGCTGCTGGCATGGCCGACAATGCGCAGCGTGCCGCCGGTCTTGCGATACTCGGCCGCAATCTTGCGCAAGGTCTCACGCTCGGACGGGTCAAGCGCCGTGGAGCCATGGCCGAACAGAATGGTCGCGGCCAGATAGGAGATGCCAGCCCTGTCGGACGCGGCTGGGGCGGCGGTGTCCTGCGCCGTCGCTGCCTGGGTTCCTGTTTGGGCGCCTGTCTGGGTGGGCTCCGCGCTGCGGGTGGCGACCGGCGATGCCGAGCGGGCGAACTGCTCCTGGTATATCTCGGTTGCTGTGCGCGCTTGGGGTTCCGTCCTGGACGCGGTCTTTGCGGGTTCGGTCATTGCGCCAGAAGCGCTCGGCTGGGGTGCGCTCGGCTGGGGTGCGCTTGACTGGCGCGCGCTTGACTCTGTCGCAGTGGACTGGGGCGCGCTCGGCTGCGGGGCGGTGGCGGGCGCCATCGGCGGCTTGCTGTCGTCAGCCGCTTCCGCAGCGGCGGCACGTTCCGCCAGAACTTCCTGGCGGCGGCGTTCCAGCATTGCAGCGCCAACGGACTGGG
>Ga0114898_1001781_pt1 | contig 12060 bp, 11 predicted proteins | sample Malvired_Geostar_FD_83496 | JGI IMG/M metagenome (GOLD analysis project Ga0114898, IMG submission 83496) | Marine viral communities from the Global Malaspina Expedition - Malaspina viral metaG DeepMed_Geostar | ecosystem: Environmental > Aquatic > Marine > Oceanic | place: Mediterranean Sea... | reverse complement strand
GTGCAGGTCAAACTGCTGCGCATGCTCCAGGAGCGGGTCGTCGAACGCCTGGGCGGCAACCAGTCGATCGCGCTGGACATCCGGGTCATCGCCGCGACCAAGGAAGACTTGCGCCAGGCTGCCGACCAGGGCCGTTTCCGCGCCGACCTCTACTACCGGCTGAACGTCGCGCCGCTGCGCATCCCGCCTCTGCGAGAGCGCAGCGAAGACCCGCTTTTCCTGTTCCAGCATTTCGCCGAAACCGCGGCCAACCGCCACGGCCTGCCAATCCGTGAACTGCGCCCGGAGCAGCGCGGGCAGCTTCTCAGGCACAGCTGGCCCGGCAACGTCCGCGAGCTGCAGAACACCGCCGAACGCTTTGCGCTGGGGCTGCAGCTGGGGCTGGACGACCCGGCCCTGGTTGCCGAGGGTGGGGTCGCAACGACGGGAAGTGCCTTGAACGAGCAGGTCGAAGCGTTCGAGCGCGCGCTGATCGCCGCCGAGCTGGCACGCCCGCACAGCTCGTTGCGCAGCGTTGCCGAGGCCCTTGGCCTGCCACGCAAGACGCTTCACGACAAGCTTCGCAAACACGGCCTGGTTTTCAACGATGCTGGCGGAAGCCCGCCCGAGGACGGCGAGTAGTTGGCGGTTTTCCGCCATGATGGCCGCTTTCCAGCGACCCTCAAATCCTGCGGTTGTGTGCCACACCGTTGCAACAATACTCCGGCTAGCTGGCGCAGGCGCACCGGCGATTGCACAGGTGGCCCGCCGAAGGTGCGCGCTAGACGCGCTGGCTGAGAAATATTCGTCAGCATTTTGCCACTACAACGGTAAACTCCGGTTCCACGGGGGCAATATCCGTGCATTTGGCACAGCGCTTGCTCTCGCAAACCCCATGAGTTGGTGATCAGGTCTGCCGACGGTGCCGCGACTTTTCTTCGAGGACGCCTAGACTTGTCTTGCTGACTACAGCCGAGCCACCGCTCCACGCGGCAGCTCAATTCACAACAAGAGGAAAACAACAATGTTCAAACTGACCGCCACGGCGCTCGCCTGCGCCTTGTCACTGGGAATCGCAGGCCTGGCCCAGGCAGCCGACCCGATCCTGATCAAGTTCTCCCACGTGGTTGCCGAAAACACGCCGAAAGGCCAGGGCGCCAATCTGTTCAAGAAGCTGGTGGAAGAACGCCTGCCCGGCAAGGTCGAGGTTCAGGTCTACCCGAACTCGTCGCTGTTCGGCGACGGCAAGGAAATGGAAGCGCTGCTGCTGGGCGACGTGCAGCTGATCGCACCTTCGCTGGCCAAGTTCGAGCACTACTCCAAGGGCGTCCAGGTATTCGACCTGCCGTTCCTGTTCGACAACATCCAGGCGGTTGACCGCTTCCAGCAGAGCGAAGCCGGCCAGGGCCTGCTGCGCTCCATGGAAGACAAGAACATCACCGGCCTGGGCTACTGGCACAACGGCATGAAGCAGTTGTCCGCCAACAAGGAACTGCGCGCGCCGAAAGACGCTCGTGGCCTGAAGTTCCGCGTTCAGGCCTCTGCCGTACTCGACGAGCAGTTCAAGGCCCTGCGCGCCAACCCGCGCAAGATGAGCTTCGCCGAGGTTTACCAGGGTCTGCAGACCGGCGTGGTGAACGGTGCCGAAAACCCCTACTCGAACATCTACTCGCAGAAGATGCACGAGGTGCAGAAGCACATCACCGAGTCCGACCATGGTCTGCTCGACTACATGCTGATCACCAACACCAAGTTCTGGAACGGTTTGCCGGCTGACGTACGCGGCGAGCTGGAAACGATCCTGGACGAGGTGACCGTCGAGGTGAACAAGCAGGCTGACGCGCTGAACCAGAAAGCCAAGCAGGACATCCTGGCCGCTGGCACCACCGAAATCCTCGTACTGACCCCGGAAGAGCGGGCCGAGTGGCGCGAAGCCATGAAGCCGGTCTGGAAGAAGTTCGAGAACGAAATCGGTGCTGACCTGATCAAGGCCGCCGAAGCGGCAAACGCTCAGTAAAACCCAACCGCAGGGGGCGGGCTCGCTCGCCTCCTGCGTTGCGCAACGGCAATACCGACAGCTCAGTGAAAAACACAACGACCAGGCGCGCATGACGGCGAGTTGTTTCACGCCTTGCGCCTCGTCCAGAACAAGCCTTTCATTGCTCTGTCATCCGGTAACCAGACCGGATCATGGCGCACGTTCCGTACGCCCATCGAACAATGCAATCCATCGGGAGATGTCATCCATGAACGCCCTCTGGCGCGTCTGGGACCACTTCGAGGAAGGCTTCATCGCCTTTCTGCTGGCCGCCATGACTCTGGTGACCTTCGTTTACGTGGTCCTGAACAACCTCTATACCGTTTTCTACAGCCTTGGCGATAGCTTCGAAGCCGCCAGCGATTTCTTTTTCGCCCTGGGCGACTTCACCATCGGACTGGCACAGTCGATGACCTGGAGCACAGCGCTGACCAAGGCCCTGTTCGCCTGGCTGATCTTTTCCGGCCTCGCCTATGGCGTACGGACTGCCGGCCACATCGGCGTCGACGCACTGGTCAAACTGGCGCCGCGCCACGTGCAGCGTTACATCGGCGTGCTCGCCTGCCTGTTCTGCCTGGGCTATGCCGCCCTGTTGACCGTGGCCAGCTACGAGTGGATCCAGGCGTTGTTCATTGCCAACATCGGCGCCGAAGACCTTGGCCATATTGGCATCAAGCAATGGCATATCGGGATGATCGTGCCCTTCGGCTTTGCCATGGTGTTCATCCGTTTCGTGGAAATCCTGCTGCGCATCCTGCGCAACGAGCAAACCGGACTGGGGCTGGCCGATGAGGCTGCCGAAGCGGCCAGGCTCGGTGAAGAGGAGCCGAAGTAATGACTATCCTGTTCCTCTTCCTGGCGCTATTCGCGCTGATGTTCATCGGTGTGCCGGTCGCCATCTCGCTCGGTCTGGCCGGTTCGCTGACCATTGTCTTCTTCAGCCCCGACTCGGTGCGCTCGCTGGCGATCAAGCTGTTCGAAACCTCCGAACACTACACCCTGCTGGCCATCCCGTTCTTCCTCCTGGCTGGCGCGTTCATGACCACCGGCGGTGTCGCCAAGCGTCTGATCGATTTCGCCAACGCCACGGTCGGACACATCCGTGGTGGCCTGGCCATCGGCGCGGTAATGGCGTGCATGCTGTTCGCCGCGTTGTCCGGTTCCTCGCCGGCCACCGTCGCCGCGGTCGGCTCCATTGCCATCGCCGGCATGGTGCGCTCCGGTTACCCGCAGGCCTTCGGCGCGGGCATCGTCTGTAACGCCGGTACCCTGGGCATCCTGATCCCGCCCTCGATCGTCATGGTGGTCTACGCCGCGGCGACCGAGACCTCGGTTGGCAAGCTGTTCATGGCCGGCGTGGTACCCGGTATCCTGCTCGGCCTCGGGCTGATGATCGCGATCTACATCGTCGCGGTGAAGAAGAATTTGCCGGCCATGCCGCGCGCGAGCTTCCGCCAGTGGCTGTCGGCGGCACGCAAGGCGCTGTGGGGCCTGCTGTTGATGTTCATCATCCTCGGCGGCATCTACTCGGGCATGTTCACACCGACCGAGGCGGCGGCCGTGGCGGCGGTTTATTCGGCCTTCATCGCGCTGTTCGTCTACAAGGACATCACCCTGCGCGACTGCCCGCGGGTGCTGCTCGAGTCGGGCAAGCTGACGATCATGCTGATGTTCATCATCGCCAACGCCATGCTGTTTGCGCACGTGCTGACCACCGAACAGATCCCGCAACAGATCACCGCCATGGTGCTCGAGGCGGGTCTTCAGCCATGGATGTTCCTGCTGGTGGTAAACATCGTGCTGCTGGTGGCCGGTGCCTTCATGGAGCCGTCGGCGATCATCCTGATCCTGGCGCCGATCCTGTTCCCGATCGCCGTACAGTTGGGAATCGACCCGATCCACCTCGGCATCATCATGGTGGTGAACATGGAGATCGGCCTGATCACGCCACCGGTGGGGCTGAACCTGTTTGTCGCGTCAGCCGTGACTCGCATGCCGGTGACTCAGGTGATTCGCGCGGTCCTGCCATGGCTGGCCCTGATGCTGGGCTTCCTGGTACTGATTACCTACGTGCCGGCGATCTCCCTCGGCCTGCCGAACCTACTGGGGATGTAACCGCCCCGAACGTACGCGTTCCCTTCAGCCCGGCCTCGCGCCGGGCTTTTTCATGCCTGCATCAAAGGGCCAGCACGTCCGTTGGGCGGCGCCGAAACCAACCGGTCAACGATAGGCGGTCGGCCTGGGTCACCAGGACCTCGTGAGGAAAGTCAGCCGACAGGAAGATCAGCAGATCGCCTGCCAGCGGTGCGATATCGAGACTCGACCCATCGGCGAAATGCATCCGCAGTTCACCGCCATCGGCGGGTTGCCAATCCGGATTCAGGTACAGCACTGCGCTGACGCAGCGGCTGTCGTCGTCGCGAAAACGATCCAGATGCGTCTGGTAAAAGGCGCCAGGCGGATAGAGGGCGAAGTGGCACTCGAACTCTTCCAGGCCGAGAAACAGCTCGCGATTGAGCGTCTGTCGCAGCCCGTCCATCAGCGCCAGGTAGACATCGCAAACCTCCGCCTGCCCCTCTTCCACCCAATGGATATGGTCGCCGCGAATGCCTTCGCGTACCGCCTGCTCCTCGCCTCGACCGACACCAGCGGGCGCCAGCGTACCCTCGGCATACCGTTTGCGGCACTCGTTGGCCAGCTTTTGGGTCACATCACTGGACAGGAAGGAACTCTGCAGCGACCAGCCGCGCGCGGCCAGGTCGTCGATGATCGTAGAGAACGGCAAGGAAAGTGACTCCGATGGTCAGGTTGGCGTTTCCCGGCGGCCTCGGCGGGCCCGTGGGGAAACAGCGACTGAGTCTAGCAGCAGTGCTTTCGCTCCTCGACAAGCCCGGGTCGCGGCGCTGAAAATAAACCGCCCGCCACAGAGGAGCTTCCATGCGCGCCCTTATTGCTTGTGTATTACTCGCCTTCAGCCTGACCACGCTGGCCGACAGCTACGATGAACTTTACGAGGCCGCGGGCTGGACGGAACAGCGCGCCAACTTTTCCGATGCCCTGACAGCCGCCCAGCAGCGTTACAAGAGCAGCCTGCCGCCGGCGGTCTTCCAGGCGTTGGTGACCAATAGCAACCGGCGCTTCGCCGTCGACGCCATCGACCAGCGCGCACAGCAGGCACTGCGGCAGAACTTGCCAGACCCTCAGCCCGCGCTGGATTTCTTTCAGTCGCCGCTGGGCCACAAGGTGGTTGCGGCCGAAACACTGGCGGGACGACGCGAACAGTTGGCGCGTTATGAAAATGGCCTGCCACGGATGCAAGCCGGCAGTAATCGGCAATTACTGATCCGCCACCTGGCCCAGGCGCTACCGGCCGCCGAAGCCGGTGCCGAGGTCAGCCTGGCACTGGCCGGCGTCGCCGCTGACAGCCTCAGCCAGATGATTCCCGGCCTGCTCGGCGGCGGACAGGCGCAGGGTCTGCTGGACAGCCAGCGCGAGCGCTTGCAGCAACAGGTCGAAAGCGACCTGGATAACACCTTGCTGTTCATCTATCGCGACCTTTCCGACGCCGAGCTGGAACAATTCGTCGAGTTCGCCCAATCGGAAGCGGGCCAGCGCTACTACCGGGCCGCGCTGCAAGCCCTGCGGGCAGGCCTCGCGGTCGGCATGAGCAGCACGGACATCCAGGCCCGGACCGGCGCTGCGGACAAGCGACTCGAGGCTACTTCAGCCGCTGGCTGAGGTAATCGAAGTATTCGCGGCGTATCGCTTCACGCTCGTTGACCAGATGATGGCGCGCGTCGGGCAGTCGGAGCACGTCCGGCGAGGTGAATTTTCGCTCGAGGACAGGGAGGTTGTGCTGCCAGTCCACGGTCATGTCAGCGCCACCCTGGACGATGATCGGGCTATGCGGACTGCGCGGCGCACCTTCTATGCGCGGAATCCAGCGTGACAACGCACCGACCCAGGCGGTAGGCAGGATGTTGGGCTGCAGCGGGTCGCTGGATTGGATGAACGTGAGAAATGCCGGATCACCCGAGTTCTCGCTGAAGCGCCGGGGGATCTGCTTGACGAAGCGACGCATCACCTCGTAACTGAGTCTGGACCAGCCCCAGGCGCGTGGACGCACCAGCGGCGCCAGCAATATCCCGCGGCCCAGCTGAGGCTGCTCCGGGTGACCGAGCAGATAATCCAGCACGATGGCAGCGCCAGTGCTTTGCCCCAGCAAATGCCAGGGCCTGGGCAATTGCAATTCGGCGGCCTCGTGAAGCAGCCCCTCCAGTACCGCCTGGTATTCATCGAACTCGTTGATGCTGGCGCGCGGCCCGCTGGACAGCCCATGCCCTGGCAGGTCGCAGGCGAGCACGGCAAAGCCCATATGCAGCGCCCAGTCCACCACGTGCCGGTACAGGCCCATGTGGTCGTAGTAGCCATGCAGGATGAGCAGCGTCGCCAACGGTTGCTCGGGACACCAGGCCTGCGCAGCCACCTCGTATCCGTGTACGGAAAAGCAGCCCAGGCGTCGCTTGACGTTGCGCTGATGAGGCAGATCCAGACCGTAGTAGGCTTGATAGAACTGGGCATCGTCGCTGAGGGCAGCGCCACGGCTGAGCGGACGTAACTGCGCGCGAAGGGCGTCGGGGTCGATTCGTGAGGGCATGTGGGGTTTTCTGGCTCCTGTTGATCCGAATATTCAGCTCAAAGGCACAACGTGGCAAGCTGGCGGCTCTTATGAAGAGTGCCGTCATGTCCGTACGCCACAAATACCTGATCGCCATTCTGATCGCGCTGCTCTGGGGCGCAGCCATGCTGGCCGCCTTCTGGTGGTTTGAGGCCCGTTACCTGAGGCCCTTCGAAAGCGAGCGCACGGCGCTGTTCTCCGGCGAGAAACTGACCTTGCCCGAGGCTTTGACAGGCCCCGGACCGATCCGCGTGGTGCATTTCTGGGACCCCGCGTGCCCTTGCAACGCAGGCAACCAGCAACACCTGGCTGAACTGATGCAGCGCTTCGGCGCACGCGGCGTGCAGTTCTACGTGCTGCAAAAACCAGGCAGTCGCGGTCGGTTACCCGACCCATTGAGCGGCCTGCAACCCCTGGACGCCCTGCCCGGTTCGCACGGCCTGCCTGCCAGCCCGGCCGTGGGCATCTGGGATGGGAGCGGCCAGTTGGCCTATATCGGGCCCTACAGCGAGGGAGCGGTGTGCAATTCCAGCAACAGCTTCGTCGAGCCAATCCTCGACGCGGTGCTGGCCGGACGTCAGGTCAAGGCGACCCACTCACTCGCGGTGGGCTGTTTCTGTGACTGGATCGATGTTGCACCGGCACCGACGTGAAATGCCGCTACAGTTATCGATCGCACTGCCGACAGATCGATAACGTGTCACCACCAGGCAAGGACGGATTCGATGCCCACACCCTTTCACCATCAGGCCGACCGCATCATGCTGGCCGTGCTCTGGACGATGGCCCTCTATTCGCTGGGGTTGGCTCTGTGGCATGACAGCTGGCCGGCTGCGCTGATCATCGGCGGCGGCACAGCGATCTGCCTCACCGCACTGCGCTCGCTGATTGGCGGCACCCGCCTCTTTCGCTGCCTGATGGGCACCGCCTTCATGGTCCTTTGCGCCCTGCATATTCAGCAGAGCCACGGCATGATCGAAATGCACTTTGGCATCTTCGTGCTGCTGGCGATCCTGGTCTATTACCGCGACTGGTTGCCCATCCTGGTGGCCGCCGGGGTCATCGCGGCGCATCACGTTGGCTTCTTTTTGCTGCAGCAAGGGAACGAGGGCATATGGGTAGTCCAGGCCGACGCCGGCTGGCCGATCATCCTTGTGCATGCCGGTTACGTCGTGGTCGAGAGCACGATTCTGGTAATCCTGGCGCTCCATGGCGCTCGTGATGCGGCCATCGGCGAGCATCTGCAACTGACCTCGGCGCATCTGCTGCGCGAGGGCCAACCGATCGATCTCACCTATCGCAGCGCGGCGACCGACCCATCGGCGCAAGGCTTCAACCGGCTACTGGGCGAGCTCGACGGCCTGGTCAGTCGCGTGGTCGGGGCAGGCACGGAGCTGCACGGCACGAGCGGCCACCTGGCCTCGACGACCGGCCGTCTGAACCAGGGCGCCGAAGCCCTGCAGGCCACGACCGGACAGATAGGCCAGAGCGTCGAGCAACTGAGTGCTGCGGTGATGCAGGTATCGGAGGAAACCGAACGTGCCGCCCAAAGCGCGCAGAAGGCCGACAGCGACGTTGCGGCCGGCATTAGCGCAGTGGCTGATGCGCAGAACGGAATCGTCGAACTAGCCAGCGAGATCGGCGTATGCAGCGAGGTGGTGCATGCGCTGGCAGAAGATACCCAACAGATCAATCGCGTGCTCGACGTCATTCACGCGGTGGCCGACCAGACCAATCTGCTGGCGCTCAATGCCGCCATCGAAGCCGCACGCGCCGGTACGCACGGCCGTGGCTTCGCCGTGGTCGCCGACGAGGTCCGTCAACTCGCCCAACGCACCCAGGAGGCCACCGGCGAAATCCAGACCATGATCGCCCGCCTGCAGGAAGGATCGGCCAATGCAGTCGAGGCCATGAGCCAGAGCAAAGATGGGGTACAGCGCTGCGTTGGCCACACCGAACGCATTGCACAGCTGCTCGAGGACATCGATCGATCCATCGAAGCGGTACAGTCAATCGGTGTGTCGACCCGCGAACAACTGGCCAGCGCCGCCGAACTGAGTGCCCTGGTGGAACAGGTGCGGGCGGTCGCCGAGCAGTCGGCCTGCGATGCAGAGGGCGTGTCAGGCGACAGCCAGCGCCTGGAGCACCTGGCCAGGCATCTGCTTGAGCTTTGCAGGCAATTCGAGGTCAGCGGAGAGGCGCAACCCGAGCCTGCGCTGGCGGGCGATGCCCTGGCCCGCCCCGCTTAAAAAGGCCGGCGCCCGGCAGCCCGCCGCCGCGCACCGGCTCCCGATCAGCTATGCGCGGAGGGGGGAGTCTTCACGGTGTCGTCCACCGCCGGGCGCCAGCTCTGTTGGGTCCCCTCGTCCATGGCCTGGCGCATCGCTCGCACGCGCCTTTTCTCGGTGCGACGGCTGATGTACCAGGCGATGAAAGTCGCCAGCGACACCACCAGCAGGATCAGACTCGCCACCGCGTTGATCTCGGGTTTCACACCGAGGCGGACCGCGGAGAAAATTTCCATCGGCAAGGTGGTCGAACCCGGCCCGGAGACAAAGCTGGCCAGCACCAGATCGTCCAGCGACAGGGCGAACGAGAGCATTCCTCCCGCCGCCAGCGAAGGAGCAATCATGGGCATGGTGATCAGGAAGAACACCTTCCAGGGCCGCGCACCGAGGTCCATCGCGGCCTCCTCGATCGACTGGTCGAGTTCGCGTAGCCGCGCCATCACCACCACCGCGACATACGCCGAGCAGAAGGTGGTGTGCGCGATCCAGATCGTCGTGATGCCCCGCTGTGCCGGCCAGCCGATCAACTGCGCCATCGCCACGAACAGCAGCAGCAGCGACAGACCGGTGATCACTTCGGGCATGACCAGCGGTGCCGTGACCAGCCCGCCGAACAGCGTACGACCGCGGAAATTGGGAATCCGCGTCAAGACGAACGCCGCCATGGTGCCCAGCGCTACCGCCGTTACCGCGGTGTAGAGCGCGATCTCCAGGGAGCGCATCACCGCGCCCATCAGTTGGCTGTTATCCAGCAGACCGGCGTACCACTTAAGCGACCAGCCGCCCCACACCGTCACCAGCCGCGACGCGTTGAACGAATAAATGACCAGCAACACCATCGGCAGGTAGATGAACAGCAGCCCGAGCACCAGTATCAGGTTGGAAAAGCTCCAGCGCTTCATAGCTTGCCCTCCAGCGCCTTCGCCTGGTTGCGGTTGAACAGGATGATCGGTACCAGCAGGATTGCCAGCATCACCACCGCCAGCGCGGAAGCCACCGGCCAGTCACGGTTGTTGAAGAACTCCTGCCACAGCACCTTGCCGATCATCAGCGTTTCCGGCCCGCCGAGCAGTTCGGGAATGACGAACTCACCCACGACCGGAATGAACACCAGCATGCAGCCAGCAATGACCCCGTTCTTCGACAGCGGCACGGTAATCTTCCAGAACGCGCTCAGGTTGCTGGCCCCAAGGTCGGAGGCCGCTTCCAGCAGGCTGAGGTCGTGCTTCACCAGGTTGGCGTAGAGCGGCAGGATCATGAACGGCAGGTACGAATAGACAACGCCGATGTACACCGCGAGGTCAGTGTTGAGGATCTGAAGCGGTGCGTCGATCAGGCCCATCCCCTGCAGCACGCCATTGAGGATGCCATTGCTGCTGAGAATGCCCATCCAGGCATAGACGCGAATCAGGATCGCCGTCCACGTCGGCATCATGATCAACAGCAGCAGCACCGTCTGCAAATCCTTGCGCGCACGTGCGATGGCATAGGCCATCGGATAGCCGATCAGCAGGCACAGCAGGGTGCTGAAAAAGGCGATCCGCAGCGACCCGGCATACGCGGCCCAGTAGAGATCGTCCTCGCTGAGAAAGATGTAGTTGCCGAGGTTGATCACCACCTGCAACTGCTGTTCAGCGTAGGCGAAGATGTCGGTATAGGGCGGGATTGCAACGTCCGCCTCGGAGAAACTGATCTTCAGCACGATGGCAAACGGCAGCAGGAAGAACAGCATCAGCCAGAGGAAGGGCACGCCGATGACCAGTCGGCGCCCGGCGTTCAATGGCGAACGCTTCATGCCTGCAGCACCACGCCGCTGTCGTCCCACCAATAGACGAACACCTCTTCCTCCCATGTCGGCAGTTTCACGTGGCGTTCGGCATTGGCCATGAACGCTTGCAGGATGCCGCCGGAGGGTAGCTTGATGTAGTAGACCGAGTGGCCGCCCAGATAGGCGATGTCGTGCACGACGCCCTTGGCCCAGTTGTAGCCGGGCCGCTCCAGCTCGGGCAGCTCAGTGCCGATCAGCAGTTTTTCGGGACGCAGCGCGTAGGTGATCTGCTTGTCCTGGGCGCGAGTGCTGATGCCATGCCCGACGTAAATCGGATTTTCCAGGCCTGGCGAGGCGATGACCGCGTGGTCGCCCATGTCTTCGATCAGCTCGCCGTCGAACAGATTGACGTTGCCGATGAATTCGCAGACCAGGCGGCTCGCCGGGGTCTCGTAGATGTCCATCGGGCTGCCGACCTGAGCGATCCAGCCCAGGTGCATGATTGCGATCCGCTCGGCCATGGTCATGGCTTCTTCCTGGTCGTGGGTGACCATCACGCAGGTCACACCGACTCGCTCGATGATCTGCACCAGTTCCAGCTGCATCTGCGAACGCAGTTTCTTGTCCAGCGCGCCCATGGGCTCGTCGAGCAGCAGCAGCTTCGGTCGTTTGGCCAGCGAACGCGCCAGCGCCACGCGCTGGCGCTGGCCGCCCGAGAGCTGATGCGGCTTGCGCTTGGCGTACTGGGTCATCTGCACCAGACCGAGCATTTCCTTCACGCGCGCCTGCACTTCGTCCTTGGGCAGGCCGTCCTGCTTGAGGCCGAAGGCGATGTTCTGCTCCACGCTCATGTGTGGGAACAGCGCGTAGGACTGAAACATCATGTTGATCGGCCGCTCGTAAGGCGGCATATCGGTGATGTCCTGACCGTCCAGGAAAATACGACCCTCGGTGGGTCGCTCGAACCCTGCGAGCATGCGCAGCAAGGTCGACTTGCCCGAGCCCGAGCCGCCCAGCAACGCGAAGATTTCGCCCTGGTGAATGCTCAACGAGACATCATCGACGGCCACCGTTTCATCGAACTTCTTGGTGACGCGATCGATCTTCAGCAGCACCTGTTTGTTTTGGCTCTCACCGGAGAGGGCCTTTTTGTAGGCGCTGGAGGCTACGGCCATGCGCGAACTCCCGATAGAAAAATGGACCCGGTTTACGCCGGAGAAAACCTGTTGGAACAAGCGCGGCGGATGACGTACGCCATGTGCCGCGCCCGGTATCGCTACTGGCCGGACTTGATCTTGGTCCAGCTGCG
>Ga0114898_1001780_pt1 | contig 12060 bp, 10 predicted proteins | sample Malvired_Geostar_FD_83496 | JGI IMG/M metagenome (GOLD analysis project Ga0114898, IMG submission 83496) | Marine viral communities from the Global Malaspina Expedition - Malaspina viral metaG DeepMed_Geostar | ecosystem: Environmental > Aquatic > Marine > Oceanic | place: Mediterranean Sea... | reverse complement strand
TTCTCCCCAAATGTCTATTAATTCTAAGGCAATTGTGAAGGAAGCTGTAGAAAACTTTGAGTTCGATCTTAATCGTACAGAAATCTTGGGTATGATGCGGGATGATGGCTTTGGTGAGTTAAATTGGGAAGATCTACGCACCAACTTAAACCGAATTGTAAGCGAGAAAGGCTCCGTCAAGAGCTAAAAAGTAGCGTCTTTTGGCTTGACATTTGGGTAAGAAGAGCTATAATTAATATAAGCGAGGGCTTTAATGATAACAAATGATGCAAGTTTTGGAAGGTATGGTAAATCCTTCCAAGAAGGACTTGTTCAACTAATTTATGAAGATCGGCCCTTTGCTGATCAAATCACAGAGGTTTTAAATCAATCGTTTTTAGAATTGGAGTATTTGCGTATATTCCTGCAAAAGATTGTCGACTATCGGAACCGCTATGGTAGACACCCCTCTATTCAGGCTATTACGATAATCTTAAAGACAGAGTTGGATAACGAAGACGAGGTTATTCAAAGACAGGTCCGTGAATATTTTTTGCGTATTCATAATCATGAACTTTCCGATGCAGAGTACATCAAAGAAACAGCGCTTGATTTTTGTCGTAAGCAAAATCTTAAAGAAGCTATGTTGAAATCTGTTGAGCTTCTACAAAATTGTTCGTTTGATGAAATCTCGACAGTTATCAACGAAGCATTAAAACTCGGCTCCGAAAACAATTTTGGTTATGATTATATGGCTGACTTTGAAGCGCGTTTTGTTCCTCGCTATCGAGTGCCTTGCACAACTGGGTGGGCCGAGATTGACAAATTGTGTGGGGGTGGTTTGGGTAAAAGTGAGTTGGGTGTTGTGATCGCTCCCACTGGCGCTGGCAAGAGTATGGCGTTGGTTCATTTGGGTACACAAGCCATCAAAGAAGGTAAAACAGTAGTTCATTATACTCTGGAACTCCAAGATAGAATTATTGCGACTCGCTATGACAGTTGTATTACAGGCTACCCTTTGTCAGATATTATCAATTTTAAAGATGAAGTTTACGATGAAATTAAAGATCTTGATGGAACACTGATTGTCAAGGAGTATGCTACCAAATCTGCTTCTACCAACACAATCAAAACACATCTATCAAAACTTATAAAACGAGGTATAACACCAGGAATGATCATTATTGATTATGCTGATCTTTTAAAACCTGTTGTAGTAAGAAAAGAGAAAAGAAGCGAATTGGAATCTATTTATGAAGAGTTGAGAGCAATTTCAACCGACTTTCAATGTCCCGTTTGGACCGCCTCTCAAACCAATAGATCGGGGCTGAATGCAGAAGTTATAACAATGGAACAAATCTCCGAGGCATTTAATAAGTGCTTTGTGGCAGATTTCATATTCTCTATCTCTCGAACTATTCAAGATAAACAAAATAATCAAGGTAAAATGTTTATTGCAAAAAATAGAAACGGACCCGACGGAATGGTGTATAATATATTTATGGACACTTCTAATGTGAATATCAAAATAATGCCACCACAATCCAGCAACATGGTTAATGGTGCCCAAGTAACAACAACGCCTGCACCCCTAGGTCCCCGGATGCAGCAACAATTATTGCGCGCCAAATATACAAAATTAAAAGGAAAAGACAAATAATGAGAACACTAGAAAATATCCGTCGGTTTAGATTATCAGACACGTTTATCGAGCCCTATAAGACAGCAGAGGTACCTTGGGGGCCGCTAGGATATGTGACGTTTAAACGCACATACTCTCGCCGTTTGAGCGAGTTCGATCCACATGCCACTGGAACAGAAGAATGGTGGCAAACATGCCGTCGTGTTATCGAGGGCATGTTCAATATGCAGAAGCAGCACGTCTTTATGCTTGGCTTGGAGTGGATTGATACAAAAGCACAGGCAACCGCAAAAGATGCATACGATCGTTTGTTCAATCTTAAATGGACTCCTCCTGGTCGTGGCCTGTGGATGATGGGCACCAAATTTGTAGAAGATCGTACCGCCGCTGGTCTCTTTAATTGCGCTTTTCGTTCGACACGCGACCTTCGCATAAAAGGTGGTTATCTTTTTGCGTGGATGATGGATGCGCTGATGCTTGGCATCGGCGTTGGTTTTGACACAGAGGGAGCCAACAGCTTTACTATCAGTGAGCCTGATTTTACTAACGATACACACATCATTGATGATTCCCGTGAAGGTTGGGTGAATTCGGTTCACATGCTGTTGGATGGTTTCTTTTTTGGCTCTAAGGTACCGAAATTTGATTACACGGCGATTCGCCCCGAGGGCGCACCTATTGCTGGCTTTGGAGGGACTTCTAGTGGTTATGCTCCCCTTAAGGAACTTCACAATAATTTAATTGAAATGTATTCTGCTAAGATTGGCGATCCTATTTCTTCAATTGATATTGTAGACACAGAAAATCTTATTGGACGCTGCGTGGTAGCTGGGAATGTTCGGCGGTCTGCTGCGTTGGCTATGGGCGCCTATAATGATCGTTTATATTTAGAAATGAAGAATGATAAAGAAAAGCTTTATCATCACCGTTGGGGCTCCAACAATTCCTTTAATGCTGTGGTGGGCATGGATTATACATGGCATGCAGAGCAGTCACAAAAGAATGGTGAACCTGGCTACATTTGGTTGGACAATGCTCGTACACGGGGCAGATTCAAGGATCCTCCTCGCTATGACGACGTAAATGTTGCAGGATTTAATCCTTGTGTGGAACAGCAGCTAGAAGACGCGGAGCTTTGTTGCTTAGTAGAAACATTCCCCGCAAAGCATGACGATTACGAAGACTATCTAAAGACATTAAAGATCGCATATCTTTATGGAAAGACTATTACGCTATCCAACACACACTGGCCTGAGACAAACGCCAAGATGCTTAAGAACCGACGCATCGGACTTTCCCAATCAGGGGTGATCCAAGCGTTTAATAAGTTTGGCCGTCGTACAATTTTAAATTGGTGTGATGAGGCATACGCTCATGTTCAAAAACTTGATGACGAATATTCAAATTGGCTTTGTATTCCAAAGTCTGTGCGTATGACTTCGATTAAGCCTTCTGGAACTGTGTCTTTGCTTAATGGCTCAACGCCGGGGATTCATTTTCCCGAAGATGAATATTATATTAGACGAATTAGGTTCTCAAAAGATTCACAATTAGTTGAACCTTTACAAGCAGCAGGCTATAAGATCGAGGATGATGAATATTCCCCTAATACAATTTGTGTAGAATTCCCCGTTCAGGAGCCCTATTTTCAAAAGGGCAAGAAGGAAGCTACTATTTGGGAGCAGCTTGAGATCGCCGCTCAGTATCAACATTATTGGGCCGATAATTCTGTATCCATTACTGTAACTTTTAAGGAGGAGGAAGGCGAACAACTTAAAAGCGCGCTAGAGATGTACGAAAGTCGATTAAAGGCCGTTTCCTTCCTACGCTATCAGTTGACGGGATATAAACAGCCGCCCTATGAGCCAATTACTAAAGAAAAATACGAAGAACTAATTAAAAACATTACACCAATTCAAAGATTTAAAGTTGAAGAGCAAGGCTCCGGCACCAAATTCTGCGATGGTGATAGTTGCGAAATTCAATTCGACCAATAGAGAGGCTATAATGCACTTCAACCATCTTCTCGAAAAACGAGATTTGCGCCGTATTTGTAAAAACGGTATGAAAAATTGTTATCTACTTCCGGTGGGCAATGTTACCGCAACAGCGGGAAACAATGTATCTTTGACTGTAGAGTGTAAAACCTGCAATAGGCGCGAAGATATATTCTTAACGGAAAAACAATACAAAACACAAGAAAAACTAATAATGAAAGAGGTAGAACATGTTTAAGCCTGTCAATAGATATATTCAAGTTAATTTAACATCCGAAGAAGAAGATGTTGCCCCAGGCACAATTCTTTTGCCTGACGACTATCAGCCGGAGAATCCCCGCTTTCAAACTGGCAAAGTTGTAAATTGGTCAGAAGACGTAAGATTTGCTGGGATGCTATCCACTGGTTGTCAAATTGTCTTTGATTCTAAAATGTTAGAAGAAATAAATGTGGAAAACATAAGAATTTCAGTTGTTCTCGATAATTACGTCATAGGGCTATTACCCTAAAAAAGGGGATTTTTTGTATGACTATCGATAAAAACTTCTATAATCAAGCGTCTGCTGCCAAATTGGGCTGGGATCCAACTTGGTTTGGTGTCAAGCACTTTGATGAAAGTTTGGTTCGCGCCGTGAAGAAGTGGCAACGCGACCACGGATTGAGCGCAGACGGATTATGTGGCCCAGGCACATTTCGGCGCGTTTGGACCGCGAGACAAGTTGATATCGATGACTATAAGCCACAAAATCTTGAATATTCTAACTTTATTGTATATCAAGGCAATTTTCACTCTATTAAGTGGGATAAAGTTGTATTGTGGTCAGAGCACGGCGGCTTAAAAGCCAATCCTGGCACCTACTATGATTATTCGGGAAGACCAAAAAGAAATATCAGGCTCTTTGTAAACCACTGGGATGTATGTTTAAGTTCTACATTCTGTTCTAAGATACTAAACAAACGTGGGATTTCTGTTCATTTTTTAATTGACAATGATGGAACCATTTATCAGACTCTCGACATGCAACATGGAGCGTGGCACGCAGGACACGAACGCGGCAACCGAGCATCGGTGGGTGTGGAGATAACCAATGCCTACTATCCTAAATATCAGGATTGGTATGTCCGCAACGGCCACGGCCAGCGTCCTCTTGTGGAAAACGCTTGGGTTCATGGTGAAGAGCTAGATCCATTCTTGGGTTTTTATCCGGTCCAAATAGAGGCCCTAAAAGCACTTTGGCAAGCCATTCACGAAAGCGCCGGCGTAGAATTACAGACCCCACTGAATCAGTTTGACAAAACATCTACCAAATATTATCAAGATGCTTTGTATGGTAATTTTAGTGGTTTTGTGAGTCACTATCACATTAGTAAAAGAAAAATCGATTGTGCCGGTCTAGATATTAAAACTTTGCTTGAAGAATTTGACTGCGAAGAATAAGTAAGCTATAATAAGATAAACCGGGAGGTAGAGTGTCTGAATATACGAAGTGTATATGCTTGTATGATGATAATATTGGGAAAGTTGAATATGTGTCCCACATGGGTAACGACTTAACCGTTGTTAATAGCGCAAGAGTATCTTTTGGTAAGGAAAAAGAAGAAATAGATGACCGGGATAGAAAACTTATTAGTTACCTTATACGCCACAGACATACTTCTACACTGGAGCACAATCTTGTCACCTTTCGTTTTACGGTGCCTTTATTTGTGCGTAGCCAGCATCATCGTCATCGCACTTGGTCTTACAATGAAATCTCACGGCGGTATACGGAAGTCGATATCCAGTTTTATGAACCCCAGAGCTTTAGAACCCAGCACAAATCCAACAGACAAGCGTCCAACGCCGAAGACCTAAAAGACCCTATGGTGTGGCGAGGATTGTGCTGTCAGCCCGCCTCAAAGGCGGTGCAAGATCATCACGCCGCAAGTTTAAAATTTTTTAACACTCTGGTGGATGCGGGCGTTTGTCGTGAACAAGCACGCGGAGTTCTGCCACAGAATATGTATACGCAATACTACGGCACAGTAAACTTGAATAACTTATTGAAGTTTATTGACCTTCGCACACATGAGGGCGCCCAGTGGGAAATCCAAAAGATGGCTGTGGCTTGCCTGGAAATTGCGACTGATCTGTGGCCCGAGACGGTGGGTGCTTATCGGAAGACTAGAGGATTGCAAGATAGCACTTAAATGCGACGAGATAGTGATAGGGAGTTCATTAGAAGCAGTAATATTCGCTTTTAATGAACAGTTACCTATTTTCTATAGTAAGAGCGCCAAACCATTTAGGTTTGATTATTTGTCACCAGATCTAGATTTATCTTATTTAAAGTTCGAAGATTCCAAGACAAGTCTAAAGACGATAGATGGAGAGAGAACTGTTGGCTTAGCCAAGACTTCGTTGTGGGAAAGACTTGTTTTTATAATGTCGTTAAATGGACAAACGCCATTGTCAAATCTGTGTGTGTCTATTCGTTTTGATGGGGAAAACTTTATCTTTTCCGATGAGTATGCTAAACTTATCGATGTTGAATTTAATAAGTGCTATTATTTTGGGGATGCCGGCTGTGTTGATTTTGTTTCAGATGTTGACACTAGCAATTTTATATGTTATGATTGGGTTGCGTTTAATCGTGGCGGCAAACACGAAATCGATTACATAAAGACCAATGATGACTTTGTTAGTGAGATTTGGTTTTACTCTTCCGACAGAATTGACGGAAAGACAGAAGTGAAAGATGCGTGTGCAGTCTCCTATTTACTTAAGGAACAAATAACAGACTTCAATTATTCCGAGACGATGGCTCGTTTTAAACTTGTCCACGAAATGGAAAGTCGCGGAATGAAAGGGAAATTTAATGGTTATGGACCAAATGGAAAACCAAAACATTATAGATTTAGAACATCATGTATCGGCAGAAGAGTGGAGCGCGCGCGTCAAAAGAATCGACTCGAAGCGCAAAAGATCGAGGCTCCAGAGATATCTCAAAAAGATTTACTTGAAGTGCTGCCAAGATCTTCTGAAAAGTACTCCAAGATATTAAAATATTTATAATGCACCTAGCCGGCATCATACCTGTGTCTCAATTACAGACCGATTATAAAGCAGCCACACCTGATGTTTTAACATTATTAGCGCCAGATTACACTGCCATTCAAAACGCTGTCATGGCCTGTGCTATGGCCGGATGTAAGACGATTTGGATTGTGGCTAATAATGATTTGGCCCCAATCATACGCAAAACAGTCGGAGAATGGGTGCATGATCCCGTTTATTACCAACGAGAATTTACCAAATTTTATTCGAATGTACGCAAAGAAGTGCCTATTTATTACACTCCCGTTCATCCTAAGGATTTAGACAGACGAAATTCGTATGGCTGGTCTATTTTGCACGGGATATATTCATCTTGGTTTGTATCTTACAAAATTTCAAGATGGATATTGCCTCAAAAGTATTTTATTGCCTTTCCAATGTCGGTTTACGACTTTTATTCCTTAAGAGAGATGAGACCCCAGATACAAGATGTTAATAAAAACTTTTTACTTTCTTACGAGAACAAAACAATAAAAGACAACATGCCATTAAGCTTTACAATGAAAGGAGAAGACTACTTAAAATGTCGAAGACACGTAAACAAAATAACCACAAGGGAGTATTTACCCCCTTTACCCGGCCAATTACCGAGCGAGAAGAGACCACTCAACGAGAGGTGGTCAGCCAGATTCTTCGATCTGCAGACCGTGTTCGAAAAATTGAACACAAAGAACGATCTAACACATGAACTAGATTGGTTTCATGATATAAGAGAATGGGATCAATATTGCGATTACATCTCATCGGACCATAAGTTGGTCGCGCCTTATAAAGAGATTTATAAGGCAAGATTTTATGATCTAACACCAAAAGGTGAAGAAGATCGTTAAAAAAGGCTTGCTTTTTTAATTTACTTATGCTATATTAAGAACATCAGGAGGGATGAGTGACACGCAAAACGTCGGATATTAAATTTGTTGGGTTGCACGCACATAGCGTTGCAGGATCGATATTTGATGCCATTGGATATCCGCAGGACCATATGGAGTTCTGTTATGAAAATGGTGGTGAAGCCCTGGCACTAACTGATCATGGGAACATGAACGGGTTAGCCTATCAGGTACTTCACGCTAGAAAGATGAAGGCCGAGGGTAAAGAATTTAAGCCCATCTTTGGTTGTGAAGCATATTTCCTGCCATCTTTGGATGAATGGCGCACTGAATATAATAGGGCGATGGAAGACAAGAAACGCGCAAGAGCCTTAAAAAAGAACAAGACATCTGGCGCCACTGTCGAAGATGAAGGCGATAGCAAGAAACTCCAAGACATCCTCCGGCGCCGTAGGCACCTGGTATTACTCGCGCAGAATCAAACTGGTCTTAGCAACTTATTCAAGCTGGTGTCCGAGTCTTATCAGCCAGATAACTTTTATCGTTATCCTCGCATGGATTACGCTCTTTTGAAGAAGTATAGTGAGGGTATCATTGCCGCTAGCGCATGTCTAGGGGGCGTCTATGCTGGTTGTTATTGGGAGAACCGCGATGACGGCGACGAAGCGGTTCTTGAAGCTATGCGCGAAACGACGCGCCAGATGGTGGATATCTTTGGCGACCGTTGGTATGCGGAGATTCAATGGAACAACGTGCCAGAGCAACATGCACTGAATCAATATATTATTAAAACAGCGAAAGAGTTTGATCTAAAACTTATTACAACCGCAGACTCTCACTACCCGTCACCGACAGCGTGGCGCGACCGAGAACTATATACGCGCCTTGGCTGGCTTGGAAAGGGCGGTCTACCTGAATATATGTCATCTGAGCTTCCGATTGATGTGGAAGAAGTGGGCTATGAATTATATCCCAAGAACGGTGATCAGATTTGGGAGAGTTATAAGAAGTATTCTGGCGAAGCTGGTATAGAATATGACGATGAGCTTGTACGCCAAAGTATCGAAGAAACCTACAGAATTGCTTTCGATCGTATCGAGGATTTTCTACCAGATAACACGGTACGATTGCCTAGCTTTGTCGTCCCTGCAGGCTATACGGCCACACAGGCGCTTGTAAACTATGCCCTGGAGGGTTTACGCTCTAGAGGGCTACATGAGAACCAGGAGTACGTGACGCGCCTGAAACGCGAATTGGACGTTATTGACGATCGCGGCTTCTCTAAATATTTCCTTACAATGAAGGCAATCGTTGACACCGCGACAAGCATGATGTTAACAGGCCCAGGCCGAGGTTCAGCCGCAGGTTCATTGGTCGCGTATGTATTAGGGATTACACAAGTTGATCCCATTAAGTATGGGCTTTTGTTCTCGCGTTTCCTGCGTTCAGATGCAACCGACTATCCAGATATTGATTACGATGTCTCGGACAGTATGGAACTCAAAGAAAAGTTGGTCGAGATGTGGGGTGAGGATTGTGTCGCGCCGATTTCAAACTGGAACACGCTACAACTCCGATCTTTGATTAAGGACATTTCTAAGTTCTACGAGATTCCGTTTACAGAAGCTAACACCGTTACCTCCGTTATGATGCGAGAGGCAATGCCAGAAGCCAAGAAGAAGCATGGTATTAAAGCTGGTGTTTATAATCCCACCTGGGAAGAGGTGATGGAGTATTCTTCGTCGCTTCAAGCATACTTGTCCAAGTACCCCGCCGTCAAAGCGCACGTTGAGGGGTTGGTTGGACAGGTTCGATCCTGCTCTCGTCATGCTGGTGGCGTGGTGATTGCTGAGAACTTGGACCAAAGTATGCCGCTGATTAATTCCGGTGGTGTGCGCCAGGCTCCGTGGGCAGAGGGACAGAACGTCCGACACCTTGAACCGATGGGCTTTATCAAGTTCGATCTCCTTGGACTATCAACTTTGAAGATGATGGAAGGTTGTATTGAACACATCTTGCGTCGTCACCACGGCGTTGAGAATCCAACATTTGAAGATGTTCGAGAATACTACGAGAAGCACCTTCATCCAGATGTGTTGGATATGAACGATCAAGAGGTATATGAGAATGTCTTCCATACAGGTAGATGGGCCGGTGTATTCCAGTTTACAGAACAAGGCGCTCAAAGATTTTGTACGAGAGTAAAGCCAAAGAACATCATTGATCTTTCAGCTATTACTTCAATTTATCGCCCCGGACCATTGTCGGCTGATGTGCATGAAGAATATGTAGAGGCCAAAGAAAGTCCACATTATATTCAGTATCTTTCCGATGAGGTCCAAGAGATTACAGAGGAGACTTTCGGGTTCCTCATCTTCCAAGAGCAGATCGCCCTACTTGCACACAAGCTTGGTGGTCTAACCTTGGACGAGGGCAACTTGCTCCGCAAGGTTTTGACCAAAAAGGGAACAGGCAAAGGAAGCGTCAAGTCCAAGCTCCACGATAAGTTTATTGCTGGATGCGTTGGGAACGGCTTGGACCGCGACGCTGCCCAAAACCTATGGGACAAGTTTGAATACTTCTCAGGTTATGGTTTCAACAAATCGCACGCGGTTTCTTATAGTATTATTTCGTTCCAGTGCGCTTGGTTGTGGAACTATTATCCCGCTGAATGGATGGCTGCGTTCTTGGACAAGGAGCCAGAGACCAGAAAAGAGAAGGCTATCAACATCGCACAGAAGTATGGGTTTGCCATCGCGCCGCTGAATGTTAATAAGTCGGGTATTGTGTGGGAAATCAGCGAAGATGGTCAGACTTTGATTCAGCCACTCACGTCCATTAAAGGATTCGGTGTCGCTGCGATTGAGCAGGTACTGAGTAATCGTCCGTTTAATAGCGCAGAGGATTTGCTGTTTCATGAAGATATTACTTATAGCAAACTCAATAAGAAGTGCTTGGACGCGCTATGTCGCGGCGGAGCCTTGGACTCGTTAAAAGATGAGCGTTTCACAGGAATGAAACATTTTTGGTCTGCATGTGTTGTGGACCGTCCAAAGAACTTGAAGCGTTTGCGCGATAATATTGAGTTGTACCGTCCAGAAGGCGAGTTCAGCGAAGAGGAGATCATCCAGTTTAAAACGGATTTGACTGGCGTGTTCCCGATCAACTTGGTCATTAAGCAAGATACTGTGCAGAGACTACAAGATAAGTTTGTGCCACCCATATCTGAATATGATCCCAATTTAAAACTGTGTTGGTTTATTCCTCGCAAGATTACCGAACGTAAGACAAAGAACGGTAAGCTGTATTGGATTGTGGAGGTAGTTGATTCTAACAACGAGGCTACAAGAATTCGGTGCTGGGGTATCAAGCCCGCAAAAGATAGGATCTTCCTCAACCGTCCATACATGGCTCGTCTAAACTATGACGAGAACTGGGGATTTTCCACGTATGCGATTGGTAAAACATTTAAACTATTAGGGTGAGAAATGGGAAGGGATCGCAAATTTGATGAGGCTATTATTAATAAATGGATAGAAACCAATGAAGTGCAACAAGTAAAACACAAGCCTGTTCACACTAAACAATCACATAGAAAATATTTGCAATCCGCACAATGGAAAACGCGCAGTAAGACCATCAGAGAACAAGTGGGAAATGTGTGTGAAATATGCAATAGTAGCGATAATATAAACGTTCACCACAATAGTTACAGATCCTGCAACCATGGATTGTCCGAGAAAGACGAAGATCTTATGGTCTTATGTCGAGAATGTCATGATTCTTTCCATAAACAGCGTCGAATCTCGGCGCGCCCCCATTTTGGCCGCGGCCCAAACTCAAAAAACAGGCGATGTAATTTGTGTGCTTACCGAGCACAATATGTTTTGGAACAGAATATAAGAAGAGATATTTGTTTGTGTATCCACTGCATTGGATTGTTTCGCGATAAACTAAATGAAAGACAAGGACGCGATTTGCGTACAGGCCGGCCGATTCAGATAGATCCTGAAGAAACACTTCCAAAACCAGTAACGGTCATTAAAACTCAAATTAAATTTCCCAGAGGATAAATAGATGAAAAATAATATAGGAATGAGAACAGTATTGATAGCAATTGCTTTGCTTTTGATACCTAGTGCAGCATGGGGTGATTCCTCTGCTTTACAGGAACAACTGCAATCTATTGTTGCTGATAAATCTATTCGAGGAGCCAAGATCGGAGTTCATGTAGTTAATGTTGACAATAGTGTGGAAGTTTTTTCTCACAGATCGAACGTTCCGTTGCAACCCGCGAGTACAATGAAATTGATTACATCGGCCGCGGCGTTAAAAACATTAGGTCCAGCATATCAGTTTGAAACAAAAATATCTACGTCTGCTAAGCTTCTTAATAACGGCGTTCTAAAGGGGGATCTCTATGTTCAAAGCAACGGCGACCCCACTATGGTCGTTGAAAAGATGTGGAAGCTGGTTCAAGATATTCGTCTCGCAGGTGTTAATGAAGTGGAGGGG
>Ga0114898_1001778_pt1 | contig 12076 bp, 10 predicted proteins | sample Malvired_Geostar_FD_83496 | JGI IMG/M metagenome (GOLD analysis project Ga0114898, IMG submission 83496) | Marine viral communities from the Global Malaspina Expedition - Malaspina viral metaG DeepMed_Geostar | ecosystem: Environmental > Aquatic > Marine > Oceanic | place: Mediterranean Sea... | reverse complement strand
GCACTGGTGATCATCCGCAGCCGGATACGGCAACTGGTCGACAACATGCTGGCGCATGGCGCTTCCTCGACGCAGATCACCCATATCATCACGTTGCTCAACGACCATTCGGTGTGCCGCGTGATCGAACTGGCGATCGCTGCGCTCGGCGACCCTGGCGTGTCCTTTACCTGGCTGTGTTTCGGCAGTGAAGGACGCCGGGAGCAGACGCTGCACACCGATCAGGACAACGGCATTCTGTTCGAAGCCGCCGATGCCGCCGAAGCCGCGCATATTCGCGGGCGTCTGCTGCCGCTCGCCGAACGCATCAACCGAGACCTGGACATCTGCGGCTTCGCCCTGTGCAAGGGCAACATCATGGCCAGCAATCCTCAACTGTGTCTTTCGCGACAGGAATGGCACCGCCGCTTCAGCTCGTTCATCCGCGAATCGACGCCCGAGAACCTGCTCAGCAGCACCATCTACTTCGATCTGCGGGCGATCTGGGGGCCATGGGAGGGCTACGAGCAACTGCGCAACGAGCTGCTCGAGGAAATTGCCGATAATCGTCTGTTCCAGCGAATGCTGGCCGAAAACGCCTTGCGCCAGCGCCCGCCGGTGGGCCGCTTCCGGGATTTCGTGGTCACCCGCAAGGGCGAGGGCAAGGCGACCCTGGATCTGAAGGTGCAAGGCCTGACGCCGTTCGTCGACGGAGCACGCCTGCTCGCGCTTAGCCACGGCATCGCCGCCTGCAATACCCTGGACCGATTGCGCCAACTGGTCGAAAAGAAAGTCATCGACGCAAAGGATGGCGCGGCCTACGAAGAGGCCTACCATTTCATCCAACAGACACGCATGCAGCAGCACCAGGAGCAGGCACGCGACGGACAGCTCTACTCCAACCGGCTCGACCCCGATAGCCTCAACCATCTGGACCGCCGCATCCTGCGCGAGTCCTTCCGTCAGGCCCAACGCCTGCAAAGCAGCCTGGCCCTGCGTTATCAGTTATGAATATGCCCTGGTTCAAACTACGCGGCCCGATCCTGACCTTTGAACAACTGCAACGGCGCGATCGGTTGCCCGCGCCCGCGGCGCTGGATGCCTGCCCGCTGCCGGAACAACGCATGGTGGTGCTCGATCTGGAAACCAGCGGGCTGGACATGCGCCGCGACGTCGTACTGTCCATTGGCGCAGTGACCATCGAGAACGGCGGTATCGATCTGGGCCGGCAATTCGAATCAACACTGCTGCGACCGGCTCAGAAAATCAGCGAGAGCGTGCTGATTCACGGCATTGCGCCGAGCGTGCTGGAAGCCGGTGAAGAACCTGCCGAAGCCTTGCTGGACCTCATGGAGTTCATCGGCGACAGTCCGGTTCTCGCCTTTCATGCCGGTTTCGACCAGCGCATGCTCGCCCGCGCGTTGCGACAGACGCTCGGCTACAAGTTGCGCCATTCGTTTCTGGACGTGGCCGAGCTTGCGCCGATGCTTCGCCCCGACAACCGGCCCCGTCACAATGGGTTGGATGAGTGGTGCAGCCATTTTGGCCTTCAGGTTGCGCAGCGCCACCACGCCAGTGCCGACGCGCTGGCGACGGCCGAACTGGCGCTCATCCTGCTTAGCAAGGCGCGCCGGCAAGGGCTCGTTAACCTCGCGGCGCTGAACCTGCGGCTCGCGAACTGGCGCCGCCGGCAACGCGCACAGTTGATGTAATCGCCACCGCCGCGCCTCTCTGCATTCGCCGCGATACCGGGCCGACAATCTGTCGTTGCACCAATGCCGGCAACTTGCGATCATCTGCGAATAGTTCTCGTTAACGGCCAATCCGGCCCTGGAGCGTTCGCCGTGTCGGCTGGTGAGTCGTCCAACCAACTTCTGGTGGGTTCGCTGTATCGCGATCATCGCGACTGGCTGCTCGGTTGGCTGCGCCGCTACCAGGCGTGCCCGCACCGCGCCGAGGACCTGAGCCAAGACACCTTCCTGCGCCTGATCAAACGCAACGACCTGGGCAGCGTGCGTGAACCGCGCGCGCTGCTGGCAACCATCGCCAGAGGGTTGCTGATCGACCATTTCCGTCGCAGCGCACTGGAGCGCGCCTACCTCGACGAGCTGGCGCTGCAACCCGAAGAAACGCAACCCAGTGCCGAGGAGCAACTGCAAATCATCGAAGCGCTGCGCGAGGTGAACGCGCTGCTCGGTCAGCTGTCGCCCAATGCTCGCGCGGCCTTCCTCTACAACCGCCTGGATGGCATGACCCACGCCGAGATCGCCCAGCGCCTCGGGGTCTCCGTCCCTCGCGTGCGTCAGTACCTGGCCCAGGCCCTGCGCCAGTGCTACATCGCCGTTTATGGCGAGCCCAGCTGAATATGGATCGCCAACCGGTATCGGCTCGCGTACTCGATGAAGCCATCGCCTGGCAGTTGCGCCTGGGTGACGAAACGAATGATCCCCGAGTGGGCAACGAGCTACAGCGCTGGCTGGACGAAAGCGCCGAGCATGCCAAAGCCTGGGCGCAGTTGAGCGGTATCGATCGACAACTGGCGCGAATCGACTCGCCGGTGGCAAGGCATGCCCTGCAAGCCAGTGCGATGCCCCGTCGACGCGGGCCGGCCGACCGCGCCTGGCTCGGGCTGGCGCTGTTCTGTGTGGTCGGCGCCGGGTTGGCGCTCAAAACGCAACCACTGCCGGTCTGGCTGGCGGACGAGCGCACCGGCCGCGGCGAGCAGCGCAGCATTACCCTGGCCGATCACAGCCACATCCAGCTGAACAGCCGCAGCGCAGTGGACATCCGCTTCGACGACCGCCAGCGCAGGCTGTTTCTCCACCAGGGCGAAGTGCTGATCGAAACCGCACCCGGCAACGACCCACGACCGTTCATCGTGGAAACCCGACAGGGCGACCTGAGAGCCCTGGGCACCCGCTTCATCGTTCGGCGCGAGGGCGACGACGCGACGCGTCTGATCGTGCTTCGCTCGGCGGTTTCCGCCCTGCCCGGTAACCTTAAGGCAGGCCGGACCCTGCGGGCCGGCGAACAAGTCGTGATGTACCGCAATCGCCTCGGCGCCGACCAGCAGGCGCCCACCGCAGCGGACGCCTGGAGCCACGGCATGCTGGTCGTCGAGGATTTGCCACTGGGTGAACTGCTGGCGAAGCTGGCCGAGTACCGCCACGGTTACCTCGGCCTCGATCCGAGCCTCGAATCCCTGCGCATCAGCGGCAGTTTTCCGCTGCATGACACCGACCGTGCATTGGCAGCCCTGCCGCCCAGCCTACCGGTGCAGATCGAGCGGCACACCGATTGGTGGGTCAAGGTGGTGCCGGCGCAACCCGTCAGCCATCCGGGCAAGTAGCTGCAGCATCCACCGCCGCGACGCTGCAGCCCCTAAAAAAATATTTTCAGCGACCCCTATCACTTTTCATTTCTGATCCGGCTTGATGAGTAACTGAGACATATTCCTATTCGGGAGTTATTCACAAATGCCACCTATTTCACTGTTTCGCCCCCGCTTCCTGGCCGTTGCTATTGCCGTCGCGCCACTGCCACTGGTAGCCCAGACGCCCAACGGCGAAACAGCTGTTGGCGAGGCTCGCGAGTACTCCCTGCCCGCCGCACCTCTGGCCTCGACCCTCAATCGTATCGCCGCCGAAGCAGGACTGGTGCTCAGCATCGACCCGGCGTTGACCCGTGACCGAATGGCCGAGCCGGTACAAGGCCGCTTCGATGGCCAGGGTGCGCTGCAGCGCGCCTTGCGCGGCACGGGACTTGAGCTTCGTCAGAGCGCCTCGGGCAGTTACAGCTTGCAGCCGGGAGCAAGTTCCAATTCCGCTGAAGCCATGGTTCTACCGGAAGTGGTGATTACAGGTAGCGAGACCGTTGCAGACGCCTGGGGCCCTGCGGACGGCTATCTGGCGACCCGCACCGCGGTCGGCAGTAAAACCGATACCCCGATACTCGAAGCCCCGCGCTCGATTTCGGTGGCCACCCGCGAGCAAATGCAAGACCGCAAGGTGCAGAGCCTCGACGACGCCGTGCGCTATATGCCGGGCGTGATCGCCAGCAGCTACGGCAGCGACAGTCGCGCCGACTGGATGAAGATTCGCGGCTTCGAACCCATTCAGATGCTTGATGGTCTGCCGCTGATCAAAGGCACCTACGCCATGCCCAAACTGGAAACCTGGGGCCTGGAGCGCGTCGCCATCCTGCGCGGCCCGGCCTCTTCGGTCTACGGCCAGACGCCACCGGGCGGGCTGGTGGATGCGGTCAGCCGCCGCCCACAGGCGCAGAGCAGCCACGAGATTCAGGTGCAGGTCGGCAACTACCAACACAAGCAGATCAGCTTCGACAGCACCGGTCGTATCGACGACGAAGGCCGCTTTCTCTACCGCTTCAGCGGCGTCGGTCGTGACAGCGGTACCGTCATCGAACACATGGATGACCAGCGATTCAACCTGGCTCCCAGCCTGACCTGGAACATCAGCGACGACACCACGTTGACCTTCCTGAGCCAGTTCAACCGCGACGATACCGGCGCCACCAGCCAGTTCCTGCCCCTGCAGGGCACCAAACTGGGCACGCCCGCTGGCAAGGTCGACTACAACGATAACCTGGGCGATCCGGGCTGGGAGTTCTATGACAAGCGCTACTACGCACTGGGCTATGCCTTCGAGCACCGCATCAACGATGTCTGGCAGTTCCGCCAGAATCTGCGCTACAGCAAGATAGACTTGGAAGCTCAAACGATTACAGCTGGCGGCTGGGCTTCTGCGGTTGCCGACGACGGCACCGTACAGCGTGGCGCCAACGTATATGACGAAGACATCAGCCACTTCGCGGTGGACAACAACTTCCAGGCGGATTTCAGCACCGGCGTCATCAGTCACACCTTGCTGCTAGGGCTCGATCATCAGCGCGTGAATACCAGCTACCGCTGGCAGTACGGCGCAGCACCTGCCAGCAACATTATCAACCCCATCTACGACCAGGACTTCAGCGGCGTCGCCTATACCGCCTACCAGGACTACAACCAGAAGCGCCGCAACACCGGCGTTTATCTGCAAGACCAAATGTCACTCGATGCCTGGCGACTGACCCTGGGTGGCCGCTGGGATCGCCTGGACACCGACTCGGTGTTCTACAACGCCGGTAACGCTCATGACAGCCGCCGCGACAGCGCTTTCAGCGGTAACGCGGCGCTGAGCTATGTGTTCGGATCGGGCCTGGTTCCCTATGTGTCCTATGCCGAGTCCTTTCAGGCCGAAGCAGGCGGGACCGGGGGGCAGACCTTCCGCCCGAGTACTGGCAAGCAATACGAGGCCGGCATCAAGTACCAGCCCATCGGTAGCGAGCTGCTACTCAGCGCGGCTGTTTACGACCTGACGCGCCAAGACATCATCAGTACCAACACCAGCGGTGTGACCGCCCCGGTCGGCGAAGTGCAAGTGCGCGGCCTGGAGCTGGAAGCTACTGGCAGCCTCACGGACAACCTCAAATTGACCGCCTCCTATACCTACGCCAACAGCAAGATGACGAAGGTCGGTGATCCGCTGGACAAGAATCGTCCGTTACCGCTTACGCCCGAGCATCAAGCAGCGATCTGGGCCGACTATGACTGGGCCGCAGGTCCGCTGGCCGGCTTCGGTGTTGGTTTCGGCGCGCGTTACGTCGGCTCCACCGACAATATTGCGGTAGGCAGCGTCGGCTTCGTGCGCGACGAATCAGATGGCCACTCCAGCGCTTACACGGTCTATGACGCGGCCGTTCGCTATGACCTTGGCCAGGTCGACAGCAGCCTTCACGGCGCCAGCGTAGCCATCAATGCGAACAATCTGTTCGACAAGGAATACCTGGCCACCTGCGACGGCTTCTACTGCTACGCCGGCGACCCGCGCCGCATTACGGCTAGCCTCAATTACGCCTGGTAAGCCAGTCAGCGGTATCAGAGGCCGCTGACCCGGCCTTTGGCATTCCTGGAGTCATGATGCAAAGCAAAACCATCCGCCGCTGGTCCTTCGTTCACACCTGGACCAGCCTGATCTGCACATTGTTTCTGCTGTTGCTCGCCATTACCGGCTTGCCACTGATCTTCCACCATGAACTCGAGCATCTGCTTGGCGAGGCGCCGGAACTGCGGCAGATGCCGGCCGGCACGCCACACCTCGATCTTCAACAGTTGGTCAGTGCAGCCGAGCGGCATCGCGCCGGGGAGGTCGTGCAGTATTTCGGTTGGGAGGCGGACGAACCCAATGGCGTGGTGGCGATCACCGCAGCCACGGCGGGGACCGAGCCGAACTCGTCCTATACCTTCATGCTCGATGCCCGAACCGGCGAGGCCGTTGAAATGCCGGCCGCCAATGGCGGGTTGATGATGTTTTTCCTGCGGATGCATGTCGATATGTTCGCCGGCCTGCCAGGCAAGCTCCTGCTGGCGTTCATGGGCATTCTATTCGTCGTTGCCATCGTTTCGGGCGTGGTGCTGTACGCACCCTTCATGCGGCGCCTGCCGTTCGCCGAAGTGCGGCATGAGCGCTCCAGGCGTACACGCTGGCTCGACCTGCACAACCTGATCGGTGTCGTCACGCTCAGTTGGGCGCTGGTGGTCGGCATTACCGGTGTCGTCAGCGCCTGTGCAGACCTGTTGATCGAAGCCTGGCGTGCCGAATCGCTCAGCGCGATGCTCGAACCCTACCGGGAGGCGCCAGCGCTGACGGAACGTGCACCGGCCAGCCAGTTGCTCGAAATTGCAACCCAGGCGGCACCCGGTATGCGACCGGACTTCATTGCCTTCCCCGGCACGCGTTTTTCCAGCGAGCACCACTACGCCGTGTTCATGAATGGCAGCAGCCACCTGACCTCGCATCTGTTCACGCCGGTGCTCATCGATGCACGAACGCTGGATGTCACCGCCGTTGGGGAGCGCCCGTGGTACATGGATGCACTCGGCCTGTCGCAGCCGCTGCACTTCGGTGACTATGGCGGGCGGCCAATGCAGATACTCTGGGCCGTGCTCGACGTGCTGACCATCCTCGTGCTCGGCAGCGGGCTGTATCTGTGGTGGGTACGCCGTCGCGGCGTGACCGCGACACGCGGGGAGGTCGCATGAACTGGCGCCAATCGACGTTTCTGCTGCCCGGTCTGATCGCCCTGCTCGCAACGGCCGGCTTGTTCGCCGCGCTGCTCGGCGACGGCTGGTGGGACACGCTGGCCTGGATTGGGCTGGGTACGCAGGCGGCACTGGGTCTATGGCCATTGCTGCCTCGACCCGGCAAGCCGAGCCGATAACCAGAGGATCAGCCCGCGCGGCGGCATCAGCCTGGCCGCCAGGCCTGCGTGGGCCGGGCTGGCGCGATCACGACGGGCTGGTGCAGACAGCCTGGTAAAGCGGGGCGTTCACGTCCAGTTCGGTCATGGTTTCGAACTTTGCCTCGCCGGCCTCGTTCAGCCGGAACATCACCTTCTCGCTACAGAGCGCCTGATAGGTCGCGCTTTTGACCGTAGACATCAAGTGGTGCTTTTCGAAGCGATACAGAACGAAACGGGCGATAGGGCCCTTGCTCGTCTCCTCGATCCGCGCACCGGCGCCGTCGAGTACCGTGTACACCAGCGGCATCGGGAAGCTGATGGTCCAGGGGCGCCAGAACATCTCGCCCTCTTCGCTCGACACCACAACGGAGCCTTGCGGCAGGCGCGCCTGCTTGGTATCGAACCATGTGTATTCGTAATGAATGGTGTAGGCGAGCATACCCAGCCCGGCAAATGCCGGAATGATCCACTTCGGGAGTCGTTTACGCGTCAGGCTGCGCAGCAACAGCGCAACCCCTGCACCCGCCACTGCGGCGACAATTGCAGCGATTAGATGCCAGATCATATGAATCTTCCTTAAAAAAATCGGGCTTCCGAATGGAAGCCCGACTTGTTTCAACCGTGGGTCAGATTCTAAACCCACCTGCTGCCGTTTACTTAGTGAGAGAGCGCAACGCCAGCACCTTTCGGCGTACGAACGCTTTCCACCAGATCCTGAATCTCCTGCGGCGGAGCTTCAGTGGCCATCGATACAGCGTAAGCGACACCGAAGTTCAGGATCGCTCCGATGGCACCGAAGGCCTGCGGGGAGATACCGAAAATCCAGTTGTCAGGCGTGTTGGCGAAGGACGCAGTGCCTGGGACGAAGAACCAGCCGAGGTACAGGAAGATGTACACGCTGGTGCTCACCAGACCCACCAGCATGCCAGCGACCGCACCTTTGCTGTTCACACGCTTGGAGAAGATCCCCATCATCAGGGCCGGGAACAGGCTCGCCGCGGCAAGGCCGAACGCCAGTGCCACCACCTGTGCCGCGAAGCCCGGAGGATTCAGTCCCAGCCAGGTTGCCAGGATGATCGCCGCCGTCATGGACAAGCGGGCAGCCAACATCTCGTTCTTCTCGCTGATCTTCGGATTGATGATCGTCTTGATCAGGTCATGGCTGATAGCCGAGGAGATGGCCAGCAACAGACCCGCCGCAGTGGACAGTGCAGCCGCGATGGCGCCCGCCGCAATCAGGCCGATGACCCAGCCCGGCAGGTTGGCGATTTCCGGGTTGGCCAGAACGATGATGTCGTTGTTGACGGTCAGCTCGTTACCGCTCCAGCCGCGCTCCTGCGCAGTGGGGGCGAAGGCAGCGTTGGCGTCGTTGTACATCTGCACACGGCCATCGCTGTTCTTGTCTTCCCACTTGATCAGACCGGTTTGTTCCCAGGTCTGGATCCAGCCCGGACGCTCTTCATACAGAATCGCTTCGGCCTGCGGACCTTCCGGGTAGATGGTGTTGACCAGGTTCAGGCGAGCCATCGACGCAACGGCCGGTGCCGTCAGGTACAGCATGGCGATGAAGACCAGGGTCCAGCCAGCCGACCAGCGGGCATCCGCCACTTTCGGTACGGTGAAGAAGCGAATGATGACGTGCGGCAGACCGGCGGTACCGATCATCAGCGACAGGGTGAACAGGAACATGTTCAGCTTGTTGTCGACGTCGGCCGTGTAGGCCGCGAAGCCCAGGTCCTGAACGACGGTATCGAGCTTGTCCAACAGCGGTACACCGGACTCGACATGAGTGCCGAACATGCCGAACATCGGGATCGGGTTGCCCGTCAGCTGGAAGGCGATGAACACGGCCGGGATGGTGTAGGCGATGATCAGCACGACGTACTGCGCCACCTGGGTGTAGGTAATACCCTTCATGCCGCCGAATACCGCATAGGCGAACACGATCGCCGCGGCGATCCAGATACCGGCCGAGTTGCTCACTTCGAGGAAGCGGGAGAAGGCGACACCGGCACCGGACATCTGGCCGATCACATACGTGACGGAAATCAGAATCAGGCAGACCACCGCCACCAGACGCGCGCCGCGGCTGTAGAAACGGTCACCGATGAAATCGGGTACGGTGAACTTGCCAAACTTGCGCAGGTAGGGCGCCAGCAGCATGGCCAGCAGAACGTAGCCACCGGTCCAGCCCATCAGGTAGACCGACGTGCCGTAACCACCGGCGGCGATGATGCCCGCCATGGAAATGAACGATGCCGCGGACATCCAGTCGGCTGCAGTCGCCATGCCGTTCGTCACGGGATGAACCCCGCCGCCCGCCACATAGAATTCCTTGGTGGAACCAGCCCGGGCCCACACCGCAATCCCTATATATAGGAGAAAGGAGGCGCCCACGAACATCATGTTAATCCAATATTGACTCATTCTGGCTTACTCCTCGACCCCAAATTCCTTGTCCAGTTTGTTCAGCCGCCACGCGTAGTGGAAGATGATCGCAATGAACGTAATGATGGAACCTTGCTGAGCGAACCAGAACCCCAGATCTGTTCCGCCGACCGGTATTCCGGACAGCAACGGGCGCAAGAGGATAGCGAAACCATATGAGACGAGAGCCCAGACCACGAGGCTCCATGTTATGAGGCGAACGTTCGCCTTCCAGTACGCAGCAGCATTTTCTTTATCGGCGTCGGCCATTGACGTTCTCCGTCTTATTTTTATTACGAGTGAGGGGAACCACAGCGTGAATCTAGCAAGGAAGGGTTCAGGAAAGAAAGCCCCGACTTTAGTCTGAGGACTTCGCCGGAAACGCCCTGTAAGCCGCGGTTTGACGGCCTTCGGCAGACGTTGCGCAGCGAAGCGGATGATCGCGCGCAGCACCCGATGTGGGCATCGCCGCCTGGACGCATGACGGTCGATCAGGCGCGGGTATGGGCGCGCCCTGCCGGATGGCCACGTTCGAAGGCCACGCCCTCCAAACAGGGAAACTTGCGGAGTATTAAGCTTTTAATACGAAAAAAGGGTAACAAGCACAAAAAGGATTAATCAAACGCAGCCCAGGTCAGCGTTTATAAGTATCAAGACGAAGCGTCTTATTAATAACCCTCTGCAACTCACTACATATGGAAAAGGGGTAAAGGCGTGGGCAAAAGGATAATGACTTCGGCCGTTTTTTGCCTTTACCCGCTTTCGTCTCAGCAGGTCGGACGCCCCGCCGTGTATTTGTCAGCCGGATCGATGGCGGCATTCAAGTCACGAATGGTTCGGGCACCGATCAGCAACGGATAACTGAAATGCGTGCGGTCGGTGAGGTTCACCTCCGCCTCGCGCAGCTGGTCGCCGATGCATAGCTGCATACCGATGACCGGCCGCTCTGCCCGTGGCGGCTCGCTGCCGGGAGAGGCCTCGCTCCCCTCCTCCGCGCGGGTTTTGATCTGGCTGATGCCGATCAGGGGCTGCTCGTACAACGTATCGTCGGCACCCTCGACGGCCAGGCGGAAACGCACCCAGTCGTCGCCGTCACGCTGGAATTGCTCGATGTCACGCGCCGACAGCGATGCTGTCATGGCTCCGGTATCCATCTTGGCGGGTAACGTCTTGCCAATCTCTTCGATCTTGATGTGTTCGTAACGCCCATACAGAGCGGGTTCGGACGCCATTGCCGGAATCGACAACAGCCCTGCAAGCAATATAACGCGAGACAAAAACAACCTCCTGGGACGAGCGATGGACAAGGTATCGATCAACCACTCTGCCAACCGGTTCCATTTGCCTGTCCTACAAAACGTTTCGCTACGAAGGGGGCTGTCCCGATGGCCCGCCTCCGCATGGGCCAACGGCCTGTTAGACTGAACGTCGTTTCCCCGCAAAAGTATTTTTCCGTGCCCAGTACCGCCTTTTCTTCACTGCCCCTTGGCTCAGCCATGCTGGCCAACCTCGACGCGCTCGGATACACCGAGATGACGCCGATTCAGGCTCAGAGCCTGCCCGTGATGCTCAAGGGCATGGACCTCATCGCCCAGGCCAAGACGGGCAGCGGCAAGACCGCTGCCTTCGGCATCGCGCTGCTTGAGCCTCTCAATCCGCGCTATTTCGGTTGCCAGGCCCTTGTTCTGTGCCCAACCCGCGAGCTGGCCGACCAGGTTGCCAAGGAGCTTCGCCGGCTGGCGCGCGCGGCTGACAACATCAAGATTCTCACCCTCTGCGGCGGCGTCTCCATCGGTCCCCAGATCGGCTCGCTGGAACACGGTGCGCACGTCATCGTCGGAACCCCCGGACGCATTCAGGAACACCTGAAAAAGGGGTCGCTCAAACTCGACGGCCTCAACACGCTGGTACTGGACGAAGCCGACCGCATGCTCGACATGGGTTTTTACGATGCGATCGCCGAGATCATCGAGCAGACGCCAGGCAAGCGGCAGACGCTGTTGTTCTCGGCAACCTATCCGCCCGGCATCAAGCAGCTCAGCGCAACGTTCATGCGCAACCCGCAACAAGTGAAGGCCGAGGCGCTGCATGACGATTCACAGATCGAACAGCGCTTCTACGAAATCGACCCGGAAGACCGCATGGACGCCGTGGTGCGCATCCTCGCCAGCTTTCGCCCCGAGACCTGCGTCGCGTTCTGCTTCACCAAGCAACAATGCCAGGAGCTGGTCGAGCAGCTCACCGCCAGGGGTATCTCCGCCATGGCGCTCAATGGCGATCTGGAGCAACGCGACCGCGATCAGGTCCTGGCGATGTTCGCCAACCGCAGCCTGTCGGTTCTGGTGGCCACCGATGTCGCCGCGCGCGGGAT
>Ga0114898_1001777_pt1 | contig 12087 bp, 23 predicted proteins | sample Malvired_Geostar_FD_83496 | JGI IMG/M metagenome (GOLD analysis project Ga0114898, IMG submission 83496) | Marine viral communities from the Global Malaspina Expedition - Malaspina viral metaG DeepMed_Geostar | ecosystem: Environmental > Aquatic > Marine > Oceanic | place: Mediterranean Sea... | reverse complement strand
CTTTTTTTTCGTATGGTAAGTCTTTGCGCCGCAAGGGTTTACGCCGCCGCCCTAGGCCCCCGAGCTAAACCGTTGGTGCTCAACGACTTACCACGCTACAACGATACGGAAAAAGCACTTATGGGGCGGGAGTTCGTCCCAAGTCCAGTAGGGTGAGGTCATCGCCATCTTGTAAGTGCCGAGATGAACCAAGTCTGTCCATTTTGTTAAATCTTCAGAATATTGTAATTTATACATTATAAATGGCTCAAGATTTGTTAATTCAAAATAGATACCACTCGCCAAGCCATACGCATTACCATTAGGCAAAGTCTTTTGCTGAACAGGGACAATCTTCAGACTAGCAGCATTGATACTAACAGAACAAACAAATAAGAATAATAAGATTAATTTTTTCATCGTGTTATCTTTTCCATTTCCTCGTCAAAGAAGAATTGTGGCTTTTGGGTTGCATTCACGGTGTCGCCGTGAAGAAAACGGTTTATGTGTCGCGAGGTTGTCTGACTGTGGTACTTACTCGTCTTGTAATATTTGCGATTTATGTAAGCGGCAACCGGCGTTTCATAAGAGAAGAAAAAGATATTTCCATTCTTAAAGCGTAATTCGATTGTGTTTGCGTCTTTGTTTTTGATTTTCATATTATTTATTATAGATTCAGGACAAATACCATAACCGCAGCCGTTAATGCTGCACCGCCCGTCATCCACAACCACGCGTCGAGTTCGTTGAGTCCGAGGTCATTGATCATCCATTTCAGTTTCATATTTAGTTTTCTCATAACAGGTATTATTATCTCATGTTTTTCGTTCATTGTCAAGCACTTTTTTAGTAAAGTTCTCCTAATCCGATTTCGATTAACCCTTTCAGGTTTCTCTTTTCGTTATCAACTAATTTTCTTTGTATCACCTTGACAATCCACTGCTTCTTGCGCGGTACTCGGTTGTTCTTGTTCAACTCTTTATTCTTACTCCCAACCGTTATGATTCGGCGAACATTCATTCCGATTTTTTCTAGCGCTTGTCGGATAAATACTTTTTCATCGCTTCCGCGAGCCGTCAGGATATCAAACATTTTTTCTGACTTCTTAATTCTTACCCCAAGTTCGGTCAGGTGTTGTGGCCGTAACTTCAAAATAGCCTTTGGATTGTCCCAATTAAACAATCCGATTTTACCCATAATGACCGTTCCATCAAGGTCGAAAATCGGCTTTATCAATTCTGTTTTTCTGTTTCTCATCTCTGTCTTTCTCTCACTCACTGAAGAAATGATAGCATAAAACTTCAGAGATGTCAACCCTTAATACGCGTTTTTTTTGCTTTTTTTTCGCTGTCGTAAGTCATTGATTACCAGAGGTTTAGGCCGGGGGCCTTGGGCGCCGAGCTAAACCCTTGATAGTCAAGGGCTTAGCTACTGCAACGGCGCGCTGTGTTTCAAGCGAAGCGTTGGGGCAGTTAGTGAGAGGATGAAATTTTTGTTATCATGACAATTAGAATTCGCAACCGTAATCGTCATCACCGCTGTCGAAACAGCCGTAATCCTCATCGGTGCCGAATCCAGCACTCGCCAACGCGTCCCCGTCCGCTTCCGCGTCCGAGTTGAAGCCGTCCCACGGCTCATCGCTGCCCGAATCGTCGGACGACCAGACCGTTTCGGTCATGCCGTCACGGTCACGCAACACATCGACACCAGCCTCATTGGCGGCCTCGATAGCGTCCTCAAGCCCATCATGGCTCACGTCGAACATACGGCTTAAACCGTCCTCGTCAACTATGTAGTACATATCTCTCATAACTGGTAAAATGATATCACAATTTTTGGTAAATGTCAAGCACTATTTTGGATTATTTCCGCAGTAGCCAGCCAGTTGGTCGGCTTGGTGCTTGGGGTCATGGCTCACCTCGTAGGTGTTACCGTTCAAGGTGAAGGTGTCGCGCTTCGCTTCGCGGGCGCGGCGCGCCTTCCAATAGCGTTGGATTTCAGTCATTGTCATTGTATTTCTCTCACTCACTAGGAAAAGTATAGCACAAAAGTTCGAGGAAGTCAAGCCCTTAATACGCTTTTTTTCACTTTTTTTTTATGGTGTAAGTCATTGAGTACCAAGGGTTTAGGCTGGGGGCCATGGGCGCCGAGCTAAACCATTGGGGTGCAGGTACTTACAGCTTACTGACCGAGGATGTGCTTACCTGTTATACTAACGATGTCCTTCTTGTAAACAGGCAGCCCGGTCTCGACACTGACAAAGCTCTTATTCTTATAGGGGTTATATGTAATACGCTCAGAGCTACCATCGAACGATGCGACAGCCACGCGCTCACCACTAACGTAGGCGTGCACGTTCTTGCGCTTTTCTTTGAGCACACGCTTGCGCCCTGCTGGCTGCACATGGAACGTTGCGTTCTTTAACAGTATCGTTGACACATGGTCAATCACTATACCACGACGGCGTACACTCAAGCACTTCTTATGGAGGTTGTAGTATACCTGCACGTTCTTGTTGAATACATTCATGATTACTTCTTGAAGTTAATTCTGTATCCGTACTCCTTCACGAAGTCACGGCGTATCGGATGGAGACAAGCCTCGCCTCCATGCGTGAAGTATACACGCTGATTCGTGCAGCTCTTTGGTGGAGCAATACGGAATCCTTTTTGTGTCTGCTTAATGTTGAAGCCATTGGCAACGAGTTCCTTCAATATCTTCCTGAATTGTTTATTCATCTCAATTAGTTTAGCAACTGCATCAAAATTGTCAAGCATCAACCGAGCCATCCGTCCCATTCTGCTGGGACATCTGGGCTGCGCTCGTAAGGGAGACTTAAGCGAATCTTCTCTTGCGCCTCCTTAAGGTTGCGCTCCATACGCCGCTTCATACGCTCAATCGCTTCGTGCCTCAAGAGCTTGGCGTCCTTGAATGGCTTCAACCCTACTAAATCAGCAGGACTCTTTATTACATTACCGTTTACAACTCTCATAACACAAATAGTTTAACAGATACAGTCAAAATGTCAAGCATTAAAATCTGCGCTTGTCGTTAATCTCGGCCTCCATGAACAGGTGGTCGTTACACTTCGGGCAAACCTTGTTAAAGCCCCACTCCTTGGCAATCTCTGCCGGATGGGACGATTCACAATTCCAACAAACGAACCGCTTCACACGAGGCTTTTCAACCTGTGGCTTCAATCTCCACAAGATATCGCTTGCGCCGATTTTACCTTCTGCCGCACCCTTCCGGATGCCCTCTCTTATTGCTCTTTCATTATCTCTCATAATATTTCTCTCACTCACTGGATATAGTCTATCAGAAAAAACGGAGAAAGTCAAGAACTATTTTCACTTTTTTGCATGTTTTTTTTGTGCACTAAGTCATTGATGCTTAGGGGTTTAGGGCCGCGGCCCATGGGGGGGCGAGCTAACCCCTTGGGGCGCAGTTACTTAGTCTTCGCAAAGACCTTCGTAGCCGAACCACCCGCAGTCCTCGTCCGTGGGCGACGCGTAGTCATCGTCGCCATCCATCTCGTCCTGCGCCTCGACAGTGCGCTCATCCGCCCAGCCGCACAACTCCTCGACCGCGTCCGCGGGAATCGAGCTGTCCATCTCACGCGCGTCAACGCGAAAGCCATCGTGCGAACCCTCGACGGGCGCGGCCATTGCCTGCGCGTCGAGCCAATCAATATGAAGTGATTTCATAAGTCCCATAACTGAGAAGAGCATAACATAAATACAGAATTTGTCAACCCTTTTTTTGCATTAATATTCGTTTTTCTGAGCTCGGCAACCCACCCCATTTCTCAAAATTTTATAGTACCGACACGTTATAATAACGGCCCCCGGTACCTTTTCTCAATATGTACATCATTTTTGTTTATTTCATTATTTCATCAAACTAAAAAAATCCGAGCCCCAAAAAACCCCTATGGCATAAATTTAATAAAAAAAAGTAAAAACAGAATGCCGCGAGTTCTCCAGAAGATAATCCCATTGGTCCCAAATCGTGTATAACTTTTATGTGCATTCACAATGAAACAAAAAGACCTCTTCAGTATTCATACCAACCAACTAATCACGCTGCTAACTTGCTACAATTCCCATATGCTACAGGCGAATAGCAAAGAGAAAGAACAGACAGCTTTAGACGAAATAGATGAAGCCATAAAGTCTTATCGCACCAAAATGACCAAAGCCCAATTAAAATGATAGCGCTCCGCTTTGATTAAATAACAAATATGGCCCTCATGCCATTTTGATGAAAAAAAACAAAATATACTTGCTAATAGATCAAATTGAGCTTCGCTCATCAGAAAAAAAACTACAACACCCCAAAATCCCCAAAATGAAACTAATAGATAAAATTTTTATAGCATTAGGATGGTTTTTAGCCATACCTAACCTCATGAAGATGGGTTTTTTATATATTTGGCATAAAATATTCAAAAAATGAAAATATCAAGACAAGAAGCTACCCGAGAGCTTGAAAAACGCGGATACAAGCGCGACAAAGAGTTTCTTGGCGTATGGGTTTCTCCAGACGGAGCTAAAATAGCGTGGTTCATTGCGTTGCGGCGAGAAGGGATCGAATTTGATAGCTCAACGTGGGGAGAGCCGATCCAACAAATCAAAAAAGCATGGCAAACAAAAAAAGCAAAAAGAAAAAAGAAAAAGGAATAAAATGGTTTCCGGGCTATGATCTTTATACCGCAGCGGCTATTGTTGTCGTCGTAGGAAGCGTAATGACGTTAAAGGCATGTCAATGAAATATGGCCAAAAAAAGCAAACTAACTAGATCGCCGCAATGGAGAAAACATTTACGCAAATACTGGCAAAGAGTGTTTTGGAAACAGGAAAGACAAAACAGCAAAAAAGAATCGACGAATTAGCCGAAAACTTCGAACTCCTTGGAGATTGGGAGGAACGATTCGGTTATCTGATTGAGTTGGGTAAAAATCTGCCGCAGCTTGAACCTAAGGAAAGAATTGAGACAAACCGTGTTTATGGATGTCAAGCTACAGTATATTTGCGTATGATCCCCGCTCCATGCGAGCCACCGGTATTCACCATCCGAGCTGACGCTGATGCGTTTATTGTTAAGGGTCTTATTTCCATACTTTTGTTACTTTATAACAAAAAAACTGCGGAGGAAATCATAAAGACTAATGCTTTGGAAGTTTTTAGAAAACTAGGTTTGGACAAACATCTCACTATGACTCGTCGAAATGGGTTGCATTCAATGGTTAAACGTATTGATACGCTAGCCAAGGAATCTCTTTGTGGAGATTGGGAGGCAGCTGATGTATAATTTTATATGAACAACGAACTGATTACTCTGACGCGTGACGTCGAAGCCTCTATTGTTCCCGCAGGAGACAAGGTAACCCTAGCAAAGGGAGTGCCCGCCTACATAACTCAGTCTTTAGGGGGTTCCTATACTGTCGTGGTTAACGACAATATGTTTCGCATTGAAAGTGAAGATGCGGATGCGCTCGGCCTCGAACCAGAAAAAACGCCAGCCGACACTGCTTCCAAGGCAACAAACAAGGAAGAGCTAGACCAACAAATTCTAGAACAACTAAAAACAGTTTACGATCCGGAGATTCCAGTGAATCTTGCTGATTTGGGATTGATTTACAGCCGCGAAGCTTCTCCTATTTGTGACAAAGAAACATTTAAGCCAACTGATGATTGGCGCATAGATGTTAAAATGACTTTAACTGCCCCGGGTTGTGGGATGGGGCCGAGTCTACAAGAGGACGTTAAAAACAAACTCCTGTGTATAAAAGGGGTAGACGAAGTAAATGTAGAATTGGTATGGGACCCTCCATGGGGTAGCGATATGATGTCGGATGCAGCTAAATTGGAACTAGGAATGATGTAAATGGCCGAATTAGAATATAAATACGAAGATAATGTAATGGGGAGATATTTTGTAGATGAACAATGTATAGATTGTGATCTGTGCCGAGAAACTGCTCCAGCCAATTTCAAACGAAATGAAGATGGAGGATATTCCTATGTTTACAAACAACCCGAGACCGAAGAAGAGGAAACTCTATGCGCAGAGGCACTTGCGGGTTGTCCCGTTGAAGCTATTGGGGATTTTGGTCCCGAATGTTGTGGTGGCGGTTGCCATTGATGAAAAATGAAACTTGAACTCGAAAAAATAGTAGGAACTGCAGTGTCAGCTGTGGTTACGGCTATGGTTATAGGAGCCGCCGCTATAGTATGGAAAGGCGCAACCACCGTAGACGTTAAAGTAAACCAAGCAACCGAAGATCTGTCCATACAAGCCGCATACATCACAGAAGCTGTAGTTATGCTAGAAGCCGAAGTGCTAGAGCTAAAGACAATAGTAAAGTCCTTAGCCGAGCATCAAGAAGAGTTTCATCATGAAATAGAAATTCCCCAAGAACAATTCATACAAAGACAGTTACCGGAAATAAGAAAGGGGTTTCGACAAAGAAAAGAATAATGAAGAATATACGTTGGCTTAATAGCGTATTTTTAATCAGCACCCTTTTAGTAACCTTGATAGGCCTCCCTGTCTTTTGTTATTATTTTGGGGGACAAATTAATTGGTGGTTACATGGAACTATGTTTGCGCTGATGTTTATCGCATCAGGACTTAGTATTACATTGGGTTACCATCGTCTTTTTGCTCATTTGTCTTTTAGGGCCAAATGGCCCATTAAATTTCTAACAGCGGTGTTCGGAGCTACCGCTTTGGAGAATTCTGTTCTTGAATGGTGTTCCGACCATCGACGACACCATAAACACACCGACGAAGATGATGACCCTTACAATATTCAACGCGGTTTTCTTCATGCCCATATGGGATGGATACTCTTGCGTCCCATTAACGGAGACTGGCCACTTACAAATGTAAATGATTTAAAAAAAGACCCTCTTCTCAGATGGCAACACAAATGGTGGGGGCCAATTGGCATTTTTGTTGGTTTTGGCTTACCGGCGTTGATTGGTTTTTTAATGGGAGGCTCCGTTGGGGCTTTAGCTGGTTTTTTGATAGCTGGGGTTGCCCGACTGGTAATGGTTCATCATATGACATTTTTTATCAACAGTCTTTGTCATACAATCGGCACACAACCTTATTCGAAGCGTTGTTCAGCCAAGGATAGTTGGTTGATGGCTTTGTTTACATTTGGAGAGGGTTATCACAACTTTCATCATGAATTTCAGCATGATTATCGCAATGGAGTCAAACCATGGCAATTTGACCCTACAAAATGGATGATTTGGGTTTTGAGCAAATTAAGGTTGACTTCAGATTTGAGAAAAGCTAGCAAATCAAAAATCCGTACAGCTCAAACATTGTGTAAATTTTAATGAGATGATAAATCAACAAATAATGGTTTACAGTGTACCCCGAACAGGATCTACATTGATTTGGCAATGTTTGACAAAAATTTTCACAAAAGTTTTAAAATCACACAGGAACTCCATATGGGATTGTGGTTCAGGTATTAGTATTTCCACCAAAAAACAAGGGGCGGTTTTAGATTATTCTTGTCCGTGTGTTATTACAGAGAGAGACTCTGTGGATTGTTTTTTTTCTCAGTGGAGAAACGACAACCACCAATCAGAAACCCTTTTTCAAAAGTGGTTAGGAATAGCGTCGGAAAATAATTCATCTGCACATAAGGTTATAGACAACGCTTCTTTCAATATAAAAAAATTTAAAGAACTATGTGATGCCCAAATGCCCTTGGGGTCGATTCGAGAAGTGATGCTACGATTTCGTCAACACCTAGAAGATTTAGAAAAAATCAAAAGAGAGTACTTAGGCCCCGTCTTGGTTTTGCAATATGAGCAGTTTTGGAATGATTATGATTATATTTTTACTAACTTGGAGGATTTTTTCAATATAACACTTTCTGCGGAAACAAAAACGAAAATTAAAAGTACAACCAAGAGCAGCGTTAATAAGTCTATACAAAAAAAATTAAAAAAATCTGGCAACTATGATTTTGAAACTCATATACATGGCGGTCATATTTTTCTTTCGGAACCGGGGTACTCGAACAAGATATTAAGCCAAAAGAACCTTGAGAGGATACAAAAACTGTTGGAGTGCAATGTTGAAGAAATTATGCATATAGATCTAAACAAATGAAAATTTATACTACATATTCGCCTTCTCATGAGAATTTGTATCGAAATTATTTTTTAAGTTCCATAGGGTCTGAATTTGAAGTAAATGCAAACAAGTTAAGTAAAGATTCTAATTTCTATCAAAAGACATATTCTTATACGCTATCTCTGTCGGGTCGAACCGATCCCGCCGAACAAACAAAAGTAAAGTTTTGGAAAACCGGTTGCGAAAACAATATGGGACAAATTATTGTTTGTAGTGATGTGGACATTCAATTTTTTGGAGAAATGGTTCCTTCTCTTTTGGAAGAATTGGGAGATCTTGATATAGCGTATCAACACGGTGGAGCTCCCACTATTCCTTTAGGTGGAGGTTTTTTTGTAATGAAATGTAACGAAAAGACGTTGAACCTTTTAACTCAAATTGATAATCATTTTTCGGAAGACAGTCAGTATATGATTAATAAATTCAAAGGCCTTTGTGATTATAAAATGTTGTCAGATAAATTTTTTACAATTGGTCAGGTTCTTGGGCGCGCATGGAGAGGCGAGGTGACCTTCACTATTCCCGATCCCATATTGATGCATCATGCAGCTGGGACTTCCGGTATGAAGCAAAAGGTCAAATTACTGGATTTGGTAAAACACCGTGTAATGATAAGGTAATCATGATTTTTTCTTACGATACAGTAAAATTTCCATTTGAAAAAATTACACAATCTTATTTGGGGTGTGATGATTTAACCTTGGCACACAAGAACAGTCCTTTTGAGCAAACATTAGCTGAAGGCACCGACCAAGCACAGCTTTTACATAAAAAATTCTATAATTCAATGGATACGGATTCGAAGCAGCGTTTCGCTACAATTTATCGTCAATTTGTTCGTGAAGTAATCTTCTCTTTTTATAGGGAACCCATACTTTTCCAACGCTTCCCAACATTTCGAGTTCATCAACCTTCAAATATTGCAGTTTTTAAATGGCACCGAGATCGAGATTTTAACCATCATCCTAAAACGGTAAATTATTTTTTACCAGTAACCAAAGCTTTTGGGACAAATACGTTTTGGTATCAGAAAAACAACAATGAAGAAAGTTATGTGCCGATGGAATTAGACTGCGGACAAGTAGCACAATGGGACGGGGCTAATTGTCGACATGGGAACAAAACGAATAAAACTAATCAAACTCGTATTAGTTTTGACTTTCGCGTTTTAAAAGAAAAAGATTATGATCCTCTTACCATACATAAGAGCATTACCCAAAGTATGACGTTTAAAATAGGGGAGTATTATGATATCATGACATGAAAATAGCATTTATAGATCATTGGCCTAATTTTCGATTAGAAAATAATTATTTTTTTCATTTATTAAAGGGTTCTTATGATTTAGAAATAAATCAAGTTGATCCCGACTTGTTATTTCTTCATACTGATTCTTACCGTGTTTGCGAGAGAAAAAAGTTTGTTAACCATCCGGCCAAAAGAGTATTTTGGACGATGGAGGGTGAACCTCCTCGTTTTGAGTCGGATAGTTACCCTCCATCCCCAAGTATCATAACGCAAGGAGGGGTAGGGTACGGAGATCCTACCTCCGCAGCAACTTTGGCTACAAACGATTCAAACAGAACCTATTATTACGGTCGCTGTGATTTTGCCTTAACTCATGAAATCATGGATGATGCGCGTCATTATCGTTTGCCATGGTGGACTGGATTTATTGATTGGTTTAATATGGGGCATTACGGTAAAGATTCTGAACCAAGCTATTTAGTTCCTGAAAATCAAATTGCTAGCAACGAGTATTCCAATACCCCTAAAACTAAATTTTGTGCCCATATGGTTAGTAACGCTACTGAAAAGAGGATGCAAGCACATAAGAAGCTAAGCGCTTACAAACAAGTAGACGGTTATGGGAATTGTTTTGGCAACGGTGTTTCCATGAATGCTTTTCATGGTGTGAACAGCCCTTGGGAGAAACAGAAGCTAGAGATCTTAAAAGATTATCGTTTTTCTATCTGTTTTGAGCATAAAATTCGCGCAGGTTATCATTCAGAGAAATTGTTTCATGCTAAAGTTGCTGGAACAATTCCTATTTATTGGGGGCATGAAAGCGTTAATAATGATTTTAATAAAAAATGTTTTATTAATTTGGTTGATTATGATTCTGTTGATGACTTGGTAGAATATATCAAATATGTTGATAATAACGAAGATGTATATCAATCTTATGCGAATGAGCCGCTTTTTGTGGATAACGTCATACCAGATCGTTTTCGTCCAGAGAGCGTTTTAAAGTTTTTTCAAGAAACAGTATTAAAATAAAATTACATGTCGCTTGGGTTGACAGGAGGGAAAACATCTGGGACTTGCCCAGAGGGATAGGGGAAATCAGTGTCTCGAATAGGTTGGTCTATTTTACTCCGTATCTGACCCGACAAAGCAGAACACCAACATTGGCCGGAGGCATATTCGTTAGCGATACTACTAATATTGTCTGTTACGTATTCCGGAGTATAGCAAATAGCATATCCTGATGCGCCTGTAACACCGCTTACAGGATAGCCAGAGATAGGATCAGTCCACCCCATAAAACCTGTGGTTCCGTCTATATAAGCGCCTTCAATTGTGGGGGAATCAAATTCGTTTGTTCCGCTAAATTGGCAGCTCATTCCTACAACCAAGGAAGAGATGCCAGTTTTATTTGAATTATTGAAAAAAGGTTCTAACCTTACAAAATCATAAGAGTAGGCTCCGGAAATGTGACTCATTACCTACATTATACACATCTGTCCCTGAAAATCCACTCCATTGGAAAGAGACAATCATTGCGAAGCAATCATTGGGGCTATTCCAATCCGTACGGTGGTTTAATGGCCGTTGTAACAAATTTAGTGTAAAACTTTTAATGAAACAAACTATTTTCTTTTTAATTCTTATTTTTTTTGTAGGGTGCGCCCAGCAAGAAACACCAAAACCAGAAGCGCCCGCTACTGTAGCTGAAGTGGCATCCCCCACAGCAAGCGAGCCTAAAACCACAAATATAGTCTCCGAAAAGGTACTGCCCACTACAGTAGAGGCGGCACCCGAGGCATCCAAAAAAATAGATTATGATGCGATTAATAAAAGCATCCTAAAAGATGTTTCTAAAAAAATAGTTGACAAGGCCTCCAAAAAAGACTAAGGTGTAAATCCTTGATATGAAGTATTTAATTTTTGTTTTACTGTCAGTTCTAACAGTTTTTGGCGAGAACCCCTATCATGGCATTGTTGAAAGAAACGGGTTTGAGTTAACGGCGGATAACCCAACACACATTTTACCCCCTATTCCCACGTTACCGCTAGCAGATATCTATCTAACCGGAATAGACAGAAAGGATAAAATATATACTGCTTATATGGTGATAAAAGATAAAACTCAAAATAAGTTTTTAGGGTTAAGAGAGGGGGAGCAGAAAGATAAGGTAGAGGTCGTGAAAATTATGAAGGATACAGTTTTTATTTCGTATGACGGCATTTTGCAAGAATTGACCTTCAAACAGAACGGTCTTCCATCTTCTGTTACTAAGGCAGCCCCCAAACAAAAGACCAAAGATAAACGTGAAGAGCGCGGTGAACGAGGGCGCTCCTCAGGTAGGCCACAAACGGCCATAAAGGGCCCTTCACGGCCTTCTGGCCCCCAAGTGGTAACAGTACCCTCCCGGCGCCCTCAAATTGATCCTAGGATCATTGAGAAGGGTTTAGAATACCTTAGCAAAACCGAAGATAACGAAAAAAGAGAATATCTTTTAAAAAGGTTAGAATCTCTCCAATCAGGTCAAAGTAAAATAAAGTCAGACATAGACAACAACGAAAGGCGTCGCCAATACGACGAGTGGAGAAAAAATAGAGAAAGGGGCCGTTAAGTAAATAATAATTAATATTTTCGAGAATTATGGCTGAAGACCAATTTAAGCAAGAGCAACTATACGGGAAAAAGCTCCCCCT
>Ga0114898_1001776_pt1 | contig 12088 bp, 7 predicted proteins | sample Malvired_Geostar_FD_83496 | JGI IMG/M metagenome (GOLD analysis project Ga0114898, IMG submission 83496) | Marine viral communities from the Global Malaspina Expedition - Malaspina viral metaG DeepMed_Geostar | ecosystem: Environmental > Aquatic > Marine > Oceanic | place: Mediterranean Sea... | reverse complement strand
GAAGGCGACGGTTACCAAGACGGCAGCGAAAGCCGCGCCGAAGAAAGCGCCCGCGAAGAAGGCCGCGCCGAAAAAGCCCGCCGCCCGGAAGGCGCCTGCGAAGAAGGAAGCCGGCAACAGCTTCGGCGCGCGCAAGTCACTGAAGGTCGGCAATCGCAGCTACACCTATTTCAGCATTCCCGATGCGGAGAAGAAGGGCCTCGAGGGCGTGTCGCGCCTGCCCTTCTCGCTCAAGGTGCTGCTTGAAAACCTGCTGCGCTTCGAAGATGGCCGCACGGTCACGAAGACCGACATCGAGGCCGTGAAAACCTGGCTCACGACCCGCACCTCGGATCGCGAAATCGCCTATCGTCCAGCGCGCGTACTGATGCAGGACTTTACCGGCGTGCCCGCCGTGGTCGACCTTGCCGCCATGCGCGATGCCGTGGAGAACCTCGGCGCGAGCCCGACCAAGATCAATCCGCTGGTCCCCGTCGATCTCGTGATCGACCACTCGGTCATGGTCGACAAGTTCGGCACGCCGACGGCCTTCAAGGAAAACACGGAAATCGAATATCAGCGCAACCGCGAGCGCTACGAATTCCTGCGCTGGGGCGCCAAGGCATTCGACAATTTCCGCGTGGTGCCGCCGGGAACCGGCATCTGCCACCAGGTGAACCTCGAATATCTCGCCCAGACCGTCTGGACGAAGAAGGACGGCAAGGAAGAGATCGCCTATCCCGACACCTGCGTCGGCACGGATAGCCACACCACGATGGTGAACGGCCTTGCCGTTCTCGGCTGGGGCGTGGGCGGCATCGAGGCGGAAGCGGCCATGCTCGGCCAGCCCGTATCGATGCTCATTCCAGAAGTCATCGGCTTCAAGCTGACCGGCAAGCTCAACGAAGGCGTGACCGCCACCGACATGGTGCTCACCGTCACCGAGATGCTCCGCAAGAAGGGCGTTGTCGGCAAGTTCGTCGAGTATTTCGGAAATGGCCTCGACCACCTCGCTCTCGAGGACCGCGCGACCATCGCCAACATGGCGCCGGAATATGGTGCGACCTGCGGTTTCTTCCCGGTCGATAAGGAGACCCTGAAATATCTCAGGGCGACCGGCCGCTCGGAAGAGCGCGTGGCCCTCGTCGAAGCCTATGCGAAAGCGCAGGGCATGTTCCGCGAGAATGGCATGCCCGATCCGGTCTTCACCGACACGCTCGAACTCGATCTCGGCACCGTTGTGCCGAGCCTCGCCGGTCCGAAGCGTCCGCAGGACCGCGTTGCGCTGACCGATATGAAGACGAGCTTCCTGAATTCGCTGGAAGGCGAGTTCAACAAGCCCGGACAGACCGCAACCCGCGTGCCCGTCGAAGGCAAGGACTTCGACCTCGGTCATGGCGATGTCGTCATTGCAGCCATCACCTCCTGCACCAACACCTCGAACCCGAGTGTGCTGATTGCAGCGGGTCTGGTCGCACGCAATGCCCACAAGCTCGGCCTGAAGGTGAAGCCCTGGGTGAAGACCTCGCTCGCCCCCGGCTCGCAGGTGGTCACCGACTATCTCGAAAAGGCCGGTCCGCAGGACGATCTCGACGCGCTCGGCTTCGATCTCCTCGGCTATGGCTGTACGACCTGCATCGGCAACTCCGGCCCGCTTCCCACCGAGATCAGCCAGGCGATCAACAAGAACGATCTCGTGGCCTCTGCGGTGCTTTCGGGCAACCGCAACTTCGAAGGCCGCGTCTCGCCGGACGTGCGGGCGAACTACCTCGCCTCGCCGCCCCTCGTCGTCGCCTATGCGCTGGCGGGTTCGACGCAGATCGACATCACCTCGGAACCCCTGGGTACCGGAAGCAACGGCCAGCCGGTCTATCTCAAGGACATCTGGCCGAGCTCGCATGACGTTGCCGAAACGGTGCGCACCTGCGTGACACCGGAAATGTTCCGTGAGCGCTACGCCAACGTCTTCGACGGTGACGACGCCTGGAAGAGCATCGATGTGTCCGGCGGTCTCACCTATGACTGGGACGCCGATTCGACCTATGTCCAGAACCCGCCCTACTTCGTGGGCATGACGCCGGAACCGGCGCCGCTTAGCGACGTCAGGGATGCGCGCATCCTCGGTCTCTTTGCGGACTCGATCACAACCGACCACATCTCGCCGGCCGGTAACATCAAGGTGCAGAGCCCGGCCGGTTCCTACCTGAACTCCAAACAGGTTGGCGCTCAGGACTTCAACTCCTATGGCGCGCGGCGCGGCAATCACGAAGTGATGATGCGCGGCACCTTCGCCAATATCCGCATCAAGAACCAGATGCTGAAGGGTGTTGAAGGCGGCATGACCAAGCTGCAGCCGGAAGGCACTGAAATGCCGATCTATGACGCGGCGATGGAATACAAGCGCCGCAACGTGCCGCTCGTGATATTCGCGGGCAAGGAATATGGCACGGGTTCGAGCCGCGACTGGGCAGCGAAGGGCACCATGCTCCTTGGCGTGAAGGCCGTTATCGCGCAGAGCTTCGAACGCATCCATCGCTCGAACCTGGTCGGCATGGGCGTGGCGCCGCTCCAGTTCCTGAACGACATGAGCTGGCAGTCGCTCGGCCTCGACGGTTCGGAGACGGTGACCATCGAAGGCCTCGCAGAGGTAAAGCCGCGCACCAAGGTCAACGCGGTCATCACCTTTGCCGATGGCGCGAAGCAGTCGATCGAACTTCTCTGCCGCATCGATACGCAGGACGAAGTCGACTACTACGAAAATGGCGGCATCCTGCCCTACGTGCTGCGGAACCTCGCTGCATAAGGCGGGCATACCCGACGAAATGAAAAGGGCGTCCTTCGGGGCGCCCTTTTTTCTTGCGGCCTCCGCGGCCCGCGTCTCCCGATCAAGCTAACGTGACTCGTCTGTGCGGCCGCTACTTCCTATCCTTGGCGCGGAAGGAGAGATCATGTCCCTCTTGCGTATGACATTCCGCGGCGCGGCGCTCGTTGGCGTGCTGCTTGCGCTGGCAACTCTTCCCCTGCGCGCGGAAAGCAGCCCCGTCGTGATCGAGCTTTTCACGAGCCAGGGCTGTTCCTCCTGTCCGCCCGCCGATGCCTATTTGCGCGAGCTGGCGGCGCAGGACGACGTAATCGCCCTCTCCTACAATGTCGACTATTGGGATTATCTCGGCTGGAAAGACACGCTCGCGAGCCCTGCCCATGCAGAGCGCCAGCGCGCCTATGCCCGGACCCTCGGCCTTTCAGGTGTCTACACACCGCAGATCGTGGTGAACGGTGTTGCCGAAGGGGTCGGCAGCAAGCGCGATGAAATCGGCGCGGCAATCGAAGCGGCCAGCGCGCTGCCTGTCGGCATTTCCTTCACCGACAGGGACGAGGCGCTCGCCCTCGATATCGATGCGGGCGAGGTGCCCGAAAAACCCGCAACCCTGTGGCTCATCCGTTACGCGAAGGAAGCCCGGGTCGAAATCGGCCGCGGCGAAAATCGGGGTCGCACCATCGCCTCTATCCATGCCGTGCGCGAACTGATGCCGGTCGGCATGTGGACCGGAGAACGCATGACGATGACACTGCCGAAAAGCGATCTCTTGACGCGTGGCTTCGAAGGATGCGGCGCGTTGCTGCAGGCGGGCGACGGAGGCTCAATCCTCGACGCTGCCAGGACGGGAAGCAACTAACGCCGGAACGCCCGTTCGCTCAGGGAAATTCTTGTCCGGGCATGGGGGTCGCCGCCGGGCCCGCCTCGCGCGTCAGCAGATCCATCGTCTGGGTAAGCTGGTTGCCGAGATCCTGCGGCAGCTTGTAGGTCCATGCCGAAAGCCGTTCGTTGAGTTCTTCCGCGCGCTTGCCCGCAGACGCGACGTCACCATCTCCGCTGACAAGCGCCGGGTCGGTCTCGGCCTCGAACTTCGCCCAGAGCGCACCGCCCTCTCCCGCCATCTGCATGGTGAGGCGCACCCCGTCGAAGGTATCGAACACGACGCGCGGCGAATCTTCGGGAAATTCGAGCGTATCGGCAGGCGCCACATCGTCGAAACCGGAATCAAGAATCGCCGTCGCCACCTTGTTCACGACCGGCGCACCGCGCGTCGCGCGGCCCTCGGGCAGGTTCTCGATGGAGAAGTTTTCTTCGCCCTGCACACGCGAGAGAACGACGGGCCTCTCCGTGCCCGCCCAGAGCGTCACACGCGCAAGGTTTTCGCGCGGAATATCGACAAAGGCCGAATCCAGCCATTCGTTCACGGTCTTGAAAAGCGGCAGCCGGCCGCGCGCAAGAAAGCTCTCATCCTCACCATCGCGGCGCACATAGATGAGGCCTTCGCCCTTCACATCGACGGCGCGTTCCGGCACCTTGCCGACAAGAAGGCCTGCCAGCCGCTCATCGCCCGTAAAGAATTCGACACGCACCGCCGAACCGATATCTTCCGGCTTTAGCAGGCCGAGATTGCGATGCCATTCCGGGTTGGCTGTGCGCGGTTCATAGGCTTCCATTTTCCCCACGCCGATCAGCGCCTTCTTCACCAGCGCATCGCTCACCGGATAACCGCCACGCAGCGGCGTCATCCACTTGCCCTTGCCGTCACGCTCCATCTCGATCGTCATGACGCCGTTCATGCCACGGCTCACCGTGTAGACGATGCGGTCGACCCGATCGAGCCGGTTTTCAAGATTCTCGAATAACGGATGCGGCGTAAAATTCGCGCGCACACTACTCTCGTCATTGACGACGGCAATCGTCGCGGCGATGACGGCAATTGCCGTCGCGGCGGCCAGCACCACGAGATTTCGTTGCGGCTTGTTGTTCCAGAGCGCCTGCATCATGGGCATCACGCTCCCCTCTTTACGCGCGCCTTGCGGCGACGATAGCGGTAGAAGGCGGCGCCGAGCGCCAGAATGGCGAGAAGCAGCGGCACCAGCGCTATATTGATGAAACGGAGATTTGCGCCAAGCCGCTCGACGTCGCGGCGAAGATCGCCCTGCACGTCGCGCAGCTTCTTGCGGCTTTCGAGAAGCTCCGCACGGAACTGACGGATGGCAACCGACTCTTCTTCGCTCGGGCCTCCGCTTGCGGCATTGTCGCTCGCGCCGCCCGTCTGCAATTCGGTCAGGCTTTTTTCCGCATTGTCGATCTTGCGTTCAAGCGCTTCCTGCTCGTCGAGGAAACGGCGCTCGGCATTGCGGCGCAGATTCCCCACCACAGTGAAAGGCCGGTCCGCCTTGTCGCGGGCGCGCAGCGAGATCAGTTCGTTCGAGCCCATGAGATTGTCGATGGCGGACAGGATGAAGACCGCATTATCGGCGATGGGCTGCGCCACGCGCTCGCCGAGATAGGAGTCCGTACGAACCCAGAAACGGTCGTCGAAAATATCGCTGTCGGCGAAAACGATGATGTTGGCATCTTTCCGCGACGATGCGATGTGCGGCCCGGCCTTCTCCTGCGAACGGCGTGGTTGGGACGCACCCGCTTCCGCCACCGGCGCCTCCTGCGGCGCGCCGTCGAATGCGCTTGTCACCGGGCCCGAAAGCCGGGCGGCGATGGCATAGCGCTCGCCCGTCGGCTCGAAACCACGAATAAGATCGTCGGGGCGCGGCCCCTTCTTTACATACTCGACATCATAGGTCTGCGCATCTTCCGAGGTCATCACCAACGGCGTGAAGTTCGTCGTCGCGCCTTCCAGTGGCGTGAAATAGCCCGCCGTTCCGAGATTGAGGCGGCTCACATCCGCCGTCACAAGATCGTCCGTATCGACATTATCGCGCGGCACGGCAAGCCACAGCACATAGTCGCTCTCCTGCCGCCGCGCATCGAACCCGGTCTGCACGCGCTGCGCGAGCTCGCGGTCGCCGACGATCCGCGAGGGATCGTAACGGGCGCCCCAGCTTTCGAGTAGCGGCCCGAGATCGGATTGCTCGGTATAGCCCCGCACAGGTTCGCCATTCGGGCCCGCCGTCAGGCTCACTTCCGAATGAGGGTCGACGAAGGCAAGCACATGCCCGCCCCGCATCACGAACTGGTCGATGGCATAAAGCGTCGGCCTGTCGAGCGGACGGGGATGCGCAACCATCAGCACATCGACGCTGTCCGGCACTTTCTGGAACTGCTGTTCGAGAAACTCGATCTGGAATCGGTTCTGCAATTCGTCATAGATCATGAAGGGCAGCGAGTCGCCGCGCATCGCCGACATGAGCCCGCCCGATCCTGTATCGAGCGGCAGGTTCGTCACGATGCCGAGCACCGGCCGCTCGGGGCGGCTCAGGTTCTGGATCATCCGTGCAATGTCATATTCCAGATATTGCTCGCGCTCGTCGGTGAAGAAGGGGATCGCTTCGAGCCCGTCCACCGAATTGGTACCAACCAGACCGAAATAGATGATGTCGCCCGATTGCGTCGGCGCGCCCTTGAGGCCGAGCGACATGGCGAGGTCTTCTTCCTCCGAGAAGGGCTCGGGTTCGATCACTTCAAGCCGCAGCTTGCCGTTCGATTCCGCCCGCATTTCCTCCAGCAGGTCGCGTACATGGCTCGCATAGTTGCGGATGCGCCCATAGTCGGTCGCGAGCTTCTCCGAATAGAAGAAACGCAACGTGACGGGTTCGTCGAGCTGCGAGACGACTTCCTTCGTCCCCTCCGACATCGTGTAGAGGCCGTGCTCCGTCAGGTCGATCCGTGCCGAGCGGAAGGCAACATTGGAAAACATGTTCACCGCGAGAAAGAGCACGGCAAGCAGCACCAGCATGATGATGCGATAGGCCGAGCGGCTGATCTGCTGATTGAACATGAGCCTCACCCCGCCTTCTTCATGTCGACGACGATCCCGCAGGCGATGAGCCATGCACCGATCAGCGTGACGAAGTAGACGATGTCGCGCAGGTCGATGACGCCCTGTGTGATCGCGTTGAAATGCGTGAGGAACGAGAAGGACGCGATGGTGGACAGCACCTGCTGCGGCGCCCAGCTCGCGAAGAAGTCGATCACGATGGGAAGGCCCGACACCGTGAAGAGAAACGACACCGCGACGCTGACGACGAAGGCGATCACCTGGTTGCGCGTCACGGCCGAAAGACACGAGCCGATGGCAAGGTAGCCGCCCGCCATGAAGAAGCTGCCGAGATAACCGGCAAGGATCACCCCGTTGTCGGGATTACCGAGATAGTTGACCGTGAACCACATCGGAAAGGTGAGCGCCAGCGCAATGCCGGAAAAGACCCAGGCCGCGAGGAACTTGCCGGTGACCGCGGCCCAGAGCGGAACGGGCAGCGACAGCAGAAGCTCGATCGAACCGGAGCGGCGTTCTTCCGCCCAGAGCCGCATTGAGATCGCGGGGATCAGGAAAAGATAGAGCCAGGGATGGAAGTTGAAGAAGATCGTGAGATCCGCCTGATCGCTCTCGTAGAAGGCGCCGAGATAAAAGGTGAAGGCGCCCATCGTGAAGAGAAAGATCACGATGAAGATGAAGGCAAGCGGCGTCGAGAAATAGCCGCCAAGCTCGCGGCGGAAAACGGCGAGAAGTTCGTTCATGCCGCTTCCCTTCCATTCTTGTCCAGGCGGGTGAGATGCCTGAAGACTTCGTCGAGCCGGCCCCCCTCGCCATAGAGCGCGCGCACCTGCCAGTTCTCCTCGCGCGCAAGCCGCGCCACGGCATCGACCAGGAGAGTATCGCCCTCGCCGCGCCGCGCCGGGAAAAGCGTGAACGTCGTCTCGTCGCCGCGCGGAGAAACTTCAATGCTCTCGATACCCTCAAGCGCGCGCAGCTTCTCCGCCGCTCCGGCGGTGGTGCGTCCGCCCAGCGTCAGCGACACGGCATTGTGATAGCGCGAGCGCGCCATGAGTTCGGCGGGCGTACCGTCGGCGACGATATGTCCCCGGTCGATGATGAGTGCGCGCGTACAGATCGCATCGACTTCTTCGAGAATATGCGTCGAGATCACGATGGCCTTGTCGGCAGACATGCGTTCGATGAGCTTGCGCACTTCGAATTTCTGGTTCGGGTCGAGCCCGTCCGTCGGCTCATCCATAATGAGAACCGGCGGATTATGCAGGATCGCCTGGGCGAGCCCGACGCGGCGGCGGAAGCCCTTGGAAAGCGTATCGATGGGCTGTTCGAGAACCTCGGCAAGTTCCGTTGCCTCGACCGAGCGGTCGATGGCCTTGTCCGCTTGCGTGCCCGAAAGGCGGCGCACCCGTGCGATGAATTTCAGGAAACCGCGCACCGTCATGTCGCCATAGGCAGGCGCACCCTCGGGCAGATAGCCGATGACGCGTTGCGCTTCGAGCGTCGATGTCACGATGTCGTGGCCGCAGATCCTGGCCGTTCCCGCGCTCGGCGCGAGAAAGCCCGTCACCATTTTCATCGTGGTGGATTTGCCCGCGCCGTTCGGTCCGAGAAAGCCCAGCACTTCGCCCCTGGCGACGGAAAAGCTGATCTTGTCGACGGCGGTAAAGGGACCGAAATGTTTGGAAAGACCATCGATGACGATCATGGGCTCGCCGCCCGCGCCCGCTGATGACCGTTTTTCGCTCACACTCATATTGTCGGACCGGTTGATAGCGTCTCTCCCTCACGCGCCTGACAGAAATGGTCTTGCGCCATCCTTGCCCGCGCTTCTTTCCTCCGCTCCCCCCGAGCGCTCGCCCCGGCATTCGAAAGCCTCACCAAGGCGGAGATTTGTGTAGGACAGGCCGCAATCCCCATCAAGTGAAAGATGCTTCATCTGGCAGCTCGAAAAAAGCGGGCCTGAGAAGACGAAAGCCTCTTCCAAAAAAGAAGCCGCCCGGGAGGGGGGATCCCGGGCGGCGGAGCTGCTCTTTTTCTTTTCGATGTTGCCTCCCCTCGGGGGAAAGGGTGACCCGGCTCCCCCAATCTATCCCGGTGGGGCTGGGGGGCTGATGAAACCGGAACGTCGCAAGGAACCGGGCCAATGAGGCAACGATGTAAAGATGGAGGTTCAGTGTGGCTGAGCAAGGGCTGAAAAAAGGCAATATTGTGGTTTCGAATTTTCTTATACCGGGCTGAAAAAGGCGCAGCTCTCTGCGGTTTTTGTAACAATCGGATGACGGCCGCGTCCTTCGCGTGTCATGCTTCACGGGACCGTCTTTGCCGCAACTGAAGAATCGGGTCAGACACCGGCAGAAGACCGGGGGAAGGGCCGAAAAAAGGAAAAAGCGCCGCATGTCCGACAGTGCCGATTACAATGCCCGAGCGAAACCGGCGTCCGGCCGCCTGAGCCTTGTCGGGACGGCGAAACCCGCCGTAACCTCCGCTGCACAACCCCATCCAAGGGAAGCCGAAGTCTTCTTTGACCGCGCCGAGCTTGATGCCATTCTGTCCGTCTACGGGCAGAAGGTCGCCGAGGGCGAATGGCGCGACTATGCAATGGGCGGCTTCAAGGATGCCGCCATCTTCTCCGTCTTCCGGCGCACCAGTGAAATGCCGCTCTACCGGATCGAAAAGCGCCCCAAACTTGCGCGCAAACAGGGCGCCTACAGCGTCATCGCCGCGACAGGTCTCATCCTCAAGCGCGGGCATGAGCTTCGCCAGGTTCTGAAGATCTTCGAAAAACGCCCGCTCCGCCTCATCGACGCCTGATCCCGCGACGCCTGACCCCACGACGCCTGACCTCGCCCTCAACGAGAAAAAGCCCCGGCATTTCTGCCGGGGCTTTTGTTTGTCGGCGCTGGCCCGCGCTTTAGCTGCGCTGGTTGCCCATGAACTGGAGCAGGAACATGAACATGTTGATGAAGTCGAGATAGAGCGAGAGAGCGCCCATCACGGCCTTCTTGCCGGCGACGGCGGCGCTGTCGGCTTCGTAATACATGCCCTTGATGCGCTGCGTGTCATAGGCGGTCAGGCCTGCGAAGATCAGCACGCCAAGCACCGAAATCGCGAATTGCAGCGCAGAGCTCTGCAGGAAGATGTTTACGACCATCGCGATGATGATGCCGATCAGGCCCATGAAAAGGAACGAGCCCATGCCGGTCAGATCGCGCTTCGTCGTGTAGCCGTAAAGGCTGAGCGAGCCGAAGGCGGCCGCGGTCACGAAGAAGGTCGTGGTGATGCTCTGCCCCGTATAAACGAGGAAGATCGACGAGAGGGACAGGCCCATCACGCCCGCAAACGCCCAGAAGACGAGCTGCGTCGCGGAAAGGCTGAGCTTCTGAATGCCGAAACTCAGCACCAGAATGAAAGCGAGCGGCGCCAGCATCACGACCCAGCGCAGCGGGCTCGTATAGAGCATCTCGCCGAAGCCGGTCAGGCCGAGGCCCTGCGCCGTTTCGACCGTCGCCGAGGAAAAGGCGAAATAGGCGACGAGGCCCGTGAGCGCCAGCGCTCCCGCCATGTAGTTGTAGACACTGAGCATATAGCTCCGCAGGCCTTGATCGATCGACATGTCGGCGCGCGCGCCAACACGGGTCTGATGAAGCCTGTTCTGATCGTAATTCGCCATGTAACTGCACCCTCCTGAGTGTGCTGCGAGATATATTGGCGGAGCGGGATACGAATTCAAGCAAAACCGAAGGGGAAACCCGTCCCATTCCGGTGGTTAAACCCTTGAAATACCGGTAAATACCATCTTGTTACGACGATTGGATTGCGAAAATGTAATTCAGGCGGCATTTCCACATTCAGTCGGCCCTGAGCACCCCTGCGGCGGAAACGGAAAGCGCCCGCCAGGTGCCGAGAAGACCGAGCCCCACCGTAACGAACGTCGCCGCCGCTATCGTCACAGCAAGCGTCCCCGGCAGGAAGCGCCAGGGCATGTCCATGACCACCGTGATCACGACCCAGGCGGCCAATGTGCCTGCCAGCGCCGCGACAAGCGCGGTCGCAAAGCCGAGCACCGCATATTCACGGATATAAATCCCGAGAATCCGTCCCCGCGTCGCGCCGAGCACCTTGAGAATGACGGCGTCGCGCACCCGCGAACGAAAACCGGCGGCCATGGCGCCCGCCAGCACCAGCACACCGGCGGCAAGCGTCACCACCCCCGTCGCACTGACCGCCGTCGCGAAATTCTCCAGAAGCCCGTTCACCGTCTGCAATGCCTCGCGAACACGTACCGATGTGACATTCGGGAATTTCGACGTCACCTCGCGCTCCAGCGCCTCCTCCTGATCCGCCGTCGCATCCATCTCGACCGTCGCCAGCACCGTATGCGGCGCGGCGGAAAGCATGCCCGGCGAGAACACGAGTACGAAATTGATGCCGAGGCTGGTCCAGTCGATCGCGCGCGTATTGGCAACCCTCGCCATGATCTCGCGCCCGAGCACATTCACGGTGATCGTGTCGCCGACATCGATACCGAAACCCTGCGCAAGGTCTTCACCGAACGAGACGAGCGGCGGTCCCTGATAATCCTCGTCCCACCATGTCCCGCGCACCAGCGTCGACCCTTCGGGAAGCGTCGGCGAATAGGTAATGCCCCGGTCGCCGCGAAGCGCCCATTGCGCCTCCGGTGTGACCTCGACCCGATCCGACGGCACGCCCTTCACCGCCGCGATCTTGCCGCGCAACATCGGTACACGGTTGAAAGCGGTGACGCCGGGCGTCCCCGTCACGAGGCTTGCGAGTTCTTCCGTCTGGTCCGGCTGAATATCGACAAAGAAAAAGGCGGGTGCGCGCTCCGGCAGTTCATTCGCGATCTCGCCGGTAAGATTGCCGTTGATGAGCGAGACGGTGACGAGCAGCGTCAGCCCCAGCCCGAGCGAAAGAACGATGGCGGAGGTCGGTGCGCCAGGCCGATGGATATTCGCGAGCGCCAGCCGCAGCTCCGGCGACCGCAAACGCGGTGCGCGCGCGGCGAGATCCATGATCCCCTCGGCAACAGCGCGCAGCACGGCAAAAATTGCAACTGCGGCCGCAACGAACCAGAGCGCGAACATGCGTTCCTCTGCAAGCGCAACCGCAAGCGCCGCCAGCATGAAGAGAGCGCCGCCCGTCGCCACTACATAGACCGGGCGCGGAAAACGCCGCACCGGCGCGATGATGTCACGAAAAAGACCTGCCGCCGGAACCTCGCGCGCGCGGGCAAGCGGCCAGATCGCAAAGGCGAGCGCCGTGAGAAACCCGTAAGCGGCAGCGAGAAGAAGCGGCGCGCCATATATGCCCATTTC
>Ga0114898_1001768_pt1 | contig 12135 bp, 10 predicted proteins | sample Malvired_Geostar_FD_83496 | JGI IMG/M metagenome (GOLD analysis project Ga0114898, IMG submission 83496) | Marine viral communities from the Global Malaspina Expedition - Malaspina viral metaG DeepMed_Geostar | ecosystem: Environmental > Aquatic > Marine > Oceanic | place: Mediterranean Sea... | reverse complement strand
GGCCGAGACCATGAAGGGGTTCCGCGCCACCGGCAGCTTCACGGTCGGCAACAACCAGCTGGGCCGCGCCAGGGCGCTGTTCGAAGCACACCGCATCGACGATACCCAGACCCAGGGCGTAATCCGCGCGGTGCATGGCGAAACCGCGGAGATCCTCGATCCGCACACCGCCGTCGGTGTCGGCGCGGCCAGGGCATTAGAGCTCGATCCCGATATCGCGGTGATTGCGCTGGCCTGTGCGCATCCCGCCAAATTCCCCGATGCGGTGGAACAGGCGACCGGCATCCGCCCGGCCCTGCCGCCGCGCCTGGCCGATCTGTTCGAGCGCGAGGAGCGGGTGGCGGTGCTGCCCAACGAGCTTGCCGCCGTGCAGGCCTATGTTTCCGAGAAGACCGGCCAGAAGGAGGCCGTCTGACCCATGAAGAACAGCGACAGCGTGCGCATCACCACCCTGCCGAACGGGCTGCGCGTCGCCACCGACCATATGGCGCATGTCGAATCCGTCTCGCTTGGCGCCTGGGTTGGCGTGGGCACGCGCCATGAGGAAGCCGAGATCAACGGTATCTCGCATTTGCTGGAGCATATGGCCTTCAAGGGCACGGAGCGCCGCAGCCCGCAGGCCATCGCCGAGGAGATCGAGGCGGTGGGCGGTGTGCTGAACGCCTATACCAGCCGCGAGAACACCGCCTATTACGCCAAGGTGCTGGCCGGCGACGTGCCGCTGGCTGTCGATATCCTGTCCGATATCCTGCAGCATTCGACCTTCGAAGCGGACGAGCTGAAGCGCGAGCAGCAGGTGGTGGTGCAGGAGATCGGCCAGGCGAACGACACGCCGGACGACATCATCTTCGACTTCTTCCAGGAGACCGCCTATCCCGACCAGCCGATGGGCCGGCCGGTGCTGGGCACGGCGGACAGCGTGAATGCGATGCGCCGCGAGACGCTGATCGACTATATCGGCCAGCAATACGGACCGCAGAAGATGGTGTTCGCCGCCGCCGGCAAGGTCGATCACGAGAAACTGGTGGAGATGGTGGGCAATGCCTTCGCCGATCTGAAGCCGACCGAAGAGAAGCCGGAATCCGCCGCCGCCTATAGTGGCGGGGAGCGCCGCGAGGATCGCGACCTGGAGCAGGTGCATCTGCTGCTGGGCTTCAACTCGATGTCCTATGACGATCCGGATTATTACGCGCTGTCGGTGTTCTCCACCCTGTTCGGCGGCGGCATGTCCTCGCGGCTGTTCCAGGAAATCCGGGAAAAGCGCGGTCTGGTCTATTCGATCTATTCCTTCCAGTCGGCGTTCCGCGATGGCGGGCTGTTCGGCATCTATGCCGGCACCGGCGACGAACAGGTGGCCGAACTGGTGCCGGTGCTGTGCGACAGCTTCCGCGATCTTTCCGGCAGCCTCAGCGAATCGGAGCTGTCCCGCGCCCGCGCTCAGCTGAAGGCCGGGCTGCTGATGGGCCGCGAATCGACCGGCAACCGTTGCGAGCAGCTGGCGCAGCAGATCATGGTCTATGGCCGCGCCATTCCGCCGGCCGAGCTGGTGGAGAAGGTGGAGGCGGTCGATGCCGCCGCCGTGGAACGGGTGGTGGCCCGGCTGCTGGCCTCACGCCCGACGCTGACCAGCATCGGGCCGGTTTCCCATGTCGAGACGCTGGACCGCGTCACCGAGCGCCTGGCGGCGTAGGGGCTGAGCGTTCTCCTTAGAGCCCTCTCCCCTTGCGGGAGAGGGTGGCGAGCGTTTGCGAGCCGGGTGAGGGGGCGGTTCGGCAGGTGTAATTCCCCCTCACCCGGCTCCGGCAAATTCGCTTCGCTCATAAGCCTTCGCTCCCCTCTCCCGCAAGGGGAGATGGGCACATACAGAAACGGCGGCATCCAGAGATGGATGCCCCAAGGCCGATACAGAAACGGCGGCATCCAGAGATGGATGCCGCCGTGCCCGTCAGGGAAAACGGGAACTACTAGGGATGAGGCCTGTTAGGCGGCCTTCTTGCCTTCGATGACCTTACCAGCCGTACCTTGGCCGGTCGCGTCCGTGCCGGCGATCTCGATCTTGCGCGGCTTGGCCGCCTCGGGCACCTCCCGCACCAGATCGACATGCAACAGGCCGTTCTCCATGCGGGCGCCGGAAACCTTCACGGTCTCGGCCAGCTCGAAGCGACGCTCGAAGGCGCGGCGCGCAATGCCGCGATAGAGGAAGCGGCCTTCCTCGGGGTTCTCCTCGGCCTGATCGCTGCGGCCGCTGATGACCAGCGTGTTGTTCTGCAGCGTCACGTCGAGATCGGAGTCGGCGAAACCGGCGACCGCCATGGTGATGCGGTACTGGTCTTCGTCCAGCTTCTCGATGTTGTAGGGCGGATAGCTCGGCGCCTGCTGGACGTTGTTGCGCATGCTCTCATCAAGCAGCCGCATCATGCGGTCGAAGCCGACGGTCGAACGGAAAAGCGGGGAAAGATCGAAACTACGCATTGTCATGTCCTCCTGAAGCAACATGCTGTGTGTGCGGCCCACCCCTTGGGTCTGGCCTTAGCTCGCGTGGACCCCGTCAATGGCGATCCACGCTCCAGATATGGGAAGCCGAAAACCGGCTTCAAGAGGCGGAAAATCCCTCGGTGTTCATTGACAGCCGGCATTTTCAACGCGCGCGATGGTTAACGCGGTATCGCAGGATATGCGCGCCTAGGGGGTTGGAATGATTCGATTTTACCCGCATACTGTTTCACAGGCGGAATGATTTTTGGTGGCAATTTCAGGTGGCACAGGTCGCGAATATGGGCGCGATGCAAAAGACCACGCTGCTTCTGGAGCGGACCTACAGCGAGCTTTTCGACCTGATCGTCGAGGCGCGGGATTATCTGGAGGCATCCCAGCAGGCACGGCTGCGGCGTCAGGCGGGGTGCTCTGTTTCTTCTCCCGTCAGAGCCAAGCCGGGGCTGGAGCGCGTGCGCACCATTGTCGCGCGGCTCGACGAGGCACAGCTCAGCTGCGAGACGATGCGCATGACCTCGCGGCTGACCCAGGCGATGGCCTGGGTCATGGTGCAGAAAGCGGTGCATCACGGCGAATTGACCGCGGCCGAGGCGTGCGAGGAACGGTATCGGCTGGGCGGCCAGGACGTGTGCCTGACGGACCAGCATGCGGGACATCTCGACATGCCGCCGCAACTGCGCCAGCTGATGGACCGCAGCCTTACCGTGTATCAGCGCATCGAACGGCTGGACCGGATGCTGGACGCGGATTGACGCTCAACAGAAGGCGGGCAACGAAAAAGGCGCCGGAAAACCGGCGCCTCATCCGTAATCGTGATCGAACAGGCTCAGCCGATGCCGAGATTGGCGAAGCGCTTGTTGAACTTCGCGACCTGACCGCCGCTGTCGAGCAGGCGATGCTGGCCGGTCCAGGCCGGGTGCGACGACGGGTCGATCTCCAGACGCAGCGTGTCACCTTCCTTGCCCCAGGTGGAACGGGTCTTATAGGTGGTGCCATCGGTCATCAGGACCGTGATCTCGTGATAGTCGGGATGGATTTCCTGCTTCATAGCCAAGTCCGCCGGTCGAGAATAGGGGGCCAAATATGCGAGCCGCCGTATATACAGAAGCCGGTGCGGCGAGGCAAGCCCCATCCGCATCGCGGTTTCAGGTCACGATGGCCGGCCGTGACGTCCGGTCGCGGCGGCATCGCTGGAAATGGCCGGAAAATTGCTGTAGGGCAAGAGAAAATACGCTGTAGAGGGCGTTACTGAATGGCGATGCGCGAACGGACCTATATGGAAAGCGGGGCAGCCCCGCTGCCGGACGGCAAGAAGCGGCTGGGCCCGCTGCGCCATCTGCTGCACTTCCTTAAGCCCTACAAGAAGCAGATCGCCGGCGCGCTGGCCGCGCTGGTCGTCGCCGCCTCCACGGTGCTGGGCCTCGGCATGGGGCTGCGCTATCTGGTGGACGGGGCGTTCGGCGCCGGCAATCCCGCATTGCTGGATCAGGCGGTCATCGTGCTGTTCGGCGTGGTGCTGGTGCTGGCGATGGCCAGCTATGCGCGGTTTTACCTGGTTTCCTGGATTGGCGAGCGGGTGGTGGCCGATATCCGCAAGGCGGTGTTCGACCATGTGCTGAGCCTGAGCCCCGGCTTCTTCGAGACGACGCGTACCGGCGAGGTGCTGTCGCGGCTGACCAGCGACACCACGCTGGTGCAGGTGGTGGTTGGTTCGTCGGCCTCCATCGCGCTGCGCAACACGCTGCTGTTCATGGGCGGCACGGTGATGCTGGTCATCACCAGCCCGGTGCTGACCGGCCTGGTTTTCCTGGTCGTGCCGCTGGTCGTCGCGCCGATCCTGATCTATGGCCGCAAGGTGCGCCGGCTGTCGCGTGACAGCCAGGACCGGCTGGCCGATGTCGGTGCCTATATCGAGGAAAGCCTGAACGCGATCCGCACCGTGCAGTCCTTCACCCATGAGGGCGAGGACCGGGCGCTGTTCGCCGGCCAGGTGGAACGCGCCTTCGCCACCTCGGTGCGCCGGGTCGCGGCGCGCGCCATGCTGACCGCCACCGTCATCGTGCTGGTGTTCAGCGCCGTCGCCGCCATCCTGTGGCTGGGCGGGCGCAGCGTCATCGACGGCACGATCAGCGGCGGCGAGCTGTCGGCCTTCGTGTTCTACGCCGTGGTGGTGGCCGGCGCGGTCGGCGCGATCTCCGAGGTGATCGGCGATTTGCAGCGCGCCGCCGGCGCTACCGAGCGGCTGATGGAATTGCTGGCCGCCCCGTCGCCGGTGCCGGCGCCGTCCCTGCCGGTGGCGTTGCCGGAACCGCCGCTGGGTGGCATCGAATTCGACCGCGTGCGCTTCCATTATCCGGCGCGGCCCGACCGCGCGGCGCTGGAGGAGTTCTCGCTGACCGTGCAGCCGGGCGAGAAGGTGGCGCTGGTCGGCCCGTCCGGTGCCGGCAAGACCACGGTGTTCCAGCTTCTGCTGCGCTTCTACGATCCGGAATCCGGTGCCGTCCGGCTGGATGGCGTCGATGTGCGGCAGGCCGATCCAAGGGCGCTGCGCGCCCGCCTTGGCCTGGTACCGCAGGAGCCGGTGATCTTCTCCGCCAATGCGTTCGAGAATATCCGCTACGGTCGCCCCGATGCCAGCGATGAAGAGGTGCGCGCCGCTGCCGAGGCGGCGGCGGCGGATGAGTTCCTGGACCGGTTGCCCGAGGGCTTCAACACTTTCCTCGGCGAAAAGGGCGTGCGGCTGTCCGGCGGCCAGCGCCAGCGCCTCGCCATTGCGCGCGCCATCCTGCGCGACCCCGCTGTGCTGCTGCTGGACGAGGCGACCAGCGCGCTGGATTCGGAGAGCGAGCGGCTGGTGCAGACGGCGCTGGACCGGCTGATGGCCGGGCGCACCACGCTGGTCATTGCGCACCGGCTGGCCACGGTGCTGAAGGCGGACCGCATCGTGGTGCTGGATCAGGGCCGTATCGCCGCCAGCGGCAGCCATGCCGAGCTGATGCGCCAAGGCGGACTCTATGCCCGGCTGGCGACGCTGCAGTTCGACCAGCATGTCGCGGATGCCGCGGTGAGTGGCTGATCCTGGCCGGGTTGGGTGGCCGTGCCTGGCCGACCCTGTCCTGTGTGAAGGGCTGCGTCCCTCTTGATGCAAATCAATGTCACGGAAAAGGGTGTATGGTGTTCTCCACAGCATGACGCCCAACGCTCTGGAGCCATCCGGAAGGAAGGCCATCCTCAAGGAAGGAACGCGATCATGTCCATCAAGACCATTGTCGTCACCATCACCGAATCCGACGAGGCCGCGCGCGTCGTCGGTGCCGCCCTCGATCTCGCCGCCCGGCTGGATGCCCATCTGGTTGGCGTTGGCGTGAAACGCCCGATCGCCGTGCCGGTCTATTCGATGGGGGCGGTCCCCGACACGGTTCTGGAGCAGCTGGACGGCGCCGAGGAAGAGCGGCTGGGCAAGCTGCGCGACGCCTTCACGCACCAGGTGAAGCTGGCCGACTGGACCTCCCGCAGCGACTGGCGGGTCTATGCCGCGCCGCTGGCGATGGCGGTCGCCGAGGCGGCGCGCTGCGCCGACCTGATCGTCATCGGCCAGCCGGTGGACGATAATGTGCCCGACGATGTGGCGATGCTGGCGGGCGATCTGGTGATGAACGCCTCCACGCCGATCCTGATGGTGCCGAATATCGGCGCGAAGCCGATCGCCGGCGGCGAGGCGCTGGTCGGCTGGAATGGCGGCCGCGAGGCGGCGCGCGCGCTGCATGACGCGCTGCCGATGCTGAAGCTGGCCGGCAAGGTGACGCTGGTCACCGTCGGCGGCGATGCGGTGGTCAGCGGCGAGGAAGCGGCGCAGTTTCTCGCCCGCCACGACCTGAAGGTCACGCTGCAGCACGAGCCCTCGACCGAACTCGATCCCGGCGATGTGCTGCTGAACCTGGCGGCGGACCGCGATGCGCGGCTCATCGTCATCGGCGCCTACGGCCATTCGCGTCTGCGTGAATATGTGCTGGGCGGCAGCACCCGCACCATCCTCGACCATATGACCGTGCCGGTGGTGCTGTCGCGCTAGGGCGGAAATCCATGCAACCCTCTCCCGCGAAGGGGAGAGGGTTTCTGCCTGCATGAATTTGTCCGCAACGGCTAATGCCTTGACATTGCGCTGCGGAAGGCGCATTTGTGCACTGCCGCATAAAGCGGACCTAGGCGCGCCGACCGCGTGAACGCTGCCTTCTCAAGGCAACCGGTACTGTCGCGCGCCACACAGGAATTCCCAGATCGCCCAGGCCACGCGGGGCGTCCCCGAAATGCCCGTGATGGTATGACGCAAGGCCGGCATGAGTCGGCCAGCCGCTGTTTGCGGGCCTGTAAGCGAAAGTTTCCCATTTTGACTAAATTTACCGATCTCGGCCTTGCCGCGCCGCTGCTTCAAGCTGTGACTGCGGAAGGCTACGATACCCCAACCCCGATTCAGGCCCAGGCGATCACGCCGGTCATGCAGGGCCGCGACCTGCTGGGCATCGCCCAGACCGGCACCGGCAAGACCGCCGCCTTCGCCCTGCCGATCCTGCATCGGCTGACCGCCGAGGGGAACCACATCAAGACGCCGCGCGGCTCCTGCCGCGTGCTGGTCCTCAGCCCGACGCGCGAACTGGCCAGCCAGATCGCCGAGAGCTTCCGGGTCTATGGCAAGTTCCTCAACCTCTCCGTCGCGACGGTGTTCGGCGGCGTGTCCGCCGGCCCGCAGATCAAGGCGCTGCAGCGCGGCGTCGATATCGTCGTCGCCACGCCGGGCCGCCTGATCGATCACCTGCAGAGCCGCAGCGTGCGTCTCGACCAGGTCGAGATCTTCGTGCTCGACGAGGCCGACCAGATGCTCGATATGGGCTTCATCCTGCCGATCCGCCGCATCGTGAAGACCCTGTCGCCGAAGCGCCAGAACCTGTTCTTCTCGGCCACCATGCCGCGCGAGATCGAAGGTCTGGCCGGCGAATTGCTGGTCGATCCGGTGAAGGTTGCCGTCACCCCCGTCGCCTCCACGGCGGAGCGGGTGTCGCAGCAGGTCATCTTCGTGCCGGCCGGGCTGAAGCGCGCGCTGCTGGCCGATCTGCTGACCGACGAGAAGATGGGCTTCGGCCGCACGCTGGTGTTCAGCCGGACCAAGCATGGCGCCGACAAGATCGTCCGCTCCCTGGAATCTGCCGGCGTCGTCTCCGCCGCGATCCATGGCAACAAGTCGCAGTCCCAGCGCGAGCGGGCGCTTGCCGCCTTCCGTGACGGCGCCTGCAAGGTGCTGATCGCCACCGATATCGCCGCGCGCGGCATCGATGTTGACGGCGTTACCCACGTCATCAATTTCGACCTGCCGAACATCGCGGAAAGCTATGTCCACCGGATCGGCCGCACCGCGCGCGCCGGTGCCGACGGCATGGCGATCTCGTTCTGTGACCGTGACGAGCGGTCCTTCCTGCGCGACATCGAACGGCTGACCCGCCAGAAGGTGCCGGAGCTGCAGCGTGCCCTTCCGGAAGGCGCAGTCGCGACGGCCGATGAGCCGCGCGAGCGCGGCCCGCGTCCGAATCACGGCCGTCCGAACCAGGGGCGCCCGAATCAGGGCCGCCCGAATCAGGGTCGTCCGAATCACGCGGGCAAGCCGCAGCGTCCGCGCCAGGAAGAAGGCCGGGCCCCTGAATCGCGTGGTGCTGAGTCGCGTGGTAATGAGCCGCGCGGGGAACAGAACAGCGGCTCGATGGCCGGCATGTCCTTCATGAAGCGTGCACCGCACGCCGACAATGGCAATCGCCCGGCCCGTGCCGAGCAGGGCGAGGGTGCCGGTAAGAGCGGCAACCGCCCGTGGCGCAGCCGCAAGGCCAGCTAACATCTCTCTCATCACCCCCGGTTTTGTGCCGGGGGTGATCGTTTGACTCTTGGTTTGACTCGGGCGCGCCGATCCCTATACTGCGCGCCTTCATTCCCGGGAAAGCGGAGTGGGCGTCAACGCGCGCGCATTCCCGTCCGGGGTCTTACAAGACCCGCAGGACCTACCGGGACATCACCATCCGTATAAACGGAGCAAGGTTTAGAGAATGTCGAAGCGTCAGGAATCCAAATATAAAATCGACCGCCGCCTCAGCGTAAACCTCTGGGGCCGGCCGAAGAGCCCGCTGAACAAGCGCGACTACCGCCCGGGCCAGCATGGCCAGCGCCGCCGCAAGCCGACCGATTACGGCGTGCAGCTGATGGCCAAGCAGAAGCTGAAGGGCTATTACGGCAATATCGGCGAGCGCCAGTTCCGCCGCCTCTATGAGGAGGCCGAGCGCCTGAAGGGCGACACCGGCGAGAACCTGATCGGCCTGCTGGAGCGCCGCCTGGACGCCGTAATCTACCGCATGAAGTTCGTGCCGACCGTGTTCGCGGCGCGTCAGTTCGTGAACCACGGCCACATCAAGGTCAATGGCAAGCGCGTGAACATCCCGTCCTACATGGTCCGCGAGGGCGATGTGATCGAGGTGAAGGAAAAGTCCCGTCAGCTGCCGCTGGTGCTGGAAGGCAGCCAGTCGGGCGAGCGCGATGTGCCTGACTATCTGGACGTCGATCATGGCGCCATGAAGGGCACCTTCGTGCGCACGCCGAAGCTGGCCGATGTGCCCTACCCGGTGTCGATGGAACCGAACCAGGTGGTCGAGTTCTACTCGCGCTAACCGGTACAGGACATCCCGATTACGACGCGGCCCGGCCTTTCAGCCGGGCCGTTTTCGTTTGGGGAGCGGGGGAATTCATTGAGCGGCCTTATGCTTCGAGACGCGACCTAACGGTCGCTCCTCAGCCTGAGGTCACCTAGTGTCACTGCCGGTGATCCCAATCTCCCTTCGTCCTGAGGAGCGCGCTTCAGCGCGCGTCTCGAAGGACATCGGGGAGGGAAACCCTTCTCCCGCAAGGGGAGAAGGGGGATAAGGCAACGAAAAAGGCCGCCCAAATGGGGCGGCCTTTCCGGTATTCGGTGCAGCTGGGAAAGCAGCTATTCCACCGCAACCTTGAAGCCGCGGGTGCTGAGCATCTCGGTCAGCTCGCCGGTCTCGTACATCTCGCGCACGATATCGCAGCCGCCGACGAACTCGCCCTTAACATAGAGCTGCGGGATTGTCGGCCAGTTGCTGAAATCCTTGATGCCATCGCGCACCGACGGGTCTTCCAGCACATTGATGCCCTTGTAGTCGAGCCCGAGGTGGTTCAGCACCTGCACGACGACGGCGGAGAAGCCGCACTGCGGGAAGGTCGGGGTGCCCTTCATGAACAGCACGACATCGTTGCTGTCGATCTCGCCCTGAATGCGGTCGCGAACCGTAGCGTCCATGGTTCCAATTCCTTTGCTTGCGCCGGCAAGGCCGGCGGCTGGTGCGTTGCGCCGGTTGTCCCGGCGGCTGGCTGTAGGTTCCCGGTCTTAAGCGTCTGGCACCGAGGTCTGCAACGCCAGCGCGTGCAGTTCGTTGCCCATGCGGCCCTGCAGCGCCTGATAGACCATCTGGTGCTGCTGGACACGGCTCTTGCCGGCGAAGGATGATGAGACGACATGCGCGGCGTAATGATCGCCGTCGCCCCGCAAATCCTCAATCGTCACCGTGGCATCGGGCAGCGCCTGTTTGATCATGCGCTCGATTTCGCCCAAATCCATCGGCATCTGCTCGTCTCCCTATCGTCGCCGGTAAGCTTTTACGCGTTCCCTGCCGCCGCCTGATCCATATAGGACGGGAACCAATCCTCATGGGCCCGGCGCAGCGCTCCCACCGATATGGCACCGGCACCCGCCACTGTCAATTCGGCCCCACCGGTTATCCCGATGCGTGCCGCCGGCACACCGGCCTTTTCCGCCGCCGCCAACAGGCTTGCGGGATCGGATGTCGCGACGACATAGCAGGCCTGATCTTCGCCGAAGCACCAGGCGGCGAGCTCCTTGCCAGTGGCCTGTGGCTCCAGCGTTGCACCCAGTCCGCCAGCCATCGCCATTTCGGCGACCGTAACCAGCAACCCGCCATCGGAGAGATCATGTACGGCGCTAAGTGTGCCGGCGCGGATCTGGCCGCGGACGAAATCGCCGTTGCGGCGCTCGGCCGCCAGATCGACCGGTGGCGGCGCGCCCTCGCGGCGCTGCTCGATCTCCTGCAGATAGAGCGACGACCCCAGCCAGCCGGCATGATCGCCGATCAGGACCAGCGTCTCGCCGGGTTTGCGCAGCGCCAGCGTCGCCTGCTGCGCCACGTCCGGCAGCAGCCCGACGCCGCCGATCACCGGGGTCGGCAGGATGCCCTTGCCGTTGGTCTCGTTGTACAGCGAAACATTGCCCGACACGACCGGGAAGTCGAGCGCGCGGCAGGCCTCGCCCATGCCTTTGATGCAGCCGACCAGCTGGCCCATGATTTCCGGGCGCTGCGGGTTGCCGAAATTCAGGTTGTTGGTGACGGCGATGGGGTCCGCGCCCACGGATGTGAGGTTGCGCCAGCTTTCCGCCACCGCCTGCGCGCCGCCCGTCTCCGGGTGGCTGTAGCAATAGCGCGGCGTGCAGTCGGTGGTGATGGCGATGCCCTTGTTGCCGCCCTCGATGCGCACCACGGCGGAATCGCCGCCCGGCCGCTGGATGGTGTTGCCCATCACCAGATGATCGTACTGTTCCCAGATCCAGCGCCGGCTGGCGAGGTGCGGCCCGCCGACCAGTTCCTTCAGCGCGTCCAGCACGCCGATCTCACGCTTAAGGTCCGCCGCCGCGATGGTGGCCGGCTTTTCGGTCGGCACCCACGGACGGTCATATTCCGGCGCTTCGGCGACCAGCGGTGCCACCGGAATGTCGGCATAGGTCTCGCCGTGCATCTTCAGCACCAGATTGCCGCTGTCGGTCAGCCGGCCGATCACGGCGAAATCCAGCTCCCACTTGTCGAAGATCGCCCGCGCCTTGGCTTCCGCCTCCGGCTTCAGGACGATCAGCATGCGCTCCTGGCTTTCCGACAGCATCACCTCATAGGGGGTCATGCCGGTCTCGCGCATCGGCACGCGGTCGATCTCCAGTTCGATGCCAAGCTCGCCCTTGGAGGCCATCTCGACGGAGGAGGAGGTGAGGCCGGCTGCGCCCATGTCCTGGATGGCGACGATGGCGTCCTCGGCCATCAGCTCCAGGCAGGCTTCGATCAGCAGCTTCTCGGTGAAAGGGTCGCCGACCTGCACGGTCGGGCGCTTCTCCTCGCTGTCGTCGGTGAATTCGGCTGACGCCATGGTGGCGCCGTGGATGCCGTCGCGCCCGGTCTTGGCGCCGACATAGACCACCGGATTACCGACGCCCGCCGCCTTGGAATAGAAGATGCGGTCGGTGCGCGCGATGCCCACCGTCATGGCGTTGACCAGGATGTTGCCATTGTAGGACGGATCGAAATTGGTCTCGCCGCCGACCGTCGGCACGCCGACCGAATTGCCGTAGCCGCCGATGCCCGACACCACGCCGGACACCAGATGCCGGGTCTTCGGATGGCTGGGGTCGCCGAAGCGCAGCGCGTTCATGTTGGCGATGGGCCTGGCACCCATGGTGAACACGTCGCGCAATATGCCGCCGACACCGGTCGCAGCGCCCTGATAGGGTTCGATGAAGGAGGGGTGGTT
>Ga0114898_1001760_pt1 | contig 12181 bp, 16 predicted proteins | sample Malvired_Geostar_FD_83496 | JGI IMG/M metagenome (GOLD analysis project Ga0114898, IMG submission 83496) | Marine viral communities from the Global Malaspina Expedition - Malaspina viral metaG DeepMed_Geostar | ecosystem: Environmental > Aquatic > Marine > Oceanic | place: Mediterranean Sea... | reverse complement strand
GCTCGACCACCCCTTGGGGAAACAGCGACCGCGGAGAGGTGGCAGAGTGGTCGAATGTACCGCACTCGAAATGCGGCGTACGTGGAAGCGTACCGTGGGTTCGAATCCCACCCTCTCCGCCACAATCATGCCCGTCAATGTCAGGGGTTGCACCCCCTCCCCCTTTCCAGACAAGGATTGCCGCGCATTCCCTTGACCGGCGCGGGTTTCAATCGCCTGCCCGATCTTAGGGCGGAACTTAGGGCGGCGTCCGGGTTTGACGTTGGGCTATGTTCTCGTCCTGTTCTGGAGGCGAGATGGCGCGCGAGGTCAACCGGCTGAACTGGCGACAGGTGCAGAGCCTGGACACGCCCGGACTCCATGCCGATGGCGCCGGCCTCTATCTGCGGATCGATGAAACAGGGTCGAAGCGCTGGGTGCTGATCTTCCACCAGCACGGCCGGCGCCGGGAAATGGGGCTGGGCAGCGCCACGCCTGATCGCAAGCTGGCCGACGTGAGGGCCGAGGCTGCGGACATGAAGCGGGCTGTGCGCGAGGGCCGCGACCCGATAGCCGAGCGCAAGGCCGCATCCCTCCCGCCCCAGGATCACACCTTCGCCGCCGTGGCGGACGGGCTGATGACCGACCTGGCCAAGACGTGGCGCAGTCCGAAGTCTAAGGCCCAATGGGAGGCCAGCCTGAAAGCCCACGCCCCGGCGATCTGGAAGGCCGACGTGGCTGCGGTCGATACGGAGATGGTTCTCGCCGCGCTCCGGCCGATCTGGGCCGCCAAGCCGGAGACAGCATCCCGGGTCCGGGGTCGGATTGAGCGGGTGCTGGACGCCGCCAAGGCGCGGGGCCTGCGGTCAGGCGAGAACCCGGCCCGGTGGCGAGGACATCTGTCCATCCTTCTCCTCAAACCCCAGCGGTCCCGTGGCCACCACGCGGCGATGCCCTATGAGGACGTTCCGGCTTTCGTGGAGCAGTTGTCAGGGCGCCACAGCGTCTCCGCTCAGGCCGTGCGGTTCCTGATACTCACGGCCGCCCGGTCTGGCGAAGTCCGGGGCGCGACATGGGATGAGATCGAGGGCGATGTCTGGCGAGTGCCGGCCGAGCGGATGAAGGCGGGCAAGCCCCATTCAGTCCCGCTCTCCCGCCAGGCCGTCGACGTCCTGAACTCCATCCCCGAGGAAACCCGACAGGGCCTGATCTTCCCCGGGCTCAACGGCCCCCTGTCCGACATGGCGCTGCTGATGGTCATGCGGAAAATGGGCGTGAGGGACGCCACCCCGCACGGGTTCAGATCCAGCTTCCGGGATTGGGCCGGCGACTGTACAAGCTACCCGAGGGAGCTTGCCGAGGAAGCCCTCGCCCATACGGTCGGCAGCGCTGTGGAGCGGGCCTACAGGCGGGGCAACGCCTTGGCCAAGCGCCGGGTCATGATGGCCGATTGGGGCGCGTTCTGTGCGGGCGAGAAGGCGGGGAAGGTTCTGGCGTTCCCGGGGGCGTGATGCGCGTCTCCGATCTGATCAACGCCGGTCACGTCGTCATCTGGGACTGCGAGGTCTGCCAGCGTGTCGGGCCTGTGGACCTGATCGCCATACAGCGGGCCAAGGGCGGGGGCTGGAGCCTGGCCAACCGGCGCCCTCGCTGTCGTCAGCCCGGATGCCCCGGCCGGGTCCGGTTCAAGCGGATGAACGGGCTCTGGGCCTATCCTCTGGACACCATCAAGGACGGAAGCGCGGAGGATTGGGCCTACCATGATGGCGAGCGGGAGAGGCTGGAGGCGGCGGGGTTCCGGGTGGTCGGCGGGAAGTGGCAAGCCCCAGACGTGCGAAAAGGCCCGCCTCCCGAAGGAAGCGGGCCTCGATAGCGGAGCGCTGGGCTCAACGCTTGGGGATTATGTGCTAGGATGGCCTCATGCAGTCGATGGAAACCGCCCCGAAGAACTCGCCGCTGGCCGATTATGGCCCGCGCATTCGACTGTGCGTCGATGGTGAGGTGGTTCTGGGCTATTGGTGCGGCGGCCTTGAGCTAGGCGAGATATGGATTCCGCCCGGCTGGTATGCCGACGACGGCAAGGAAATCGAGACTGAACCTAGCGGATGGGAACCCGCCTAGCCAGGCACAAGGCGTTTCCACCACGGCCGCATCTGTCGGATGGCCTCGGCGTCTCTGGCCTCGCAGGACCGGACGACCTCGATCACGTCCGACGTGCGGCCATTGGCGCGGACCAGTTGCCCGGTCTGATCGACCCCGAACACCTGCCAGTCGCGGATCGTGGCGCCGTCCTGCGGAAAGGCGGCGGACGGAACAGGTTCAGCCCACCCGGCCGGGATCAGAGAACTGCATCCCGCACCGAGGGTCACGGCCTGGATAGAGCCTGCACAGGCCCCTGAGAGCAGCAGCAGCGGCAGCATCGTCGTCAGGCGCAGAGCGGATTTCATCGGCGGCTTCCTTCGTGGTTGAAGTGATGGCTTCGTTTCGGGCGTCAGAGCGGTCCCTGATGGCGCTGGCGTCTTGGGCGGCCTGCGTCCTGCCGGCGGCCATGCCCGCGGCTCCACGGGCCTCCTGAGCGGCCCTGCGCTGCAATCCGGCGTAGGAGCAGGTGGCCAGGATCGCGACGACGATGATCAGGGCGACCACGATGGCCCATCCCGCCCGGCCGGGGATGCGGAGAAGGTCGAGAGGGTTCATCGCCAGAGACTCCTTTCGATGGCACGGCGGCCGATCAGCAGGGCCGCGCCGATGATGACGGCTTCAAACAGGATGACGGCGAGGGCCCCGAGCGCGGCGCCGGTGGCGAGGTCGGTCATGCCCTGCTCCACTTCGCGAAGGCCCGGGCGATCCTGATGTGGTACTCGTTCTTGGCGTAGCCGCTGCCGTTGTAGGCTCGGGCGAACGGGACCGCGCTGGCGTGATAGGTCGTCACCTGGCGGAGGGCGGGCGCGAGGCCGCTGTTCTCCACGAAGGCGACGAAGGCCATCAGGTGCGCCCGGATGCCCGACTTCATGGCGTCCACGAAGGCGTCCACGGTATCGAAGCCCGCGAGCGCATGGTTGAAGCCCATGATCTGAGGCGCGCCCCACGATGCGGAGCGAAGCGCGGCGGTGCGGTCCAGCTGCATCGCCCGGTGCAGACGCTCATACTCGCCCTGCCCGCCGACATAGAGGGCGCGGTTCCATCGGGCCGACGACAGGTTCGGATGAGTGGCGCGGAACCGCCCCCCCGTCTCCCGGTCGAAGATGTGGGCCTCGAACAGGATCTTCGGCAGATGGGCGCCGTCGATGAAGCCGCCCTCCCCATCGAGGGCCAGGATGTCGCCGCGCACATCGGTGAACCACCCGGCGCCGGACGCCTCCACCTCGAACACAGCCTTGATCTGGGCAACTGAGCATTCGAGCCGGGCCGCCGCGTCGGCAAAGTCCTTCTCAGTCAGTTCAAGCTGGACCGCCCCGCCATTACCGGCAGGGGGAAGCCCGAAAGCGTCCGCCACCGCATCGATCAGCGGGACCATCGGGTCGGTGAACCTGCGGTCAGGCGCGAACGGGCGCAGGGCCTCGAACATGGCTGTTCGATCCATCGCGTTCTCCTAGGTTGTGGTGGGGGTCAGCCCTGCGGAGGGATTTCCGGCGTGGCGTCCGTCGCCCGGCGGTTGCGGTTCACGAAGGCCACCTCAGCCGCCTTGGCGCCGTAGAGCACGGCCAGCACACCGCCGGCCGCATAGATCGCGCCCTCGTTCTGGCCTTCCCAGATGACGCGAGCCGTCGCCGTACCCACTGCGATCAGGCAATAAGGCCGCGCGATGTCTCCGATGAAGTGCTTGATCTGATCCGCTCGGCTCATTCGGGCTTCCTCCTCCCCCGCGTCGCGGGAAGCTCGACCAGGCGGCTCGCTCGGTCTGTGGTCAGGTTGGACAGCGCCCGCTGGATCGAGGCCATGTCGCGAGACAAGTGCGCCAGATCGGGCAGCACCCCTTCCATCTGTGTCGTCAGGCGGGTCACGGCGTCCCGGAGCTCCTGAAGGACGGACCCGTCTCGCTCCAAGGTCGCCACCCGCTGGGAAAGCCTGCCCAGCATGAAGGCGCACACAGCGACATTGATGACGACCACGACGCATAGAGATGCGAACGCGACCCAGGCTCCTGCTGGCATGGCGGCTCCGGTTCAGTCTCGATTGATGGTATTTGGAGCCATGCGCTTGCTGGCCCTGACCCTGCTGTTCTGGCTGCCGCCCAACGGCGCGGCCCCGCCCGAGCGGATCGCGTGGGACGTCTGCGCCTTCGTCCTTCAGCAGGACGACTGGCGGTGTGACTAGAAAACCCCGCTGGCGAGGCGGGGCGGGTTGCACTACAAACGGCGCATGAGCGCCATGGACCATCCCCCACAGACCCTCGGCAACGATCTTCTCCGGCTAGGCATGTTCAGAGAGCTTGTCAGGGATGGAATGGTGTCCGACGAGTTCGGAACGCTCTACCGGGCCAACAACCTGTCCCATGCGGACTGGATTTCGATTGCTGATCCCGTGGGGAAGGCGGTTGTTTCCGTAGAGTGCCTTGAGGCCATCGAACCGGACGACGATCCGGTCTGGTATGCTCTGCTGAAGAACCGCTTCGCCTTCCCCACAGGCCTGCCCGAGCAGGAAGCCAAGGGCTTGGTCGGGTCCACGATCACAGGACACCGATGGTCGGAGGTCGCGGGCATGAACATCCTGACGGTGACCTTCTCAAACGGCGCGCAGGTCAGTCTGGAAGGCTACTTGATCGGTTAAACCGTGATCGACTTGGAAGGCAGATAGGTGTCTTTCCAATAGGTATAGACCGCCGACCGCTCATCCTCGTCGAGCGCGCGCCCGTAGATGCAGCCGCCCGCAATATCCATGGTTCCACCAAAGGACTGAGAGACGCCGGCGCCGATACGGATTCGGTCGGTGTTCTTTGCACGGGCGCCAGTGGTGACCAGGGTCGCCGACGTGCCGTCGGTCATGTTGTAGAGATCGACGGCGCCAGACCGCGCCACGCCGATGTAGAACTTCCACTCGTCGGCGTCGGTCACCTGTAAGGCGCACTGGTTGGCCGAGTCCGTGACCACGGTGAAGCGAAGCGCTGCGGCGGGAAAGGGCGAACCGCCTGCCGCGGCGGTGAACCACATCATCAGACCCTTCAGGGGGCTGGACACATAGTTGCCGGCCGCCACCGGGGCGGTCGCTGTGCTGGCCGGATCACTGACCGCCTTCATGGCGAAGCAGAAGGTCATGTAGTCGGTTTCGGCAATGGCGGCCGAAAGATATTGAGCGGGGGCGTCGAAGGTGGTGTAGCCCGACTCCACTGTCGGGGCGCCGGCCAGCGACCCGAGGGAACCGTCAGAAAAATTCCGTTCAACCTTGTCGTCATCGGTGTTCAGGAACCCCCACCACAGCAGATCATCCGCGACGGGCGGAACGATTTCTCGGGCGGTGGCTTCGGTGTCGGCGTCACGCACAATGAGGCGCATGGTAGTTCTCCGGTTAAAGGATCTTGCGGGCTTTGGCGGCCCGGACGCGGATGGTTGCCGAGATGGTTTCGGCGGTGCTGACGAAGTTGGCGCCTGAGATCACCAGATTGAGCGTGGCCCCCGTGATCGTGCCCTCAAGCGCTTCGGTCACCGGGACGCGAAGCACCCCGTCCCACGCCTCGTCCGGCACATCGAGGTTGATCTGAGAGCGGATCACGTCCGGCTCGCCCGCCGCGTAGAGGACGTTCGTGGAGGCCGTTACCGCCTCGATGTAGAGGCTCACGCCGCGAAGACCGGTTGCCCCGGCGTCCACTTCAATCGCCGCCACGGCGTCGAGAATGTCACCTTCGTTCACATTCGACAGGTCGGCCGAGAGGACAACGGAGACAGGGCGCGGGTCCAGGTTCGCGTCGGTGTCCGTGTCGGCAGTATCGGTAGGCGCGCCGGTCACGACGATCTGCTGCCATTCGTGGCCGCCGGACGTGACCTTGGACAGCGTGGCGGACAGCCCCGCCCCGGCGACCGCCTCCCAGCCCGTGGCCACGTTGCCGGTGCATCCGGTCCCTGCCGTGCCGGAAGTGCCCAGCAGCATCGGGTTCGGGTTCAGGGCGCCGGTCGGGTTGTTGGATGAATAAACATCGGCATTGGTGGTCGGCAGGACCGGGCGGGGCGGGAACAGCTCTTGAAGGGCTTCGATGACCGGCTCTGCCACATACCACGCCCCAAAGGCTCCCCAATGGATGCCGTCGCGCAGGATGGTGTCGAGCGCTCGGCCATCTGTAGAGGCCGGGTCCACCATCAGGGAGTAAGGGTCCGCCACATAGACCCCCTGAACCGCCCCTTGATCCAGTTGCCATTGCCGGACGCGCTGCTGATAGGCGACCTGCGTCGAGGTCATGTCGTAGCTGGTGTTTACGCTATCGCCACGAGGGGTTTCCGCGATCCACAGAAGCCGGTGCCCCATGCCCAGAACGGCGGCCTGATACTCAGCCAGCCGAGCAATGGTCCAGTCGGCGGTTTGGCCTGTCCCGGTTCGGTCGTTGGTGGAGCAGATACAGATGACCAGACCCGGCTCGAAAGCGCGAAGGTTCTCCACGCGATCAAGCATTTCCTGGCTGTCCTGTCCTCCGACGCCGTTGTTCCAGTCATTGCTGATGTCGAAGCGACCGCCGAGCTTGGTCTGAGCCCAGAACAGCCAGCCCTGCGAGCGGGAACGGCCGGGGTTCGTGCACAGATCGGAGCGGCTGTCACCATCGAGATAGACGCGGGCCGGAAGCACGGCCACTGGATCAACCTCGGCTTCGGACTCAACCTCCAGATCGGCCATAACGAAGCCCTTGGGATCGGTGACGACCAAGCGACCAACGGCTTCCGGGGTCACGTCATAGAGTGGCCCCCGCTCGGTTCCATCGGCTCGGATCGTGCGGAAGGCGAAGCCTGCTTCGTCGGTGATGCCGAGAATGATGGGGTTGTCATCTACGGGCGAGGGCTTCACGAGGTCGGTGACCAACTCTGCGTCATCGATCCGCGTTTCAAGATCGGCAATATCGCCCTCATTGACCGTAACCCGGGCCTCCAGCGCCGAGTAATCGGCCTCCTGCCCTGTCTGCACGAAGGTCACGGCGTCGGTCCCGACCGTGGGGGCGCTGGCGTTGGTGCAGCTCCACGTGGTGCCCGCATAGGTGGAGCCTTCCCGCACGAGGAAGGTCGCCCCGGGGAACTCTGTCCCCTCGTTCATGTCCGTGGCGCGGGTGGCTGTGCCGGCCGCCGCAGGAACCACATAGACCCCGTTCTCAGCAGGGGCGGTTTGGCCTATCAGGGCGATGCGGTCGTTCTCAGCCAGGGTCACGCCGTCGAGCGTCGAACCCGCGTCAACGTCCGTGGTCAGGTTGACGTTCGACGCAGCCAGAGCCCGCACCGGATCGCGGCGGATCAGGCCGGATTGCAGCGACAAGAACTCGGTATCGATCAGGTCGAAGACCGCCCGACCTTCGGACTTAAGAGGCTCATTGAACCCCGAAGTCGGAACGCCATCGGTCACATAGTCGCGCAGCCACGCGTCGCCCGCATCCTTGATGCTGCCCATAGTCAACCTCGATTGTCAGAGAAGGATCAGACCGCGCCGACTGCGGTCAGGTAGTCGTTCAGGGCGGCATGCAGCGCCGCCATTTCGCCGTCAGTCAGGGCCGCGCCGAAGTGGAACACGGCGACCTGCTTGTTCGAGAAGCTGTCCGTGCCGGTGTTGTCGGACCCGCCGATGCGGAAGGTTTCGTTTGCGATGAACGCGACCGACGTGCTGGTTTCCGCTTCCACCATCACGCCATTGCGGAAGGTCCGGGTGTTCCCGCTGTCCGTGCGAACCCACGCTGTGTGTCCAAGGGCCGAAGCCGTGGCGACCGCGTCCGATTCCGAGGTGTTGGCCCGCGTCACGATGGCGTCGGACGTGTTGCGCGGGACGATGCGCGATTGGGTGTTGCCGCAGATCGGGGCCGCTTCCTGCCCTTCGGTCAGACACCAGACACCCATGTGCGCGTCGTTCAGGGTGAACAGGCTGTCGCCGTCTGAGGGGTCGAAGCCCGTCTCCAGATACGAGGTGGAGCCGTTGCCCTGATAGCCCCCGCTGGCCGTGAACGTCGGGCTGGCGACCGCCGTGGCGAGTTCGGTCGGGTCTTTCAGGTTGATCAGGCCGGCCTGTGCGTCATGGGCGGCGGCGATCTGGATCCAGCGTTCCTTCGCCCATACGCCCGCGTCCATCAGGGCCTTGATGAGGTCGTAGTATCGCCCGGCCCGCGTCGGGCTCGGTTGCACCGTCATGGCGTCCAGATAGGCGTCCAGCGCTTCCTGCGCCGGGTCTTCCACCGGCTGGCCGTCCGTAACCGTCGTATCAGACCACGGCGACTGACTGCCGCCCCCGGTGATATAGGCCACCTGAACGTCGATAGACGCCTCCGCCGCGACGAAGCCGGTTGCAAAGGTGACCTCCCCCGTGCCCGTCACGTCCGTGGCCGCGCCCTCGGCCCATGTGGTGGTCCCGGTCACCCGCCAGCGCCAGAACCAGTCCAGATCAGTGCGGTTCGGCCCCGTGGTCTCGATCTCCAGCCGGGTCTGACCCGCCTCGAAGAACGGCGTGACGCCCTCGATGGTCGGGGCTGACAGGGCTTCCGGCGCGGGGCGCTCCCCAACGACAGGCTCAGCCCCTTCCTCAGTCGCCGGGTTCCATGCGTCGATGTTCGGGTCAGCCTGGATGATGTCGAAGATCACCTGCCCCGAGGGGAAGTCGATCTCCACATTCGTGACCTCGCACACCACGTCCGACATGGAGGACAGGTCCGGGTTCTGGATGCGGATATAGCGCTGGCCCAGACCATTCAGGCCGTAGATGCCCGTCCTGACCTGACCCGAGCGAAGGGCCTGCAACCGGCTCATCTTGCGCTTGGCCAGACGGCGGGCCTGACTGAAAGAGGGAACCCACGTCAGCTCCAGGTTCTGCGAATAGACCTTGCCCGCCGCCGTGATGGCGTCCTCGTCGCGCCACGGGTCACAGTGGATTTCCGAATAGTCGTGGGCGGCCGAGGTGAAGCTGACCACCAGCTCGTTGACGTCCTCTTCGGCCTCGCGCCCGGCGCGCCACAGATAGCCCTCGATGTGCTCGCCGGTGATGGTGAACGTCGGGGCCTCGTACCGCCCGGACTTGATCACCAGCCGCCCCCGGCCGTCCGCGGTCATCCAGCCGTCGCATGACGCCAGCAGGGCCTGCCGCACCGCGTCTGGCTCGATGTCCGCTGGATACCATCCCGCGCACTGATAGCGGGGCTCGGTCCCGCCCACCTTGGCCACCACATCGTCGCAGTAGTCGGCCTCTACCGTGAGGGCGTCCAGAACCGGCTCGATACAGCGCGACCATGACCGGCCGAAGCGCGCCCATTCACAGTGCACCAGCCAGACGATGGGGTTGGTCGAGGCCTCCCACGTGGTCGGGTCTTCGCGGTCCTGCGCCGGGTCGCGCCAGTCGTAGCACCTGGCCCGCTGAACGGCCGATGGGATAGGCTCGCCGTTCGGATACTCGATGTTGAACTTTTCGCGCTTGGTGTGCGTCGCCAGCATCATCAGGCTGGAGATGCCGTCGCCCCGGTGCGCCGAGGTCCAGGTGTCGGGGAACGCCGTGATCATCGGCGCATAGGCGGTTTCGGTCGCCAGGCCCGTCCGCGTCTGGATCTGCACCAGGTCGCCGCGATACCGGCCGTCGTCGCCCTCGTCGACGAATCCGCCGGTCAGGGTCACCGCGTCGTCGTTGAGGTAGTACTGGCCTGAGAATTCAGCCGGGCCTTCCATCAGGGCCAGCACGACGCCCAGTTTGTTGTTGGCCGTCTCCCGGTGCATGTAGGCCCCGGACACGCGGCAATAGCCGCCTACGCCATAGATGCGCGACGGGCGGGCCTGCCGGATTGGCCGGCGCCCGGCTTCCGGCTTCGGGATGCTGGGCACCGCGGCAAGGGTGAGACCCGCGTAGATGCCGCCGACCGTCAAGGCGCCAGAGATCGACGCGGCATACATGCTGACAGTGGAGGCGGTTGCGGCGGAAACCCCCACCTGCGTCAAGCCGGAATAAACGGCGCCGCTGAACCAGTTCGCCACCGCACTGGCGGCGGCCGTTATGAACCCGTCTGCCATGCCACCTCCCACGCCCTCAGCACTGCGTCCGGCTTAGTCACGGCAAGGCCGCGCATCGCATCCACCACGGCCCATCGCGCGCCGAGGCACACGGCTCCGTAGTGGCGCCCGGCCACCCGGATCAGGCCCACGTCGCCGCGCCTCGGGTCGTTCGTTCTCTGGAGCCCGACGGACTCCGCACCCCGAGTCATCACCGCCAGGGGGCCGCCCTCGCGCTTCAGAATGCGCTCACGGCCCAGAACGGTGCGGTATCGCCCACGCCATTCCGCCGCCGGGTCCAGACCCGTGACCCGCCGCACCCACTCCGCCGGGAAAAGCTGGCAATCCCACTCGCCGTCCCGAAAGCTCCGGGCCGCCGCGTCCTCCAGAAACTGATCCAGCATCAGCTCGGGAACTTGATCGTGGACTCGATGTTGTAGATCGCGGTCAGCTCACAAAAGCGGTCGTCGCTTGACCGACGGCGCTGATCCTGGTCCGTCAGATAGGCGAACGGCGCCCTGGTCCGATCGACAAAGGCCGTGCCCACGGAAAGCGAAACGGCGCGGCTCAGGCCGTCTTTCTGCACAGAGGGCACATCCGCCGTTCCGTCCCACAGCCACGCCACCGGGGCCACGTCCTGCCAATCACCGTCGAAGAACACGATCCCGACGTTGACCAGCGCACCCTTGACCGTCGCCGCGTCTTCATCCGCAAGGGACAGCAGCGCATCCGTCAGGCTGTCCAGCGAGAAGTTTACCCGCTCAGCCGTCCCGCCGATCAACTGGCGAAGGGCCGGCACATCACCGATGATGCCGATCCCGGTGAAGGTCGCCCCCTCGGGGTCCAGTTCATCCCCGGCCGCCGTGGCGTAGCCGCCTACCCCCGTCCACAGCCGGAACACAGCGTCCGTCGTCTCCAGTCGAACCAGCAGGGCGTAGCGCGGCGCCTCAAGCGCCGACATCACCGCCGCCTGTTCAGGAAGCATCGAAGGACTCCACCCAAACGGACTCGCAGGTCATGTGCCGAGCCACGTTCAGGGCGCTCAGGAACTCTCGCGCATTGGCCAACCGCATGACGCAGCCTGGCTTGTCGAAGTCCAGCTCTGTGCCCGCCGTAGCGGCCTCACGCAGGGGCGGGCGGCAGGTTATGGCCTGCACCCCGTCCACCGCCTCCCCGACGCTGGCGACCGTGTAGAGCCGCTTGCCGAGCACCGGGTGGACGATGCTGAACCGCTCGCCGCCCTCAAGGGATGCAGCCGCTGTGACGGTCAACGGCAGGCTTGTCGCTCGAAGCGCTGCCGCCTCGGCAAGCGTCACGTCGATCAGCCCGCCCTCATAAAGCGTGTCGTCACTGAACGGCGTCCCGTCGCTGTGCGGGACCAGATGGGAGGAATACCCATTCGGATAGGGCGCGAAGGGCCGCTCGAACGCCGGGATGATGATGGACGTCGCCCCGCCGTCCAGTTGCGCCTCAATCGCCCGCGCCGCCTTGATCTGGGCAGGGCTGTGAAAGAAGAACTTCTGCTGACACGTCCAGAATCCGCCCCCATCTGTCCGGGCGAAGCGGTTGAGCCCGGAAACCGAAGGGCCGCCGGTCAAGGCCACCCCATCAAGGGACCAGCGCTCCTCATAGGGTGTGAGCGTCGTGAAGGGCCAGGTAATCATCAGGGGGTGCCCAGCCTCCGCATTCGGCTTTGCATGGCTGGTGCCGACTTCGACGTGGCACGAAGCGAGGTCTGGACAGCGCGACGTTCTGACGCCTGCACCATCGGGCTCGCCGCATCGAGGACGAAGACCCGAAGTTTCTCGTCGTTGGACTCCACCATGACCCTCACAGGGATCGGTCGGGGCTGGTGGCTCCCACTTCCCGCCGCGTTCGGCACGATGTAGCCGTCACTGGCCGGCACGAACGTCTCAGCGCCCGCCTCCCCCACGCGATAAGCACGGCCAGCGCTGACGGAGCCGCCGAACTGGCGACCGCCGCCGAACAGGGCCGATCCGATGGCGGCAACCCAGCCCCCGCCGCCACCCTTGCCGCCGCCGAAGCCTCCAGAAAGCAGG
>Ga0114898_1001759_pt1 | contig 12186 bp, 11 predicted proteins | sample Malvired_Geostar_FD_83496 | JGI IMG/M metagenome (GOLD analysis project Ga0114898, IMG submission 83496) | Marine viral communities from the Global Malaspina Expedition - Malaspina viral metaG DeepMed_Geostar | ecosystem: Environmental > Aquatic > Marine > Oceanic | place: Mediterranean Sea... | reverse complement strand
GTCCAGGCCGCCGCCCGTGAAGACGACGATGGCGATGATGATCAGCACCACCACGATCCCGCCGACGAGGAAGCCGATCCAGCCGGAACCACCACCGCCGCCGCCGTCGGGCGGGTTGTTGATGGTGGTGTGATGGACGACCTCGGGCCGGTCGTCGTGATCGCGGGGCGGGGGGACGTTGGGATCGGTCATCGATCAGCCCTCCGTGCCGGGAACGGCCGGAGCCGACATTTCAGGCACGTCGACATCGACGTCGATCTGCTTCGTTTCCGGGGCGCCGCCGCGGGCGAAGACAAACCAGGCCACCACGGCCAGCACGACGACGATCGCCCCGACGATGAAGGCGAGGCCGGTGTTGCCGCCCCCGCCGGTGTTGTTGGTGTTCTCGGCCATGGATTGGTTCTTCCTGTGAAGCCTGTGTCGGCAACCGGAACGAGGAACAGGCTTGGCGGTTCCTTGCACGAGAGGACGAAGACGGCGCTGACATCGGCGGCCGTGCCCCTTATGTTCTCCCGATGAGTCTGCCTGACACCCCTGCCCCCCGCATTTCCGATCTCGCCCGCTCGCGCGGCCCCGGCGGGGTCGAGCCGTCCGGCGCGCCCGACTATCTGGCCGGGCTGAATCCCGAGCAGCGCGAGGCGGTGGAGACGGTGGACGGGCCGGTGCTGGTGCTGGCGGGCGCAGGGACCGGCAAGACCCGGGTGCTGACCACGCGGCTGGCGCACATCCTGGCCACCGGGCGGGCGCGGCCGTGGGAGCTGCTGGCCGTCACCTTCACCAACAAGGCCGCGCGCGAGATGCGCGAGCGGATCACCCATCTGATCGGGCCGTCGGCGGAAGGGCTGCGCTGGCTGGGGACGTTCCACTCGGTGGCGGCGCAGATCCTGCGGCGGCACGCGGAACTGGTCGGGCTGAAGTCGACCTTCACCATCCTCGACACGGACGATCAGGAGCGGGTCTGCAAACAGCTGCTGGAAGCGGCCAATCTCGACACCAAGCGGTGGACGCCGCGCTCGCTGAACGGGCTGATCGACCACTGGAAGAACCGCGGCTGGACGCCGGAGAAGCTGCCGTCGAGCGAGGATTTCGCCAACGGCAAGGGGCATGCGCTGTATGCGGCCTATCAGGCGCGGCTGGTTTCGCTGAACGCCTGCGACTTCGGCGACCTGCTGCTGCACAACCTGACCATCCTGTCGAAACACGCTGATATCGCTGAGGAATACCGGCGGCGGTTCCGCTACATCCTGGTCGACGAATACCAGGACACCAATGTCGCCCAGTACCTGTGGCTGCGGCTGCTGACGTCCTCGACCGGCAACGTCTGCTGCGTCGGGGACGACGACCAGTCGATCTATGGCTGGCGCGGGGCGGAGGTGGACAACATCCTGCGCTTCGAACGCGACTTCCCGGGCGCCAAGGTGATCCGGCTGGAGCGCAACTACCGCTCCACGCAGCACATCCTCGGGGCCGCTTCGGGGCTGATCCAGGCCAACAAGGGGCGGCTGGGCAAGACGCTGTGGACCGAGGACGAGAGCGGCGACAAGGTGCGGGTGCGCGGGGTCTGGGACGGCGAGGCGGAGGCCCGGCTGATCGCCGACGAGATCGAGACGGCCCGGCGCCAGGGCGTCGCCTACAAGGACATGGCGGTGCTGGTCCGCGCCTCGTTCCAGATGCGGGCCTTCGAGGAACGGTTCGTCATGCTGGCCGTGCCCTATGTGGTGATCGGCGGGCCGCGCTTCTTCGAACGGGCCGAGATCCGCGACGCCCACGCCTATCTGCGGCTGATCCTGTCCGAAGACGACGACCTGGCCTTCGAGCGGATCGTCAATGTGCCCAAGCGCGGCATCGGCGACACCTCGGTGCAGAAGGTGCTGCAGATCGCGCGGCTGTCGAACCGGTCGGCGATGGCGGCGGTGCGCGACCTGATCGGCTCGGACGAGTTGCAGGCGCGGACGCGGACGGCGCTGTCCAACTTCGTGCGCGACATCGACCGCTGGCGGGCGCTGGCCCGGACCACGAATCACTGGGAGCTGACCGAGACGGTGCTGGAGGAGAGCGGCTACACCGACATGCAGAAGGCTGACCGGGCGACGGGCCAGACGCGGCTCGACAACCTGAAGGAGCTGACCCAGTCGATGCAGGCGTTCGAGACCTTGCCGGCCTATCTGGAGCACGTCTCACTGGTCATGGATCTGGACCGCGGCGAGAGCGCGGACTCGGTGCAGGTCATGACCCTGCATGGGGCCAAGGGTCTGGAGTTCCCGCTGGTCTTCCTGCCGGGCTGGGAGGAAGGCGTCTTCCCCAGCCAGCGCAGCATCGACGAGAAGGGCGAGAAGGGGCTCGAGGAGGAGCGCCGGCTGGCCTATGTCGGCGTCACCCGGGCCAAGTCGGATGCGCGCATCTCGTTCGCGGCCAACCGGCTGGTCTATGGCCGTTGGACGTCGCAGCTGCCGAGCCGGTTCGTCGACGAACTGCCGATCGACCACGTCGAGGCCGAGAGCGACACCGGCTATTATGGCGTCACCCCCGGGATGAAGGAAGCCAAGAGCCGCTGGGACGAGATGCCGACGTTTGGCAGCGGCTATTCCTCACCGGGCTGGAAGCGGGCGCAGTCGTTCACGGCGGCTCGCGCCCCGGCCGCACGGCCGGCGCGGCATGCGCTGATCGAGGGGGATGGAAGGCTGGTGGCCACGGCCGATCCCGGGGCCGGAAGCGGCTGGTCGAAGGGCGACCGGGTGTTTCACCAGAAGTTCGGCTACGGCCGTGTCACCGGGATCGAGGGCAACAAGCTGCTGGTCGCCTTCGACAAGGCGGGCGAGAAGAAGGTGATCGATACGTTCGTGGAGAAGGCGTGATGCGCATTCTGATTCCCGGAGCGGTCGCCGCCGCCGTCCTGTCGGGGTGCGCCGCCTCATACAGCGACACCGCCGTGACGCGCTTCGTCGAGCGGGCGGAGATGTGCAACCACTGGGCCGGCGAGGAACCCTATGACGCCGCGCGGAGGGCCGAGATCGACCGGAACCTTCGCGATCTGCGCTGCACGACGATCACACGGGACGGCGAGGCGCTGAAGGTCAGCCGCCGGGAGCGGCCGGAGGATCTGCGCCGCATCGACGAGGCCCTGGCCTGGTTCTGAGCCGCTGAGGCGTGGCGGGCCGCACGACCCGCCACGATCAGGGTTACATCCGCGTCGCGGGGCGGTGGTGATTGGCTTCGGCGTGCGGCTCGCCGACGCTGAAGGCCTTCATCAGGGGCATGATCTGCCAAAGGGCCGACAGGCCAACGACGACATAGACCAGACGCGACATCGCCGAGCCGTCGCCGAAGATCGCGGCGACCAGATCGAACTGGAAGGCGCCGACAAGACCCCAGTTCAGGCCGCCGACGATCAGCAGGATGAGAGTGATGAGATTGAGCGCTTTCATGTTTACCTCCTTGGTCACCGGCAAACCGGCGGCCAAGCGGTGATGTTCCCGGGCGGCCGCTAATAGATTCAGGATTATAACGCCTTGGCCTGGCGAGGCCGTCGGGATTGGGCGAAGCGTGCGGGCCCGTGAGACGCCTTTCGCGGTGCAGGGACTCCAACCCTTCGTTAAGCCCGTTCGCCGACTCTCCGTCCGTGCGCGAATCCCGTCCAGACGCGGTGCTGATCGAGACGCCTCCCGCCCTGTGGGAGCGGGCCATCTGCGTCGTCATCATCGCCATGCTGACCGGCGCGCTGATCGGACCCGTGTTCGCGCCGACCCAGGAGGAAACGCCCATCCTGCGGCTGGTCTGGCTGCCGGCCTATGCGGCGATCGCGGGACTGCTGATCTACCGGATCGACCGGCTGTGGCGGGCGTGGCCGGCGATGCTGGCCATAGCGCTTCTGGTGGGTCTGGCCTTCGCCTCGCGCTACTGGTCGATCGATTTCGTCACCACCATGCGAAGGGTGATCGCCCTGGCCATCAGCTGCGGCTTCGCCCTTTATCTCGGCGCGGTGTTCCGGGGGCCCCACCTCCCCCGGCTGTTGATGCACGCGGCGCTGATCATGGCGGTGGGCAGTCTGGTGATGGTCTTCGCCTTCCCCGCCATCGGAGTGCATCAGTACGAGAACGCCGGCCTGTGGCGCGGGCTCTGGTACGAGAAGAACCAGATGGGGGCGGTGATGGTGATCGGGGCCACGGCCTCGGCCGCCTGCCTCGCCTCGCCCGACCCACGACGGCTGCTGCCGGCGGTCGCGCTGGCGCTGTCGTCCATGCTGGTGCTGGCGACCCAGTCGAAGACCTCGCTGCTGTGTCTGGTGATCGGTCTGGCCTTCGTGGGCGGGTTCTGGACCCTGCGGCGCGGCGGAGCGGCGTTCAGCGTCGCGGCCATCTGGGCGGCGGTGGTGCTGGCCGGGCTCGGGGTGTGGCTGTGGGAGTCGCATTCGGTGGCGCTGCTGGAGGCGCTGGGCAAGGACCCGTCGCTGACCGGACGGACCGACATCTGGGACGCCCTGATGCGCAAGGTCGCCGACCGGCCGTGGACCGGCTACGGCTACGGCGCCTTCTGGGGCCGGGAGGGCGAGTCCGTGCCCGCCGACTGGGTGCGCAAGGAGACCCAGTGGCCGGTGCCGAACGCCCACAACGGCTGGATCGACCTGCTGGTGCAGCTGGGCTGGCCGGGCGCGATCCTCGTGGGAGCCCTGATGGCGGCGACCACCGTAATCACCCTGTTCCGGGCGATGGGTCAGGGCGTGCGCGAGGGCTGGTGGGCGCTGGGCTTTCTGGCCGCCTTCTTCGTGCTGAGCCTGTCGGAATCGATCCTGATGGCGCACCAGGGCCTGCCGTGGGTGCTGTTCATGGCGGCGATGACCCGCGCGATCCTGCCGTCGCCCTCCACGGTGGCGGCCCCGCTTGTGGAGAAGCGCCGCCGGGCCTACCAGACCGGTCCCCGAATCGCAGCACAGTATCGGTATGGGTCCCAACGCCGCGCCTTCCCTGTTCGATGACATCCCCGAGCCGAAAGGCCCGGAGCCGACCGCTGCCGCCGAGCCGGCGCTGACGCCGCAGGCCGCGGCGCCGAAGCCTGAGCCCGCGCCCGCGCCGAAGCCGGCCGACGTCCCCTCCCCCGCCCCGCTGGCGGCGGCGACCGGCTATTCCGCCTCGTCGATCGAGGTGCTGGAAGGGCTGGAGCCGGTCCGCAAACGCCCCGGCATGTACATCGGCGGCACCGACGAGCGGGCCCTGCACCACCTGTTCGCCGAAGTGCTCGACAACGCCATGGACGAGGCGGTCGCCAAGCACGCCAAGCTGATCACCGTCGATCTTGACGCCGACGGCTGGCTGTCGGTGCGCGACGACGGCCGCGGCATCCCGGTCGACCCGCACCCCAAACACCCCGGCAAGTCGGCCCTCGAGGTCGTGATGACGGTGCTGCACTCGGGCGGCAAATTTTCGGGCAAGGCCTATGAGACCTCGGGCGGCCTGCACGGCGTCGGCGTCTCGGTGGTCAACGCCCTGAGCGAAAAGCTCGAGGTCACCGTCTGGCGCGACGGTTTCGAATGGAAGCAGGCTTTCAGCCGCGGCCTGCCGCTCGGTTCGATCGAGCGGGTCCAGCCGTCGAAGAAGAAGGGCACCCTGATCCGCTTCAAGCCGGACGAGGAGATTTTCGGCGTCGGGGCGGCGTTCAAGCCGGCGCGGCTGTTCCGCATGGCGCGGTCCAAGGCCTATCTGTTCCGCGGCGTCGAAATCCGCTGGACCTGCGCGCCGGAGCGGATCACCGACCACACCCCGGCCGAGGCGGTGTTCCACTTCCCCAACGGTCTGGCAGACGCCCTGTCGGAGCGGATCGGCGAGATCGAGACCGTGACCCCCGCCTTCGCCGGACGGGTCGAGCGCAAGGGCGAGGCGGGGGCGGTCGAATGGGCCGTCACCTGGTCGCCGATCGGCTTCGGCGAGGCCGACGGCTTCGTCAGTTCCTACTGCAACACCGTGTCGACGCCGGACGGAGGCACCCATGAAGCGGGCTTTCGGGCGGCGCTGGTCAAGGGTCTGAAGGCCTATGGCGAGCTGACCAATGAGAAGCGGGCCGGGCTGATCACCGCCGAGGACGTCATCGCCAACGCCGGGGCGCTGATCAGCGTCTTCATCCGCAATCCCGAGTTCCAGGGCCAGACCAAGGACCGGCTGTCCTCGCCGGAGGGGGCGCGGCTGGTCGAACAGCTGATGCGCGACCCGCTGGACCACTGGCTGACCGAGAGCCCGAAACAGGCCAACACCCTGCTCGGCTTCGTCATCGAGCGCGCTGAGGACCGGCTGAAGCGGCGCAAGGACAAGGAGGTCCAGCGGGCCCAGGCGACACGCAAGCTGCGCCTGCCCGGCAAGCTGTCGGACTGTTCGCGCCAGACGGCCGAGGGCACGGAGCTGTTCATCGTCGAGGGCGACTCGGCCGGCGGCTCGGCCAAACAGGCGCGCGACCGGACGACCCAGGCCATCCTGCCCCTGCGCGGCAAGATCCTGAACGTAGCGTCGGCGACGGCGGACAAGCTGCGGGCCAATATCGAACTGTCGGACCTGGCGCTGGCGCTGGGGGTGCAGCCGGGCAGCCGGTTCAACATCGAGGACCTGCGCTACGAGCGCATCGTCATCATGACCGACGCCGACGTGGACGGGGCGCATATCGCGGCGCTGCTGATCACCTTCTTCTACCGCTCGATGCCGGAAACCATTCGTCAGGGGCGGCTGTTCATGGCCCTGCCGCCGCTCTACCGGATCAGCGCCGGGCCGCTGTCGGAATACGCCCGCGACGACGCCCACCGCGACGAGCTTCTGGCCACAGTCTTCAAGGGCAAGAAGGTCGAGATCGGGCGGTTCAAGGGTCTCGGCGAGATGATGGCCTCCCAGCTCAAGGAGACCACCATGGACCCGAAGAAGCGCACCCTCGCCCGCGTCACGGTGCCGGCCTCCGAGGACGACATCGAGGACCTGGTCGAGCGACTGATGGGCAAGAAGGCCGAGGCCCGCTACCAGTTCATCCAGGACAACGCGCGGTTCGTGGTGGATGCGCTGGACGTGTAGTGTCAGGGTGCTCCCGTCAAAGGGGAGCCGCCATGCGTATCGCCATTCTCGCCACCGCCGCATTGCTGCTGGGCGGCCTGCCCACCGCCGCGGCGGCGCAGCGCGCCCCTGATCCGGTCCCCATCGAGGAGTGGTCGCTCGAGAAGGTCAGCAAGATCGGTCAGGAGATCTATCGGCATGATGTGGCGGCCTGGGTCGCCACCGATGCGCTGCTCGACTCCTTCGGCAATGCATCGCCGCCTGCCGGCATGGTGGGCTGGATCGTGGTCGAAGACGGCGACGACCTGAAGGTCCGCTTCCTGCGACAGGAGTCGGAGGTTCTGAAGCCCGCCTTCGACATTCGCGTTGAAGAGGGCCGCGCCGGCGCGGTCGAAGCCGTGAACGGCTCTCTGTCGGCGGCGGAAACCGCCCAATTCCGCGCGCGGCAGACAGCGGTCGCGAACATTGGCCGCCTGCGCTGCGCCCCGCAGATGAACGCTGTGGTGATTGATGATCCGGACAGCGACGACTGGCTGGTCTGGTTGCTGACCCCGATGCTGGACGACCGGATACCCCTCGGCGGCCACTACCGCTTCCGGATCAGCGCCGACGGCGGCACGATGCTGCGGCGCGACCAGCTGAGCAACGGCTGCTTCTTCGCCGAGCCCCCACCTGAGCTCGAGCGGGAGACCGCACTGCTCTTCTACACCCAGATCGTCTCCAAGGGCCCGGTCGAGACCCACGTGTTCCTGTCGATCCAGAACCGGTTGGCGCTCGTCATCGGGGCGGGAGACCGGTTCTTTTCGGTCGAGGGATCCCGGGTCGAGGACATCACCGACATGATGAATGAGTGATCCCGAGGCGGCATCGCCGACACAGCCTCTCAGCAGGTCGACGGTTCGCCGTAGCGGGTGACCTCGCCGTGGGCGGCGCCGCCGCTCAGGTGAAGCGTGGTCATCCGGTCGTATTCGCATTCCGGCATGTCGGCGGCCGCGGCGAAGCCGAGGGCGCGGGCGATGGCCGGGACGGTGTTGCTGTGACCGACGATCAGGACGGTGGCGTCCTCGGGCAGGGCGCGCACGCGGGCGACCGTGGCGGCGATATGCGCTCCGCCGCCACCTTCCAGCGAGACGACCTCCGACGGAGCGGAATGGTGTTCGGCCGTCGGGGCGGCGGTCAGGATCGTGCGTTGCAGCGGGCTGGTCAGGACCAGGGACGGATGGGCGTCGGCCAGTGCGGCGGCGAGCGCCCGCGCCCTCGCCTGCCCGGCTTCGGAGAGCAGCGGGTCGGCGCTGGCGTCGGCCTTCTCGGCGTGACGGACGATGACCACGGTCTGGGCCGCGACGCTGGAGGCGAACAGCGACAGGGCGGCGGCGAGCAGAAGGCGTTTCATGGTGTTCTTCCCCAAGGTTCGTCCACGGCTAGGGCCGATGAGGGGACCCGGCAACATAACTTCCTGTCATGATCCGGGCCGGCTCAGTGCTCGACCCGTTCGCCCCGCGGTTCGACGAAGGCGCGCTCGCCGCTGACGTCGGCGTAGGTCATGCACAGGTCCTCGAACACCCGGCCCCACGAGAAGCGTTCGACCGCCTTGATCCGGGCGGCGGCGCCGATGGCCTCGATGTCGCGCGCGAACAGGGCCTCAATGGCCGCCGCGTAGTGGACCGGGTCGGCGTTCTTCGCCAACTGGCCGACGCTGTCGTCGACCGTCTCCTTGACCCCGCCGGCGTTGACGCCGACGACGGGACGGCCGCAGGCCATGGCCTCCAGCACGATGAGGCCGAACGGCTCCTTGTCGTTGGCGTGAACGAAGGCGTCGCACGAGGCGATGATCTTCGACACAGCCTTCGGATTGGCTTCGTACGGCAGGGAGATGACCCGCTCCTCCGCGGGCAGGCCGGCGCCCGCCCCGATCAGGATGAGGTGATAGGGATCGCCCAGCTTCTGGACGGCCTGGATCAGCACGTCGATGTTCTTCTCGCGGGCCGGGCGGCCGGCGAAGACGAGCAGGCGGGCCGAGGCCGGCAGGTTCAGCTTCTTGAGCAGCCAGTCGCGGTCGCGGCGGTCGGGCCGGAAGGTCTCGACCTCGACCCCGAGCGGCTGGATGACGATGTTTTCGATGCCGGCCTCTTCCAGCCGCCGGGCGATGTAGCGGCTGGGCGAGATGACCCGGTCGAACTGGCCGAACAGGCGAGCCCAGCGCTTCTCGACCGGCTTCTTGGCCCATTCGCCGAAATGCAGGGCGGCGAGACCGGCGGGATCCGAGTGGCAGAAGCCGACGACCGGGCAGCCGGCGCGCTGGCCGGCCTCGAGGGCGCCCTGCCCCGGGGTATAAGGATCGCCCGCCTCGATGATCGAGGGGTTGAGCGAGGCCGTCCACGCCGCCCAGCGGCGCACCGAGGTGGGCCAGCGGTAGCCGTCGCCGAAGGGCAGTTTGGTCGCGTGCAGATGGACGATGCCGTCGTCGCCGGCCTTGTGGTGCGGACCGGGCACGACCAGCGAATGGGCGACGCCGGGGCGTTCGGCTTCCAGCCACGCCTTCTTGGACAGCAGATACCGCTTCACCCCGCCCGACCGGGGCGCATAGAGCATGGTGGTGTCCACCAGCCGGGGACGTTCGTCCTCGCCGGCCGCCTTGGTCGCCCTCAGGGTCTCGGAGACTTCCTCGTCCCACCCGGGGATCAGGCGCAGTTCGCCCTCCTGGACCTCCAGTCCCGCCAGGTTCATCAGTTCCTTCTCCGCGGCGCTGATACCGAGCGGACCAACGCGCCGGACCCGTTTCTGGATACGGCGGGCCTTGCGGACCTTGGACATGTGCGACTTCACCATCCGCGCGCCGTAGCGCCCGGGGCGGCGAAGCTCAAGCGTCATCCTTCGGGTCGTCCGCCGGCGGAGGGTCTTCCGGGGGAACGACGCCGCGCCGCGCCAGCGCTTCGCGCAGCAGCGTCTCGACCTGGGCGTTGACCGAGCGCAGCTCGGCGGCGGCCAGGCGCTCGACCGCCGCCATAACCCCCGGGGAGGCCCGCATCAGGAACGGCTTCCTGGGCTTGCCCGCCATGATCAGCCGTACAGTGTGCCGGTGTTGACCACGGGCTGGGCTTCGCGGTCGGCGCACAGCACCACCAGCAGGTTGGAGACCATGGCGGCCTTGCGGTCCTCGTCCAGCTCGACCACGCCGCGCTCGTTGAGGTCGGCGAGCGCATTCTCGACCATGCCGACCGCACCGCGCACGATCAGGCGGCGGGCCGACAGAATGGCTTCGGCCTGCTGGCGGCGCAGCATGGCGCCGGCGATCTCCGGGGCGTAGGCCAGGTGAGCCAGACGGGCCTCGTCGACGGCCACGCCGGCGACGCTGACCCGGTTGACCAGCTCGTCCCGCAGGCGGCTGGCCACGTCCTCCGCGTCAGCCCGCAGGGTCATTTCCGGAACCTCCGCCTCTTCGCCCAGGTCGTAGGCGTAGTGAGAAGCGATGTCGCGCAGGGCGGTGTCGACCTGGATGTTCACGAAAGCCTGATAATCGTCGACATCGAACAGGGCCTGGGCCGAGTCCTCGACCCGCCACACCACGTTGGCGGCGATCTCGATCGGGCTGCCGCGCTTGTCGTTCACCTTCAGCTTGTCGCTGGTCAGATTGCGCACACGCAGGCTGATCTTCTTGCGGCTGTACCACGGCAGCACCCAGCGCAGGCCGGTCTTGCGGTCGGTGCCGCGGTAGTCGCCGAACAGCAGGATGGCCATGCTTTCGTTCGGCTGCAGCGAATAGAGGCCGCAGACCAGAAGCAGCCCGATGATGGCCGCGACGACGCCGCCGACGAGCAGGAAGACGTTTTCAGGATCCTGGGCGACGGCGACCGGTCCGCCGATCAGCAAGGCGAGACCCAGAAGCAGCATGAGAATGCCGTTGGCCGTCGAGGCCGCGCGTTCGGTGGATTTGGAGTGGGTCGTAGCCATCAGTCCCTCCTGATTCGATATGAAAGTGATATCACATCGATACCGATTTCGACAATAGTCCAGCTTCGTGCCTTCATGGGGGAGGCGCCTTCGGCCTTGCATTCGCCTCAAATTCGAGAAACTTGAGGCAGGCTGGCCCGGTCCCTGTTAGAGGATCGCCGGCGTCTCTGCGCGTGTCGTCCACAGGGGTTCTTCTGAATGCGTATTATGCTCGCGACCGCGGTGGCGATCGCTCCCTTGATGGCGGCCTCCGGCGCCATGGCTGACGTCGTCATCTCGACGACCCGCACCACGCCGATCACCACGGCCAACGCGACCGGGAGCGGCCCCGACAACATCCGCATGACCTCCGGCGGCACCATCGTGCTCAACAGCGGCGTCGGCGTCACCGTCAACTCGAGCCACAACTTCACCATGGAAGGGGGCACGATCTCACTCGACAACTCCCCTCCGGGCTCGACGGGCGTGTTGATCGAGGGCGGCAACACGGCCACCGTCAGCCTCACGGGGACGATCAGTCTCTTCGACGACATCATCGGCACCACCGATACCGACACGGACAATGACGGCGACATCGATGGCGCGTTCGCGAACGGCTCCGGCCGCTATGGCGTCCGCCTGACCGGCGCCGCGCCCCTGACCGGAGACATCCTCGTCAACTCCGGGGCCTCGATCGGCGTCGACGGAAACGATTCCTACGGCATCTCGCTCGAAGGGCCGCTGGACGGCGGCTTCGACATGTTCGGCTCGGTGACGGTGACCGGCGACAACAGCTACGCGGTGAGCGTGACCGGCGACGTCAGCGGCGACATCCGGACCGGCGGCTCCATAACGGCGCGCGGCCCGGGCTCGGCCGCCCTCTCCGTAGAGGGCGACGTGGGCGGCGCGATGATCATCCACTCCGCCATCACGGCCTCGGGCTACCGCTACACGAGCCGGCCGGCCGAGCGCCCCGAGGGCTTCGAGGAAACCGCCGAGAACGATGAGGCGCTCCTGTTCCTCGACGAACTCGACGCCGACGATCTGCTGCAGGGCGGCCCCGCCGTGAGCATCCAGGGCAATGTCGCGGGCGGTGTCCTGCTGGCCCGCGGCCCCAGCTATGGCGCCGGCGGCCTGGAAGGCGACGACGACGGCGACGGGGTCAAGAACGGCGACGAGGACGACGACGGCGACGGCACTCCGAACCGGACCGACACGGACAATGACGGCGACATCG
>Ga0114898_1001756_pt1 | contig 12203 bp, 24 predicted proteins | sample Malvired_Geostar_FD_83496 | JGI IMG/M metagenome (GOLD analysis project Ga0114898, IMG submission 83496) | Marine viral communities from the Global Malaspina Expedition - Malaspina viral metaG DeepMed_Geostar | ecosystem: Environmental > Aquatic > Marine > Oceanic | place: Mediterranean Sea... | reverse complement strand
CTTGGAAGAGGGAAGGTCTGAAAACGCTGAGTATCATTGGGAATTGTGGTGGTAAACGTGGTGAGTGAATCATCATAAATCAGCAATTCCGTAGCTAAACATGGTTCACTCACCATGAGTGAACCAGAAATCTTCAATTGCACTGATAATAAAAAATAAAAAATAAAAAAAGGAAAATAACCAGTGACAGATTTTCATAAAGAACAGAGAGAACAGGGCTGGTACGGCATCGCTCGATGGTGCAGGGAAGATGTCCACCTGTATAGGGAAGGGATGGAGTGGCCTGTATGGACTGATGAGCAGGCTAACAAGTGGTTAGCAAGCATCGAAATAAGTCTGCGTGACCGCATGACTGAGACGGGTTGGGAAGTTATAGAATCTTTGATGGAAGAGGATTAAATGAAAACATATAATCAAGTCATGTACGAAAAAGTTCTGGCTCACGCTAACTGTACGATAGAACTGGATATGAATTATCCAGATGAGCAACACACCAGTGCCATTGAGATTGGTAATTATAATGACGGTGAGAACGTGGCTATAGAATGCACGAAATGCAATGAAGTCATCCTAGACTTCAACAAGGATTACAGTTCTAGGGAGAATGACTAATGGAACCATATAGACCAGTGAGGAGACAAACTAATGAGTAATTGGGATACACCTAAAGAGGAACGTGCAAAGAGACTGCGGTGGATAGACCGTAACCAAGCACGTATGACCGAACTCTCTGAGATAGTGGTTGGTTCTATGGATGAGAAAACTCTTAAAGAGTTAGCCACAGAAATAGTTGAAAAGGGATGGGCTGACTATCCAGAGGGATTTGATTTTGAGTGGAGCCATTACGAGAAGGTTGGTGAACAGATTAGATACTCTGGTGATGGTTCACTCATTACGACTGAGACTCTATACTAGACTTGACAATCAGTAACTCCATGATACAATAATAAATATAGGTAAGTTATATAGCAGAAGAGAAGAGAGGATGATATGTCCAAGGATTTCAAAATTAAGCTAGGGTTTCTCCGGTTGAGCGCGAATTACAAAGTACAGAGCATCATAGGCCCAAGTGTCGCTGTATCTATCAGAAGCATAGAGCCACCACATAAGCATAAGTTGGTTAGGGCTGGTGACATCCTGACTGAGAAGGAAACAGATAGGTTGGGCGATGTTGCAATCCTGACCACCACTCCTGTTCCGTAAAAAAATAAAAAATAAAAATTTGGAATAATAATTACAGAGAGGTGACCCAATGGCTAAACTTCTAAAAACTCCCCCTGCGGAATTCAAGAACCATGAACAGTGGGCAAGTCTAGGATGGAAACAGCACTTAGAAGCAGAGGAACAGGCTTTACAGGACATTAAGGATAGGGGCGGTAAGTTATGGAGATACCCAGTAGCTGATGGGTATGCCCACTACGAAGTGGTCAAAGAAAATCCTCTTACATTGAAATATATACCATACCTAGATTGTTGGGAAGCCCCATCCTTTGCGATTCGGGGTCTACGACTAGAGGATGTAAAGGGACAATGGACTTGGGAAAGCATGTTCGATAAGTTTGCTGATAGAAAGGTACAGACTTAATAATGACTAAAATTAAAAACATAGGTTCAAAGGAATGTAAGATGCTCAGTGCAGAGTTGGAGCAATCTCTTCAACGCACTCTTAACAAGCATGGCCTGAACGTCGTCTATAAGAACGGACGGTATGGGGGTCATGAGGCTATTCTTTCGTTTCGCATTACAGTGCCTGAGCAAGCAGAGGCACGACAAGCGGAGAATGATGCCATGAGCCGTCAACTGCTGGGCGCAGAGTTTAATACAGGATTCATATTTTCTCAGGGTAGAGATAAGTATGAAGTCACTAGCTTTAATATCAATCGGCCTAAGTACCCTGTCAGCGCAAAGCGCATCAAGGACGGTAAGAGATTCAAATTCCCTGTGACATCTGTGAATCGCCACTTTCAGATGGTAGGAAATTAAAAAAAAATAAAAATGGTCAACCGTAACAGGGAGAGTAAACATGACCACTATTAAAGAAGAGAAACTCTGGAACGTATTCATTTATCCAATAATGCGAATTGAGATGCTTAACATCAAGGCTGAAAACGCAATAGAGGCCACTGAAGAAGCAGAGCGTTCCTTTAATGGGAACCAAAACTACTTCCTTAGAAATGCAGAATTCGCTGAAGAAATTTCCTACTATCTCGTTGATGAGGTAGGGGATGATGATTTCAATAACACCATTATCATTGAAAACCAATAGATTCTAGCTACATGGGAGAACCAGTAATGAAGTATCAACTAATTTTGGAGTCTGAGAGAAAAGTAGCTTTGCAAGACATCAGAAGTTCAGCACTTATACATGGTGTAGGTGCAACTGAAGTGACTCTTGAAAACCAGACTCACATTCCCAGAAAGGAAATACTCTTTGTCCTTCAAGACATGGACATGGAAGGCTTGTACGACGATATGTATGGAGAGGATAGCTACCATAACCTGAGTGAGAAGGCTAAGGAGTCTCTGCTGTACCATGTCAAGAATAATTTGGGATACGGGTTAGGCGAAGCATGGCATGAGTACATGGAAGTATCGGTTGACTTGGCTCAAGATAGTCTGAAAAAAGAAGGATTGGTGAAATAATGTTTCCCACCCTAGAATCTATTAAAGCGGATTATCCGAAAGCAATAACAGCAGATGCAAATGAAGGACTTGTCCGTAGATGGTTAGAAGAGTTGCCAGCGGATAAGAAAACTGTAATTCCTTGGGATGATGAACGTCACTCTCAAATCAATACCTACATTCAAGATGACGTAATAGAAACAGATGAGCAATACCCACAGTGTAATTATTGTGTAGGTGGTGCGTTGCAAATGGCTTTTGGCGAAACCGAACCATCTCTCAGAGATGATTGGAAAGAGGGTGTCTTTCCAGCCGTTGAGGTGCTAGCCGATACCTTACATTACTTTTGTGGGATTCCTTATGGTGAAAACGAAATCGAAGATGACCTATGTAGCTTCTCCCAGCATGAAGAACAAGAATGTTTCCTTCAATCCTCTAATGGTGTGGGTGTAACAGCCTACGAGTTGGCAGATGAATTAACGAGGGCGAATGACAGAGGGGATTTCGACTACGCATGGAGTTGTGTAGAACTTGCATTAGATTATAAGGAGAATAACTAATGCCTAACGTCGGCACTGGTGAATTTTGTGTCATTTGTAAAATAGAAATCATGTACGAAAGTTCAGAGAATTTTGACCCTGTGTGTATGGATGATACTGGTGATGTTCATTGTGAAGAGTGCTGTGCCTGTGGCGCAGATGAGGAGACAAACTAATGGATACATATGACGTTATTTGGAGCAAAGCGTACTTTTCCCATGGTTCTGTGGAAATAGAGGCTAACAGCAAGGCAGAAGCAGAGGAGATAGTCCATGACCAAATTGGCAATTATGAAGGGTCGCTTGATTATCACCCAGAAGAAAATTATGTTTCCGCTACGAAAATAGATAGGAATAATCCAATCATTATGTTGTACCCTAGCAAAGAAACAGAGGAAAACTAATGCCTAGCATAACAGTGACCGTCGAATACGAGGCTGACTTTAATGAGTACATCTACAAAGAGGATGTAGAGAATTACCTGCCTGACGTTGTGAACATAGATAATCTGAAGAAGGTTACCAAGATAAAAATAAATAATATAAAAAATAAAAAACTGGGAAAAACTATATTTAGGGAAGAAGGGTAAGGAGCCTTGAGTAAGACCATACAGTTTGTCCTTTATTGCAAAGCAAAGGATTTACAGAGCGCAAGTACAGAAGCGTGGAAAATTAGATTCCCTTGTGACCCTAAGAAAGCAAGGAAGGAATAAGGGGACTTGACATTTAGTAAATCCCTGATACACTTATTACAATATCTAAGTAATTACTAGCAACTAGAAATACCGATAAAAGAAGAATCTAGTAAGGAGAGAGACATTGATGGAAATGTCTGAGATAGTTAGCAAGGGACGCATCAAGAAAATCGAAGACCATGGAACAATAGTTGTAGCATGGTTAGAAGATGATGACAAGAAACTACAGCCCCCTGTGTACTTTGACCACCGCCAATTCCAGAACCTTATAGATACCTATAAGGATACATGGCCTGAAGAAGAGTTTGTCTATAACGGTGAAGTCATTTGGACAACTAGAGAGGATTAAGAATATGCCAGCACCCGAATGGATGAGCAGTACCGAAAAAGCTGAATACCACGGCGAGGAAGTAGGCCGTTGCAACATACATAACCAGCCAGTCCTAAATAGGGACTGTCCTGACTGTGAAGAGGAAAGGGCTGACGGAGTATGTGGGGAGTGTGGTGAATACCGCCAAGACGATGCCAGAGTTGAAGCTGGAATGAAGTGTGGGGTATGTGCCTACGGTGGCTAACCTAAGCAGAGAAGAAAGGATATATACAGGGGTAGGTGAAGATATATGAAAACTAGAGAGGAACTGGCACTACTCTCAGATGAAGAGTTGTTAGCGTACTTCAATTCATTAGTGGATGAGGCTAATCAGACTGATGATGTAGGCACATTGGAGATAAATCAAAAACAGAAAGAACTATTTAGGAGTGTATGGATAGAGAGAAATGGAGTGAAGCAAGACTTCGCCATCCACACAAGACGCCAAAGGCGCGATTTTTAATTAAAAATAAAAAGGAAAGAAATTTAATGACGACGTTGGTATTAGATGAAACACAACTAGAGGATGAGGTGGACACACTCTGTATAGACTGTGGAACCACAATGACCTGTGCATCCTGTGACCCTGAGTCTCTGGACTCCCTGAATAAGGACTTGAAGGACTTAGCTAGGGTAGCCACAAGGAGACAGGCCCGATTTCTGGTAGACAACTATTATGTTTCCCAGAAGAACCGAATTAGGGTGGCTAGCCAAATCAGAGCCTGCAAGGAGCGAGACGAGCCATATGAGTTGTCGGAGTGGAACCTTCGCAATTGTAGGTTCTTAGAGAATCAACTATCAAAAGTTCTCGATGAATACTCAGACAGTCAGGCACTGGGACGCTGGGCGCGGTCAATTCATGGCATTGGGCCTGTGATAACTGCTGGTCTGCTGGCTCACATTGATTTGGAGAAGGCCAAGACTCCCGCAGGTATTTGGCGGTTTGCTGGGCTTGACCCCACTACCGTGTGGAACAAGAACGAGAAACGTCCCTGGAATACGAAACTCAAGACCTTGTGTTTCAAGATTGCGTCTTCTTTTGAGAAGGTACAGAATAGTGACAAGGACTACTACGGACACATGCTGGCTAATAGGAAGCGGTACGAAATTGCCAACAATGAGTCTGGAAAGTATGAGGAAACTGCCAAAGCTATTCTGGCTACTGGCAGTTACAAGTCTAACACCATCGCGAAACGTGCTTATGAGTCTGGGAAGCTACCAGATGGTCAAATTCGGATGAGAGCATTACGATGGTCAGTGAAGCTGTTCCTGTCACACTACTGGCATGTTGGGTACGAGATTAACAACAATGAGCCTCCCCCAAAGCCATGGATAATTGCCATTGGGGGGCATCAGGACTTCATTGCCCCACCAAATTGGAAAGGAAGCCCTGCAACCTACGAAGAGACTACTTTCTAAAGTACGCTAGCAGAGCAACCATAGTGGGATAGGGGGAATTTAACCCCCTATCCCAAACACTAGATGAGAAGAAACTATGCCAAAACGACGAAACTCAGGGAAAAATAATAATAACTGGACAGTCTATGATTCCAAGCTGAATGATGAGTATTGGAACAATAATTCCCTTGAGCGCATACGAAAATGGAATATGTTCTCCAAGCACTGGGAACGTGAAACCGATGGAGAACGAGAAGAGAGGCTTCTAAATCAGGGTATGAATATTAAAAATGCTGTGGCATTGGAGACTTCACTACAGGCTAAGAGGGCAGAAGAGGCCAATCTAGGACAGCCCATAACTGTGATTGAAGAATCCAAAATCGAGGACTCTGCTAGGGATGAGTTGAGTTTTTATAGCACAGATAAACCCACACCTACGGAGAGAGCGACTAAGTTTAGTATAAAAAAGAGTTACGGAACTATCAAGGATGCAATAACACGTTCTTCCAGTCAGGAACCCAAGGACGAAACACCTGTTCCAGCAGAATTTGGAGAACCAATTGTAGAGTCTCACGAAGATTTGACTCTTGTAGAAGAAAATATAATTACAGAAGAGGAAGTAGTAGAAACTTTGGCTAGCTTGCCTATAACCAACACTGGGGCGCATCCGCTTTGGATAGACCCTACCCTTTGGACTTTTGACCGAATACCTGAATCGGATAGGTTCGGTTACCATCCCCTTTTGGTGGAGAACATTCGAGAAAACGTGGATGACAAGAGTCACTTCACCGAACAGGAACGAGTATTCATCGTTACTCAAATCAACCTCTCCTTGGCCCTCCCCGATAACATTGTAGACACGCGAGAGAAGGCTATAAGGCATTTCATGAAGAGGTTTAAGATTTCGCCTTCACGGCTTACAGAAGACACCCTAGTTAGTCGCTATAGTTCAAACTACATACGGTGGTCTGAGAGATATGGTATCAAGGAGATAGTGCCTTCTTGGGAAAAAAGGAAGCATATCACTGACAACGATAGAATAATTCTTTACCAAGATTTCACACCACTGACCAAGAATTACCATTTCAAAATCGCTGAGGCTGGACACCTGATAAATATTATTCATGGCACTGACCTTTCCGGTTTTACTATGAGTGATTGGGATGAAACAGGTAAACGAAAGGTCTACAGCACCCAAGCCCAAAATCAAGAAAAGAAGGAAGAGAAAGCAACCATGACGCAGGCAAATACACTAACAGAGAGAGATGCAGAATACTGGATTGACACCTCCAAATCTGAAGAAGAAGTGACACAGGAATATGTGGACGTTGGCTGGAAACTCGCTGATAGCTTTATCCATGGCACTATAGATTTTTTGAAACATGCAATGCCCAAAATTCAGGAAGACTTGAAACGGGAGTTTGAGGCAGAGGTGCAACCACAAATCGAACGAATGCGTAGTGAGATTCGTCGTCTGAATGTGGATATTACGTCGCTCGAAAGCACCGTGGACTCGTTGACAACAAGCAAAAAGGCCATACAAAAGAAAGACAAGGCACAGACGAAAACCATCACAACTCTGGAGTCTGAAAAGTCTGTCCTAGAAGAGGAAAACCTCAACTTAGGAGTCAGAGTAGAGGAGTTGGAGGGGAACGTCGCACAACTGATTCTGAAGCGAAATGAAAGTGGGTTAAGCGGGGCGTATAACGCAATAAGGAACAAGACAGGTAGGGGTAAGTAAATGACCACCACAGAAACTAAAAGCCCATACAAGACAGTAACCCTTGAGTTCAGAGACATCTATCACGTACTACGCACACGAGTAGCAATAGCCGATAGAATGAACATCCTCAAAGAACGTATTCAGGACTCAGAGTCCACATTAACTAAGGCCAGACTATTGAGTGAGTGGAAGGACTTACAGGCCATCAAAGACTTACTCTAGACGCTGGAGAGCCAACCATTGTGATGTTGCAATGTTCGTGAGCGAACCAGAACCTCAGATGTAGCAATCGGACGGAGTGAATCAAGTAGGTTAATGTAGCCGAAATAGAGAATGAACCCCTCTGCTTGATGTAGCAAAGGCGTAGAGTGAACCCCGCCTCCTGATGTAGCAACCAAAGAGAGTGAACCGGATGACTTGATGTAACAGGTGGATAGAGTGAACCACCTCACCGGATGTAGCATTACCTTAGAGTGAACCATTCCGACAGATGTAGCATTACAATGGAGTGAATCATTAAGGTAGATGTAGCCCTCGCGAAGAGTGAGCCACGGCAGTGAATGTAGCAGTCGTAATGAGTGAACCATTCTGTGCTATGTAGCCTAGCCAGAGAGTGAACCAACGGCGCGGATGTATCAGAATTATGGAGTGAGCCACTAAGTTAGATGTTGCCCTGACGGAGAGTGAGCCAAGTACAGCGATGTAGCACCATCCCAGAGTGAGCCAAAAATAAAAGGAAAGTGAAGTAATGAATGAAATTCAAACACCTGAAAAGGTAGCATACGAATTACTCAAAAAGAGTGGACTGCTAGCTGGAAACGATAAATGTCCTAAGTGTGACTACTCTCCCATTCTAGACAGGTTTAATTACTGTCCAATGTGTGTCCACCGTTTCTCCAAAAAGTGAGCCAATGGAGTGGATGTAGCAATATCCTTGAGCGTGAACCACCTCACCGGATGTAGCACGGCTATCAAGTGAACCAAGGCCCTTGATGTAACAAGTATTCGGAGTGAACCATTCCGAGCGATGTAGCAATGGAAAAGAGTGAACCCACGCCTATCAGGCACAAGACAGCGATGAGTAGCCCTTTTTGGATGGGTCTAAGAGGCCCGTATAGCGATTTAAAGGGGCATGGGGGTACTAAGGTACTACTATGTCCTGTAATCCAACAAATGAACCACCTCGTCTGATATAGCATGAGGAAAGAGTGAACCACTTATCGAGATGTAGCACAACACCAGAGTGAACCACTCTATCTGATGTAGCACGTTAGGGGAGTGAACCAGCCACGTAGATGTAGCACTTTTTGAGAGTGAACCAAAGTGAGTGATGTAGCATTACCTTAGAGTGAACCACGGTCACAGATGTAGCACGGTTGCGGAGTGAACCACTTGCCGAGATGTAACAGATAGATGGAGTGAACCATAAACCCAGAAAATAAGAAAATAGGAAAATAAATAATGGAAGAAAAGGAAACTTGGATACTCCCAAAGAATTGGACAAAGGATGTTGACATCTGTCTAGTGCATGTTATGGACTACATTGTTGGAGAAGAAATGGAAGGCTATCTTAATGTAGAAAATAGCCACTATCCTACGTTCCAAGCCTTAAAAGCTATACGAGAAAAGGTCTTGGAACAATATAAGGTAAAATAATAAGTAGGGACAATAAACGAACCACTCGTTAAGATGTATCAAAAGCGAGGAGTGAACCATTTGACTTGATGTAGCACTTCAAGCGAGTGAACCCTATTTGTGGATGTAGCAATACACTAGAGTGAACCAATCCATCAGATATATCACGGAATTGGAGTGAGCCAAAGAAAGGGATATAACAATTATCATGAGTGAGCCAACGTACCAGATATAGCAGAAAAGTAGAGTGAACCAGTAATGGAGATGTTTCCTTCATAGAGAGTGAACCAGTTAGTATGATGTATCAAAAGCGAGGAGTGAACCACTGTTGCTGATATAGCAAACAACGCGAGTGAACCCAGCCAGTTGATGTAGCATCAAGACCGAGTGAACCATGGAATATGATGTAGCAGTCTGGCAGAGTGAACCAACCATTGAGATGTAACAATGTTAGTGAGTGAACCAGTATTCGTGATGTAGCATTGGTCAGGAGTGAACCACTCCCAGGAATGTAGCAGTGATGTTGAGTGAGCCAAAGTCCTTGAGGTAACAGTAGTCAAGAGCGAACCATGCTTACAGATGTAACAGAAATTCAGAGTGAATCACGATAGACGGTGTAGCAAGGTAACAGAATGAACCCCTAATATTGATGTCACAAATATTATGAGTGAACCAGAGGTCTCGACAGTATCATCGAAGACTAGTGAACCAGATACCTAGATATAGCATCGCCCAAGAGTGAGCCAGAAGCAATGATGTAACCGTTCAATAGAGCGAAACCCTCTTTTTCATTTAATCTAGTATTTCTAAAAAATAAAAAGATTTATAAAAAATAACCATATACTTGACATTTACTAATTACATGATATAATTATTATATATAGTGTTGATAGACCCCATTGATAATAAAAAGGAGAAGAACATGGCAGTAATTCCTATAGATGCAGTAGACATCAATATACAGACCGAGGGCATTGTAACCAAAGGTATCAACCTATCTGACATAGACTCCGTTTTTGACTCTTATCGTCAGACACAGATGGCAATAGACGCCCTGAAGGATAAGTTGGGTCAACTCAAGCCTGTCCTAACTGACTTGGTTAATATGGAAGAGGGCCAAGCCTACGTTAGAGATGGCTACAAGGCCCAGATAGTTACAAATACCCCTTCCAGAGTCCTGAAAACCAAGGCTGAGGTACTGGCAGTAGTTCCTAAGAAGTACCACTATCAAATACTGTAGGACAAAAAGGGTAGTAGCTACGTCAAGGTTGCGCTAGCCCCCAAAGAGAACACGGTTAATGTCATCGTAACGGAGGCATAGCTGATGTCCATTATAGACATCATCAACGAGTGGGCTGACCATTACGAGGTCGGCCTACTCTTGGTAGGAACTAAAGAGGAGCAAGAAAAATATGCCCCAGCAATTGTGGGTATTAGTGATGGTCACTGGAATGATGACCGGATGGCTGTTATTTATGATGAAGATAAGATGATTGAAATTATTGCAAAGGATATGGAATCCGAAAATGAGGAAGAAGACCCCTATGTTCTTGCTGTAGAATATTTTGATTTCAATATAAAAGGGGCTTGGCTTGGAGAATTCACCCCTATTTTTATAAAAACATTTCGTAATGAGGAGAAATTACTTTAATGAGTCTAACAACAGGAGAGATGGCTAAAAAACTTACTGATGTCGCTAAGACAGGAGCGCGGGTTAATATTGAACGAGAGAAAATAGGTAAGTTGGAACCTATAGTCCTTATGGCACTTGATAATGATGAAATCAAAATGGTCAAGGTTTCTGTAAGGAAGGATTCCCACCTCCACTCCGCTCTGGAGTCCTGTCTCAAGCACTATGGCGCACATACCTACGCCTTCGTGAAAGAGGGAGAGGGAACAGAATTCCCTGAAGCCTTACTTAGGGCTAAAGGGGACTTTGGCCTTCTGGCAAGCGAAGACAAATACCAAGTGTTGACCTTACAAACAGCCAGCAAGGGGGATGAGTCCATGTTTCTCAGCACGGCCTTAGTAGAGTCAGACGTAGAAGGAAGAACCATAGGCAAATGGGTGGATGTTCTCCTAGAAGAAGACGCAAAATTTTATGTACTGGAGTGGTAAGTGAATAAAGAATATAAATGTAGTCATTGTGAAAAGACATATCCCACAGAGAAACTTCTGTTTGGATGTGAGATAGATAAGTGTAAGGACGATAAGTGCGTCCATAGTATTGAATGTGGTTTTTGTACCTTACTAATAATGCCTCCAGGGGCCAGCGTAAATATGGATGTGATACTGGGGATACTATAAATGGAAAAACAATACTCTGTTATATACGAAATTAAACAGGTAACTAAATTCTACCTCGTAGAGGTAGAGCCTCCTGAAACTTCAGAATATCCACTACGTTCCCATAGTAGATGGGGAACAAGCACATATAACGACATCCCTGAAGAACTCAAACAAAAGTTCATAAATAAGAAAAGACGCTATGTTGGAAAAAAGGAAGAAGACCCTGACAAGGCATTTGAGGGTGGTAGTGGACGTTATAGGGAATACTACTCTTTAAATAAATACTGTGGAACATGCGGAGACCACCTGAAATATCAATATAGCGAATATTACTGGTGCGCTAGATGTCAGGAAAATCTGTCTGATAACTTTCGTAACTTCCAACTCTTCACCAATAGCATTGGTAGTGAAGAATCCATGTTAGAAGAAATAGAGGAGTATGGCGAAGTCAAAGGATTTTTAAGCCGATATAACAAGAGGAAGAAACATCAACGAGAAGTAAAACGTCAGTTACAATCATGGAAAAGACAATAGTGGACTATAACAAGGATATTAGAATGCCCCCCGATAAAACAGTTTTCAGTGATGAGTGGTTAGTGAAAGGTTTTCCTAAAGTCTCCTCCAATAATTCCATGGAAGAGGCTATTAAAGCTAAGGAAATCTGGACTACGAGTAAAGCTAAGGTGGATAACTACATTGCCGACCTATTGGCACCTTTAGCAGAATATCGTACTCGCCCTCGTCCCAAATATAGTAATTCCAATGATTCAGAGAATTTCTGGTTCCGTGTAAGTGGTTGGATTCCTCTGCGAGAGGTGGGAGACGTAATCAGCACGGCAGAGTTATCTGCCCTCCCCTCCCGTTACCTAGATAAGGAAAAGAACCTGATTATCATGAATTTTAATTCTAATAGTGGCCGTGACTATGAGGTATG
>Ga0114898_1001752_pt1 | contig 12230 bp, 27 predicted proteins | sample Malvired_Geostar_FD_83496 | JGI IMG/M metagenome (GOLD analysis project Ga0114898, IMG submission 83496) | Marine viral communities from the Global Malaspina Expedition - Malaspina viral metaG DeepMed_Geostar | ecosystem: Environmental > Aquatic > Marine > Oceanic | place: Mediterranean Sea... | reverse complement strand
GAGCAAGACATCAGATGACGCTCCGGGATGGTATACAGTTGAAAGTCGGTGATCTAGTCAAGAACAAGTTCAGGAAAGGAACGGAGGGCCATCCCATCGGTATCGTCACCAAGACGCCCGCCGCGGCAAAGCCGGCAATGCCGGCCGATGACGGGAATCTGTGGACTAGTGTATACTGGCTACGGGGGGAGTGGGTAGGTACGGAGGTACCCCTTCCTACGTATCATATAGAAGTAATCAACAATGAAAGTCGGTGATATGGTAACTTTAAAGGCGACACGCGTCCGGATGCCGCACGGCCCGGGTATCGTCGTCCATATCAGCGCAGATGATGGTTCGGGACGGTATGCGGCGGTGAGGGTCTATTGGCTTCGAACCGGCAAAACCAAGACGCATCACGCGTCGTTCATCAAGAAAGTCGAGGAAAACAAGAATGAAAGTCGGTGATATGGTAACTTTCAAGACTCCGCCGCATTGGAAGGATCCCGGCCCAGGAATTCTCGTCAAGATCGGTGTAAATAATGGTTCGGGATGGTATGAAGTGAGGGTCTGTTGGCTTCGAAGCAGCAATATCATGACGTACAACTCGTTGTGGATCGAGAAAGTCGAGGAAAACAAGAATGAAAGATAGCGATACAAAACACATCGAGAATCGCATGGACGCGAATTGTGGTGAAGATCTTAATATCGGCGATCTTGTCCGCATCGACCCGTACTCTCGCGACAGCGATGTCGACGGCTATTATGGCTGTCGAGGAGTGGGCTTCATCGTGGATATCGTGCGGATAGGCTTCATTACGAGATGGGCAACCGTTCTCATCGACGGAGACATGCACGACATTGTCCCGTTTCGACTTGAGGTTTTGAGCAGGGCGCCGGAAAATGGAGCTTAAAGTAGGAGATCTGGTGCGACCCTACGATCCTTGCGATCAGGGATGGGTTTGTCCGCACATCGGCATTCTCGTGAACATCGAGGAGAAAAGTAGAAACTCAAACTATACATCGTGGGTAGTTTATGAATATGGGCGTCAAATCTGGCAAACCTACGATGAACCCTACTGGCGCCTGGAGAGGGTCTGTAAGCCTCCTGAACGGCTCTAAGCTGTGCTGACACCTGGAAGCGCCAGCGCGCGACCACAGACCCCTTAAGGGCTCTGCAATGACCAGATCTGGCGTTCTGACCGGGATCCCGGGACGATTTTTTGATCGAATCCGCGAGGAGATGAGGATCCAGGTTCTAAGTGAACATCTAATTATATCAGGGCACTTAACAAACTCTTAACAAAAAAAGGATTGACTTTCCCTCCGAAAGATCGGATAATAGGAGTAGTCAAGGAGAAATCACATGGCGACTTACAAACAGCGGCTCGAAATTGTCTTGAACCACTCCCTGTCCAGCGACTGGGAAACTGGCTTTGCTCGGGATCTTATCAGCCGCCTCGATCGCAAGCGCTCTCTTTCCATCGGTCAACGCCGGGTATTGGACAAGGTCGAAAAGCAGCTTGTCGAGCGGACTACGCAGGCGACGGTGCCCAACAAGCTTGGCGACGAGATCAAGGCTTTGATCGAGGGCGCCGAAAAAGGCAGTTACACCCTGTCTGCTTGGCAGATGAGCATTATGAAAAGCTTCCGCTTGCAGGTGCTCCGCGGAGCCACCCTTTCGGAAAAACAGACGAAGATCCTCGATGATGTTCGTCAGGCTTCCAATCCTGTGACTCAGGCTGCGTGGAAGGTGGAGTACAAGGCCGATTATAAAGAGATGGCCGATAAACTCTACGAGATCTACAAGGACAGCCAGTACTGGGCGAACCTCTGGGATACCATCGGCGCCGGAGAAGTACCGGACAAGTCCCGTTTTCTCCGGATGTTCAATCACAACCGGATTCAGGGCTTGATCAAGAATATGTCCGCAGTCCCCAAGTATTCAGTTGGAGACTACGTTTTCACGCGCGCGGGTGCCACTAGTTGGTCGAAGTTGTACAAGATCCGTCGTCGGAATGATGAGGATAGAAGTATCATTTACCCGTTCCTCCACATTCTCAAGGTTAATCCGACACTTCCGACGACTTACGCGAGAGGAGGCAACACCTATCTCGTAAATCCAGTTGGAACCATGGAAACCATAGTTGTCGAGGAGCGCGAGATTCGAAAGATCAGCAAGAAAGAGCGTCTTGCCGGGCGCGTCGTGGTTAAGCACTAAGGAACGGGATTATGGCTAGAAGAAGAACATCGCGTTGTTCAAACTGCGGGAAGACCGGGCACAATGCCCGATCATGCACGCTTGATAAGTATTCTGGGAACCTCCAGAAGAAGTTCAATCTGAAGACCAAAACCCCCCGCCAATGCTCGTATTGCAAGGGACTCCTGCATCGAAGCTTGCTTGTGACTATCGCGCGCGATGCGCGGAAAGAGAAAAGCCGGCATTTGAAGGGCCATACCGTCTACGTTCCCCTCCGCGAGTCATATAATCACACGCGCGACAAATGCCCATTAAGGGCATACGCAGTCGATAATGCCGCAGAGGTGATTGCTCGCGGCTGGGAGCGAAAAGTCGCACGGATGGCGAAAAATGGCCTCGGCGTCGGGGCCCTCTATCAAATATCGGTCGCAAACGTCAAGGCGCTGGCGATGATTACGGGCATTGATTGGGGCGTTCCGGAGGGTGGATGGAACGACAGCAACCCGCTAAATGTCAGAATGTGCGGAACACGTATTCCGTCCATCACTCTCAGAGTTCTCCGTACCGGCGTTGAGAAGCGCCATATCCTCGCCCACGTCTATTATACCAATGTCATCGCGCGATCTCCTCGACCGATCGAGGCCGGCGAACATATTATCAATCCACTCCTGCCGTGGCATAGAGTAGTTGCAAGCAGGCATCACATCGATTGACATTCCCTTTACAACTTTCTTATTGACTTTATCCTGAAATGGTGGGATAATAGTATATAACCAAGGAGATCCTCGAATGGTTCGACATTGTTCACACTGCGGCGGCATCGGCCACAATCGGCGTACTTGCGGCGATCTTTCGGAGGACGACCGCGAATACGAGAATAGGAATCGCAGGGTAAATACAACGCGAACCTGCTCTTTCTGCCGTGCGATCCGTTCCGCGCATCGGTCGACCGCGCGTCCGGCGCTGGAGCTATATGTCGCGAGCAAACACGCGAAACACGATCTCGATCAGATTCTCGACGAGCGCGGTCGCGCTCAACATTTTGTGATAAACGAGTTTGGACGTACACATAACAAGCGTACGTGCCCGATTCGCAAAGCTGTCATCGATGACCGCGCGAAGAAGGAATGTGAAGCTTGGAGCAAGATTTTCAAGGAGTTGACCGAAAAGGGTCTTGGATACGGCACAATGATCATGTCTCGTAGCTACGATCGTGATGAGGGCGAATATGTCGATTGTCGCGGCTGGATCGTAGGTGCAAACTGGGATCCCAGCAAAAACGCCGAGCCGACATTCAAATGTCAACATCTGAATCCCAAGTATGATCCTCGCGATCTGTCGTGGGCGTGGACTCGTCGGGCGCTCTCAGTGGGCGACTGGGTCACCCCCGTCGAGGCGGCGAAGCGTGCAGTCGTTGTGGGCAGCAAACCTATTGAAATGCCCGATCGCTTTAAAAGTGCGGATCATCCTTTCTTTCGCGCCCGGGCCAATGATTACGTAAATTCATACTACGATATGTGAGCCCCGACATCTCTTGACATTCTCTTTACAACTATTCTCTTGACTTTTAACCCATTTGGTGCGATACTTATAGTGTAGCCCCCCGCTGCGCTCATCATCCATCAGGAGCATTCTCGTGAGCATCTCATTTTCCGGCTTTCTTTCTTGTGTCCCCTTCGTTCTGACCGCACGGTCGGGCGAAAACGCAAGTCCTTTCCCGATTCTGATGCGTGGGCGCCACGGCATCGGCAAATCCTCTCTCGTCTACCAGATCGCTAAGAATCTCGGTTGGAACCCGAAGACCGAGGAGATCGTCTATGGTGATTACGCCGGCGGCTACGACGTCGTCGAGCGTCGTGCATCTCAGATGACCGAGGGTGATCTGCTCGGTATGCCTGCCCGTGAGCCGATTATGGTCAACGGCCGGAAGGCGACCGCGTTCAACCCTCCGGAATGGCTGATTCAAGCTTGCACGGAGCCGGTTGTTCTCTTCTTCGACGAGATCGATCGCGCGGTTCTTGAGGTTCGCCAGGGTCTTTTCGAGCTTTGCGACTCCCGCAAGATCGCTGGCCATGTCCTTCACCCGGGCACCGTGATCTTCGCTGCGATGAATGGTGGCGTTCACCGCGGAGCTTCGAGCTATCAGGTCGCTGATCTCGACCCTGCGGAGCAGGATCGTTACACCGTATACGACGTCGATCCGACCGCAGAGGATTGGCTGACTTGGGCGAATGACAAGGTTCACCCGATGGTTTGGGCATTCATCAACTCGAATCACAAGCACCTGGAGCATGTCGGCGATTACGAGCCTGGAAAGACCTATCCCAGCCGTCGCTCGTGGGAGCGCTTCAGTAACGTCGCTTCTTCCGGCAAAATGCTGAAGGGCGGAAAAGCCGACCCGGTCGTCTACAACATCGCTGCGTCGTTCCTCGGTATGGAAGCGGCAGTTTCGTTCAATGACTTCGTTAAGAACTTCAAAGATCAGGTTTCTCCTGCCGATGTCCTCGACAACGGCGAGATCGATCGCACCGATGACTTCACTTTGACGCAGCACTGCGCGCTCATCGAGCAGATGGAGCAGGACGAATATTTTAAGTCTGACCTTAACTCTGACCAGCTTGGCAATATGGCTGATTATATGATGAGTATCACGAGCGAAGCGTGCATGAAGTTGTGGGCACTGATCGCTGCGCACGATACCGCCAATCCGCAGAACCTCCACGGAACTACGGGTACTAACGGCACTCTCGTCGCAACTTTTATGGCTGACCTTCTCACCGCTCAGTACGACAGTAAGAAGTCCTGAGCATTTACGGGGGCGAAAGCCCCCTTTCCTTTTATCCTCCGATCGAGGTTCAAAATGAAAATCGGTGATATGGTGCGATATCGCCACGTTATCGGCGGCGGAGACCCGATCGGCTTTGTAACGGCCGTCGCACCGCGCGCGGGCGAGGTGGCGGTGTTGTGGCTCAATAACCAAGGGACCAAGTGGATTTCCCCTCATTGGTTGACGAAAGTCGAGGTTCAAAGTGAAAATCGGTGATATGGTGCGCGTAACTGTCGATTCCACAAAGATCTGCGGGCTCGGCTTCATCATTTCCCTGATTGGAGGCCGACATGTCGACGTGTTCTGGCTCGATGATGGTCGTGCTTGCACAATATGGAAGGTCAACCTTGAATTTCTGCGGGATGGAAAGTGGATCTCGCACCTCGCCGATCAGAACGGCCGCCGTCGTGGATAAAGAACTTGAGCCTATGATGCTTCCCCCGGGAACTCTCATCAGATGGATCGCTGACGGCGACGTTGGCTTTGTCCTGCGATCGTACGTCGGCGCGGCCGCCGTTGAGATCGAGATTTTGTGGCTGCTGCATGGAATATCCGATGGAAACACAACTATCGAGTAGTTCCCACATTTTCAAGATCTAGTCGATAGCATGGATGTCCTCAGTGAACCTACTTATAACAGGGATGCATCTTAATATATTAATCGCGAGTTATCGCAATGACTGCTATAAAGCTGCCAAATCGTTCAAGGTCGGGGATCTCGTAGCTTCAACCGAGAAGATGGGCAAATGCGTGATACCTGGACATGTAGGCATGATAACGCGCATGGGAGATATCGGATGCGAGATTATCTGGTATCAACCTAACTATTTCTACTGGAGCCCATATATGGCTATCAAACATCTTTGTGCCGCGCCATCACCATTTAGCAAGCGCAAGCAGGGCTATGAACTGGACAAAAAGGATCAGCAATAACATGAACCCCAAAGACATATTTGAACCTCCCAAATGTCCAGTAAGTAGTTTCTTGACATTCTCTTTACAAAAAAAGCTTGACTTTCGAGTCAAATGATCGGATAATAAGGTATGCATGGAGGTGCATGATGAGTGAAATGAGTGAAATCGCAGTTTCCTTCGATCTGAACCGTTATATCTCGGGTCTTCTTCGAGGTGAGCCCTTCTATGCCGCTTTGTCCCGACAGATGGATAAGGTAGCTTCGACCGCAGTTCCGACTGCCGGTGTCCGCTTCAATATCGAGCGCAATACCTTCGAACTCCTCTATAACGTCGAGTTCTTCGAGAGTTTGCCCGATCGCGAACGGCTCGGGGTCTTGAAGCACGAGTTCATGCATTGCATATTCGAGCATGTAACTACCAGATTGCCGGAAGGCGGAATGTCGATGTTGTGGAACTACGCCACAGACCTCGCCATCAACAGCCATATTGCAGATGAACTGCCGGATATGGCGCTTCTCCCGGGCAAGAAGGACACGCCATTCGAGGATTATCCGCTTTTCAAGTCGGCTGATTGGTACATGGACTACATGAAGCAGGATCCACAGATGCAGCAACAGCAGCAGAAAGATGAGGAAGGAGAGGGAGAATCCGGCGATGGCGACGGCAGCGGCGGCGGTGAAGGCGAGGGCGAAGGCCAGCCGGGCTCCGGAAAGGGAGGTCAGCCGCAGACTCTCGACGATCACAGTGAGTGGGGCAGTGGCCCGAAGGACATGCAGGATCAGATTAAGGAGCGTATGAAGCGCGCTATCGAGAAGGCACACCAGGAGGTTACCCAGGCGGGTACCGGGTATGGGAGCATCCCGTCAGACGTGAAAAAGCACATTGAAAGTGTCGTATACGGTTCCATCGACTGGCGTCGTGTTCTGGAGAACTTCATCAAGCGTTCAAAACGCGCGGACAAGTTCAGTACTGTGCGCCGGCGGAATCGGAAGTACGATCATATGGCTGGAAAGCGTGTTAGAAGGAACGCATCCATCGCGATCAGCATCGATCAGTCCGGATCCGTTGATGACGGAATGCTCCAGTCCTTCTTTGCGGAGCTTCAACGCCTGGCTTCGCTTGCAAGCTTCACGGTTATCCCCTTCGATTCCAAGATTCGCGAGGATAAAATATTCGAATGGAAGAAAGGTCAAAGACGAGCTTGGGAGCGGGTTTCCTGCGGAGGCACCGATTTCAACCCTCCGACCGAGTATGTCAACAAGAATAAGTTCGATGGCCACATCATTCTGACCGATATGTATGCTCCCAAGCCCGTTGCCAGCAAGTGCCAGCGCATGTGGATCACGCCGGCCGAATGCCAGCGCCGCCCATATTTCAAGGTAGACGCCAAGGATCGCGTTATCACCATCGACTAACCCTAAAGCAAAGGAACAAACTATGCTTTTCTATGATCGAGTGAAAACCGGCGAAGATGCTGCGAAAGCAGCCGTCGTGCTCGACGCGATGATTATCAAGTATCATCGCCTAAAACGAGAGGCTCGCGATATTGACGATTCAAACGTTGATATGCACGATCGAGGATATGCCAAGATCATCGAGCAACACGAAGAGGAGCTTGATATGCTTATTGAAACCTGGAATCTCGCTCACTAACTGCCATCGACTTATCAAGGATCTCCGGGCGCTTTCACGAGCGCTCGGTTCCTTACTTTAAACCAGGACAATCGCGATGTTCTTTCGGATGCGGTCAGATAAGCCACCAGCGCACCGGAGCCAAGGGCCAGATCTGGCGATTCCAGAGCCTTTAAGGGCTCTCAGAGCGCTCCTGGGCGCTCCCAGGTGTCAGCACAGCTTGGAGCCGCCCCAGAGCCCCACAGAGCCTCTCAGGCCGCCTCCGAGTGTCTTCGGTACAACCTCCGCTTTCGGGCATTCACTGATAGCAGAGGTTCATCCATCCGCTGCCCGTCACCGTAGCAAAGCCTCAGATCTGGCGATTCCAGAGCCGTCAACGGGCCCAGAATCGCGCCTGGACGCTCCCAGGTGTCAGCACAGCTTGCAGACAATCCAGAGCCTCTCAGAGCCTCTCAGAACGTCCCTGAAAGTGCCGGCGATTGATCGAGGTTCAAATACCGATATAACTCTTGACAATCTCTTTACTTGACTTTAGGCCAAAATGGTGGGATAATATAGTATAGCGCGAGAAACACTCCAGGAGGACGCTTAAAAGCTCAAATCGCAGGTTCTATCGTATAGCGCGCGATAGTCTACTTTGCACCACTTATCCGCTCGGCGGCACTTGATAAGGTAACTTCAAGCTAGCCTAACCCGAGAAGCGAGGGTAAAACAAACCTTTCGGGGGATGGTTCAGTATTGTGGAGTTAGATACCACGATATGCGAGTTCGATTCTCGCGTCTCCGAATCTTTCAATCACTATCAACTTTTTCTCTGGAGTTCAAATGAGCTACAACCCACGCAAATCTGCCGCTTATAACCTTACAACCGATATTATCGAGCGTATCGATTATCTTCGTTTTCTGCTGGTCAAAGCCGAGGCTCTTGACCCCACCGATCATCGCCAATACCGGGAACAACCTGATCATCTACGCGGCCTGATTGCTGGCTTGCAAGCTGAACTTTCCCGACGCAACGTCGTCAACTCTTAAATCAACCATTTAACCTCAACTATCCAACAATATCTGAAACTGGAGTTTCAACCATGGCTTACAATGCCTCTCTCGATAAGTGCCTTTCTGCCAGCGAAATCCTCGTTGGTCGTGAAACCATCATTCTCGGCGTTTACTCCTACAACAGCGGACAGCCGAAAATCCGCCTTCAACGCAAAGCTTTCAACCGCCGCACCGGCGCTCCCTGTCATCGCAAAATCGGTGGTATGAGTGTTCAGGAAGCAAGCGCCATTTCGGCCGCTATCGTTTCCACTCTTACTAAAATGAGCAGCTAAGGAGGTTCAACCTTATGAATCGTCGTCAAGTCCTCACTCTCGCTCTCATGGCTGATATTGCCTGTTGGAGCGGGCTTATCCTCTTCATCGTTTTCCTCGTCGATATCTGGGGTTAAACCTGAACATTCTCTCGGAGAATATCAACAATGCGAGAAGCTGAACACGTCCGCAAGTGCCATCGCAATATGGCGCTTTCTATCATCCTTTTCATCATCTGTGTCGCGCCGAACTTTATCGGCGTGTCCTTCTAACCGAGGTCAAACCTTATGAATCGTACAAACAACCATTCCGTTGTTTCTTCCTGGGCAAATAACAGTTCTGCTCGTAACCATAGTAACACCTTTCGAACCGATGGTAAGTCATTGTGGAGCTATAACCTGCTTATTGGCTATACCACTTTCACCGAGCGTCTGTACCCGGTCAAGGAGGCTCTCGATTACACTGCTGGAACCGGCAATTTCCGGTCGCAGACCACTTCTTGTCACGTCGGACGCGCGAAGGCGATGGCCGATCGCGTGGTTCAACCCTCTTAACCCATATGGAGCCTTCTTTGGGCATTAACAGCATCTACCTTCAGCCCTCGGTCGCGCGCGACGTGATCGAGGATCTCTACAAACGCGAACAATGGGCTTCGATCCTGCTCTATGTGGCAGACCTCGAAGAAAACGAAGGCGCCTGGACCGCTCTGGCGCACGTTTCCTATCATCTCGGCGACAAGATCGAGCATGCCGAAAAAATGCTCAACGAAAACCAAGGTTGTCCCTGCTGTGACAGCGCCTTCGTATACGGGGCGTAACGATGGATCTCGTTGAAACCCTTCGAAGCGCTGTTAGAAACAGCGATATCGACAATGCGTGGCTCGCGTTTCGAGCCATTTCCCACTTGCCTGCTCTCAAAGAGCAGGTTCTATCTGACATTCCGCTTTGCGAGGCACTGTGCGATCTGCTGGCCTTAAAGATTCACGAAGCAGAATCCGCCTTCAACCGAGAATAAGGACAAAATCAATGAAAAACCTGCGCGAAGTTATACTATGGGACGAAGCCGTCGAGCGCTTCAAAGAGTACGTTCTACCTTACGTACGCGAGGTGTACGAAGCTGATGGCGTTCCGGACTGGCCGGCTCGTCGAGAAGCCTGGAACAACTGGACAGATTCGCTGTGCAAGGACTACGAAATATCCGACTGGCAATACGCGAACTGGTCGCAACCCTCAGTCTGTGGAGATTAAACCTTATGAATGCTCAAGACACTATCAAGATCGGCGATATGGTCCGTTCTTTCGACTTTTCCTGCAACCGCTCGATTACCGGCAAAGATGCTTGCTTTATCGAAGGCGTCGTCGTCGGCATCGGGTCAACCCGCTTTGCCATCTTCAACGATTGTCGGCGTTATACCATCGAAGTCACTCGACGCGTCTTTGGAGGCGTTGCAGGTGGGCGCGATGGCGGTGTAGTTTATCCGCCGGTTAACGGTACGCCCACTATGCTCGGCGATGTCTGTGACTACGTCGAGCGCCTGTAACCGAGGTCAAACCTTGTGAATACTATCGACGCGATTATCATCGCTGAAAGCCTGATTACCGACGCCGAGCAGTATATTGCTGCTTGGCAGCACCTTATCGACACCGGCATCGTCTGGCAGCTTCAAGGCTGGTTTGGACGCACTGCCGAAAACCTCATCAAAGCCGGCATTTGCTCGGCTGTTCAATAATCTAGGAGAAACCTTATGTCTGAACGATACATCGAAATCAACGGTCAGCCCGACATTGTCGGCGACATCCCCGATAATCCAAGTCCGGAGGAGCTTAATCGGTTCGTCTGCGATCGTCTGCGTTCAATGGGCGATTTCGCCTACCTCTTTCGACCGATCGAGAACGATTCGGTCTATCCGGATGGCGAATACAGCGAGATCCGGATCGTTATCAAGAATACCAACGATGAACCTGAAGAATGGGAGGGCGAAGAGTTTATCGGTCAAGCCGCGCAGGTGGGGCCGGATTATCAAGGAGAATACTAGTGTTTGCAGTAGTTTGGGATAACGGGCATGCTACCGGCACTTTCCCCGCTCGTTACGAAAGTTACGACGAGGCCCGTCGAAGCGCTCAAATGTGGCGTATCGGCATGGCTTTCGAGGATGACGATCCACCGGCGGCTTATGAAGTTTACACCTATGATATCATCGAGGTCAAAGAATAATGGTAGATCGAAACATTTTCGATACCTACAATAAAGGAGATATAACAGTGGATATCATGGAAGTCCGCAAGGACGCCTCGTTCGTCGTGTACACGACAAGGAATACAGTTCGAACCTGGCGAATCGACTTGAAAGTCGTTAGTACGGTCAAAACGTCCGGCGAACCTGCTAAATGGCAATACACCATCTACGACGATGAGAATCTCATCGCTGCCGTTGGGAAGATCTCGGGTCGCCGAGAAGAGGCTTTGGCCGGTGCTTGTGGCGTGGTCGAGGAACTCGACCGTTACGAAGAGACAAACTCCCTTATGGACGAAATGTCCGAAAACCTTAATCCACCGGTGAAGCGGAGCAAATGAGCAAATCGGCTTATTCAAGCCCACCGTTTAAACGAGGAGTAACCTGATGGATCGACCATTTAAGATAGGCGATCTCGTTTGGGCGTACGAATCACGTGTACCGGATGGCATGCGCCCGGGCCAGTACGGCGGGCGTATGCTCGGCTTTGTAACTGGGATTCGGCTCCGCGACCGTATACGACGATCCGGAAGCGACGTTGTCGTCATAACCTACCTTCGCCCTCTCGATCGCGTCGTTAGCGGAGAGTGGTCCTATCCATATCGCGGACTCGTTCATGCCGACGCCATAACAAAGGAGTAACCTGATGGATCGATCATTTAAGATAGGCGATCTCGTTTGGGCGACGTTTTATACTTTCTACGTCCCCGCGCGGGTGCGGGCTCGTGTTCTCGGCTTTGTAACTGAGGTCCGCGACATGTCCGCCGGCAACGGCCAATCCCTCGATGTCGTCTTTGTAACCTACTTGAAACCCTACAATTCCGTGATCAATGGACAGTGGGTGACCCCATTTCGCGGCCTCGATCATGTCGAGGCCCATAATAAAGGAATAACCTGATGTCTCACCCTTATAAGATCGGTGACCTTGTATCTGTCAATCATCAAATCCCGCGTCGCCGTGACGGACGACGACGCGCGCGTCGCCGTGACGGCGAGGATGGCGACCCGCTGCCGAGATTGGGCTTTGTAACCGGGAAGATCGATACCGATGATCTGGCCCTCGTGAGCATCCAGATAGCCTTCCTTCAACCTTATGCTTCGCGCTACAACGGATCTCTCGTAACACGCATTACAAGGG
>Ga0114898_1001751_pt1 | contig 12231 bp, 16 predicted proteins | sample Malvired_Geostar_FD_83496 | JGI IMG/M metagenome (GOLD analysis project Ga0114898, IMG submission 83496) | Marine viral communities from the Global Malaspina Expedition - Malaspina viral metaG DeepMed_Geostar | ecosystem: Environmental > Aquatic > Marine > Oceanic | place: Mediterranean Sea... | reverse complement strand
GTGTCAGACGGCTGCGCACCGCCGCGTTACGCTCCAGCGGAAAGACCTGAGTCTTCTGCTGCAACCTTCGAACGGCCGCTGAATGAATGATGCGCCCACGGTCGCTTTCCAGTTGATCGATGACCAGCGACAGATCGCCCTCGGACGCCTTGAGGCCAGGCTCTACCTGCCCGTAAGGCCGCTGACGGGATATCTTGTCCTTGAAATTAACGGGCCGCGGCATGGTCGCTCTCGCTGTGACGAAACAGCGAGCCTAGCGCGGCTTGTCCGCTTTACCAAGACCACCAGGTGCACGGTCAGCTGCCTCGATTAGAATCGCCGTTCAGTCAGGAGCGAAGCCAGATGAAGCGGTCGGAATTTCACCAGCAACATGCCGAGCGTGCGACCGCCGAAGCACGCCGGTTGCTCGAACAGCAATCCGCGCTGGGCGCACGCTGGCTGGCCTGGGTCGCCAGCCAGTTGTATCTGCTCAGTCCGCCGGAATATGCGGCGATGGTTCGCCGCGAACTGGCCCGTCTCAGGGACGCTTGAAGCGCTAGGCCATGAACCGATATCCGCCTCGGGCACAGCCCATGCAATGGCCGGTCGAAGGTCCTTTCCTGCGGGACCGGTTAGTGCCGCTGCCCGGCACTGGAAAACCATCGGCCATCGACAAGCAGTTGGCAGCGGCGCCAGTCTGGCTGGATTTCGCGGGCCTGGCCGGGGACCGGGTCGCTGATCGTCGCTACCACGGTGGGCCGGATCGCAGCCTTTGCCACTACCCCGCCGAACATTACGGTCATTGGCGCAGAGCCTATCCGCACCTTCGGCAACTCGGTCCGGCTGCCTTCGGTGAAAACCTGTCCACCTGCGGCCTCGATGAGGCGCAGGTGTGCATCGGGGATCGCTTTCGTTGGGGCGATGCCATTATCGAAGTGAGCCAGCCGCGTTCGCCATGCGCCAATCTCGACCGTCGCCACAACGCGCGAGGCCTGGCACGACAGCTGGCCAGCAGCGCCAGGATCGGCTGGTTGTACCGCACCCTCGAAGCCGGCGAGATCGCGCCGGGCGCCGCGCTACAGCTGATCGACCGGCCCTACCCGACCGTCAGCGTCGCGCATCTATGGCAAAGCGTCGTCAACGGCACCGCCAGCGACGACGAACTGGCCCAACTGGCTGAACTTCAGCCGCTGGCCATGGAGTATCGCAAGCGCTTGGGCCAGCAACTCGATTCGAGGCGGTTCCGGCGCGACCAGGGCAGCCTGTTCTAAGCCGGGTCACAGACTCGGGCGTCGAGGCTCTTGCCACTGATCGGCGTGCGAAACACCCAACGTTCAGGTGCGGCGCTCGGACGCGTGATCCAGTCGGGTCAGGTCTGACACCTCGAACGGATGGAAAGAACGGTAAACCGTGCCGCCATTGCGCCGAAGCCCCAGCAGAATTTCGACCCGCTTCTATACTGATATCCACGCCCATTCCGTGGTGCACGGGCTCATTGCAGACCACGCAGGGATGCACAACCCAGCCATCGATCCGCGAGGCGACACCATGAGCAAAGGCATGGATTCAAAGAAGAACGCGAAAAAGAAACCGCAGAAAACCGCGCAGCAAAAGCGCCTGGCCAAACGAGAGAAAGCCAGCGGCGAGTCCTTGCTGGGCAGTCACGCAGCCCGCTGACATCAGGTGACTTGCGCCCCGCCCGGCTTTCGGTGCGGGGCACTTTGCATCAAGCGGGGGACCCACCGAACGCCATGCGCAAGCGGCCTATCAGCCAGACGCCGGCCACGTTGATCATCAGCCCCAGCATCACCAGCAGCGCGCCCACGGCCTGCAATACACCCAGGTGCTCATCGAGCAGCAGCGCGGCCGAGGTCAGCCCCACCACCGGCACCAGCAACGAGAACGGCGCGACGGTGTTGGCCGGGTAACGCGACAGCAGCCGACTCCACAAACCATAGCCCAGGATGGTCGCGCCGAAGGCCAGGTAGATCAGCACCAGCAAGGCGTTCAGCCCGAATCCACGCAGCGCGCTTTCGATCACCTGCGGGCCCTCCAGCAGCCAGGACAGGAAAAGGAACGGAATCGGCGGAATCAGGCTGCCCCACACCACCAGCCCAACCAGATTCACCTTGCCGACCTTGCGCGTGACGATATTGCCCAACGCCCACATCGACGCTGCACAGATGGTCAGCACGAAACCGGCCAGGGTCATACTGCGGTCGCCCTGCATGCCGATCAGTAGCAGCCCGCCCGCGGCGATGAGCAGTCCGATCAGGTTGCTGGCTCGCAGCCGTTCACCGAGAAACAACGCCGCGAAGAACAATGTAAAGAATGCTTGCGATTGCAGCACCAGCGACGCCAACCCGGCCGGCATGCCCACCTTCATCGCCGAGAACAGAAAGGCGAACTGTCCCAGCGAGATGGTGGCGCCATAGGCAAACAGCCAGCGCAGCGGCATCTGCGGTCGCTTGATGAAAAGAATGGCGGGGAATGCCGCCAGCATGAACCGCAGCGCACCGAGCAGCATCGGCGGAATATCGTCCAGCCCGATCTTGATGACCACGAAATTCATACCCCAGACGACGATCACGACCAGGGCCAGCAGCAGGTCCTTGGGCGACATGGCAGACTCTCCGCAGGCAAAGGACTCATTAAAGCCCGTGCGCGCCACCGGCGCACTCATACAGCGAGCAGGCAAAACGACCATACAGTCGACACCGCGTGCCGCACGACCGACTATCCTGTCGCCGACAAACAGCCATGCCGGGCCGTGCCTGTATCGGCGACAACGGCTAGAATCGGCCCCTAGCGGCGTACAGCCTTCATCCGTACACATCGAGAGTAACCATGGGCGCACAGTGGAAAGCGAAACATAAGGAAGCGGCAGCCAACGCGAAGGGACGCACCTTCGGCAAGCTGTCCAAGGAAATCATGATCGCGGCCCGCAGCGGTTCCGACCCGGACATGAACCCTCGCCTGCGCCTGGTCGTCGAGCAGGCCAAGAAGGCCTCGATGCCCCGCGAAACGCTGGAGAGAGCCATCAAGAAAGGCGCCGGCCTGCTCGGCGAAAGCGTCAACTACGAGCGCACCACCTATGAAGGGTTCGCCCCACATCAGGTGCCGGTGATCGTCGAATGCCTGACCGATAACGTCAACCGCACCGTTGCCGAGATTCGCGTGCTGTTTCGCAAGGGCCAGCTCGGGGCGTCCGGCTCGGTGGCATGGGACTTCGACCACTGCGGCATGATCGAAGCGGCGCCGGCATCTCCGGAAGCGGATCCGGAATTGGCCGCGATCGAGGCCGGCGCACAGGATTTCGAAGCCGCCGAAGAAGGCGCCACATTGTTCATCAGTGACGCCACGGACATGGATGTGGTCTGCCGTGCGCTGCCCGAGCAGGGGTTCACCGTGCAGTCGGCGCAGCTCGGCTATCGTCCGAAGAATCCGGTGACGACGCTGACCGACGCACAGCTCGAGGAGGTGGAAGCCTTCCTTAGCGCAATCGATGCCCATGACGACGTGCAGAACGTCTACGTCGGGCTCGCAGGCTGACAGGACACAGAAAGCGATGAGCACGAACAAACCGAACACGCCTTACGCACAGCGCGAACAGGGCTATCGCGAAAAGGCACTGAAGATGTACCCCTGGGTGTGCGGGCGTTGCGCCAGGGAATTCTCAGGCAAGCGCCTGAGCGAGCTGACGGTCCACCACAAGGACCATAACCACGACAACAATCCAGAGGACGGTTCGAACTGGGAGCTGCTCTGCCTGTATTGCCACGACAACGAGCACTCGCGCTATACGGACAATCAGTACCACGCCGAAGCCAGGCCAGGTGGCGACCTTGGACCGAAGGAAACCTTCAAGGCCTTCGCCAACCTGGGCGATCTGCTCAAGGGCAAGTCGGATTGACCACCGCCCGCCCCTCGGTACCGGTTACTTGACCAGAAGCACCGGCACCGAGACCTCGTGAACCACGCGATTGGCCACCGACCCCATCAGCATGCCGGTGAAACTTCCCAGGCCGCGGGTCCCCATCACCACCGTGTCGCACCCGAACTGCTGGACCGCATTGTTCACCTGCTCGGCGACATTGCCCAGGATCGCATGGGTGTGGTGCGCGATCCCGGCCGCTTGCAGAGCAGTGGCGGCTTCGGCGAGCGTACGGTGCGATTTGTCGAGAAAGCTCTTGTTCAGCTCCTCGATCGTATCCGCGGTCACGAACTCGCCGTACAGCACCGGTTCCTGCTGCACATTCAGCACGTGTACCTGGGGCGGCTTGGGCGCATCGATGGCGAAATCGATGATGTACTGCAGCGCACGCTTGGCGTTGTCAGAACCGTCATAAGCTAGAAGGATATTACGCATTGTGAGACCTCCGTCGACTGTGACAGACAGCATAGACCACCCCCCAGCCGCGCTTGACCGCAAGGGTTCGAACCCTTGCGCTGGATCAATCCCCGCGGCGCCAGGCGCCTCCATTCAGGGTCCAGGGATGCACACGACCGACACGGTTCCGTTTGGCGTCGGCGACGCTTCATTTCAGGCAGCCGGCGGCGAAGCCGGTATCGAGCGGTTGGTCGTCGACTTCTATCGGATCATGGACCAATCGCCGGCAGCCACGTGTGTCCGCCGTCTTTATCCCCAGGACCTGGAAGACTCGCACAAACGACTGGCCGCGTTTCTCTGTGGCTGGCTGGGCGGTCCGCGCCGCTACGCTGAACGATACGGCAGCATCAACATCCCGCAGTTCCACACGCGCTGGCCGGTGGGACAAGCCGAGCGCGATGCCTGGCTCGAATGCATGGAACAGGCCATTGCACGGCAACCCTATACGGCGCGGTTCGCCGAGTACCTACTGGTGCAGTTACGGGTTCCTGCGCAGCGCATTCTCCAGGCCGGGCAGCGATCCTGCCCCGGCGCGGCAAACCTGCCGGCAAGCGACCCGACCGCCTGACCGGCGAACCCTGAGCCTGTCGCTGCGTCATAGCTGTGTGGGTCACGATGTACGTCCCGCGGTTTCGAAGTCCGAACAGCGCAGCCAGGTGGTTGAGATGAAGATCCGCTTTGCCTCGGTCAACGAGCAGAAGGTACGAGATGCCACGGAATTTCTAGGGCAGAGCGGCATCGAGATCGTTCACTTCCCGGTCCGGATCGTGGAAACCCAGACCGAGGACCTGCATCGGTTGGTCAGCGACAAGCTGCTGCATGCCTTCAAGCTGATAGGCAAGCCGGTATTCGTCGAACATTCAGGGTTGTTCATCAATAGCCTGAACGGTTTTCCCGGTGGCCTGACCCAAGCATTCTGGGACCGCTTGCACGCGGTGCGCTTCTCCGAGCTGATCGGCAACCTGGAAGACCCTTCGGCCGTGGCGCGCACGCTGATCGGATACTGCGACGGTCGCAAGCGGCATTTCTTCAAAGGCGAAGTCGCCGGCAGGATTTCCCGCGCGCCGGCGGGCGACGAGGGTTTCGAGTGGGATAACGTGTTCGTCCCGGACGGCTATGACGCCACCTTCGCCGAATTGGGGGGTGCGCATAACGACCTGTCTACGCGCAAGCGGGCCATGGACGCATTCCTGACTCACCTGCGCGCGAGTTGAGAGGTAGTCGATGCAGAAGCTTCTAGAGGCGTACCGGCAGGACCGTCTGATCCTTTTCGTCGGTTCCGGCGTGTCGGCCAATATTGGGTTACCGCCCTGGCGCGATCTGATCGATGAAATCGCGCTGCAGCTCGATTACGATCCGGACGTCTTCGACACCTACGGCAACTTCCTGTCCCTGGCCGAGTACTACCGCATCAAGAAGGGCAATATCGGCCCCTTGCGCAGCTGGATGGACCGGGAGTGGCACAAGAGCATCGAAATCCGCGATTCGGAAATCCACCGTCTGATCGTACAGGGACGTTTTCCCGCCATCTACACGACCAATTACGACCGCTGGCTCGAAAACGCCCATGACGCGCACGGCGTCAGCTACATCAAGATTGCCAATGCCAGTGACCTGGTCAAGGCCCGCGACGGCATCCGCCAGATCGTCAAGTTTCACGGGGACTTCGATGATGACGACTCGATTGTCCTCGACGAAACCAGTTATTACGAGCGGTTGCAGTTTGAAACGCCGCTGGATATCAAGTTGCGCGCCGACACCTTGAGCAAGGCCGTATTGTTTATCGGCTACAGCCTTTCGGATACCAACATTCGATTGTTGTTCTACAAACTATCAAAGATGTGGAACGAGCACGAGACCCTCGGCGTTCGGCCGATTTCGTATGTCTTTTCACATAAGCCCAATCCGGTGCAGGAGGAGATTCTCAGTCAATGGGGGATTCGCATGATTACTTCGGAAGATGACGATCCCGGGTTGGCATTGAAGAACTTTCTCAAGCAGTTGACGGAGAACTGATCGAACTGCCACGGCCATACCGAGTCTGGCGGACAAGCGAAACAAGAGAACGAGTGCGATGCCGCAAGACACCGCACTCGCCAACCTCAGTAGTTGTAGCCAATACCCACGCTGTAGAAGAACGCACCATCATCGTAACGATCCCGGGCATCGCTCCCGCTCTTGAACAGGAACTGATATTCAGCCATCGCGGTAATGAAGGTTTTGTCCTGGACCCAGTGTTTGATACCGATTTCAGGCCCCCCCATGAAGGTTTCATCAACCTCCTCGCCATAGAGCCCACCGACGCTCAGACCCACGAACGGGCGGGTGTTGCCGCTACCGAAGTGATAGTCGTAGAACACCCGGGTCGAACCGTCGAACTGGACGCTTTCGCCTTCCGAGTCTCGCGCGTTTACCGTTTGCCGGATGCCCCACATGGAAGCGTCATCCAGATAAGTACCCCAACTACCCTGTACGGAGAACACTGTATCGTCGAAGTCCTTGTCACTACTGCCCGCACCGCTCAGAGTCACTTCTCGATCGCCGGCTACCGGAGCGGCAACTGCGAAAGCGGGAAGCATGGCGGCGACCAGGAGGGAAGTTTTGAAAAGTCGGTTCATGACACAACACCTCTTGTTCTTACTAGCTATGGCGGAATACGCACTGGCTTACGCGATGCGCATTAGTAGTGACACGAGCACAACTAGACTGTTCACTTTATTTTAAGTACAGCTGGCAAGTTATTATTTTTACGAGATTTTTTGTTTTGCCAGCCGCTTCGTCAGTACACGCTGCAACGGCGATTTTCCGTATCGTCTGTTATCCATCCGGACATGCCGCACGCGTTATCGGGCAACTAACGAAACGGTCTTGCGTAATGCGCGTTTATCGCATGCGCGCCGCTGACGGTCAGACACATCTTCATCTCACGCGTGACGTGTCCGGCAGGGGCTCGTCTTCCGGATCGGTATCAAGCGCCCTGCCCATCGCAATCCGCAACCACACCGGCACCAGCAACAGGCCGAGGGCCAGGCACGACCCGCCGATCAGGGCACTGCCATCAGGCGGCAGGAACATCAAACGGCCGGCGCCGAGCAACATCGCAAACAGCGAAACGGCCGTCACGGTCACGGCGAGCAGCCGAGTGCGCAAGGCCTTGACCGGCACCGCTGCATCGACCCCGTTGAGCATGGCCGCGTGCTTCCAGAAGCCAAAGGGGCGCACCCGCCGATAGAAGCGCTTGAGCGTCGCATCGTCGGTCGCTGGCGTGACGAAGGTGACCAGGATGGCGGCGCTGGTGGTAACAACCGCCATGATGCTGAGACGCACCCACTCACGCTCCGGATCGATGCCCAGATAGACCAGCAGCAACGGCGCGGTGATCAGCGACATGGCCATCGCGGTAAGCTCCGAATACAGGTTGATGCGCTCCCAAAGCCACCGTAGCACCAGCACCGATCCCATTCCCGCGCCGAACAGCAGCGAAATGAACCAGGCGGTCTGGATCGAACCCAGGTTGGCCATGATGATCATCGCGATAATCAGGATCAGGACGTTCGCCAACCGCGCCACGGCCACCAGCTCTCGATTCCGAGGTTTGCGCTTGAGCACCTGCGGTGCGAAGACGCCGGCGTAGACATCGTTACTCCAGTAGGACGCGCCCCAGTTGAGGTGGGTATCGACAGTGGAAGCCAGTGCCGCCAGCAAACCCACCAGCATCAGGCCGCGCGCGCCCGATGGCAGCAGGTCGTCGATGCCCTGCACGAACAGTGCCTCGCGCCCGGCGATAAAACCCTCGTTCGCCATGTCTCCCGGCGCGAACGGATACAGGACGAGCAGCCCTATCGCGATCGCCATCCAGAACAGGCTGCGCAGAAAAATCTGTGACCAGATGAACACCAGTGCGGCGATTCGAGCGTCACGATCGGTCGGGCAGGCCATGCTGCGCTGGGCAAGGTAGCCCGTGCCATCGGAATTCATCTGGAACAGCCATTGCAGCCCAATGATTACCAGAAACGGCATCAAGGCCTCGCCAGTGCTGGTCGGCGGCCCGAAAGACAGCATCTTGCCGGCCTGTTCGATGCCGTACAGTTCGACAAGGCGATCGGACAGCCCACCCAACCCGCCGGCGGCATCCACGACGTACCAGGCATAAAGCAGCGTGCCGATCATCGCCAGGCTGAACTGCATCACATCGGTCTGGACCACCGCGCGCAATCCTCCGGTGATCGAGTACATCGCGGTAAACGCGAGGATCAGGAGGATGGATATCAGCTGGTTGGCGCTCGTCATCGCCGGGTCCAGTCCGGTGATGCTGGCGCCCAGGCGAATACCGCTGTCGGCTACGAAATGAACGATGGGCATGTAGAGCCCATCAGGCAACCACAGGTGCCAGGGCAGGAAAATCTCGGCGATGCGGATGGCGGCGACCAGCACCATTGCCAGCACGATGCAGTTGATCACCGTGCCGTAATAGATCGCCTTCAACAGACGCAGCGCAGTAACGCCCTTGCCGCTATAGCGCACGCAGGTCAGCTCGGCATCGGTCAGCACGCCGGCCCGGCGCCAGCCTACAGCGAAGATGAAAGCCATCAACAGGAAGGCGATGCCATAGATCCACAGGCGCCAGAGGGCGAAAATGCCGGCGGTCGCAACCAGGCCCGTCACCAGCAGCGGCGTATCGGCGGCGAATTGGGTCGCCGCCATGGAAAAACCCGCCTTCCAGCCCTTGATCGTCCTGCCCGCGAGGAAATACTCGTCGAGGCTCCTGGACGCCTTGCTGCGCGCCCGCAGCCCGGAACCCAGCCCATAAACCATGAAGGCCGCGACGATCAGTAGATCCAACATATCGTTATGTCTTGTTGGAGAGCTGTGCTGCGTAAGAACCTGTGCAACGACCAAGATTGCAGCGGACGGATGAACGGAGCAAACCCGGCATATCCGACGGTAACGTCGCCCCAGGCCAGCGACGGCAGGTTTCGGTTACCATGCGCATTGCCGTCAGGGTCCCCCATGTGCGAAATACCGCTGCGCCAGTTACCGCTCGAATACCGAGCGCTACTCGACAAGTTCTACCGTGCCCATCGCAGCCACATGCGCGTGCCGGCCGGGGCGCAATGTTGGGTCGCCGGACACACCGATATCGTCGCAGGCCTGTGCCTGACCCGCATCGCCGAGGGGCATTGGCTGACGGGATTGCTGGTCGCGCCCGGACACCGCAACGAGGGTCTGGCGAGGCGGCTGGTAAGTCAGGCGGTCTCCGTCAGTGGAGGCCCCCTGTGGCTGTTCTGCGAGCCGAACCTGACGGCTTTCTATCAACGGCAGGGTTTCAGCGAGCCCGCTGCGTTGCCCGAGGTGCTGGCCTCCCGCCTGCATCGCTACAACCGAACCAAAACGCTCCTTGCGCTATGCCACGACACGAGAAAGACATGTCCACAAACGTTCTGAACATCGCTACCGCCTGCCTGCTCGATGGAGCGGGCCGGGTACTGGTCGTGCGCAAGCGCGGCACCCGCCTGTTCATGCTGCCCGGCGGCAAGGCTGAGCAAGGGGAAACGCCCCTGCAGACCCTTGGCCGCGAACTTCAGGAGGAGCTCGGTCTGGTGATCGGGCCTTCACAGCTGCAGTCACTGGGGCATTTTCAGTCGCGGGCGGCCAACGAACCCGACCATTGGGTGCACGCCGATGTGTTCGTCGGCCGCGTGGCGGGCGACGTAAGGGCACAGGCGGAGATCGACGCCCTGGACTGGCTTGATCCGCATGCGCAGCAGCAAATACCTCTGGCGCCGCTGCTGCGCGAACAGGTGCTTCCCGCTCTGCTTCGACGCCTGGAAAGCGACGACGAACGAGGCTGAAGACGCGATCGGCTCAGGGAGAAATCGGATCGCTGGCTGGGAAGGTTTCTTCCAGCGCTTCGTCGAGTTGATCCTCATCGGCCTCGTCTGGACGCCGTTTGATCGGGTCTTCCTGGCCCTGTCCGGGTTGGTTAGGTGCGTTCGAGTCATTGCCGTTCATGGTGAACTCCTGTGGTTGGGTCAACAAACGTTAGGCCGCCCCGCACCGCAGTCGTTCGCCAGGATCGATGCCATACCGGAAAATCGCAGGCAAAAAAAAGGGGCGGGGTTTTAACCCCGCCCGCCTCCTTCCCTACTCCCTGTGTTTCCTGCTCATCGTCCTGATGAACCGCATCCAGCGGTGGGTCCCGACCGACATCCGTGCCGGCTGTGCTTGTCCTTAAGCACAGGTGCGATATTAAGGCTTTAGCGGACCACGGCAACTCCTGAAAATGCATGATGGCATTTGGACGCCTGTTTTACTTTTTTTAAATATTCAAAGGAAACAGTGGCATACGCAGGTAATGCAGGCAGGAAAGCAGTCCACCCAACCGGATTTTCAGCGTTCGCTTACACACCGTGTAAGCAAATGCTTACGCACTGGATAGCTGAATCGGAAAAGATGGTGATGCCAGGGTTAAGCCCTGAAGGCCACGACGACGGGGGCTACCTGGCATCAAGCGCAACCGCGGGTGAGAGGCGTAAGGATTGAAGGCAGCATCACCCCCTACCGCGAGGCAAGGGGTTATGGGCTGCTACCTGAACAGCGAGTCGCTGGACAGGCCGTTACGCTCGAGGATCTCGCGCAGACGCTTGAGCGCCTCGACCTGAATCTGCCGCACCCGCTCGCGGGTCAGTCCGATTTCTTGCCCGACCTCCTCGAGCGTGCAGCTTTCGTGGCCGCGTAAACCGAAGCGCCGGATGACCACCTCGCGCTGCTTCTCGGTCAGATCCGACAGCCATTGGTCGATGCTCGCAGACAGATCGTCGTCGAGCAGCAGATCGCACGGGTCGCTCGGCCGATCATCGGTCAGGGTATCGAGCAATGTCTTGTCGGTATCCGGTCCGAGCGAGACATCCACCGAGGTCACTCGCTCGTTCAGCCCGAGCATCCGCTTGACCTCGGCAACCGGCTTCTCGAGCAGGTGGGCGATTTCCTCCGGGCTGGGCTCATGGTCGAGTTTCTGGGTCAGTTCGCGCGCGGCGCGCAGATAGACGTTCAGTTCCTTGACCACATGAATCGGCAGGCGAATGGTACGGGTCTGATTCATGATCGCCCGTTCGATGGTCTGTCGAATCCACCAGGTGGCGTAGGTGGAAAAGCGGAAACCGCGTTCGGGATCGAACTTTTCAACGGCCCGTATCAATCCCAGGTTGCCCTCCTCCACCAGATCCAACAACGACAATCCGCGGTTTACATAGCGTCGGGCAATCTTCACCACGAGCCGCAGGTTGCTTTCGATCATCCGCTTGCGCCCCGCCGGATCACCCTTTTGCGCCAGACGTGCGTAGTGCACCTCCTGCTCGGGAGTCAGGAGGGGAGAAAATCCGATTTCGTTGAGGTACAGCTGAGTGGCGTCAAGCGCCCGGGTGTAGTCGATGAACTTGTGTTGCTTGGCGGTTGCGGTCTTGGATCGGGTGCCAGCCGAACCGACGCGAGGCATGTCGCAGCGTGGATCGACCTCCGCGGACGGTTCCATGAGTAGAACGGCATCGTCTACGTCAAACTCCGGCACTTCTTTTTTGAGAGCCATTATTGTTTTCCTGTTCTGAGTTCGACAACAGGCTCGGGCGGCACGCACTCCCTGGTATCGCTCAAGCCCCTCCTAGTGCCGGAACAGGAAAATACAAATCAACGCTTTGGCAGGTATTGAAGGGGATCTACAGGTTTGCCTTGGCGGCGAATCTCAAAATGCAGCTTCACCCGGTCGGTTCCAGTCGATCCCATCTCGGCAATTCTCTGCCCAGCCTTGACTTGTTGACCCTCCTGAACCAGCAGCCTGCGGTTGTGACCGTAGGCACTTACATAGC
>Ga0114898_1001749_pt1 | contig 12236 bp, 12 predicted proteins | sample Malvired_Geostar_FD_83496 | JGI IMG/M metagenome (GOLD analysis project Ga0114898, IMG submission 83496) | Marine viral communities from the Global Malaspina Expedition - Malaspina viral metaG DeepMed_Geostar | ecosystem: Environmental > Aquatic > Marine > Oceanic | place: Mediterranean Sea... | reverse complement strand
CGCCATGGCCATCGGCGCGGTTGCAAGCGCAGCCAGCGGCAGGCAGAGCAGCGCGGCACGAACGGCCTGGGCGAGTGTACTGGGGCGGCGGAACGGGAGAACGATGGGGCGCATGGATCATCCTTTTTGCAGAGGCAAAATCGTGGATCGTTTCCGTTATGCCCCGCGACGTCAGAAAAAGGGAACTGCAACCGAGAATTTTTTACATTCGTATTAAATCAGGCGGCGTTCGGCTCCGAGGGTTCGAGGCTCACCCACCAGGGCAGGCGTCGATTGATACGAAGCGCCAGTGTGTCGGCCAGTACCTGGAGCACCCGCTCGGTGTCGGCCAACGGATAGGCACCGACCACCCTCAGGCCGGCCACGCGGGGGTCGCAACCCAGATAACCCTGGCGATAGCGCGCCAGTTCGGTGACGAACGCGTCCAGCCGCATGTTGTCGGCCAGCAGCACCCCGCCTGCCCATGACTGACGACCTGGCTGGGCGGCGCGCTCGGGCTCGAGCCGATGGCGGTCGAAGCTGACCTGTCGGCCGCCCGTGACGGTATGCCAGCGGGATCGGTCGGCGAGCTGGATGTCCACTGCGCCATCGAACACGCTGAGCTGGATACGACCATCGCCTTGCAGCACGGAAAATCGGGCGGGGTCGTTCGCCCGCAGGCGGCCCTCGCCCGTATGCAAGCGCAGCGGGCGAGGTTCGGCCACCGCCTGCATCAGCAGTTCACCGCGATACAGCGAAAGCGTGCGGGTTCGCGCTTCGAATCCGATGTCCACCGCGCTGTCGGTGTTCAGCCACAACTGCGAGCCATCATCGAGGCGCCAGTGGCGAACTTCACCGACCGCCGTGCGCTCGTCCGCGGCCCAGCTGCGCCAGGGCATCGCACCCGCGGCGAGTGCCAGGGCACCGCCGCCGCACAGGATCGACAGCGTTTTCAAGGCGTGCCGGCGGCTTGACGGCCTGGGGCGCAACAAGGCTGTCGCAGCCGGACTGAACGGGTCGCCGGTCAACGGTCCGAGGCGTCCACTGATTCGCTCCACGCGCCGCCAGGCCTGAGCATGCTCAGGGACCGCCAGCCAGGCACGCCAGGCCTCGCGGTCGGCTTCGTTGACCGAATCCGACTGCAGCACCGCGAACCACTGGGCCGCAGCCTGCAGTACCTGATAGTCGAGGCCCATCATTCGTCCTCGGCCAGCGTCAGGCAATGCAGCATGGCCTGCGCCATGTACTTCTTGACCATGCGCTCGGTGACCTCAAGCTCAGCGGCAATCGCCGCATAGGTCATTCCACTCAACTGTGACAGCAGGAACGCCCGACGTACCCTATGCGGCAGCCGCGCCAGCATCGCGTCGACCTGCATCAGCGTTTCGACGATCAATGCCTGGGATTCTGGCGAAGGCGTGACCGCCTCCGGCTGCTGGGCGAGAGAATCGAGATAGGCTTGCTCGATCTGCTTGCGCCGCCAGTGATTGATCAAGAGCCCCCTGGCAATCGTGTGCAGATAGGCGCGCGGCTCTCGGATAGCGTCGAGTTGGGTGTCCTTGGCCAGCAGCCGCACAAAGGTGTCCTGCGCCAGATCAGCGGCCTTATGGCTGCAGCCAAGCTGCCGGCGCAACCAGCCGTTCAACCAGCCCTGGTGATCGACATACAGCCGATGCACCCATTGTTGCCGGACCATACCCTCGGTCGCCATGGTCGTTGCCCTCACCCTACGAGACGCTAATGCTAACGCTTCTCATCCACTTAGCGCTATGGCGATGACTGCCGATCGGCCGGCATGCTTTCGGATTTTTCTGGCTGGACTAGGCTTTGATGACATCGACCTGGAGTCCCGCTATGAAATACACCGTTTCGCTTTGGGCTGCCGCGCTGCTGCTCACCGCCATTCCTGCCCAGGCGCTGGAGATGCTACCCGGGCTGTGGGAGTTCTCCAGCGACAACATCGAAGTGGATGGCATGCAGATGCCCGGGATGGCGGAGATGGTCGAGCAGATGAAAGGGCTGCCAGCGGAGCAACGGCGCATGGTGGAGCAGACGCTAGCCTCCCAGGGCGTCGAGCTGGGGGCCGGCGGCGTGCGCATGTGCTTGAGCGAGGCGCAGGTGAAATCGCGTCAATTGCCGTTCCAGGACGAACCCGGCTGCAGCCAGACGCTCGATCAGCAGACCGAGACTCACTGGTCCTTCAGTTTCCAATGCCCCGACGCCAAGGGCCAGGGCGAGACCCGGCTGATCAGCGAGCGTGAGGTGACCAGCGTGATCGAGAGCGATTACCGGGTCGGCAACCAGCAGGGCAGCAGCCGCATGCAGTCACGCGGAAAATGGCTGGGCGAGGATTGCGGAGCGCTGAAACCGAGGCAGCCGTGACGGGGTTTCACGTGGAACGTCGAGCGCCACGATAGCGCCCCGCTACTCCGTCGCCCATTCGCCACCGCTGTTCTGCTCACAGGCCGGCTCGAGAAAGCGCGCATCGCTGGCCACGCCGTAATAATGGATGTCTTGCCGGTAGGGCATGTTGGACACCTGGGCGTTACGGCAGATGCCGAAGGCGCCGCCGGGACAGTGCTCGACGAATGTGACCTCTACCTGTTGATCCTTCAGCTGCGGCTGGCAGAAGCCGGCCCGGAACAAGCCCGACGGGATCGTGCGGTTCTGCTGGCAGAGCCGGACCTCGATCCGCTCATCCTGGCTATGGATAACGCAACCCTCGGCCCAGGCCTGACCGAGAAGGCCCAGCGACAGCAGCGCAAAGCAGATTGAACGCATCGAATGGCACCCCAGTTTTTCCGCGCGACTCTATCATGCAGGCGCTGAAATCGCTTCCAACCCGCCCTCCGAATGAGCACCATGGCCGCATGCTCACCCAGATACCCACACACGTCATCCACGGGCCGCTCGGCGCCGGCAAGACCAGCCTGCTCCGTTCGCTGCTGGCACAGAAACCAGCAGACGAACGCTGGGCTGTACTGGTCAACGAGTTCGGCCAGATCGGCCTCGACGCCGCCCTGCTGACCGGCAACGACGCGGGCATCAGCCTGGCCGAGGTGGCCGGCGGCTGCCTGTGTTGCGTCAATGGCGTGCCGTTCCAGATTGGCTTGAGCCGCCTTTTGCGCAAGGCGAAGCCCGACCGGTTGCTCATCGAACCTTCAGGGCTCGGCCATCCCGTCGAGCTTGTCGCACAACTGGGCGCGCCACCGTGGCACGGTGTCCTCGCGTTACAGCCGAGCGTCGCCGTGCTCGATGCAGGACTTCTCGCGAGCGGTCAGGCACTGCCGCCCGCCCAGCAACAGGCGCTACCGCACAGCGGCTTGATTGTGTTGAACAAAAGCGAGGCGCTCGATCAGGCAGACCGCCAACGCGTCATCATGCGTTTGCCTCCGCTGCCGATGCGCTGGACGTGCCAGGGCGAGCTGCCCATCGCCGTCCTGCCGGGCATCGACACACGCGCCGAAGCCACCGACCGCGTCCAGCCACTTCCTGGCGCCACTGCCGGGACGGCCGGTGACGTTTGGCTGGACCCGCGCCGGCCGTTCTGCCAGAGCCAGGGGAACCCGGACGGCTGGAGCATCGGCTGGCGCTGGCATCCCAGCCAGCGATTCGACCTGAAGCGCATCGTGCATTGGCTCGCAGGGCTTGACTGGCGTCGAGCCAAGCTGGTGCTGCGCGGGCCAGACGGCTGGTATTCGGCCAATGCGCTGAATCGCGAGCCACTCGCGTTCATGCCGAGCGAGTGGCGAAACGATTCAAGGCTTGAACTGATCTTTGCCGAGCCCCAGGACGAAGCGCGGCTGAAGGAGCTGATGGACGCCTGCCGCCTCTAGCGCAGGCTCACTCGTTGCGACGACGCCAGTCGTCCATCTGGATGACACGGCCGGCATCAGGCGGCGCGTGAAAAGGATGCGCGTCCATCTCGATAGGTGCAGGGCGAGCGCCGAACATTACGACGGTGCCCTGATGCCGCTGCTCGCCCGTGACCGTGAACTCGAAGCCATAGATTCGCGCGAATCGGCGCTGCCCGCGAGCGTCGCGGATCAGTCCGAGGCGACGAAAAGCGACATTGCCGTCGAGCAGTTCGACGTCCATCTTCGCGCAGTGGCGCCGCACCGCCGCCAGTGCCCGCTCGCGGATGCCATGCGAATGCCAAAACCAGGCGGCGACCCCCACCATTAGCAGGAAAATGAACAGGTTACCGAGCGTCAGCATGCGCCGTGCGCCCTGCTCTGGCGCAACGCCGCTGGCCCAGGCGACCGCGGCACGCTCAACTTTCCAACCAGACGTCGCGCGCCCAATGCCATACGCTCTCCCAGCTCTCGTCGGTGAGTTCATGCTCGTCGCCATCGAACAGCATGACTTCGCCTTCAAGATCGACTACATAGTAGTCGGGCCCGTCCTGGCAGATCGGCAGCAGGTCCCGAGCGACCCCTGCATCCCAGGCATTGGCGGCGACTTCAGGCAGGTAGGTATGCGACTGCGGATCGACGGCGGTCACGGGTTCGAGCCTGCCATAGACGACGTCGCTGACGGTCAACAGGAACTCGCGCAGGCCGAACGGCAGGTTGATCAGCAACTCTTCCTCGACCTCCACCAGACGATCGTCGTCCGGCAGTTCCAGCGGCACCGGTACCGGTTCGTTGAGTTCACGCAGTTGCTCGATCACTTCTTCCATGACAGTCCCCCTTCTGCAGTCGTCAGGAATGCGCCGTTTATACAAGCCCGCGCATTGGCTAGCCAGTACCAGTCGCGCTAAAGTGCGCGACCGCTCAGGAAAAACCGCTTCCCGCCGCGCCCAGGCGCAACGATGCAGGCACGGACCTGATAATCGCACGAGCGTCCGCTCGCCGCGTTCAGCCCGCTTGGGCTCGACCAGGAGATATCGTGGCATCCTCCAACGACCGCGACAGACTCGAGCAGGCCGTCGCTCTATGTGGTGAAGAACCCATCCACATCCCCGGCAGTATCCAGCCTCACGGGTTTCTGCTGGTGCTCCACGAACCCCAGCTGACCATTATCCAAGCGAGTGAAAACGTATCGCAGTGGCTGGGCGTGGACGCGCACGCGCTGCTGGGACGCCCGCTTACCGAACTGATTGGCGAATGCGGCTTCGCCGAACGCCTGGCTGCGCTGGCCGAGGATGACCACAATCCGTTCCACCTCAGCGATATCAGCTTCAGCCTGCCGGAGCGCGCCGACCCGCCATCGTTCGCCCTGATGGCGCACCGTTATGATGGAAGGCTCATCGTCGAGTTCGAGCGCGCGGGCAGTTCCGGAAAGGCCTACGACACCCTGTATCCGCTGATGCGAACCTTTGTCGTGCAATTGCAGGAGGCCCAGGATCTTGAACTGATCTGCCAACTGGCCGTACGCGAAGTCAAGCGCATCACCGGCTTCGGGCGGGTCAAGGCTTATCGCTTCGATGCTCAGGGCAACGGGCTGGTACTGGCCGAAGAAGCCGATGACGGGTATCCGCGCTACCTCGGGCTGCATTTTCCGGCCTCGGATATTCCGCCGCAGGCGCGCCAGCTCTATCGCAACAACCTGATCCGCGTGATACAGGATGCCAATTACCAGCCGTGCCCCCTGGTCCCGCCGATCAATCCGGACACCGGTCGCCCGCTGGACCTGAGTTTCGCCTCGCTGCGTAGCGTGTCGCCGGTGCACCTGCAATACATGCGCAACATGGGCACGCTTGCATCGATGTCCATTTCGATCGTCATTCAGGGCGAGCTGTGGGGCATGATTTCCTGCCACGACGCCTCGCCGCGCGCTGTGGGCTACCAGACCCGTACGGCGTGCGAACTGTTGGGGCGCATCCTGTCGCTGCAGATAGAAGCCAAAGAGGCGGCCGCGTTGGCCCAGCGCAAACTGGAACTGCGCCGGCAGATCGTCGACATGCTTTCGGCCATGGCTGACAGGGACAGCGTCGTTGAAGGATTCAAGAGCTTGCCGGCGGTTGTGCTCGATTTCGCCAGTGCCAACGGCGCCGCGATCGTCTCTGGCGATCATCACGAAACCGTCGGCGAAACCCCGCCCCCCGCGCTTCTGGCCCGACTGACCCTGTGGTTGTCACAGCAGCACGAGCGCCTGGTGTTCAGTACCGATTGCGTGACGCACGACATCCCGGCCGTGCCTGAACTGGCCGAACACTGCGCAGGACTGCTGGCGATCTCGATTTCGCGCCTGCATCCGCACTACTTGCTCTGGTTCCGCCGGGAGCAGATCAAGACGGTGAACTGGGCCGGTCAGGCCGACAAACAGCGCGACGATCAGGGCGGGCTCACTCCTCGCGACAGTTTCGAAAGCTGGCGCGAGACGGTTCGCGGCTATGCGCGCCCCTGGCAGGAAGTGGAAATGGAAGGTGCGCTCGAACTGCGCACCGCCGTGCTCGGCATCGTCCTGCGCAAAGCCGAGGAAATGGCCCAGCTCGCCGGCGAGCTGCGTGAAAGCAACAAGGAGCTCGAGTCGTTTTCCTACAGCGTCTCGCATGATCTGCGCGCCCCCCTGCGGCATATCGCCGGCTACGCGGAGCTGTTGGCCGAACTGGAGGGCAGCAAGCTGAGCGACCGCGGTATTCGCTTTCTGGACAACATCAGCGATGCGGCCCGTTTCGCGGGCACGCTGGTGGATAACCTGCTGAGTTTTTCCCAGATGGGCCGCGCGGCCCTGCGCCTGTCGGACGTCAACCTCCATGCGCTGGTCGAATCCATTCGTCGGGAACTGGCGCCGGACTGCGAAGGCCGGCAGATAGAATGGCAGGTCCGGGCAATGCCTGTGGTCGTGGCCGATGCTGCTTTTATCCACATGGCTCTGCGCAACCTGATCTCGAACGCCATCAAATACAGCCGCACGCGCGAACATGCCACGATCGAGATCGGGGCCGAACAACGCGCCGAGGAAACCATCGTCTACGTCCGCGACAACGGCGTGGGCTTCAACATGCAGTACGCCAACAAGCTATTCGGTGTCTTCCAGCGTCTGCACCGGATGGAAGAATTCGAAGGCACCGGAATCGGCCTGGCCAGCGTACGACGTATCGTCGAGCGCCATGATGGGCAGGTTTGGGCAAACGGTGAAGTCAACCAGGGCGCGACGTTCTTCTTTTCGCTGCCCAGGCTCACCTATGCGTCATCCAATTAGTACGGGACCTTTGATGCTCAAACCGATTCTTTTGGTAGAAGACAATCCTCACGACCTGGAGCTGACACTGGTCGCGCTCGAGCGCAGCCAGCTGGCCAACGATGTGATTGTCATGCGCGACGGTGCCGAGTCACTCGATTACCTGTTGCGTCGCGGCGAATATGCCCATCGCGCCGATGGCAATCCGGCCGTGCTGTTGCTTGACCTCAAGCTGCCCAAGGTGGACGGCCTGGAGGTGCTGAAGACCGTCCGCGAAACCCCGGAACTGCGCAGCATACCGGTCGTGATGCTGACGTCCTCGCGTGAAGAGCCCGACCTGATGAAGGCCTACGAACTTGGGGTGAACGCATACGTGGTCAAGCCGGTCGAATTCCGGGACTTTGTCGCGGCTATTTCCGACCTAGGCATCTTCTGGGCTGTTCTCAACGAGCCACCACCGGGTTCGTTTCGGCTAAAGCGCCAACGCCGCGGTGCGCCGGGCGACGAGGAGCCAAGCTGAAAGGCAGCTCCGAACGACTGGGCCGCCGTCTTCTATCAAGCAGTGCGACACCCGCGACAGGAAGGTTATGTCACCGAAAAAAAATATCAGCCTCCTGTTCGTTGAAGACAGTCCGCACGACGCCGAGCTGGCACTCCTGACGCTGGAACGGACCCATTACACCGTCGACACGGAAATCGTCTACGACCGTGCCGGTGTCGTCGAGGCACTGCAACGGCGCCGCTTCGATCTGATCCTTTCGGATCTCATTCTGCCCGGCTACTCGGGCAGCCAGGCGCTCCAGGACGCCAGGCAACTGGCCCCCGAAACGCCTTTCATCTTTCTATCCGGCGTGTTTGGCGAAGAACACGCCGTCAACATGATGCGCTCCGGCGCCGTCGACTACGTACTCAAGCAAAATCTGAATTTTCTGCCCAAGGCAATCGAGCGCGCGTTGAGCGAAGTGCAGGAGCGCCACGGCCGGCTTCGCGCCGAGGAGGCGCTGCGCGAGGTGGAGGTGCGCGCGCGTCTGGCCATCGATGCGGCGGGCCTGGGGATGTGGGACTACGAGCTGCAGAGCGGCACGATGATTCTCGATCATCGCTGCCGCACGATGCTCGGCCTGCCCGACGACGCCGCGGTGAACATCAAGGTGCTCGGCGCGCTCTGCCATCCTGATGATCTGCAGCGCATACGCAGGAAAATCCAGGACACCCTTACCGACGAAGGGGACAAGGAATTCACCATCGACTATCGGGTACTGCTCGACGATGGCCGGACGCGCTGGGTGGAAACCCGTGGCCAGGGCTTTTTCGAGGAGGGTGCCTGCAAGCGCTTCATTGGCGTGGTGATGGATATCACCGAACAGAAGCTGGCGACCGAAGCGCTCAAGCGCATGAACGAAACGCTCGGCGAGCGCGTCGAGGCCCGCACCCGCGAGCGCGACCGCACCTGGGAGCTGTCCCGCGACCTGCTTGCAGTGATGCGTTTCGATACCACCGTCGTCGCCCTCAATCCGGCCTGGGAAGGCACGCTCGGCTGGCCGCGCGAAACGCTCATTGACCAACCCCTCTGGTCGCTGGTCCACCCGGACGATATCAGCGCAACGCTCGAGGAGACGGATCGGATCCGTCGAGGCAACTTCACTGATCGCTTCGTCAATCGCATGCAGCACCGCGACGGCGGCTACCGCTGGCTGTCATGGACCGCGGTGCCCGAAGGCGAACGGATGTACGCCGCAGGGCGCGACATCACCAGCGAGATCGCTGCTGTGGACCGGCTCGCGGCGGCCAACCGCGAGTTGACGGAGCAGATCAGGGAACGTGAACGCATCGAGGCGACGCTGCAGCAGATGCAGCGTCTGGAGGCCGTCGGCCAGCTCACCGCTGGCGTCGCGCATGATTTCAATAACCTGCTGACCGTGATTCTCACCAGCGCCAGCTTTCTCAAGAACGACCTGGAACGCGGCGCGCCGCTGTCCAAGTCATTGAGCCGGCTGCAGTACATTCAGGAATCGGGCGAACGCGGCGCGACCCTGACCAGCCAATTGCTGGCCTTCGCTCGTCGCCAGCAGCTGGCCCCGAAGGCGGTGGATCTCAACGATACCCTGGTCGGCCTGCTCAGTCTTTTGCACAGCACGCTCGGCGGTGCCGTGACCATCGAGACCGACACCTGCGCCGGGCTCTGGCATGCCCTGGTCGATCCGACCCAGATCGAAATGATCATCCTCAACCTGGCGATCAATGCGCGCGACGCCATGGGCTCGGGTGGGCGCTTGTCCCTCAGCACCGCGAACGCGGTGATCGACACGCCAGCGCTGCGGGCAGAAGAGCCCGGCCCTGGCGAGTACGTGGTTCTGTCGGTCAGGGATACGGGCTCAGGCATGAGCGACGAGGTGCTGCAGAAAGCCTTCGAGCCGTTCTTCACCACCAAGGAGGTGGGCAAGGGATCGGGGCTCGGGTTGGCGCAGGTATTCGGCTTTGCCAAGCAGTCGGGCGGCGGTGCGCGGATAGAGACGGAACTGGGGGTGGGGACGACCGTCCGGGTTTATCTGCCGCGCGTCCAGGCGCCCGAGCTGCCGATCACGGCGCCGGAGTGCCTCCACAGCACCCCGATCGGCGATGCGTCGAATACCGTCCTGCTGGTCGACGATGACCAGAGCGTGCGCGAGGTGACCGCGCAGATGCTGGTCAATCTGGGCTATTCGGTGATCCAGGCGGAAAGCGGGCACAGGGCGCTGCAAGTGCTCAAGGACGGCACCAAGGTTGATTTGCTGCTGGCGGATTTCGCCATGCCGGGCATGAATGGCGGCGAACTGGCGCGCGCCGTCCTGTCGAGTTTTCCCAAGCTGCCGGTGGTATTCGTCACCGGCTACGCCGAGCTTGGAGAGCTGGGCATGGGCAGTTCCACGATCATCCAGAAACCTTTCCGCGAAGATCACCTGGCCAGCAAGATTCTCGGAGCGCTTACCGAAGCGAGTCCGGCCTGATGGCGTCGTTGCGCCAGTGGCTCCGCGAAACCAGTGCGCCGCTGCACGAACGCGTCGACATGACGTTCTCGCGCTTCGACCTGAGCAATGGCCTCCAATACCGCCGTTTCCTGTGCGCGCATGGTGCCGCGCTGTTCGGCCTGGAAGCGGCACTCGAACAGGGCGCTATCGAACGGCTGCTGACCGATTGGCCCGAGCGGCGCCGAAGCGCGGCGTTACACGAAGACCTTCAGGCATTGCAGATTGCGTCACCGGCGCCGCTGGTGATCGCGGCGGGAACCGGCGAAGGCTGGTACTGGGGCGTCGCCTATGTACTGGAGGGGTCGCGGCTGGGCGGCCGCGTGCTCTCCCAGCGTGTGCGCGACGGCGGTGCCGCTCGCCCACTGCGCTATCTCGCCCACGGTGAAGGCACGCCCTTGTGGCCGCGTTTCCTGACGCAGTTTGAATGCCGCGCGAAGGCGCTCGATCGGGATCAAGTGCTGGCCGGCGTGCAAGCGGCGTTCGGACAGTTTCTTCGCGCCGCCGAGCAGCACGCGCAGACCACCGATCCAGCCCCGGCGTAGCGCTCCCCGCTCGTTCGCATCGCGCCGTCCGCTCTGCCGCTGCGAACCGATGTGCCAGCCGAACCCGGACGGGTAACGCGAGTCACAACTCAGCTATCACCGTTTCGGTGTTCAGCAGGGGTCAGGTACACGCCATAGCCGGGGGAGATCATGGACAAGGCAGATCGTGCAGGTTTTGCCGTATTCATCCTAGCGATCGCATTCATCGCTTTTGTCAGCGGAGCGTTGATCACGCTTTCCCAGAGCTTTCCCTATCGCTACCTGAACGACGCCTACAAGGCCGGACAGGCCACGCTCGCCCAGCTCACCGACACTGATCTCTACACCGAAACGCACCTGTGGCGGCAAGCGCGGCGTCAGGACCGAGGCGTGACCCTCCATGATCCGCAGGGCGCGTTCGAAGGGCTGACCCTGTACACATCGGGCGACGGCAGTTACGCCAATCTGGTGGACATGCAGGGCGACGTGGTCCATCGCTGGGCGCTGCCCTACCGAGAAATATGGACGCAGAGCCCCGCCGGACGCGCACCCCGGCCGGAGGACAGGATCTACTGGGACAAGGTTCGTCTATTGCCCAATGGCGACCTGCTGGTCGTGATCACGGCCGACAACGACACGCCATGGGGCTATGGGCTGATTCGCATCGATCGTGACTCCAGGCTCATCTGGGCGTACCACGGCGCAGCCCATCATGACTTGCACCTGACGCCAGATGGCCGATTGGTCACCCTGACCCATGACTTCAGCGAGGACGAGATACCTGGACTGCAAGGTCTGGAGCGGCCATGGCTGGATGACTTCCTGGTGATCCTGGACGTTGAAACCGGCGAAGAATTGAACAAGTTGCCACTGTCCCGGGCCTTTCTCGCATCGCGCTTCGCCGAACCGCTTTACCAGACGCCGAGCTACGCGACCGGCGATCCGCTGCATGCCAACAGCGTCCACTTTCTCGACGATGCTCAAACCGCTGCCTTCGCACCGGCCAAGGGCCGCCCCGGCCAGGTGCTCGTCTCGTTCCGCAACCTCAACACCATCGCGCTGGTGGACACCGAGCGGGGCATCGTGACCTGGGCCACCACAGGACCCTGGCTGGTCCAGCACGACGCAAGGGTGCTGCCGAACGGCAATTTCACCCTCTTCGACAATGCCGCCAACTATCGGGAAGGGAACATTTCGCGGGTGCTCGAAGTGAACCCGAGCACCCATGAACTGGTCTGGAGTTATGAAGGAAACGATGAACAACCCTTTGAGAGCTATGTCCGCAGCTCTGCGCAGACACTGCCCAACGGCAACCGCTTGATCACCGAATCCGATGGTGGACGTCTGTTCGAGGTCACGCGAGAAGGAAACATCGTCTGGGAGTTCATCAACCCGGTTCGGGGCGGTGATAACGAAGCCTTTATCCCCATCGTCTCATCTGGGCAACGGATCGCTTACGAAACGCTCGACGCGGAGTTCCGCGCCGTTATCGATCAGTCGCTGGACAGGTGAACGACATGAATGCCAAGTACATCCGAAACAGCGCAAGGTCCTTGCTGCTGATAGTCGCCGCGCTTCCCCTGCTCGCGCACGCCTATGT
>Ga0114898_1001748_pt1 | contig 12240 bp, 9 predicted proteins | sample Malvired_Geostar_FD_83496 | JGI IMG/M metagenome (GOLD analysis project Ga0114898, IMG submission 83496) | Marine viral communities from the Global Malaspina Expedition - Malaspina viral metaG DeepMed_Geostar | ecosystem: Environmental > Aquatic > Marine > Oceanic | place: Mediterranean Sea... | reverse complement strand
CGCGAGGAAACATGCACGGCAGCGGGCGCTTGGGAAATTCTCGGTAGGCGGCTGATGACGAAATTCTCGAACAACATCCGCAACAATTTCGGCTTCCTCAACCGCGCAACACCGGAAGGCATCGGCGCGAAGGACAAGCTCTTCGTGCAGGAAGGCCGCAAGGTCTTCAAGGAAGTCGTGCCGATGGTGTCTCAGCTCATTCTCGACCATATGGCCGATGAGGGCCTCGACCCGAAAGACCTGAAGCGCATGTGGCTGCATCAGGCAAACAAGAACATGAACGACTTCATCGGCCGCAAGGTTCTTGGCCGCGACCCCGAGCCCGGCGAACAGCCCAACATCCTGCAGGAATATGCGAATACGAGTTCGGCAGGCTCCATCATTGCCTTCAGCAAGTTCAACGAAGACATGCAGGAAGGCGATCTCGGGCTTATCTGCAGCTTCGGCGCGGGCTACTCCGCGGGCAATGTGCTGGTGAGAAAGCGCGCCTGACGACGCGCTTTCCCATTCGCATCACTTCTTCTTCAGCGGCTCGATGGTGACGATGCGGAAAGTCTGCATCTCGCCATCCTGTTCCAGCACAGAGAGATATTCACCCAGTTTGAATTCGTGGCGGTCGAGCTTGAAGAAGGGCTCGTCTGCTTCCGGCGTCGAGACGTCGTAATCAATCGACCAGCCGCGGCCGATATGGCGCAGAAGACCCTTCTGATCGGGCTCGCCTTCCCAGAAGCGGCGCACGGTGCATTCCCTGGAATGGGCTTTCCATTCTTCCGGGTCGAGCATCATCTTGTCGTCGAGCGGGACGATGAGATCGTAGCCATGCGCAGGCGAACCGTTCGGATAGTCCTCGTTGCGGGCGAGACTCATATGGACGTGATAGAGGGTCATTCGGTCTTCCGTTCTCTTTCAATTCGTTGTGTTTTCAGGTCGCCGGGTTCAATGTGCCCGGTTCAATGCGCCATGAGCACAGGGATCGTGGCGTGGGAGCGGATGTGCTGCGTCACACCGCCGATGATGAATTCGCGCAGACGGCTGTGGCTGTAGCCGCCCATGACCAGCAGGTCTGTTTTCGCCGCTTCCGCCTGTTCCAGCAGCACTTCACCCGCCGCGCGACCCGCCGCATCGACGAGATGCACGTCGGCGACGACGCCGTGAAGCTCCAGATAATCGGCAAGTGTCGAACCGGGGCCGGGATCGAGTTCCTTGCTGCCGACACAGAGGATCGTCACCTTCTTCGCCTCTTCGAGGAAGGGGATGGCCGCGGTGACGGCATGGGCGGCTTCCGCGCTGTCGTCCCAGCCGATACAGACCGATCCGCCGACCGGGTTCCAGGATTTCTGCGGGGCGATCAGCACGGGACGGCCCGCACTCATCATCGCCGCCTCAAGCGCGGTGCCGCCCGCGACGCCGGTGGTTCCTTCGCCAAAGACGATCAGGTCCGAAAGGCGGCTATGCGCCGCGACGACTTCATCGCGCCTCCCCGTGACATCAAGGAAGCGAACAGAGGGTAGTTTCACCTCACCGCCCTTCTCCGCGAGAGGCACGCCCGCATCTCCGGCAATCTTCGTGAGGGCCGATTTCACCCGGCCGGATGCCTGGTCGGCGCCTTCGCGGGCCGCCTGCATCAGATCCTCGATCACCTGCCCGGAAACGCCATCGCCGAGATAAGGCAGGGCCTCCGTCGGGTCGGGGCGGGTGAAAAGGACGACAAGCTGCGCCTCGAACGCGCGGGAGACGGAGAGTGCGGTCGTGAGCACTTCAACATCCTCCGCCCTTCCTGCCAGAGGAACGAGAATCTTGCGGACGGACATGGTCAGTCTCCTTTGTTGTTATCTTCAGTGTCTTGTGCCTGCGCGAAGAGGGAACCACGTTCCTTGCCGAGTAGCAGAACAGGACAGCCTGCGGCAGCCGAAAGGCGCGCCGCATCTTCATCGCCGCCAAGCCAGTTTGCATTTATCACAAGCAGTCCGACACCCCCATGACGGGCGGCAGCCGCGACGTCAGCAAGTGTCTTTCCCCTTGCAGGGAGACGAAGAAATGTGGCGCCAATACGGGAGGCGAGCGTTTCGGCGAAGGCGCTGCAGCTTTCGCCCGCGCTCGATCCGTCATCGACCACGCCAACGGGACGGCCGGGCAGCACGGGCTGAAAGGCCGGGCGAAGAGAGGCAGAGGCGCGCAGGGGCAATGCGCCGCGAAGCCCGGCGCTGCCAGATACAAGAAGAACATCGGCCCGCGCCTCGCCCGTCGCGGCGCGGACGGTGCGGCCGACCTCGCGCGCGGATTCTCCGGGCGCACGGATAACAAGCGTATCGTCGGAGGAGGCACTCGCGGCGAGCGATGTCAGCGGACGGCCACGACGCACATCGAAGCTCCAGTCCACATGCGCTTCGCCTGCGATGCGCGCGAGCATGCGCCGCGCGCTTTCGGCCTGCGCCTTCATGGCACGAAGCATGCGCTCGGGATCGAGCGCGCGCACATCGCCGGAAAAGGAAATCTCGCGGGCGAAGGGAAGGCTTGCCAAGGCGACCAGATTATCATCCTCCACGAACACACCTTTCAGGCGCGCATCGGCGGAGGCAGCAAGACGTGCGGCCAGAGCCAGTGTTTCGCGAGCGACGAAGGAGGTGTCGAGGCCGATCACGATGCGCGGTACGGCGTCATCGCCTTCCTGCCCGTCCGGCCTCCTGCTCTGCGTCCTGTTCGCGGGACTGACCATCACGAGCCCTTCTTGCTGCTGGCGTTTTCGTCCGAACGCTGGGCGAAACGGCGCTGATTGTCGGCAAAGGCGGCGAGGCGCTCTTCCGCCCGGGCGAAAATCGACCCCGCAGGGAAGTGGCCGTCCGGTCCACGAGCACCAGCGGGGGCGCCCATTAGAAGTTCCACGCCCTCTTCCACATGTTCCACAGGATAGATTGCGAACATGCCGCGCTCCACCGCATCGACGACATCCTGCCGGAGCATCAGATGCTTCACATTCGATGCCGGGATGAGCACGCCCTGATCGCCGGTGAGGCCACGGCGCATGCAGATATCGAAAAAGCCTTCGATCTTGTCGTTGACGCCGCCGATGGCTTGCACCTCGCCGAGCTGGTTTACCGAACCCGTAACGGCGAGACCTTGTGCTATCGGCGCTTCGGCAAGCGCCGAAATCAGCGCGTAGAGTTCGGCTGAGGACGCGCTGTCGCCATCGACACCACCATAGGACTGCTCGAAAACAATGCTCGCACTCATCGAGAGCGGGATCTCGGGCAGGAACTGGCCCGAGACGTACCCGGAGAGAATGAGTACGCCCTTGGTGTGGATCGGGCCGCCCAGCGCCACCTCGCGTTCGATATCGATGACGCGGGCGGAACCCAGCCCCATGCGCACGCGCGCCGTGATGCGGCTCGGGCGGCCAAAGGTGATGCTGCCCATCGAGAGAACAGAGAGGCCGTTCACCTGACCAATGCGCTCGCCCTCCGTGTCGATCATCACGATGTCGCGCGTGATCATTTCGAGGCTGCGCTCGCGCAGCCGGTCGGCGCGCGCGATCTGCGCCTCGACGGCCTCGTCCACATGCTCGACCGTAATTGCCGTTGCGCCGCCGCTCCTCGCGATGTGATCCGCCTCGCACATGAGGTCGACGATGGGGCGCATGACCATGGAGAGCTTTTCGGCATCTTCCGCCTGACGCGAAGAGCGCTCGATGATACGGCCAACGCCGGAGCGGTCGAGCGGCAGCAGGTTCTCCTCGCGGCAGGTGCTGGCGAGGAGGCGCGCATAGAAAAGGTCGTTCTCGGTCTCGCGGTCGATCTCGTCCTCGAAGTCGGCGGCGACCTTGAAGAGTTCGCCGAAATCCGGATCGAGATTGCTCAGCATGTAATAGAGGTAGCGATCGCCGAGCAGGATCACCTTCACATCGAGGGGAATGGGATCGGGCTCCAGCGAGACCGTGCTGACGAGGCTCATATATTCGCCGGCGCTTTCGATCACCAGCTTGCGGCGGCGAATGGCACGCTTCAGCGCATCCCAGGCAAGCGGTTCGCGCAGGAGTTTCAGCGCGTCGATCAGCAGATAACCGCCATTGGCGCGGTGAAGCGAGCCCGGCTTGATGAGCATGAAATCGGTGACGAGCGCGCCCATCTGCGGCATGTGTTCGACGCGCCCGAGCAGGTTGGCCATGGTCGGGTGGTCTTCATAAAGGATGGGGGCACCGCCGCCGATATAGCCACCCGCATCGGCGATGTCCTGTGCGCGCGAGGTCGCGGCGCCGCCCTTGCGGGCATCGGCCGAATTATCGACGATCACGTTCACTTCATAGCGGCGGAAGGGATCGCTTTGTGCGAAGCCACCGCCCCGCCCCTGCATCATGGCCTGCATGGCGGCCATGACGCGCTGCTGCTCGCTCTCGCCCTCACCGCCACCGCTCGCGAACATGCCGATATTCGCCACGAGATCCTGCGTTACATCGTCCAGCCAGCTGGCGACCGCGGGAAGCCCCTCGAAATGGGAGCGCAGGTCGCTCATCGACTGTGTGACGACACGCTCCGCGACTTCCTTGTTCAGCGCGTCGATGCGCTGACGGTGTTCCTTTTCCCAGCCGGGCAGGCGCTCAAGCGTTTCGGCGAGTTCCTTCTGGAGAGACTGGATCGTCGCCTCGATGCGCTTGCGGTCGTCCTCCGGCAGCTTGTTGAATTCCTCGGGCTTCAGGACATTGCCGTCATGCACGGGCGCAAGCGCGAAGCCCGCAGGCGTACGCAGCAGCGCAATTTCCTGCGCCTCCGCCTTGCCGCGCAATTCCTCGAAAGCCTGTTCCTGCCGCTCCTGATATTCCTCGTCGATGGACTGGCGGCGGTTCTGATATTCCTCGCTTTCAAGGATCGAAGGGACCGTGACCTGCAGATCCTCGACAAGCCGGTCCATGCCGTCCTTCAGTACGCGGCCGGTTCCGGCGGCGAGTTCGAGCGCAACAGGCTTGTGAGGCGTGGTGAAGTTGTTCACATAGGCCCAGTCGGAGGGCGCGCGTTCCTTCTTCGCGGCGTCTGCAAGGAAGCGCAGCACAGATTCGTGCTTGTTCGCTCCCTCCGGGCCAAGCACGAAGATGTTGTAGCCCTGACGGCGAATGGCCGTGCCGAAACGCAGCGCATCGAGCAAACGTTCCTGCCCGACGAGACCTGTATGGTCGTCGAGTTCAGCTGTCGTCGTGAATTCGAACTGACTCGTGTCGCAGGCGCGATAGAGGAGTTCGGAGGGTATGGGATCGACGGCCATTTTCTTCCTGTTTTGAGCTGCTACGCCGTGTGCTTCGTCCACAGAAACTCTAGGACGCAGGTCCGGTTTCGGCAAATGGAAGGCCGCGCGACATAAAAGCGCCCGTCCCCCGCCAGGAGGAAGGGCGCCTCACGATCAAAACATCAGAAATTATAGCCAAGCTTGAGAACGACAGTGCGGCGCTCACCCCAATAGCCCGCATTGCTATCGGCGCCGGCCACATACTTTTCATCCGTGATATTGCGGATATTGAGCGTCAGATCCCAATCCGGCGTTTCGTAACCGATCATGGCGTCACCCAGCGTATAGGAAGGCACGGTGAGGCGCTGCGTAACGGTGAAAGCCGGATCGGCGTAGTGAAAGCCGTAGCTCGGGCCGACATAGCGTATGCCGCCACCAAGCTTGAACCCCCGCCAAGCCCCTTCGGGACGCCATGTCGCCCAGGCGGATGCCAGGTGCTTAGGCACGACCTCGAAAACGCGGCCACTTTCGTCTTGCGTCTGCACGAATGAGTAGTTCGCTTCGAGATAGACCTCCTCGAGATTTGTCTGCGCCTCAAATTCGATGCCATGCGACTTCGCCTCGCCTTCCTGAATCTGGAAGGCAGGATTGGCGGGATCCTGCACGAGGATATTCGATTTTGTGATGTCGAAGAGCGCGACGGTGAAGAGGGACGCCGTTCCCGGGGGCTGATACTTCAGGCCGATTTCATATTGTTCGCCGCGCGTCGGATCGAAGGTGCTGCCTGTGGCTGTCGTGCCGTAGTTTTCCTGCAGGAAGCTCTCCGCGTAGCTCACATAAGGACGCAAGCCCGAGTCGAAACGATAGAGAAGGCTGGCGTTGATCGAGATGTCGCTGTCTTCATTGCCCGCACCACCATAAGGGTCGGCCGCTTCAAACTTGTCCCAGCGTGCGCCCGCCGAAAGGACGATGCGCTCGAGAATCGTTGCCTGATCCTGAACATAGATGCCCGTCTGCTTGAAGTTGACAGAGGGAAAATCGATGACGGTCACGGCAGGGGCGCCGGTGTAGACGGGATTGAACGGATCAATCGTTCCTCCCGCGGGGAAACAGGGGGTGCCCGTGTTGCATATGCCCCAGTCATTGTCGAATGTGATGTCACTGTAGTTCACACCGAACAACAAGGCGTGGTCGACGGGACCGGTATTGAAATCGGCCGTGGCGTTGACATCGCCAAGCCACATCTCCGTTTCGCCTCTCTGCATATAGAAAGAGCGGTCGATCTGGCCCGTGGCGTCGTAGCGCGTGGGATAGTTGGCGTAGCCCCACCAGGATTGATTGTACTCGCCATCGCTACGCGAATAACGGAACGTGCCGTTGAGCGACCAGACCTCGTTGAAATCGTGCGATCCATCCAGCGTGAGGGCATATGTCGTCGCTTCGATCTTGTCGAAACCGGGTTCGCCGACGAAAAGACTTGTCGGCACCTTCGTGCCGTTCGCGAAAGCGGGCGCCGGCAGCAGCGTACCGTAGACGGAGAGGAACTGCGTGTCCGGCGTGAAGTCACTGTGCTGATAGCGGCCGAGAATGGTGATGTCCGTATTCGCGTCGGGCCGGAAGGTGACTGAGGGGGCGATGTATTCCGCATCATTGTTCGAATAATCGACCTGCGTTTCGCCATCGCGGAGAAAGCCGACGATGCGTCCGAGAATCTTGCCGCCCTCATCGAGCTTGCCGGTTGCGTCCAGCGATATTTGCTTGCGATTGAAGGTGCCGTATTCAACCGTCATCCGGCGAAATGCATCTTCTTCCGGGCGTTTGCTCACCGCATTGACGAGACCGCCGACAGTACTTGCACCATAGAGCGAACTTGCAGGGCCCTTGAGCACTTCGACACGCTCAAGCATCTCGATTTCGGGCAATGTGTCGTTGTAGTAGCCGTCATTGCCGAAGGGCAGGCCGTCGAGATAATCCGACGGCTGAAAGCCGCGCACGGACGACCAGTTGCCGCGCGAGTCGAAGCCATAGGAACCACCATGCATGCCGGCTGTATAGAGAAAGGCGTCTTCGAGACGCATCATGCCCTTGTCCGACATTAGCTGGCGCGTTTCCACGGCGACCGAGCGAGCGGTGTCCGCAATGGGCGTCTTCGTCTTGGTGGCGGTGCTCGATTCTTCCTGAATGATGGGGCCAAGCGGCCCTTCATTTTCCATCGAACCCTCCACGACCAAAGGCGCAAGGGTGATGCTTTGGTCGGCCGGTTCCGGCTGCGCCTCCTGCCCCTGCGCCATTGCAGGCTGCATGGCGAGTGCCGTCATAACGGCTGCGGTCAACCTTGCGGGTCTCAAATGAGCGTTTCGGATACGCATGGAAAATTGCCCCCTCATTCTGATAATGATCATCAATATCAGATTAATATTAAGAGTGATCCGCATTATCAAATGCTTTCTGCTATCTGCCGGGATCGAAAATGACAGGCAGCAGGTGACAATCCGCGCGAGGACAACGTAAGTTCCGGCTTCCATGACGACAGCCAAACGCAAATCGGCGGCCCGCAAGCCCCAGACGCAACCTCGCGCCTGGCAACGCATGCTGAGCGGACGCAGACTCGACCTGCTCGATCCCTCGCCTCTCGACGTGGAGATCGACGACATTGCGCATGGGCTGGCGCGCGTTGCCCGCTGGAACGGGCAGACGCATGGCGACCACGCCTTCACGGTCGCGGAGCATTGCGTACTGGTGGACGATATCTGCGCGCGCTTCCGGCCCGGCTGGCCCGTCAAATGGCGGCTCGCTGCCCTGCTGCACGATGCGCCGGAATATGTGATCGGCGACATGATCAGCCCGTTCAAGGCGGCGCTCGGGATCAACTACAAGGCCTTCGAACATCGTCTCGAAGTGGCGATCCATCGCCGTTTCGGGCTGCCGGACGAGCTGCCGCAGACGGTCGAAGCACTTATCAAACGCGCAGACCATGCCTCGGCCTTTTTTGAGGCAACGCAGATCGCGGGCTTCTCCGACGAGGAGGCGGCCGAGTTTTTCGGGCGTCCCCGCGGGCTCACGCCGATCATGATCGAGCCCTTGCCCACGACGAAGGCGCAGGCTCGGTTTCTGGCCCGGTTCCGGGAACTTTCCGACGGTCTCGATGCCGATAAGTAGCGGTTTTTTCTCGACTTACGCCCGAGTTTGCACAAATTTGTGTTATTAAGATCGTATAGTCGATTCCGATGCAGGTTCGCCGTGCGGGCCTGCGAGACCGGCACCGCCATCCCCGAGTGAATGATGATTTATGTGAGCCCTCTGAGCGCCGTCGAAGATGCGATAAGGGATATCAGGCCCTCGCATCTCGTGAGCCTGCTCGACCCCGACTCGATGATCGACACGCCGCAGGGCGTTGTTCCCACGCAGCATCTGCGCCTTTCGGTGAACGACATCTCCGAGGAGGTAGACGATCTGGTGCCACCGGGCGCTGGACATGTAGCGGAGCTCATCGAGTTTGTTCAGGGCTGGGACCAGAAAAGCCCGCTGCTGGTTCATTGCTGGGCGGGAATCAGCCGCTCGACGGCCGCCGCCTTCATCACGCTTTGCGCGCTCAATGAAGGCCACCCCGAAGACGGCTTCGCGAAGCTCGTGCGCGCGCGCGGTGCCCACGCCCATCCGAACCGGCTCATGGTGCGCCATGCGGATCGATTGCTGAAGCGCGACGGGCGCATGATGGCCGCCATCGAGGCGCTCGGCCCCGGACGCGCCTGCTGGGAAGGCGAGCTCTTCGCGATCCCCCTTCGCCCCGGCCGTGACTGAAGCATGGCAAAGGCCCCCGCAAAGCAGCCCTCCGTCCAGTCCGCCGCCGAAGCGGCAATGCGCTCCGACAAGGCTGTCGTCATCGGGCTCAATGCCGCTATCGTCACTGTTTCCGATTACGAGCCGAAAATTCTCGTCGTGCCGCATGACGAGGCGGACGGCACGGGCGGCTGGGACGCCCTGCCCTTCGGTCCGTTCAATCCGCTCGAACACCGCACGCTCGAAATCGGCCTGCGTTCCTGGGTGCAGGAGCAAACGCAGCTCGAACTCGGCTATGTCGAACAGCTCTACACCTTTGGCGACCGCGGACGGCACTCGCTGGAAATCGAGGCGCCGGGTGAACATGTCGTCTCCGTCGGCTATCTGGCGCTGACGCGCAGCCACGACGAAACATTGAAGGGCGCCGCCTGGCGCGACTGGTATCAGCACTTCCCTTGGGAAGACTGGCGCGAGGGAAAGCCGCCGATCATCGATCAGGTGATCGTGCCATTGTTGCGCGAATGGGTGGCCAAGCAGTCGGAGGCATCACCGCCGGAACTGACGCGCGGCAAGCGCCGCGACCGAATGCGGCTTTGCTTCGGCGTCGATGGCGTTGCATGGGATGACGAGAAGGCGCTGGAGCGCTACGAACTTCTCTACAGCGCCGGGCTCCTGCTCGAAGCGGCGCGCGACGGACGGCCGAACGCACAGCATCTCTTCAAGGGCAAGACGCCGCAACTCGGGCGGCCCATGCAGTTCGATCATCGCCGCATTCTTGCGACGGCGATGAGCCGGCTGCGCGCCAAGATCAAATATCGTCCCGTCGCTTTCGAGCTGATGCCACCAGCCTTCACACTCTATGAATTGCAGAAGACCGTGGAGGCACTGCTCGGGCTTCATGTCCACAAGCAGAACTTCCGCCGCCTTGTAGAGAATGCAGGGCTTGTGGAACGCACGGGCCGCATGTCCACCCGCACGGGCGGCCGTCCCGCGGAGCAGTTCCGCTTCCGCCGGGAGGTGCTGAACGAGCGCCCGGCGCCGGGCCTGAAGCTCGCCCCGTCGCGCAGCAGGGCGAATAGCTAAGCCTTTTCGGTGAGTTATACGGATGGATCAGCCGTATATTTCATCTTGAATCCCGCTGTCATCCCACCAACATAAAGTGCGTTGACGTAGCTAATGCTCAGTTGTAGCATAAGCTCGAATTTGAGCCCGGCCCCGTTTCCCGGTGAGTATCGTGTAAAGATGGGTGCCGGCGTTTTTGACAGCCCATTTATACTCAAAGTGAGTATAAATGGGCCCGACCAGGGAGGTCGATATGGCCCTCGCAGGTGAAATGCAGCGGAAGACGGGTGACGACAACAAGCCCGCGGCGCGTCAGTTCAAACGGATGGACATGCCCGAGCTCGAATATACGCCCGGCATGGCAAAGGAGATGGCGCCGCTCTACGAGAAGGTGAAACACGTCATTCCTTCCATCGAATGGCCCTTCTTCGCGCCTTATATCCACGCGATCAACACGCTGAAGAAAGAGCGCGGCGCGGTGGTGCTTGCGCATAACTACCAGACGCCGGAAATCTTCCACTGCGTGTCGGACATTGCGGGCGACAGTCTGCAACTCGCCAAGGAAGCGGCGAAGGTCGATGCCGACGTCATCGTCCAGTGCGGTGTTCACTTCATGGCCGAAACCTCGAAGCTGCTGAACCCGCAGAAAACCGTGCTCATTCCCGATGCGAAGGCGGGCTGCTCGCTCGCCGATTCCATCACGGGCGCGGATGTGCGGATGCTGCGCGAGACCTATCCCGGCGTGCCGATCGTGACTTACGTGAATACGTCGGCAGAGGTGAAGGCGGAAAGCGACATCTGCTGCACCTCTTCAAACGCATTGCAGATCGTCGAGAGCTTCGGCACGGATCGCGTACTCTGCATCCCGGACGAGTTTCTGGCGAAGAACATCGCCAAGCAGACGGATGTGAAAATCCTCACCTGGAAGGGCCATTGCGAAGTGCATGAGCGCTTCACGGCGGAGGAACTGCGCCAGTACCGCAAGGACGATCCGAACATCGTCATCATCGCGCATCCCGAATGCCCGCCCGACGTCGTCGAGGAAGCGGACTTCTCCGGCTCGACCTCCGGCATGATCAACTGGGTAAAGGACAACCAGCCCAAGCGCGTCGTCATGGTGACCGAATGCTCCATGAGCGACAATGTGGCAGTGGAAAATCCGAACGTCGAATTCGTGCGGCCCTGCAACCTCTGCCCGCATATGAAGCGGATCTCGCTGAAGAACATTCTCGAAAGCCTCGTCTATATGCGCGAGGAAGTGACAGTCGATCCGACGGTGGCCGTGCGCGCGCGTCAGGCTGTCGAGCGGATGATCAATCTCGGCAACTGAGCCACCCATTACTTCGGGGGGCATTCGGAAGGGGCTGTCATGACACAAGGCAACATCGTCGATGCCGGCGACGTTCTGATCATCGGTGCGGGCCTTGCCGGCCTTTTCACGGCGCTCAAGCTCAGCCCCCGTCCCGTCACCGTGCTTGCGGGCGCGCCCATCGGCGACGGCGCATCGAGCGCCTGGGCGCAGGGCGGGATTGCCGCTGCCATCGAAGCGGGCGACACGGCACAGTCCCATGCGGCCGACACGATTGCGGCGGGTGCCGGCACGGTCGACGAGGAGGCTGCGCTCTCCATCGCAAGCGAGGCGGCTATCCGCATTGAGGATTTGCTGAGGCTCGGGGTGCCCTTCGACCGCGACATAGAAGGCAAGCTCGCGGTCGGCCGCGAGGCGGCACACAGCCACCGGCGCATCGTTCACGTCAAAGGCGACCAGGCGGGCAAGGCGATCATGCAGGCGCTTGTCGCGGCCGTGCGCGCCTGCCCCTCCATCCGCGTGATGGAAGGGCTGTCGGCCTATGAACTCGCCATCGAGAACGGGCGCGCGGCAGGCGTCTTTGCGCGGCCGGCCAATGCCGTGACCGCGCCGCAGCCCCTCCTCATCAAGGCACGTTCCGTGGTGCTCGCATCGGGGGGTGTCGGCCAGCTTTTCGCCGTCACCACCAATCCGCTCCAGGCGCGCGGCGAAGGCGTGGCCATGGCGGCGCGCGCGGGCGCGCTGATTGCAGATCCTGAATTCGTGCAGTTCCATCCGACCGCCATTGCCGGTGCGCGCGATCCCGCGCCCCTCGTCACCGAGGCGCTTCGCGGCGAAGGTGCGATCCTCGTCAACAAGGCGGGCCAGCGCTTTATGTG
>Ga0114898_1001745_pt1 | contig 12245 bp, 10 predicted proteins | sample Malvired_Geostar_FD_83496 | JGI IMG/M metagenome (GOLD analysis project Ga0114898, IMG submission 83496) | Marine viral communities from the Global Malaspina Expedition - Malaspina viral metaG DeepMed_Geostar | ecosystem: Environmental > Aquatic > Marine > Oceanic | place: Mediterranean Sea... | reverse complement strand
GCTGTTCCAGGTTGCGTGCAGTCTGCGCGCCTTGCTGGGTCTCGTCGGCGACCTGATCGACCGACATGGCGATCTGGTGCACGCTGCGGTTGATTTCTTCGGCGACCGAGGTCTGTTCTTCGGCGGCGCTGGCGATCTGAGCGTTCATGGCGTTGATGGTGCCGATCAGCTGGGCGATGGCATCCAGCGAAACGCCGGCGCGAGTGGCCTGTTCGCTGCTGCTTTCACCTGCTTCGCTGGAGCGTGCCATGGCATCGACGGCGCTCTGCGTGCCGTGTTCCAGCCGGTCGATCATGCCCTGAATTTCCTGGGTGCTCTGTTGAGTCCGACTGGCCAGCGCGCGAACCTCGTCCGCCACCACCGCGAACCCGCGCCCAGCCTCGCCGGCACGTGCCGCTTCGATGGCCGCGTTGAGGGCGAGCAGGTTGGTCTGGTCGGCGATCGAACGGATTACGCCCAGCACATTGATGATCGAATCCACGTCCTTGCGCAGGGTGTCGATGGAGGCGCCGCTATCACGGATGTCTCGCACCAGCGCATGGATGCGCTCGACGCTGCCATCGACGACTCGCTTGGCGTCCTGGCCTTCCTGGTCGGTCTGCTGGGCCGCATTGGCAGCGTTCTGCGCGCTCTGCGCCACTTCCTGCGCTGCGGCGGACATTTCGTTGATGGCGGTCGCGACCTGATCGGTTTCGTGTCGCTGCTGCTGCATCGCGATTTCGGAGCGTCGTGCTTGCGCGGCGACCTCACCAACCAGCTCGGTCAGCTGGCTCGTCACCTCGACCATCTGCGCCACCATGCCGTGGATCTTCTCGACGAAGCGGTTGAACGAAGACGCCAGTTCGCCGACTTCGTCCCGGCTGGTGATCTGCAACCGGTGGGTCAGGTCGCCATCGCCGGCGGCGATGTCGTCGAGGTTGTCCTTGATACGCTGGATCGGACGCACGATCGAATTGCTCAGCGTCAGCCCGACGAGGCCGAGTACGGCCAGCATGATCGCGGCCAGTACCAGCGTGCTGGTCACGATGGCTTCGATGCGTTCCTCGATCTGTGCCTGAATCTGTGCCAATTCGGCGTCGATGCTGTCGATGTTGATCGACGTGCCGATGGCCAGGTCCCACTTCGGCAAGTAGTGGTTGTAAGACAGTTTGGGCAGCAGCACGTGGTCCTTGCCCGGCATCGATGAAAAATACTGCAGGTAATGGCTGCCGTCTTTCGCGGCGCGCACCAGTTCGGTATTGATCAGCATGCCTTGCTGATCGCGGCGATCCTTCATGCTGGTACCGACGCCGTCCGGGTTGGTGCCGCGAAACAGCCGAATGATGTTCGAGTCGTGCCCGTAGAAATAGCCGTCGTCACCGAAGGTGATGCGTGACAGGCGCTTGATGGCTTCGGCACGAGCGGCCATGTCCCCGTTGGGGGAATGCTCGTAGAGGTCCGAAATGGCAGTGAGTGCCACCTCGACGTAACCTTTCAATTCCTTCTGGCTCTGGGCCATCAGCTGTTCACGCCGATTGGCGATCTCGGTTTCGGCACGGTCGGCGAGGATCTTGGCTGTCCCGCCGCACAACACCAACGCAAGCAGCAATACCGGCAACAAGGCCAGGAGAATCATCTTCTGTTTCAGGGAGAGGTGCATCGGTAACGGCCAATTTGGAAATCAAGATTCTATAAAGCGGCCGTTGACGAGAATAATTTAGCGCAGTGATGGAGATATTTCGCATGGCCGGACAGCCGGGCCGCAGCGCGGCCCCATCGCGTTCGGCTCAATCGCAGGCGGGCGCCGGGGTTCGGGCGTTCGCTGAGTCGTCCTGAGTGGTCCAGGCCCACCAGAACACCAGCAGGCCGACCGCACCGGTTGCGGCGCCGATGTAGCCGGTGGAGGTCCAGCCCAGGCCGGCGCTGATGGCCAGTCCGCCAAGCCATGGGCCGAGCGCATTAGCGACGTTGAACGCCGAATGATTGGACGCCGCGGCCAGCGTCTGCGCATCGGCGGCGACATCCATCAGGTGCGTCTGCAGTGCCGGCGACAGCGAGACCATGGTACCCACGGCGAACGCCGCCGGCAGAATAGACCACAGCGAATGGGCGGCGAACGGGAAGAGCAACAGGACCGCGATGCTCCACAGCAACAGCCAGGCGATCGCCTTGAAGCCCAGCCGATCGAACAGCCAGCCCCCGAACAGGTTGCCAATGATTCCACCCAGGCCGAAGGCGGCCAGCGCAACGGGAATCCAGTGTTCGCCAACGCCTGTGACTTGCAGCAGCGTAGGTGCCAGATAACTGAACACGCAGAACATGCCGGCGAAACCGACCGAGCTGATGGCCAGTGCCAGCCACACCGGCTTGCGGTTGAAGTCGCGCAACTCGCGCATCGGATCGTTGCGCGGCTCGTTACGATCGAGCGGCAGGAAAAAGGCCACCAGTACGACGGTCAACAAGGCGATCAACCCCACCAGCCCGAACGCCCAGCGCCAACTCAGCCATTGCCCGAGCCAGGTGGCGGTGGGGTTGCCGATCAGCATGGCGATGGTCAGCCCAGCCAATACGCGGCTGACGGCCTTGGCGCGTTGATCCGGTGGCACCATCGAGGCGGCGACCAGCATCGCCACGCCGAAGTAGGCGCCGTGGGGCAGGCCCGCGACGAAGCGGAACAGCATCAGCGAGTGGTAGTCCGGGGCGAAAGCGCTGGCGAAGTTGCCCAGGGCGAAGAAGCTCATCAGCAGCAATAACAGGTGCCGGCGAAACAGCCGTGAGCCGATGATGGCCAGCAGCGGCGCGCCGACCACCACACCCAGGGCGTAGGTGCTGATTACGTGGCCGACCTGAGGTTCGGTGATGCCCAGACCCTGCGCCACGTTGGGCATCAAGCCCATGATGGCGAATTCGCCGGTGCCGATGGCGAAACCGCCCATGGCCAACGCCAGTTCTATCAACAGGATGGCGCGTGGCGAAAAGCGCTGCGTCGGCGGAGAGGTGTGCGCCGTCATGGTCTGCCTCGGAGCGTGGGGAAAAAAGCGCGGGATTATCCACGCAGATGGCCTCGAGGGAAAGGGTGTCCGCTTTCGGCCCACGCTCACAGATCGGTCGATGACCTGGTGGTTCAACCAGCCAGAACGGTGCGCTCGCAGCGCGCGGCGAGCAGCGCTCCGCGGCTGTCAGTCGCCGAGTCTGCTCAGCAGCGCATGCGTGTCAGTGGCGCCCATCAACGCCGCGGCGGCGAGTGGGGTGGCGCCGTTGCTATCGGCGGCGTGCGGGTTGGCGCCATGGGCAATCAGGTATTCGACGATCGCGGTGCGGTTGAACATCGCGGCCATCATCAACGCGGTTTTGCCATCCGGCGACGCGCCTTCCACGTCTGCGCCCTGTTCGATCAACAGCTCGATCATGGCCAGGTCCCCTTTGAACGCAGCGCCTGCCAGCGGAGTCTGTCCTTTGTTGTTGCGCAGCTCGGGGTCGGCGCCGTTGTTCAGCAGGACGCGCGACGCGTCCAGATGGCCGTGATAGGCCGCGAGCATCAACAGGCTGTCGCCATTGTGGTTACGGATGTTGGCCGGCAAACCGCGACCGAGCAGATCGGCCAGGCGCGCCGCATCGCCGTTGCGAGCACAGTCGAATACCTGCTCGGCGAAGGCCAGGGCGGCATCGTCCAGTTCGGGTTTGGGTTGCGAAGGCTGTGTCATCGAGAAGCTCCTTGATCGTGGCGGGCATCGGCAGTCTTTGCCAGCGTGTGCCCCATTGTGACAAGCAATGGGGCAAAAGGCGCCATGACAACACCTATGCGTCGTATAGCCGGTCTTTATCGGCACTTCGACCGGTCAGAGCGTACGCAGGAAGGCCACCAGATCGGTCTTTTCCTCCTGGGTGAGGCCACGCTGCAGGACCAGATTGAAGAACTCGACGGTGTCTTCAAGCGTCAGCAGGCGTCCATCGTGCAGGTAGGGCGGCGAATCCTTGATACCCCGCAACGGGAAGGTTTTGATCGGCCCGTCGCCCACGGCCATGACGCCGTTGTATTCCTGCGGTTCGTAAAAACGCTCGGTCTGCAGGTTATGCATCAGGTGGTCGGTGTAATAAGGCGGGACGTGGCAGCCCGCGCAAGCGCCCTTGCCATGGAATATCGCTTCGCCACGCAACTCCTGCTCGCTGGCGCGCGCGCGGTCGAGCCGGCCTTCGACGTTGAGTTTCGGTGCCGGCGGGAAGTCGAGCAACGCCTGGAACTCGCCCATGAAGTGCACCTGACTGCCGCGTTCCAGTACGTTCACGCCTTTCTTCGCCGCCATGACGATATCGCCATCGAAGTAGGCCGCGCGTTGCTCGAACTCGGTGAAATCTTCGACTGTCTTCAGCGCGCGCTGGGAGCCGAAGATCTGCTGCACGTTCACGCCACGCAATGTCGGTGTGTCGATGCGGTGGCGAAACTTCTGCGGGCGTACGTCGCCTGCCAGATGCGTCGCTGCGTTGGTGTGGCCGTTGGCATGGCAGTCCAGGCAGGCGACACCGGTGTGCGGATGCTCGCTGCGCCGGTCGTCGGTGGCGTTGAATTGCTGCTGCGGGAAGGTCGTGACGAGCAGACGCAAGCCTTCCAGTTGCTTGGGGTTGAGGATGCCGTTGAACAGTTCGAAATAGTTGCGGATGTTCACCAGCTTGCCTTGTGAAACGTCGCCCAGGTCAGGCCGGGTGGTGAGATAGATTGGCGCCGGAAATTCCGGGAGGAGATGGTCCGGCAGATCGAAATCAAGGTCGAAGCGGGTCAGATCGCGGCCTTCGATCCTGTTGACTTCGTCGATGTGGAACTGCGGAAAGACCATCCCGCCTTCCGGATGGTTCGGGTGGGGCAGCGGCATGAATCCGGCAGGGAATCGTTTCTGCTGACGGATCTGCTCAGGGCTCAGTTGCGCCAGTTCATCCCAGCTGCCTTCAGCCAGCTTGACCCGGACGCCGGTTTGTATCGGCTTGCCGCGCGCCATGGTGACGCCTTCGGCCGGCTTGTCACTGAGGTCGTAGCGCTCCCTGAGCAGCGCCATGTGTTTTTCGATGATGCCCGGTTTGTCTGCCGACATGCGCTGTATGATCGCGTCGACCGTCTCGGTTATCACCACGGGACTGTAGCTGGTCGGTTTGTCCGCTTCGGCGGCTTTGAGGCTTGTTGCCAACGTAACGGTGCCGAGCGCGACGGCCAGGCACGAGCGGGTCAGGGCGGCGTTCATCATGGTTATTCCTGAAGGGCCAACAGGTATACAAAGGCCTAGCCGCAACGGCGCCGTTTGCCTAATAGGTCCAGGCTATGGCGGTGATAGGACGTTTCTAATGAGAGCGCTTGCTCAGCGATGCCGCGGCCTGCGCGGGCAGGCACAGACCCGCTTATGACGTTTGCGAGCCGAGCAGGGGAGCGTTTTATGCCGAATCGATCCGGCGGACACGGGCTGTCGCTGGCCGCGGCCTATGGCAGTATGGGTTGTCCTTTCGCTAAAAAAGCACCCATGAAGCCCGAAGACCTCGACCGCCTGGTGACCCAGACGATGCCCTATGGCAAATACAAGGGCCGTCTGATCGCGGACTTGCCTGGCAACTACCTGAACTGGTTTGCACGGGTCGGTTTTCCGCCCGGCGAGATCGGGCAGTTGCTTGCGCTGATGCAGGAAATCGACCACAACGGATTGTCGCCTTTGCTCGATCCGCTGCGTCGGCGTTAGCCCTCGCCCTGAGCGGCCTGCATCGTACGTAGCGCGGGCGCTGCGTAGATGCCGATCTCGACCGCCAGTGCCAGCACGCGGCCAAGATCGCTGGCATAGACGAGTACCGCTTGCAACTCGTCGTCCAACGGCTCGCTGAAGTCCACCAGCACATAACCGCCTTTCTCCGGATAGAGGCTGCCAAGTTGCGTCTGGATACGGTTGAGCGCCTTGAGCGGTTCGGTTTTTGCCAGTTGCTTGGGTTTGAGTACGAACTGCACCGACGGACCGAAAGAGGCGACGATCTGCTCGAACAGCGCCTGGTAGTCGTCCGCCTGGAACAGCACGGTATCCGGCAGGCTGCCGACGACCACCCATTCGCCCAGCGGAATGGGGAAATCCTCGTCGTAATTGATGTCCGGGTTGGCCTGCAGAAACCCCTCGGGATCGGCGTAGGCTTGCGCCGCTTCGTGGGCGATCCGGATGATGTCCTGCTCAGACATGCAGCCTGAGCTGACCCGCGTGAGCAGTTCGATGAGTGAGTCGTTCATGGCCAATCCTGCAATGTAATGCGCAAGCATAACCAACGAGCGCTGCGGTGCGCACCCGCGCGGGTTTCACCTTCCGCCTGATGGGCAGGCGCGCGCCTGGATAACGGGCGCCGTTCATCGGCACCAGGGCTGTGGGGCCGTGACGGGCCGTCGAGCGATCCCTTCTTCATGTTCCGACCGGGCGGTCACCGGTCATCGCGTCGTGCGGATTGATTTCCGATCTTCTAATCTGCGCAATGTTACGGATTCTTTCAGCTTTTCATGCACAATAGCGTCATAAACAGAGACGGCATGAACGATGGCGAAACGGCGCAGCCGGCCTCGCTCCGTTCCAGCGCCCGACAACGATCAGCCAATATTCAAGAGGAACGACTGTGCATAACGTCGTCATCAGCGGTACCGGCCTTTATACCCCTGCCAACAGCATTTCGAACGACGAGCTGGTTGAGTCCTTCAATACCTACTCACGCCGTTTCAACGCCGAACACGCCACCGCCATCGAGGCGGGCGAGGTTCAACCGGTGCCAGAGTCGAGTTCCGCTTTCATCGAGAAGGCGTCGGGCATCAAGAGCCGTTTCGTCACTGACAAGGCCGGCATTCTCGACCCTGATCGCATGGTTCCGCGCATTCCCGAGCGCAGCAACGAGGAATGGTCGATCCTCTGTGAAATGTCGGTCAAGGCGGCGCAACAGGCGCTGGAGCGCGCAGGCAAGACCGCAGCCGACATCGACGGCGTGATCGTGGCCTGCTCCAACCTGCAGCGTGCATACCCGGCCATTGCCATCGAAGTGCAGGCGGCCCTGGGCATCAAGGGCTTCGGCTTCGACATGAACGTGGCCTGTTCGTCGGCCACGTTCGGCATCCAGAATGCAGCCAACGCGGTGCAACTGGGGCAGGCGCGGGCGATCCTGATGGTCAATCCGGAAATCTGCACCGGCCACATGAATTTCCGCGACCGCGACAGTCATTTCATCTTCGGTGACGCTTGCACCGCAGTGATCATCGAGCGTGCCGATCTGGCGAGTTCAGAGCACCAGTGGGATATCGTCAGCACCCGCCTGGCGACCGAGTTCTCCAACAACATCCGCAACAATTTCGGCTTCCTCAACCGCACGGCCGAGGAGTACATGACCAACCCGGACAAACTGTTCGTGCAGGAAGGCCGCAAGGTCTTCAAGGAAGTCTGCCCGATGGTCGCCGAGCTGATCGGTGAACATCTCAAGGAAAACGATATCGAGGTCGCCTCGGTCAAGCGTTTCTGGCTGCACCAGGCCAACCTGAACATGAATCACCTGATCGTGCGCAAGTTGCTAGGACGCGACGCGAGCCCGGAAGAGGCGCCGGTGATTCTCGACACCTACGCCAATACCAGTTCGGCGGGTTCGGTGATTGCTTTTCACAAGCACCAGGACGATTTGCCTGCCGGCAGCCTGGGCGTGCTGAGCTCGTTCGGCGCAGGCTATTCGATCGGCAGCGTGATTCTGCGAAAGCGCTGATACACGCGCGGCTCGACAACCAGGGCGGACATCGATCCGCCCTTTTTTGTGCCCGTGCGTTCCGTGCGAAGCGCCAAGCCTTCGAAGATTCGGTGTTCAAGAAACGCACAAACCGCGATAACTCAAGGTCTTTTAAGTTCCCTTTGTCATAAAAGGTTTATGGAACAGCCACTTGTCTGACACACAGCCTGGCCAAGATGCCGGCAGCACAAAGCGCCAATACCTGTGTGTTTTCCAACGCTAAACCAAAAGGGGAATTTTCGATGATCCGTAAGCACTTTGCCGGTTTCGCCGCCAGCGCCCTCGCTCTGGCCGTTTCCGCCCAGGCTTTCGCCGGTACCGTTACCACTGACGGCGCTGACATCGTAGTCAAGACCAAGGGTGGCACACCCAGAACGGCGATAACGCCGACGCCGCCTACTTCCGCCGCGCCTTCCTGGAAATCGGTGGCGTGGCCTACCAGGACTGGAAATACCAGTTCAACTACGATTTCGCCCATAACGCCGGCAGCAGCGAAGATGGCTACTGGGACGAAGCGTCCATCCAGTATTCCGGCTTCAACCCGATCAACATCAAAATGGGTCGCTTCGACCCCGATTTCGGTCTGGAAAAAGCCACCAGCTCCAAATGGGTAACCGCCCAGGAGCGTAACGCCGCCTACGATCTGGTCGATTGGGCCAACGGCCACCAGAACGGCCTGGGTATTCAAGTCAACGGCACCATGGGCCCGTCGCTGTACGGCTCTGCCGGGCTGCACGCCAAGGACCAGAACGATGAAAACGGCGAGAGCGTCAAGCAGGTCAACCTGCGTGGTGTGTTCGCGCCAATGCACGAAGCGGGCAACGTCCTGCATTTCGGTGTGAACTTCGCTCAACGCAACCTGGATGACACGGCTGTCGACTCGCGCATCCGTAGCCGTCTGGGCATGCGTGGTGTAAGCACCGGCGGTGGCAACGATGCCGGGACCAACGGTAACCGCCTGCTGCTCGGCGGCGCCAACGGCGCACCGGCCGGTTCCTACGGCGACGATACCGCCTGGGGTCTGGAAGCCGCTTGGGCGATGGGACCGCTGTCGGTTCAGGGCGAGTACATCAAGCGCAAGCTCGAGTCCGACTCGGTTGCCTACGATGACCTCGAAGCGAAGGGCTACTACGCTCAGGTGGCTTACACCCTGACCGGCGAATCGCGTGGCTACAAGCTGGGCCGCTTTGATTCGCTCAAGCCCGAGAACAAGCAGCTCGGCGCATGGGAAGTCTTCTATCGCTACGACAACATCGAGGCCGAAGATGGCAACGTGGGCATCGACCCCACCGCCGACGTCGAAGGCAAGGTGCATAACATCGGCTTGAACTGGTACGCCAACGAGAACGTCAAACTCAGCGGCTACTACGTGAAAGCCAAAGTCGACAATGCCGTCAACGCCAACGGCGATGACGACGGCGACGGCATGGTCTTCCGCGCCCAGTACGTGTTCTAACGCAACACCGTTTCATCCGTGATGCTCCTTTCAAGCCCCATGCTCATGGGGCTTTTTTTCGTTCGGTTTAGCCGCCAGACTGGCGCGTATGCCTGTCCAGACTCTTTCCAGCCTCGCCGAGATCGCGCCCACCCGTTGGGATAGCCTGCTCGGTGAAAATCCGCAGCCTTTCGTCCGGCATGCCTTCCTCGCTGCACTGGAGGACAGCGGCAGCGTGGGAGGCCGCAGCGGCTGGCGTCCGCACCATCAGCTGTTCAGCGATGCGCAGGGTGTCATCGCCGCGCTACCGCTGTATCGCAAGACGCATTCCAGCGGTGAATACGTGTTCGACTGGGCCTGGGCGGATGCTTGCCATCGTGCCGGGATCGAGTATTACCCCAAGCTGCTCTGTGCCGTGCCGTTCTCTCCTGTAACCGGCGCGCGCCTGCTGGGCGATCTACAGGCGGCGGGTCGGTTGCTCGATCACCTCACGGCCGGGCTCGTCGAGCAGGGTCAGTCCAGTCTGCACGTCAATTTCACCGAGGCGGACGCCGATGCGGTGTTCCATGAGCGGGACGGTTGGCTGGAGCGCCTAGGGTGCCAGTTTCACTGGCACAACCGAGGTTATCGCGATTTTCAGGATTTTCTGGATGGCCTCACTTCGCGAAAGCGCAAGCAACTTCGCAAAGAGCGTGAGCAAGTGGCGGGGCAGGGGATCGGGTTCGATCGGCGCGAAGGCCATCAGCTCACAGAGGCCGAGTGGGATTTCGTCTACGCCTGCTATGCCAACACCTACCACGTGCGTGGGCAGGCGCCCTATCTGACGCGTGGTTTTTTCAGTCTGCTCGCCGAGCGCATGCCCGAAGCGATCCGCGTCGTGCTGGCCCGGCAGGGTGGGCGTCCGGTGGCCATGGCGTTCAGCCTGGTCGACGCGAACGGACTCTATGGCCGCTATTGGGGCTGCCTCGCCGAGTTCGATCGGTTGCACTTCGAGACCTGTTTCTACCAGGGTATCGACCAGGCCATCGCCGCTGGGCTGTCTCGTTTCGATGCCGGAGCGCAGGGCGAACACAAGCTCATCCGTGGCTTCGAGCCGGTGATCACCCGGTCCTGGCATTATCTTGCGCATCCGGGACTGCGCGCCGCGGTGAGCGATTTCCTCGAGCAGGAGCGGCTGGGCGTGTTGCGCTATGCCGAGGCGGCGCGGGACGCGCTGCCCTATCGACAGGATTGATCGGTGGTTATTTTGGTTTCGGCGCCGCGCTGACGCCTTCGAGGGTGGCGAACGAGGTGTCCTTGGCGGTCAGCAAAAAATCACGCATGAACGGCGAATCCAGCATGTCGGCGCGAATGCCGGCGAACAGGGTCGCGAACAGGCCTTTTTCACCCAGACGCTTGGCCGTGACATAGCCGCGCGCGCTGTATTCGTGCAGGGCCCAGTTCGGCACACAACAGACGCCGCGACCCGAGGCCACCAACTGCATCATCATCACCGTCAATTCCGAGGTGCGGACCTGAGCCGGCTCGACATCCGCCGGTTCCAGGAATCGCGTAAAGATGTCCAATCGGTCGCGCTCCACCGGATAGGTGATCAGGGTTTCGCCGGCCAGATCCTCGGCACGCACATGGGGCCGGGTGGCCAGGGGGTGTTGGTTGGCGACCGCCAGCAGCGCCTCGTAGGTGAACAACGGGACATACGTGATGCCGGGCAAGTCGACCGGATCGGACGTTACTACCAGGTCCAGATCTCCCCGGGCCAGTGCCGGCAGCGGCGCGAACGAGAAACCCGAGGCGAGATCGAGTTCCACTTCCGGCCAGGCGTCGCGGAACTGATCGATCGTCGGCATCAGCCACTGGAAGCAGCTATGGCACTCGATGGCCATGTGCAGGCGCCCCGCGGTGCCTCCGGCCAGCCTGGCCAGGTCGCGCTCGGCGCCGCGCAGTTGCGGCAACAGGCTGTCTGCCAGCTGCAACAAGCGCAAACCGGCGCTGGTGAAGCGCACCGGGCGGGTCTTGCGCACGAATAATTGCAGACCCAGGCGTTCTTCCAGTTCCTTGAACTGGTGAGACAGCGCTGACTGGGTCAGATGCAGACGCTCGGCTGCTTCGACGAGGCTGTCGGTTTCGCGTAGCGCATGAAGCGTTTTCAGGTGACGAATTTCCAACATGCTGCGCCCTTCCTGCCCTGTGGGGTTTCGCTCCTGACTCCGAGAACCATCGTACTTGGGTAACAATCGGCGACGTGAACACTGTTCATTGTGAAGGCAAAGTGTGTTCCAGTGCAGGGGCCCTTGTCGAGTCGAGTCGAGTGGCTGGCTGCGAAGCCACCGACCTGCCGTGGGTTGCCGACAACGCACGCACGGGCAGGGCGCCTGTTACATCCAGATGCGGCTGATCAAATAGCCCAGCACGCCGAGAAACAGCAGCGCGACGACCACCAGCGCGCCATCGCGCGCCATCATGCCCAGTCCGAGAAAGCTCAGGGCAGCACCCGCCGTGGAGTTGCCGAACGGGATCAGTTCGAGCGGGGGCATGGTGCCCGCGATCAACAGGCAGACCAGCGCGTTGATGCGTATCGCGAAGCCTTCGGTGAGAAAGGTCAGGCGATGCCGTATCAGGCGATCGACCCAGCGCGCCGGCCGCTTCAGGAACGCGATCGCGCGATCGTACTTGCTGCGCGATGCGCAACGTCGAAGCAACCATTGGGGCAGCCAGAAATGCTTGCGGCCAATCAGCAACTGGAGCGCGATCAGCGCCACCATCACGGCGAAGAAGCTGGGCAGGCCGGGAATGCCCGACAACGGCGAAAACACCAACAACCCGGGAACCAACAGCAAGGCCCCAAAGCTACGTTGGCCGGTCGCCTCCAGCATGCTCTGGATGGTGACTGCCTCGCCGGGCTCGCCCGCCTGGGCGAGCAGGTCCAGAAGGGACCTGAGATCTTGCGGTTCGTCTTCGCCGGTCATTGGTACCTCACTCGCTACGTCTGGGTTGTTAGAGGCCCAATCCGAACGAAATGTCCAATATGAATAATATTAACGACCAACTTAAAACAGATGAGTTTGTT
>Ga0114898_1001744_pt1 | contig 12247 bp, 5 predicted proteins | sample Malvired_Geostar_FD_83496 | JGI IMG/M metagenome (GOLD analysis project Ga0114898, IMG submission 83496) | Marine viral communities from the Global Malaspina Expedition - Malaspina viral metaG DeepMed_Geostar | ecosystem: Environmental > Aquatic > Marine > Oceanic | place: Mediterranean Sea... | reverse complement strand
TCCCATCCGCCTGTATGGCGAGGGTCTGATCGACGGCGTCCGCGTCGACCACGTCGACGCGGACGCCGTCGATCAGACCCTCGCCATACAGGCGGATGGGAAGGGCGTGCGTCGCCTCGAAAACCGCCGGGTCCTCCGCGCGAAGACCGGCCAACTCGTTGATGGTGAAGAAGCGCCGCCAATTGAGTTCGTCGTTCGCGACGCGCCATGAGGCGAGGCGGTAGTGCTGGCGCTCGAGCAGAGCCCTGACCGTCGCGGGATCATCGGTCGCCGCCAGACCCGCGCGGTCCGCTTCGCGGATCGGGAAGCGATGCTCGCTGTAGGCGGTGATCACCGGCGCGCCGTTCTCCAGTTCGATCCGCACCTGCCGGTTTTCGAGCGCCGCAGTCAGCGGCTCGCCGAGCACTGGCAAGACCAGCTTCCCGGACCAGTCGATGTCGAAGGAGCGGGCGTAGGGGCTCGCCTGACCCTTTTCGAGCACGTCGTTCCACCATGGGTTTTCGCCGCTCGCGACGCCCATATGGTTGGGCACGATATCGATGATCATCCCCATGCCGCGCGCCCGCAGCGCCGCGACAAGGCAGCGGAAGGCGGGCTCGCCCCCCAGCTCGGGATTGATCCGGGTCGGATCGACCACGTCATAGCCGTGGGTCGATCCCCGGCTCGCCACCGTGATCGGCGACGCATAGACATGACTGATACCCAGCCGGTCCAGATAGGGGACGATCGCCTCGGCCTGTTCGAAGGTGAAACCCTTGTGGAACTGCAGGCGGTAGGTCGCGCGCGGGGTCATCCGCGCCGCCTCGAATTGATCAGGTCGAGGCGCGCCATCATCCCCGGCCGCTCGAGCAGCGCCCCGGTCGTGTCCGGCATCCGCCGCCGCCAGTTGGGATGCTCGTCGGTGGTGCCCGGAAGGTTGGGTTGCTCGACCAGCCCCGCCACGTCCTCCATCGGCAGGATGGCGAGAGCCGAGGGTGCGCCGGCGACGAAGGCCAGGGCGGCGTCGACCACCGGCGTGGTGTCCTCCGGTTCCGGCTGCGTCGCAGCGGTGACGCCGGCGTCGGTGAAGGCCCGCCACAGCCGCTCGCGATCCTGGTCGCGGAGGTCGCGGTCCCCGGCTTCGTCGGCCGCGCGGGAGGTCCGACCCAGCTTCCACGCCCAGTCGAGGTCGCGCCCCCGCCAGTAGCCGGCGACGGTCGGCAAGTCGTGGGTGCCGGTCATGGCCACCGACCCGGCGGACCAGTCCGCGGGAGCGATGATCTCACCGTCCCCGTCACGCTCGAACCACAGCACCCGCATGCCCAACATGGCCTTCTCGTCCATCGCGGTACGGAAGCCCGGGGGGACCGTGCCGAGATCCTCGCCGATCACCACCGCCTTCGCCCGCCAGGATTCGATCGCGATGACGCGCAGCAGGTCCTCGAAGGGCATGGTCAGATAGGCGCCCTGATCGGCGGCAGCGCCATCGGGCGTCACCCACAGGCGCCGCAGTCCCAGCGCATGGTCGATGCGTATTCCGCCGGCGTGATCGAGCGCCGCGCGCAGGGTGGCGATGAACGGCTCGAAGGCCGTCCGCCTGAGCGCCTGCGGAGAGAAGCCGGTGATGCCCCAGTTCTGCCCGTCCGGGCCGAGCAGGTCCGGCGGGGCGCCGATCGACAGGCCTGTGAGCAGGTCGTCCGGGCGGCTCCAGGCGTGGCTGCCGCCCCCATCCATGCCGACCGCCAGATCAGCGATCAGGCCCAGCGCCATGCCTTCCTGCCTGGCCACGGCCTGGGCGCGATCCAGGCTCTGCTTCGCAAGCCACTGCAGGAACAGATAGAAGCCGACCTCATCCGGGTGTTCGGCCGCGAAACGTTCGACAGGCTCGCCCGCCGGGTCGTGGAAGGCGGCCGGCCAGCCCTGCCAGCCCGTAGCCCCCGATTGTGCAAGAAAATGCGCATGTAGCGCGTCGAAACGGGCATGGCGCAGGAGGTCATCTCCGCCGTTCCGCGCATAGGCCGCCACCGCCTCGCGAACGCCGTCGGAGCAGCCATCGTACGCCTCGCGCAGCAGGCGCAGGCGCGCGGGAATGGCTCCGGCCCAATCGATCAGGTCGCCGCCCGGCTGGTCGGGCGCCGGCATCCCGACCAGCGCAGGATCGCCAAGAAGGACATTGAGGAACAGCCGACTGGACGGCGCATAGGGACTGAACCGGCCCGGGTCGGCCGGAAACAGCGCATGGACCGGACTGATGGCGACCGCATCCGCCCCGCGCCTCGCGAAAGCCCGCACCGTGTCGGCCAGCGTTCCGAAATCGCCATAGGCCGTCCGCCGGTCGTCCCTGAGTGAGGGGATCTGCACGGCCGGACCCCAGAGGCGCCGGCCGGGAGCGGCGTCGGCGATGGTGAAGCATCGCCGGGCGCGATCGCCAGCCGGATTTCCCGGCCGTTGAGGATCAGGCGGTGGTAGCCGGCGGCGTCGATGTTCGGGAGACGCAGGCCGGACCCGGCCGCTTCCACTGCGACCTCGCGCCGGTCGCCGTCTTCCAGGATCAGTTCGGCCCGGCCCGCCTTCCCGCAGCTCGTCGGCAGGATGACCGGGGCGCCGACATTTCCCGAGACAAAGGCGCAATCGGCGCTGTCGTTGGCGAGCTTCCGCCGGCTCTCCGCCAGGGCGGCCGGACTGTCGGCGGGGAGGCCGAGGGCGCCGAGGATCGCCGTCAGCGCGTCGTCGGACACCCGCTGCGGCTGGCCGCGCGCATCTTCCCAGTCGATGTGGAGTCCGGCCGCGGTGGCGAGATCATGAAGACCGCTCATGGTGCCATCCAGACCGCGATGCTGCCGGTCGCCCCGGGCTCCCCCAAGGCGAAGTCCGCGGGAGGAGTGGACGGAAAACCCACGGTCTCATCCCCGAGATTGATCGCGATCGTCAGCAAGGCGCCGTCGCCCATGCGCCAGCGCGCGACAACCGCCGCATCGCCGATGGCCTCCGCGCCTTCGCTCCGCGCGCCCTTGAGGCGGGGTAGGACCCGCTCATGCCGAAGCCGCAGCAACTGCCGGTAAAGCGAGCGCCAGCCGGCCGCGTCAGGGCCGGGCTCGGGTCGCGAGCGGTCGAAGGTCTCGCGCGCATTCGGGTCGGGAATACGCTCGCGCTCAGCCGGGTCGGCGAAGGCGGCGAAGCCGGCGAACTCGCGGCGGCGGCCTTTCCGCACCGCGTCCGCCAGTTCGTCGTGGAAGTCGGTGAAGAACAGGAAGGGCGACCGGCTGCCCGTCTCGTCGCCCATGAACAGCAGCGGAATCTGGGGGGACAGCAGAAGCAGCGCCGTCGCGGCCTTCAACTTTCGCTCGTCGGCCAGCTGCGTCAGCCGCTCGCCCAGCGCCCGGTTGCCGATCTGGTCGTGGTTCTGGAGAAACGACACAAAGGCGGTCGGCGGCAGATGATCGCTCGGCTTCCCCCGCGGCCGGCCGTCGTGATTGGGCGAGCCCTCGCCCTGATAGATGAAGCCTTCGGAGAGGCAGCGGGCCAGCCGATCCGCCGGCCGCTCCGCAAAGTCAGCATAGTAGCCGCTCGTCTCGCCGGTGAGCAGGACGTGCATGACATTGTGGAAATCGTCGTTCCACTGCGCGTCGTAGAGGCCGTTCCCTAGGCGTTCGGAATCGTTGGCCTCGTTCTCAAGGATGAGGTGGACATGACGGTCCGGGCCGACGGCGCGGCGAATGTCGCGCACCATGGCGTCGAGAAAGTCGTCGTTGGCGATCGCGTGAACCGCGTCGAAGCGGAGCCCGTCGAAGCGATACTCCTCCAGCCACATCAGCGCGTTGTCGATGAAGAAGCGACGGACCTGCGGCTTGTCGACGGCGACGGCTCCGCCCCACGGCGTGTGGATTTCCGGGCGGAAGAAGCCGCTCGCATAGGCGCCGAGATAGTTCCCGTCCGGTCCGAAGTGGTTGTAGACCACGTCGAGAAACACACTCAGTCCGAGTTCATGGGCACGGTCCACCAGCGCCTTGAGGTCGTTAGGGCTCCCATAGCTCTCGGCCGGCGCATAGGGCAGCACGCCGTCGTAACCCCAGTTGCGATCGCCCGCGAAGGCGTTCACCGGCATCAGCTCGATGGCGGTCACACCCAGATCGACCAGTTCCGGGAGCCGCCCGGCGACGCCCGCGAAGCCGCCGAGCAGGCCAGCGTGCACTTCCTGGATGACCATCTCCTCCCACGGCCGACCGCGCCAGTCCGGCGTGCGCCAGCGATAGGCCTCCGGATCGACCACCACGCTCCAGCCGTGCACGCCGCCAGCCTGCGCCCGGGAGGCGGGATCGGGAACGGCTGTCCCGTCATCCAGTCTGAAGCGATACCGGGCGCCGGCGACTACGGTCGCCTCGGCGACGAACCAGCCATTTTCATCGCGCGCCATGTCGACCGGAGCGCGCCCGTCGACCTCCAGCGTCACCCGCTCGCAGTCGGGGGCCCAGAGACGGAAGAGGCGTCGGTCAGCGCCCAGCAGAGCGGGGCCCCATGCCGTCATGAGCGGTCTTCCCCGGAGTGATCGACAGCCGGAGCGTCAGCAATCCAGTGGAGCAGCGCCGCGCCTTGCGGGGCGACCAGATAGTCGCCGTCGATGTCGAACGGCGCTTCGTCCGGTTTGGCGCTGTCGATCAGCACGGTGCGGGTCATCGGTGGCGGAGGCAGTTTGAAGGTCAGGGGGTCTTCCGATGCGTTGAGCACGAGGCTCACCGCCTCTATCCGGCCGTCCTCGAGCCGGCGCGAACGGCGCATCAACAGGGCGCGGCCCTCGGGATTGTCCCAGTCTTCGGGGGAGAGCATCATACCGCGTTCGTCCCACCACTCGACGTCGCTCAGTCCGTCCGCGACGGTCTCGCCGTAGGGGAAGGCGTTGGCCCGCAGCAACGGATGGGCGTGACGCAGGGCGATCAGGCGCGAGGTGAAACGCATCAACTGCTCGCCCTGCGGCCTGGCGAGAAGCGACCAGTCGACCCAGCTGATCTCATTGTCCTGACAGTAGGCGTTGTTGTTGCCCCGCTGCGTCCGCCCGAACTCGTCCCCCGCCAGCAGAAGCGGCGTGCCGAGCGAGGCGAACAGGGTGGTGAGCATGGAGCGCATCACCCGCTGGCGCGCCTCGTTGATGCGCGGGTCCCGGGTCACCCCCTCGACGCCCCAGTTGCGAGAGAAGTTCTCCTTGTGACCGTCGCGATTGTGCTCCTGGTTCGCCGCGTTGTGGCGATGTTCGTAGGTGACGGTGTCGGCGAGGGTGAAGCCGTCGTGCACGGCAAGGGCGTTGATGCTCGCCCAGGGTCGCCGCGCGCGCCGGTCGAACAGGTCGCCCGAACCCGCCATTCTGGCCGCCAGTTCGCCCCGCATCGATGAATCGCCGCGCCAGTATTTGCGCACGCCGTCGCGGTAGCGATCGTTCCACTCCGCGAAGCCGGGCGGGAAGTTGCCGAGCTGATAGCCGCCGGGTCCGACGTCCCACGGCTCGGCGGAGAGCTTCAGGTTGCCCAGGATCGGGTCCTGGCGAAGCACGTCGAAGAAGGCCGCGCCCGGATTGAAGCCGTGCTCCTCGCGACCCAGCGTCAGACCGAGATCGAAGCGAAAGCCGTCGACGCCAAAGGATGTCGCCCAGTACCGCAGGGAGTCCGCGACCATCTGGATGACCCGCGCCTTCTCCAGATTAAGCGTGTTGCCGGTGCCGGTGTCGTTGACCGCATAGCGGGGCTGATCCTGGACCAGCCGGTAGTAGGTGGCGTTGTCGAGTCCCCGCCAGGACAGCGTCGGGCCGAGCTCCGAGCCCTCGCAGGTGTGATTGTAGACGACGTCCAGGATGACCTCGAGCCCGGCGGCGTGAAACCGGCGAACGGCGAGGCGAAGCTCATCGTGGCTGTCGCCGGCGAGATAGCTCTGCTCGGGCGCGAAGAAGCCGAGCGTATTGTAGCCCCAGTAGTTGCGCAGCCCCTTCTCCTGCAGGAAGCGGTCCTGCACGAAGGCGTGGATCGGCATAAGCTCGACGGCGGTCACGCCCAGACGCTTGAGATGGTCGATCACCTTCGGGTGGGAGAGCGCCGCGAAGGTGCCACGCTCCGGCGGGGCGACCTCCTCGAATAGTTTGGTGAGGCCCTTCACGTGAGCCTCGTAGATCACCGTGTCCGACCACGGCGTGTTGGGCCGGACGTCGTGCGACCAGTCGAAGCTGTCGTTGGTGACGACGCCCTTGGGTACGGCGGGCGCACTGTCACGGGCGTCGAAGCTGAGATCCGCCTTGGGCGACCGCACGCGATAGCCGTGCAGCGCGTCGGTCCAGCGAACGGTCCCGTGCAGCTTGCGCGCATAGGGATCGAGCAGGAGCTTGTTGGGATTGAAGCGGTGGCCCTCCTCCGGCGCATAGCGGCCATGGGCGCGATACCCGTAGAGCAATCCAGGACGCGCATCCGGCAGGTAGCCATGCCAGACCTCATCGGTCCAATGGGGCAGCGGGTAACGCTGTATCTCGCGCCGGCCACCCGGGTCGAAGATGCACAGATCGATCTGCTCGGCGTTCGCGGAGAAGACGGCGAAATTGATCCCGAGGCCGTCGAAGGTGGCTCCCAGGGGATAGGGCGAGCCGGCCTCGAGCCGGTCAGGCAGCGGATTCAACGTTCGGGACCTTCGTATCTCAGGATGACGGCGGCCAGCGGCGGCAGGACCACCCGGGCGCTGTTCGGCTGGCCATGGGCCGGGACCGCGCTCGAAGTGACGGTCCCGCCGTTGCCGATGTTCGCGCCGCCGTAGACGGCGGCGTCGCTGTTCAGGATTTCCCGCCAAGCGCCTGCGTTCGGCAGGCCGATCAGATAGCCGTGGCGCGGCTCCGGCGTCATGTTGAGGCAGACCACGCAGGGCGCTCCGCCGCCGCCCAGCCGCGCATAGACGAAGACGCTGTTGGCGCTATCGTCGCCGACGATCCATTGAAAGCCCCCGGGATCGGCATCGCCGGCATGGAGGGCGGGCTCTTCCGCGTAGAGGCGGTTGAGATCCCGCACCAGCCGCTGGATGGCGACGTGCTCGGGCCGGTCGAGCAGATGCCAGGCGACCTGCTCGTCATGGTTCCATTCGGTGTTCTGGGCGATTTCGCAGCCCATGAAGAGCAGCTTCTTGCCCGGGTGGGTCCACATGAAGCTGAAGTAGGCCCGCAGGTTGGCGAACTTGCGCCACGCGTCGCCGGGCATCTTGCCGATCAGCGAGTGCTTGCCGTGAACGACCTCGTCGTGGCTGATCGGCAGGACAAAGGCCTCGGAGAAGGCATAGACCAGCCCGAACGTCAGCTCGCCATGGTGCCAGCTGCGGTACATCGGATCGCGCTCCACATACTGAAGCGTGTCGTGCATCCAGCCCATGTTCCACTTGTAGGTGAACCCGAGCCCGCCTTGGCGGACAGGCGCGGTGACCCCCGGCCAGGCTGTGGACTCTTCCGCCAGGGTGATCGCCCCCGGGCAGCGTTCGGCCACCACAGCGTTCATCCGCTTAAGGAAATCGACCGACTCGAGATTCTCGCGACCGCCGTGAACGTTGGGCAGCCACTCGCCGGCATTGCGGCTGTAATCGCGGTAGAGCATCGATGCGACAGCATCGACGCGCAATCCGTCGATATGGAAGGTCTCGAGCCACCAAAGCGCCGAGGCGAGCAGGAAGCCCGCCACTTCCCGCCGGCCCAGATTGTAGATCAGGGTATTCCAGTCCTGGTGGAAGCCCTCACGCGGGTCGGCGTGCTCGTACAGATGGGTGCCGTCGAAGCGGGCCAGACCATGCGGATCGGTCGGGAAGTGCGCCGGCACCCAGTCGAGGATCACGCCGATCCCGGAGCGGTGGCACTGGTCGACGAAACGGGCGAACGCTTCCGGGTCGCCGAAGCGGGCTGACGGCGCGAACTGCGACAGCGGCTGATAGCCCCACGAGCCGCCGAACGGGTGCTCCATGATCGGCAGCAGCTCGATGTGTGTGAAGCCCATGTCCGCGACGTAGGGGATCAGCCGCTCGGCCAGGTCTCCCCAGTCGAGAGTCTCCGCCGGGTCGTCGCCGGGGCGGAGCCAGGAGGCGGCATGCACCTCATAGATCGCCATCGGCGCATCCGGCCGCTGGCGGGATCCGCGCTCCGCCATCCAGTCGCCGTCGGTCCAGCGGAAGTCCGGATCGGCCGCGACGACCGAGCAGGTGGCCGGCGGCCGTTCGGTCTGGCGCGCGATCGGATCGGCCTTCGGCAGCAGGCTGCCGTCCGCGCCGAGCACCTCGTATTTGTAAGCCGCGCCGGGCCCGAGCCGGGGCAGGAAGATCTCCCAGACGCCGGCGTCGTGGTGCAGGCGCATCGGGTGCCGGCGGCCATCCCAGTTGTTGAACTCGCCGACCACGGACACGCGCCGTGCGTTGGGCGCCCAGACCGCGAAAGACACGCCCTCGACCCCATCGACCGTCCGCGGCGAGGCGCCGAAAACGCGCGCCAGGTCCCAGTGTCGGCCTTCGCTGAACAGATGGAGATCAAGCTCGCCGAGGAGCGGAGCGAAGGCGTAGGGATCCTCGGTCTCCTGCACGACGTCACCGGGCCAACAGATGCGGAGAAGATAGGGCACGTCCTCCTCAACCCGGCCCACGAACAGCCCCGGCTCCTGTTCTTCCAGGGTTCCGAGCTCCCGCCCGTCGTCACGCGCCGCCACGGTGACGGCCAGGGCGTCAGGCTGGAATGTGCGCACCACCCGATCCTCACCCGCGCCATGCGCTCCGAGCAGCGCGAAGGGATCGGCGAGGCGGCCCTCAAGCAGTTCCTGCCCGACCGTCATGACGGCCCTCCTTCCAGCAGTTGGCGCGCGGTCCGGGCCAGTCCGGCGACGGGGACATCGATCCAGTCCGGCCGGTTGGCGGCCTCGTAGGCGACCTCGTAGGCGGCCTTCTCGAGCAGGAAGAGGTCCAGCAGCGGTTCGCCTTGTGTGCTCTCCTCACCCCGATAGCCGCGCAGGAACGCGGTCACGGCGCTCTCGCGCAGGGCCGCGTAGCGTTCGCGGGTTCGATCCTGTTCGGTCTCCGAAGCGGCCGGCCGGTTCCGCTCGCCGACAGCGGCGGCGTAGTCGAACGAGCGCAGCACGCCGGCGACATCGCGAAGCGGCAGGTCCTTGGCCCGACGCTCGGCCAGCGGCCGGGTCGGTTCTCCCTCGAAGTCGATGATCATGACGTCGCTACCAGTGACCAGCACCTGGCCAAGATGCAGGTCGCCGTGGATGCGGGTCCGCTCGCGCCCCTCTGCCGAGCGCGAGACTGACCGGATGCGGTCCATCACCCGCTGCCGGTTTTGCTGCAGCCAGACGGCGTGCGCCTGTGTGTCCTCGTCCTCCAGCGTCGCCCGGCCCAGCAGACCAAGCGCCTTGTCGAACTGCCCTTCGATCCGACCCGACAGGGCGTCGGCCTCGGTGAGAGACATCCGCTCGGGCGCGAAGGCGGGATCATCGCTCGGTCCGGCGAGCACGGCATGCATTTCCGCCAGTCGATGGCCGAGATTGCTGGCGAAATTGTCGTAGTTGGCGAAACTCTCGTCCGCGTCGGTCGCTAGGCGCTCGAGCATGCCGAGCGTCCAGTTCCAGCCGTCCCCCTGGTTCCAGACGAAGCGCTGGAGCAGCATCAGCAGACGTCTCTCCTCGCCCTGCTCCAGCCACACCTCGCCGAGAATGGCCGGCGTGTTCGCGAACCCGTTCAAGGTCAGGTAGCGGACCATCTCGGCGTCCGGGTGAACGCCCGGCTGCACCTGGCGCAGCAGCTTGAGCACCGCGCTGCGCCCGAGGATCATCGAACTGTTCGACTGCTCCGCCGACAACCATTCCGGCTCGGCGTCCGACGCGATGTCGAATCCGGGCGCGGGGAGGAAGGTGATCTCACCGCCCTCGACCGGAATGCTCTGCCCGGCCTGGAACGCGGCGATGATCCCCTGCGGGAAGCCGCCGAGGGTGAAGCCGTCGGTCAGCAACCCGACCATGCGGCTGCGGCGGACGCGGGCGATCGCGAGATTCGAGGCGAACGGCCCATGCGGTTCTCCCTCCCAGGCGATGCCGAGCGGCAGGGTATAGCAGGCGACACCGTGCTCCGTCGCGACCTCGAGCAGGGTGAACAGCAGGTCGTCGACGCCCGGCAGAGGGATCGCGTGCGTCACGCGAACGCCGGTGACTCGCTCGTTCTTCGCCCCAAACCAACGGCGTTGCGCGACATAGGACGGCAGGACCTCGGACTCGAGGACCGAGCCGTTCTGGCCGTGCGCGACATCCGACAAGTCCGGCCGAATTACGAAGGTGTGCCTCTCCACGTCGGCGCCGGGCGCTCCGCTGGACCATCCCGGCCCTTCCTCGCCGCTCGACAGACAGAACCACAGGAAGCCGTACGGCGGCAGCGTCAGCAGATAGGGCAGCTGTCCGACGGGCGGAAACGGCGTGCCGCCCGAGAGCTCGACGGGGGTGCGCCCCTCGAATTCCGCAAGATCGAGCTCGACGGCCTGGGCGGTGCGTCCGAGGTTGGCGACGCACAGAATGGTCTCGTCTTCGTACTCGCGCAGATAGGCCAGGATCTTGCGGTTCGCGGGCCGCAGGAAGCGCTGTTCGCCGCGGCCGAACGCCTGGTGTTCGCGGCGGACCGCCAGCATCCGCTTGACCGTGTTGAGCAGCGAATGCCGGTCCTTCTCCTGGGCTTCCACGTTGACCGCCTGAAAGCCGTAGAGCGGATCCTGGATGACCGGCAGGGTCAGGCCCGCGGGGTCAGCGCGCGAGAAGCCGCCGTTCCGGTCGGGCGACCATTGCATCGGCGTGCGAACGCCGTCCCGGTCGCCAAGGAAGATGTTGTCCCCCATGCCGATCTCGTCGCCATAGTAGAGGACCGGCGTCCCCGGCATCGTCAGCAGCATCGCGTTCATAAGCTCGACCCGCCTGCGGTCGCGCTCCATCAGCGGCGCCAGGCGACGGCGGATGCCGAGATTGATGCGCGCCCGGCGGTCGGCGGCGTAGGTGTTCCAGAGGTAGTCGCGCTCGGCGTCCGTCACCATTTCGAGCGTCAGCTCATCATGGTTGCGCAGGAAGATCGCCCACTGGCAGTTTTCCGGGATTTCCGGCGTCTGACGCATTATGTCGGTGATCGGAAAGCGATCTTCCTGCGCCACCGCCATGTACATGCGCGGCATCAGCGGGAAGTGGAACGCCATGTGGCATTCGTCGCCATCCGCCCCGAAATACTGCTGGGTGTCCTCGGGCCACATATTGGCTTCGGCGAGCAGCATGCGATCGGGATAATGCGCGTCGAAATCGGCTCTGATCTTCCTCAGAACCTCATGTGTTTCCGGCAGATTCTCGTTCGAGGTCCCGTCGCGTTCGATCAGATAAGGGATGGCGTCCAGCCTCAGTCCATCGACGCCGAGGTCGAGCCAGAAGTGCATCACCGACAGCACCTCCTCCAGAACCTTCGGGTTGTCGAAGTTGAGATCGGGCTGGTGCGAATAAAAGCGGTGCCAGAAATAGGCGCCCGCCTCCTCGTCCCAGGTCCAGTTCGACTTTTCCGTGTCGAGGAAGATGATCCGAGTGCCGGAGTACAGCTTGTCGTCGTCCGACCAGACGTAGAAATCTCGTTCGGGGCTGCCGGGCGGAGCCCTGCGCGCCGCCTGGAACCAGGGGTGCTGGTCGGAGGTGTGGTTGATGACCAGTTCGGTGATGACGCGGATGCCCCGGTCATGCGCCGCCGCGATTAGGGCGCGCGCGTCGTCCATCGTCCCGTAGTCGGGGCTGACGTCGCGGTACTCGGCGATGTCATAGCCGTCGTCGAGGCGCGGGCTCGGATAGAAGGGCAGAAGCCAGATCGCCGTCACCCCGAGGTCGGCGATGTAGTCGAGCTTCTCCATCAGCCCGGGGAAATCACCGATGCCATCGTCGTCCTTGTCGAAGAACGACTTGATGTGGACCTGGTAGATGACTGCGTCCTTGTACCAGAGTGGGTCGCGAGTGGTGGTGCTCATGCCCGCGCCCCCGCTCCGGCGATGCGCCAGATCCGATAGGGCTCATCCGGCTCCAGACGAATGCGCTGAACCTTGCCATGCCAGCGGAAGCGGTAGCCGCCGGCCAGATCCTCGACCGCCACGCTGCCGTCGTCCGGCTCCCCAAGCTCCCACAGCGGGATCTCGAAATCGCACTCATGAGCATTGTGCGGGTCGAGATTGACCATGACCAGGATCATGTCTGTCCCGTCCGGCGCGGGCTTGGCGTAGTAG
>Ga0114898_1001741_pt1 | contig 12253 bp, 11 predicted proteins | sample Malvired_Geostar_FD_83496 | JGI IMG/M metagenome (GOLD analysis project Ga0114898, IMG submission 83496) | Marine viral communities from the Global Malaspina Expedition - Malaspina viral metaG DeepMed_Geostar | ecosystem: Environmental > Aquatic > Marine > Oceanic | place: Mediterranean Sea... | reverse complement strand
TGGAGAAGACTCACAGCGGGCAAAAGGCGGTCAAGGCCAGCGGGCGCCTGCTGTTCAACTTCAAGGAGTTCTGCCTGACGTTCTGGACGATGGTGCGCAGCGCCCTGGCGGGCTTCGTCATCGGCACGCTGCCAGGTGCCGGCGCCACCATTGCTAGCGCCATGACTTACATGAGCGAAAAGCGCATGGCCGGCGACAGCGGCAGGTTCGGCGAAGGCGACCTGCGAGGCCTGGCCGCCCCGGAAGCGGCCAACAACGCCTCGGCGTGCGGCTCGCTGATTCCGATGCTGACCCTGGGCGTGCCCGGTTCGGGCACCACGGCGGTGATGATCGGGGCGTTGACCCTGTATAACATCACTCCCGGCCCGCTGTTGTTCGAACAGCAGCCCGATGTGGTCTGGGGCCTGATCGCCTCGCTGTTCATCGGCAACGTCATCCTCCTGGTCATGAATATCCCGCTGGTCGGGCTGTTTTCCAAGATGCTCAGCGTGCCCAACTGGGTCTTGGTGCCGGCGATTACCGCCATCAGCGTGGTCGGCGTCTACTCGGTGCACAGCACCACCTTCGACCTGGTGCTGATGGTCGGTCTTGGCGTGTTCGGCTACCTGCTGCGCAAGCTGGAGTTCCCCTTGTCGGCGCTGATTCTCGGGTTCGTGCTTGGTGAAATGATGGAAGACAACCTGCGCCGTGCGCTGTCGATCTCGGCAGGCGATCTGGGCATCCTCTGGGGCAGTCCGATCACCCTGGTGCTGTGGGCGATGGCCGCGCTGATGCTGGCGATGCCCGGTCTGCGCTGGTGGCGCCAGCGCCGTCGCGCCAAGCTGAACGAGGCGCATGCCTGACATGCCGCAGCGCAGGCTTCCTGCCTGGTGGGCGACGCCTCTTGTCGGCGCCCTTGGCGGCTGGCTGGCAAGCCTGGCGAACTGGCCGCTGCCCTGGATGGTTGGATCGCTGCTGGCGGTGATCGCGGTGCGCTGCAGCGGCTGGCTGGTAACTGAAGTCCCACGTGGACGCCAGACGGGACAATGGCTGATCGCCAGCGCGATCGGCCTGCATTTCACCAGCGAGGTCATGCAACAGGTGCTCCAGCATTTCAGCGTGATTCTCGCTGGCGCGCTGGGCACTCTGCTGCTTAGCCTGATCGGCATCGCCATTCTGTTGCGCAGCGGCACGGACCGCGCGACCGCCTTTTTCGCCAGTATGCCGGGCGGTGCCAGCGAGATGGTCAACCTGGCCGGCCGGCACGCGGCGCATCCTGCAATGGTGGCCGCCGCCCATAGCCTGCGCTTGCTGCTGGTGGTGCTGATCATTCCCGCGCTGTTCACCTGGAGCCTGCCGCCAGTCGATGCCCCACCGCCGGCTCCGGTCAGCTGGCCGTGGCTGGCAGTGCTGCTGCCAGGCGGCGCGCTGCTGGCGGTGTTATGGAAGCGGTTAGGTCAACCCAATCCCTGGATGCTCGGCCCGCTGACGGTTTGTGCCGCAGCCAGCGTTATCTTCGATCTGCATCTGGGCCTGCCGGATGGCGTCGGCCAGTTCGGCCAATGGCTCATCGGCTGCTCATTGGGCTGCCACTTCGATCGACCGTTCTTTCGCAGCGCCCCTCGATTCCTCCTGCGCATCGTGCTGTTCACGCTGCTGGCGATGCTTGCCGCAGCAGGTCTGGCCGAGGCACTGGGCTGGGCGGCGACGCTGAACCGGACCTCGCTGATGCTGGGAATGATGCCCGGCGGCATTACCGAGCTGTGCCTGACCGCCGAGGCGCTGCAACTGTCGGTGGCGCTGGTGACCGCCTTGCAAGTGTTGCGACTGTTTCTGGTGATGTTCCTGGCCGAGCCGCTTTTCCGGCTGTGGCAGCGGAGCATGCCATAGCCGCTGCGGGCCTTCGGTCATCCGAAAAACCAGTAGCACACCAGGATCGCCGCAACGATGCCGGCGAAATCCGCGGCCAGCGCGCAGCCCACCGCATGCCGGGCGCGCTGGATGCCAACCGCGCCGAAATACACGGCCAGCACATAGAAAGTGGTTTCGGTGCTGCCTTGTACCGTTGCCGCGACCAAGGCTGGAAAGCTGTCGACGCCCTGGCTCTGCATGGTTTCGATCAGCATCGCGCGGGCGGCGCTGCCCGAGAAAGGTTTGACCAGCGCGGTGGGCAGCGCGTCGACGAAGCGGGTGTCCCAGCCCAGCACCTCGACCAGCCAGCGAATGCCATCGAGTCCGAAATCCAGCGCGCCGGAGGCCCGCAGCACGCCGATGGCGCACAGCATCGCGATCAGGTAGGGCAAAAGGCTCTTGGCCACATCGAAGCCCTCCTGCGCACCTTCGACGAAGCTTTCGTAGACCGGCACCTTGCGCAGGGCGCCAACGAGGATGAAGGTGACGATCAGGCCGAACAGGGTGAGATTGCCCAGCAGCGATGACAGCGAGGCCAGCGCGGTCGCCGAAAGCCCGGCGAGCAAGGCCATGAAGCCACCGAGCAAAAGGGCGCCCGGAATGAAATAAGCCAGCACCACCGGGTCCCAGAGGCGCAACCGCTGCACCAGCGCCACCGCCAGAAGACCCGCCAGGGAAGACGCGGTGGTGGCCAGCAGGATCGGCAGGAACACCAGCGTCGGGTCTTCCGCGCCCTGTTGCACGCGGTACATGAAGATGGAAACCGGGAGCAGCGTCAGCGACGAGGTGTTGAGCACCAGGAACAGGATCTGTGCGTTGCTCGCCACCGCCTTGCTGGGGTTGAGTTCCTGTAACGCACGCATGGCGCGCAGGCCGATGGGCGTCGCGGCGTTGTCCAGACCCAGGCCATTGGCGGCGAAATTGAGGGTGATCAGCCCTAGCGCGGGATGGCCAGGCGGCACTTCAGGCATCAGACGACGGAACAGCGGGCCCAGCAACCGCGCCAGAAGCTCGATCAGGCCGGCCTTCTCGGCAATGCGCAGAAAGCCGAGCCAGAGCGTCAGGGTGCCGAACAGCACGATCATGATTTCCACGGCCAGCTTGGCCATGGCGAACAGGCTCTCGACCAGTGCGGCAAACACCGTCGGATCGCCGCCGAGCAGCCAGCGTCCGAGCGCGGCCACCGCGGCAATCAGAAAAAAGCCCAGCCAGAGCCCGTTGAGCATGTGATTCTCCAGAAAATGACTGCCCGCGATGATAGCGGTGCGGCTGGAGAACAGCCATGTCACGCTTCGACGGCTGGTAAGCGGAAGGTCAGGGAAGGAGAGATGCGCTGCGCTGCCAGACCACAATCCGAATGGAAGGTCACGCGCTGCCGGTGCAGTGGACGCTGTAGAGATCGCAAGCCGAAGGTGGGGTCATCCACCTTCGGTTGCCTTTCGCTGAGCCTGGTCCTGGAAGGGAGTACTCCATGTACCCCTAGGTCGCTCCGTCCAACAGAGCGTCCCGACCCCTTGGCCTCCCCGCTTCGCGGGCTGACGGGTGTTCACAACGCGGATCACCCCAGTCTGGTGACGACCCTCGCAATCGCATGCGAAGGCGCTGAATTCTGGCATCCCGCCTGTACAGCCTCCGTAGGTGTTGCAGCCGCCCTTGCGGGCGGCGTCACTGCATCAGACACGGGGGCCGCGGCCTCGACCGAAAATCAGCGAAGCGACGAACAGCACCAGGAACACCACGAACAGGATCTTGGCGATACCCGTTGCGGTACCCGCGATACCACCGAAGCCCAGTACCGCAGCGATGATGGCGATGATCAGGAAAGTAATAGCCCAACTCAGCATGGTGTAACTCCTCTTCGGTTCAAGACATCTTCAGCGGGACCGATTCAGCAACAATCAGCTCGCGGATCTACGACTAGAAAACCCAGCGCTGCTCCGACCGCACCTGCAAGTAATCAACCGTCTTCGGGGCAGGGCCGGTTTGCACGATCCCTACTGGTTGAGCGTCGTACATACGAATTCGTTCCGCTGAGTCATGCTGTCCCTGGCTGAGCGGTTGTGACATCGGACGCTCGGCGCCAACGATCAGCGTGACTACGGCTGCGGTAAGGAAACCTTTGCCAACCAGTGAGAAGCGTGCTTGACGATTCATCCTCAACTCCTTCTAAGCATGCGGGGCATGTCTGTCTTAGTCGTTATGTTGCAGGGCTCATGCCAGTCTTCAATAAAGCGAATTTGTCTTATTTTTCAGTAACTTAGATATCGTAAACATTAGCTCGTCAATTTATATTGCACGATGCCAGCGGTCGGCACCGGGCGATTTGCACGACGACCTAATCCCACCGTCACTGGTCAATGTGCGGCACCATGATTGAGCGCGTGAATACGCTCATGGCAGGCGCGGATTTTCGGCAATTCGATCGCCAGCAACGCCCTTACGTCAGGCGTTGCCGTTTTCAGCGCGTCCTCGAACGCCGCGAGGATGCGCTCCTCCGTCTGGTCCAGTTGATCGATGTACACCGCGTCGCGATGCCCGAGTCGAGCCTTGGTGTCGGCATACACTTCCCGCAATTTGCCGGCCGTGGTGCCGCCTTGGGCCGGTTGCTCCTGGTTGGCTGCAACCTTTACCGACAGGGCCTGGATGATGTGGGTCTTGGCTTGAGCCATGTCCCGGAAAAGATGCTGTAGCTCGACATCCTCCACCACCTCGAGGGCATGCTGATAAAAATGCTGGCCGTCTCGGGTGATCTCGATCAGTTCGTTGAGCTGGGTCATGTTCTGGTTCATGGGTCCTCCGGATACCTGATGCGATGCGCCTGGCGGGCGCGCCCGTTCAGATGTCCGCAAGCCTCATGCCAGCGCAAAAGATTGTCTTGCCGCTTTATAATCAGGCACTTGCACAGCCGTTACGCTTGGCGATTAATTGCAGGGTGCAGGAAATGGCGCTCCGCACCGTGCAACTTGCAAGACTTTTCGTAGACTAAAAGCAGGCGCCAACCCATGCTCGGCGTCGCGAGAGCCGCGCACCGAACATTCCACCCGATTCGCCAGCACATACAGCCTTACCTGACTGGAGCATTCATGGACCAAACGACCGACGCCGGTGGCCGCATTCTCCTGGTAGATGACGAGGCCGCGATCCTGCGCACCTTCCGTTATTGCCTGGAGGATCGCGGCTATACGGTGGTAACGGCTGCCAGCGCCTCACAGGCCGAAGCGATCCTGCAACGCCAGGTGTTCGATCTGTGCTTTCTGGATCTGCGTCTCGGCGAAGACAACGGCCTCGACGTGCTGCAACAGATGCGCGTCCTCGCACCCTGGATGCGGGTGGTCATCGTCACCGCCCATTCGGCTGTCGACACCGCCGTGGATGCGATGCAGGCAGGCGCGGCGGACTACCTGGTCAAGCCATGCAGCCCTGAACAGCTGCGCCTGTCGGCCGCCAAGCAGCTGGAAGTTCGGCAGATGGCCGCGCGTCTGGAAGCACTTGAAGGCGAGGTACAGAAGCGCAGCGATGCGCTGGGCTCGCACAGCCCGGCCATGATGAGCGTGCTGGAAACGGCACGGCAGGTCGCCGATACCGACGCCAACATCCTGATCCTCGGGGAATCCGGCACGGGCAAAGGCGAACTGGCGCGGGCGATCCATAACTGGAGCCGACGCGCGAAAAAAGCCTTCATTACGATCAATTGCCCGTCGCTGTCGGCAGACCTGATGGAAAGCGAGCTGTTCGGACACAACCGCGGCGCCTTCACCGGGGCCACTGAAAGTACGCTGGGGCGCGTCAACCAGGCCGATGGCGGCACCCTGTTTCTCGATGAAATCGGCGATTTCCCCCTTGCGCTGCAGCCCAAACTGCTTCGATTCATCCAGGACAAGGAATACGAGCGCGTCGGCGATCCAGTGACGCGACGCGCAGACGTACGGATTCTCGCCGCGACCAACCTGAACCTCGAAGAAATGGTGCGTGAAGGTCGATTCCGCGAGGATCTGCTCTATCGCCTGAATGTCATCACATTGAACCTGCCGCCCATGCGTGAGCGGCCAGAAGATGTACTCACGCTCGCCGAGCGCTTCCTGGCCTATTTCGTCAAAAGCTATGGCCGACCGGCACGGGGCTTCAGCGACGGTGCCATTGCGGCATTGAAAGCCTACCGATGGCCCGGCAACGTGCGGGAGCTGCGCAACGTGGTCGAGCGCGCCAGCATCATCTGCCCCCAGGCAATGATCGAGGTCAGCCACCTCGGCCTGGCCGACCAAAGCGTCAACAATGCACCGCGCATTGGCGAACCACTCAGCCTGGAAGAACTGGAGAAAGCGCACATCTCGGGGGTGCTCAGCACCAGCGACACCCTTGAGCAAGCCGCCCGCGTACTGGGCATCGACGCCTCGACACTCTATCGAAAACGCAAGCAATACGGCCTATGAAGCTCCAGATGAAGCTGAGAACCCGGCTGTTCCTGGGCTTCTCGGCCCTGATGACCGTCGCGCTGCTGGGCCTGCTGCTGGCGCTGGTCAGCGTGGTACAGATGGCCCAGAGCCAGGAAAAGCTCATCCGCGACAACTTCGGCGTCATCGAGATCAACCAGCAGTTGCGTCAGGCATTGAGCAACCACCTCCTGCTCCTGGTACGCGAGGAACGCGACAGCACTGCCTTCGCCGAATCGCGCGGCGTGTTCCAGACGGCGCTGTCACGAGGCCTGTCCCAGGCCGCGCGCCCCGCCGACCGGCAGGCTTATGAGGCGATCGGCAATGCGTATGCCCGCTTCCTCCATGAACTGGAGATGCCCTCGGAGCTGAACTGGTCGTTGCTCGAAGACAACGCGCTCAGCCAGTCCTTCAATCACGTCCGCGAACTGATGGTCGACATGCAGCAGGCCGCTTACGACCAGATCCGCGACACCGAGATCCGCAGTCGCGAACGGGCGCAATTGCTCGCCGGGTTGCTCGGCCTGACGGGCATTGCCGTGCTGCTGATCGGGTTCGTCACGGCGCACAGCTTCGCCCGCCGCTTCGGTGATCCGATCGAGCAACTGTCCAGCGTGGCCGATCAGATCGGCCGCGGTGATTTCAACATCAGCCTGCCCGCCTCTCCCATCGCCGAGCTGTCGTCGCTGATCCGCCGTTTTGGCTTGATGGCGCAGGCGCTGCACGACTTCAAACAGACCAATGTCGAAGCGCTGGTCGACGGCCAGCAGCGCTTGCAGGCTTTGCTGGACAGCATCGACGACGGCCTGTTGATCATCGACCGCCAGGGCCGGCTGGAACACGCCAACCCTGTCGCGCAACGGCAGTTGGCGTGGGAAAGCGAACACCTCGGATCGACCCTCGGACAGGCCCTCGGCTACCCGGAGCTGGACGAGGCCGCGCAGCAGGTTCTGGACGACAAGCCGTTGTCCGGCCCACCGGAAGATCTGGTCATCGAGGCCGATGGCGAGCGCAGGTTGCTGTCGTGGCGCATGAGCCCGGTCAACCATCACGACGGGCGCATCAGCGGCGCGGTAATGGTGCTCCATGATGTGACGGACCAGCGCACCTTCGAGCGCGTGCGCAACGAATTCGTCCTGCGCGCCTCGCACGAACTGCGCACCCCGGTGACTGGCATGCAGATGGCGTTCAGCCTGTTGCGCGAACGGACGCATTACCCTGACCACAGCCGAGAGGCCGACCTGTTCAGCACCGTGCACGAAGAGATGCAGCGCCTGGTCACGCTGATCAACGATCTGTTGAACTTCTCGCGCTACCAGAGCGGCCAACAGAAACTCGAACGGGTGCCCTGTGAGCCAGCCGAACTGCTGGAACAGGCTCGGCAGCGCTTCCAGGCACCCGCTGCGCAGAACGACATCACGATCAAGCTGGAACTGCAGTCGCCGCTGCCAAGCCTGCTGCTCGACCGGCAGCAGATGGAACGGATGCTCGACAACCTGCTGAGCAACGCACTGCGGCATACACCGGACGGCGGCGAGATCCGCCTGCTGGCGCGCCATCACGGCGAACGGGTGATTCTCAGCGTCGAAGACAACGGCGAGGGCATTCCGTACAGCCAACAGGCGAGAATCTTCGAACCGTTCGTGCAGATCGGTCGCCGCCGGGGAGGCGCCGGACTGGGCCTGGCCTTATGCAAGGAAATCGCCCAGCTGCATGGTGGTCGTATCGGCGTGCATTCACGGATCGGACACGGCACCATCTTCTACATCGCCCTGCCGATCTGAGCCAGCGGGGCCGGAACAATAACAAGGAAAGCCGATGCCCAGCCTCAACCCCAGCGCCGACCAACTGAAACGCTTCGCCGAGCAGATGCCGGTCGGCGAACCGATCCTCATGCTCAACCTGCTGCGCTTCAATCACGAGGCGGCCTACCCGGCCGATAGCGGGCAAACCGCATGCAGCGGCAAGGAAGCCTACGCGCGCTATAGCCGCACGGCGTTGCAAAAGGTGCGGGCAGCCGGCGGCGATGTGCAGGTGGCCGCCCTTGCGCACGTCGCGCTGATCGCGCCGGAGCAGGAGCACTGGGACGAGATGCTGCTGGTGCGATATCCCTCGCCGGAAGCCTTCCTTGCAATGCTGGCCGATGATCAATACAAAGCGGCAACTGTCCACCGCACCGCTGCGCTGGCCGACTCGCGGCTGATCGCCTGCTCCCCTCGTCGCTGACGCCCCTCAGGACGCCGTTGCAAGCGCGGCAAGAATTGCCGCGGTTTCGGCATCCGGCTCGCCGTCGAAACGTGTCGGCCGGTACTTCATCTGAAAGGCAGCGATCACGTTGCGGGTCTCCAAATCCAGGTGGCCGTGTTCTGGCACCTTATAGCCCTGCCTGACCAGTTGCGCCTGGAACCAGGCCACGTCCGGCAGTTGCAGCGCGAAAGCGCTGCGCTGGCGCGCCACCACGGCAGCGTCGGGCCAGGGCACCAGTCCGGCATCGGCCAGACGCTTCCATGGGAACAGCGGGCCGGGGTCGACCTTGCGCTGCGGCGCGATGTCGCTGTGTCCGACGATGGCGCCGGGCTTGAGCCCGTGGCGCTGCATGATGTCCTTGAGCAGTACGATCAGCGCGTCGATCTGCTGCTCGGAATACGGGTACCAGAGCCGCCCCCGCTCGCCTTCGATATAGCCGCGGTTCACCAGTTCGATACCGATGGAGCTGGAGTTGAGCCAGGTCCGGCCGTTCCACTGGCTCTCGCCGGCATGCCAGGCACGGCGATTCTCGTCCACCAGCCGGTAAATGGTCGCGGGCGCCTCGCCAATCAGGTAATGGCTGCTGACGCCGTCGCCCTTGAGGATCTCCAGCGAGCGCGACAGATCACTGGAGGTGTAGTGCAGGACGATGAACTGGGCCCGGCTGTCCTGCCCCAACGACGTATGGCGGGTATCGATACGCGGACCGCTGGCGCAGCCCACCAGCAACAGGGCACATACGGCGAGGATTACGGCTTTCATGGAGTACCTCTGGTCGACAGCGAAATGACGCAGATTGGGCAGTGGATCGGGCCTTCAGCGGCCCGCGGCACAGCACCACGAAGTGGGCGCCGAAACAGGAAAATGGGATTATACCGGAGCTGACCAAACGGCTCCCAGCGCGACTGGTCAGTCCGCTTCGATACGGTTGCGCCCCGCACCCTTGGCGCGATAAAGCGCCCGGTCGGCACGCTCGAACACCTGCTCGGCGCTGTCAGCCCCGGCGAAGCTGGCGAGCCCGCCCGACAACGTCACCTGAATCCGCGCGCCCTTGAAATGGAACGGGCAGTCCTGAATATCCGAGCGCAGACTATCGAGCAGCGTCAGGCCCGCCTCGACCGGTGTCTCGGGAAGCAGCAATGCGAATTCCTCGCCACCGAAACGGGCGATGAAATCAGTCTTGCGCAGGCGTTTTCGCAGCTCACCGGCAATGATCTTGAGGACCCGATCGCCGGCCAGATGCCCGAAACCGTCGTTGATGCGCTTGAAGTGGTCCACGTCGAGCACGGCCAGTAGCAACTGGCCGCCGTAACGCTGCTGGCGCGCCATCTCCTGTTCCAGACGCTCCTCCCAGCCCGCGCGATTGGGAAGCTCGGTCAATGGATCGCGCAAGGCTTTCTGTCGTTGTTCCTCCAGGTGCTCGCGCATGCCGGTTGCCGATTCTTCCAAGCTCGCAACCCGGCCAACCAGGGTGTTGAGCCGCTCACTGACCTGCTTCTCGTGAGCGCTACGCTGCTGCTCGTAGCTATCGACGGTATCGAGCAACCGATCGATTCGAGCCTGTACCACCGCTTTCAGGCTCGGCAAGTCTTGCGCGTCGAGCACGCTGCTCTGCAGCCCACCGACCTGTTGGCGCAGCGCCTCGTCCAGCGCTTGTGCCGTTTCCCTGCTCTGTGCATGCCCCTGGTGGGCGGAACTGAGGCCGTCGTGCATGGTTGCCAGGCGCTCGTTGAGGAGCTTCAGGTAACTCTCGAACTCACGCTGCCCCTGGTCGGCAGCCGCGACCATCAGCTGCGCCAGATCGTCCAGCAGGGGGACCAGCTCATACCAGTTCAAGCCCTGCTCGATGCGCTCGCGAATGGCCAATGCCTGCGGCTGTTGATGGGCAGGCAACTGCAGCCCATCGAGCAGGTGATACAGCGCCGCCTCCACTCGGTCGGCGATGGCGCTGTAGGCGTGCTCGGGCGAGACGGGAAGTATGTGCCCACCCTCTTGCTCGAGAGCGACCGGGTCGGATACGGCATCCGCCAGGTCAGGGATCGAGGCCGGCTCGGCGGTATCGACCACGACTGCCTCGGCGACAGGACGCTCGGCCGGTTCCGGCTGCATTGGCGGCGCTGTTTCGAGCGTTGCCGATACATCCATCGCGGCACCGGGCTCGCCCTCGGCACCGCGCTCTCGCGGGCCGAACAGCCTGCCCAGCAACCCGACCGGATGCACCGCGCTGCCCGTCTGAACGGACAATGCTCGATCCTGAAGCGTGACCAGTTCGGCCAGCAACCCAGGCAGTTCAAGCGGTCGCGCGGCCCGGCCGTCAAGCTCACGGGCGAATCGCTTCAAGGGCTTGCGGACTTCGCGCGGCAGCGGCAAGCCCTGCAACTGCGTCACCAGCGCCCGCAAGGCATGGGCCAGACGGTCAAGACGTTCCTTCTTGCTCCGCTCGGTATCCAGCACCGCGCGCTCGAGACGCGGTATCAGCGCCTCGAGACGAACCTCGGGAACCTCATCGTGCAGCATCTCCCGAAGCTCTCGCATGCATTGCTCGACCGCCGGGTCGGCATCGTCCACCGCGAAGCTGCTGCGCACGAGGCTTCGGCGCAACAGGTCCAGGCGCGCGCGCCAATGATCTTCCTGCCGCTCTTGCTGCTCCAGCGACTGAAGGTATTTTTCCTTCCAGCGCTGCGCATCGTCATTCATGTCGACGTACCGGCAGGTACCGGCCAAGCGTCGTGACACAACGCGTCAGGGAGCCGGATTTCCACGGCGATCGGCAGATGATCGGAGCTGGCCTGGGCCAGCACATCAACGCGTTCGAGCGTCAGGCTGGGACTCAGCAAGATGTGGTCGAGGCAGCGCTGTGGCCGCCAGCTGGGAAAGGTCGCATTGATCTGCGGCGCCTGCAGACCCAGGTCGCGCAGAGGCGAATGCTCCAGCAGGTCGGTGGCGTGCGTGTTCATATCGCCCATCAGAACCTGATGGCGATAACCGCCGATCAGCTCGCGGATATAGGCCAATTGCCGGGTCCGTGCGCTGCCGCCGAGGGCGAGGTGCATGACCACGACGACCAACGCATCCGCGCCTTCCCCGAACCGTAGCAGGATCGCACCGCGCCCGGATGGGCCTGGCAGCGGATGATCCTCCAGCACCTGCGGCTCGAGGCGGCTAAGCACCCCGTTGCTGTGCTGGGCGAAGCGGCCGAGATTTCGGTTCAGCTGCTGATACCAGTAGGGGAAGGTGCCGAGCTGGGCAAGATGTTCGACCTGATTGACATAGCCGGACCGAAGACTGCCCCCGTCGACTTCCTGCAAGGCCACCAGATCGTAGTTACCGAGCAGCTCGCCAATTCGCTGCAGGTTTCCGGCCCGCCCGGGATGCGGTAGCAGATGCTGCCAACTGCGCGTCAGATAATGATGGTAACGCTCGGTGCTGATCCCCACCTGGATATTGAAGCTGAGCAGACGCAGCCGGCCGTCCAGGGGCAGGCCGGTCGAATCCAGGCAGAGCGGGTTGACGCGCGCCTGTCCGGAGCGGGCCAGGCGCGGAGAACTCCAGCGGCGCAGCACGGAGAATTACCGGGCAGCGCGTTCTTTTTCGATCAGGAAATCGGCGACTTCCAATGCGCGCTGGGGGCCGCCCGCCGAGCCGATATCGAAACGGTACTTGCCGTTGACGATCATCACCGGTAC
>Ga0114898_1001738_pt1 | contig 12263 bp, 10 predicted proteins | sample Malvired_Geostar_FD_83496 | JGI IMG/M metagenome (GOLD analysis project Ga0114898, IMG submission 83496) | Marine viral communities from the Global Malaspina Expedition - Malaspina viral metaG DeepMed_Geostar | ecosystem: Environmental > Aquatic > Marine > Oceanic | place: Mediterranean Sea... | reverse complement strand
TGACGAACAACACCACCCATTGACCTCGATCAGTCGATCATAGGCACGGCCATTTTCTTGACTGGAAATTTTCACAGAGGAGTATTAAAGGGGCATTAATAAAGTGACGGCGGCTTTTGGCCGCGAGTTGCCGGTCGCAACAGGCTCGTGTCGGCCAAAAGCAGCCGTTGCACCGCGAACGAACTAAAGAGGTATTTGTTGTATTTAAGATGGATTGATCGAAGGAGTAGTCGAAACCCTCACACGGAAACACAGCGCAGAACCAAATTCTATGGGGTCAGGATATAGAAATTGCTGCATCTGAAATTTTGAAAAAATATCCATAACCTTGGTCGCGGCAGTATCACAATGACGTATAAGCTGATTGGCGAAATTATCCGCCTTGTCTGATGAGGCGTAGAGCAGCTTTACTCCGGGAGGGAGGGCAATACCATCGAAGTACGTAGCACGACCAGCATTGATGTCAGCGTGTCTACCTAGGTCATGATCGGTGATGAGGCCGACGCGTTTAGTGGCTTGACGTGCCAACACGGTATGACGACTTATCGCGAGATGCCAACCTAACGGCTCATGGCTAATAGACGAGTCCTCACTGGCGTCACAGATAAGGTATGACTCTACGTGCATAGCACTGTCACTCGGACCAAGCCGGGCAAGCTCGTTGGAAAAACAGTAAATTGTACAGACGCTTATGCGAATGCCACTCCTGCGCTCCTTGAGGGTGTTCGTGTCTACCGCCATAAGGTAATCAAAGTGTTGCATCAACTCATCCCACTGACTGGCTTCCTGCGTGAAATCAGTCGCCGGGGAAGCATAGATCACCTTCTCTCGTTTACCTTCCCGCTCATAAGTTAGTCGTCTCTGGATGCTTGCTGGATCAATTTCGGGAATGCTTATCCGACCTTTGGCATCAATGGTGACGGTGAGCGAGGTTACGGTCTCAAGGACGTTGCCATACACCGCGTCAATCCGTGGCGATGTCTGCTGAGCCTGCCGCTTTCGGCTTCTTTTACTTTGCTTTTCGCTCATAGCTACGCACCTGTAATGACGGAAACAGAATGCCATGTGCTCTGACTTCGGGACAAAGGAATTCATGGCTCCGAGATTGTTATCCGGAGAAGTTCCTTAGTTCACAAGCATATTTTCAGCGTCCGCCTCTGGCCGGTTCCAACCATTCAGGCGTCAAGCTCGGTCTGTTACATCAGCGTAGGTTCTGAACCCTTTCGAGACGAAACGCATGGCGAAGATGGCCGGTGCAGGCAGCAAATTTACGATCTGCCTTTTTATCGCGCGCGGAAGGTCGGCTTGCGAAGTATTTATTCCTTTACCTCACCACACGAGGTGCGTAGTGATCGCTTTGGTGCGGCGTCGTACCGCCCTAAGCAAGTTTCGCAAATTTAGTTAGGTAAATTGCTCAGAATCCAGACGTTGAGAGCTTGCCGCAGTTCCTCATTCATATTTGAATATGCCTGCCGAAGCATAGCTATTAGTCTTTCTTTATCAGACATTCTGGGTAGCCAATCATCAATGCATAGATGTTCCACATTACGCCCAATGCAGATGGCACCGATAACTAGGTCCGCTACAGCTCGTGTGTGGTTTGCAGAGTAAGCCGCATCGCCTATAAATTCTATATCCAAGCTCTTTAACAGCTTAGAACATTCGAACACACCGACATCACCTAGAATGGCTGTCGTATCTATCTCGCAACCTAAGCCACATATAAAGCCCGTTGAACGTCTAGATCTCTGTACAAAGAAAGTTTGTAGGAAGTGCCAGTCCCCAGTTCCTGCGGTAGACGGAAGGTTTAGAGCGGCAATGCCACTGAGATACCTGTTCCGCGTGGTTTGAGGGATAACAATGCTTGACATAAGATCGAATCCATCACTAGCGTCATGTTCTGATCAATCAAGCCGTGCGCAGCATAAGAATATCATTGGACTACGCGTCACTGCAATCGGCGAGAGTGCGTGCACAACGATTTCATAAGCTCCGCATATTGCTCTCATCATTTATTGAGCTGATGGGATCAGAGTCATCTGAAAAGATTATTTCGCTAATAAATTCATGCATTTCCTCAAAGCTCCCAAAGAGAAGATGCAACACCCTCAAACTAACAGAAAGCTCATCATCTAATGAATTGAATTCCGTACCAATAGAGCTTCGCTGGATATCCGAAATAACTCGTTTTTTTAATTCTAGTAGATAATTCTTGTCATGCCCAAGGTGTGATGTGGTGTAGTCCGCGAGCCCTTCGAAACCGATGCCTAGCCATCTTTTATCGCTTTGATAAATGCCCGCTATAAAACTAGAGTAACGATGCTCATCAATGTCAAAATTTTCAGATTCTTCCCAATCATTAAAATTTTGACCACACGTGCAGTTATGCCAAGAACCGTCATTGGTTTCATTAAAAATTGAAAAACGTTTCGCACATGCTTGGCATCTATCTACCAAACGTAAGTTGCAGAGTGAGCAAACCGTTACACGATGAAACTGATGCACTTTTCTCCAATAGCTAAATCCGTTTTGTTCCACGTCATCCTTGGAGCATCTAAGGCAGATTTTGATGCTATGGTGAGCTATGTAGGAATTTCTAACAAATCTGGTGGCGAAATTGTAATTGGATGAATATTGTACGTTTTTACCTGTAGTTAAATAAGCATGAACATCGTACCCAGTGCAACAGCTTAGCAACAAGTCTAATCTATTAGCTGTAGCTCCAGTATTTAGTTCGGATAGTTTGGCAATGCTTTGCTTATTCATATGCCACTGGTTTATGCCGAACTTGGCATCGTGAAAATGTCTACTAACCGAACCGCTGACAATTCTGTCTCTAGCAAGGAGCGAATTTATCGTCTCGCCTGCCTGAGGTCTTACGACCAAACTGGATAACATCTATCACATCCGAGAGAGCGATCGCCGAAGGAGCTAGCCTTCGTGACCAGACCTTGAAACAGGTTTTATCCCTCAGAGACAGTTTTTATCCCTGAGGAACACTACCACCGGATCTGGCCCGGGAGTGGATGGAGCCGGGCATATCGCTCGGGCGCGCCGAGGAACTCGTGCGGGACCTGGCGCTGCCGGTGGAGGCATTCGAATGGTATCCGGTGGACCGAGCGGTTGGGAATGTGAAGAGCGAAGGTGCGCAACTAATCGAGCAAATCGACGACCCCTCGCTATAGGCACAGCAAGGTGGTGCATAGGCCGTTTCAAAAGGTCTCGAGGCGGTGGGCGCCGCCTGCGGAAACCGTACAATGCCGCTTCCTTTTGCCTGGGTAGATCCCATGAAGCACGTGATAGTGGCGAGCCTCGCCACCCTATTCATCACCTCCGTCGCGCTCGCCAGTGCACCATCGACCTTCACCGCTGCAAAAGCCGTCGCCAAGGATAAGGTGTTTTTTGACCAGGCATCTGCCGGGCTCGGCGACCTTTACTGCGGCTGCGCATGGGAATGGGTGGGCAAGTCAGGCGGGCGAATCGACTCCGCCTCGTGCGGCTACGAAACGCGCGCACAGCAGACACGCGCGGAGCGGATCGAATGGGAGCACATCGTGCCGGCCTGGATCTTCGGCCATCAGCGGCAGTGCTGGCAGGATGGCGGGCGTAAAAACTGCGTGGCGGATGACCCAGTGTTCCGGGCTATGGAGGCTGACCTTTTTAACCTTTACCCATCCGTGGGCGAGGTGAACGGCGACCGCAGTAACTACCAGTACGGGCGTGTGGCCGGCGCCCCTGCACAGTACGGGGCATGCGGCACCAGAGTGGACTTCAAGGGACGCGCCGCCGAGCCGCGTGATGAGGTGAAGGGTCTGGTTGCCAGATCGACGTTCTACATGTACGACCGCTACGGTTTATCGATGTCGCGGCAACAACAGCTGCTGCTGATGGCTTGGGATCGCCAGCATCCGGTTTCGACCTGGGAGCGGGAGTGGGGCAGCCGCACGGCAAGAGTCATGGGACATCACAACCCCTTCATCACCGGCGAACGCGCTTGGACGCAGGGGCACAAGCCATCGCGCGAGGGTATCGTGAGCCAGGTCCTCACCAGCGTCACGCCCCCTCCTTCCGCTAAAGCCGTGCCCAGTGATGTGATCATCGGAAACAGGAACAGCCGGGTGTACCACCTGCCGAAGGGCTGCCCGAGTTACACCAAAGTGGCCCCCAAGAATCAGGAGCATTTTGCCAATGAGTCCTCAGCCATTGCCGCGGGCTACAGGATGGCGGGGAACTGTCGCTAGCTTATTCTGACAGGCTTCGCAGATCGGCTTTCATTTCGGCTCTGGCGGGCAGCGGGTGCCCACAACAGTGCGTGCGGGAATGCGGCACGTTGCCATCGCACAGTCCCGACCGCATTCACGGGGCGCTATGGAAATTGAGTAGACGCAGCTTGGCCCCCATCGAGGCCGTGCGGCGAGATCCGCAGGTCTGTCCGTAGCGCGCGCCACGCTGGTTATAGTGGAAAGGATGATTCCCGTAGCCAAGGCCCGCGTTTTGCGGCTGTAAACTGAGGTCTATTAACGTGACTTTAAATGATGAAGATCAAATGGCAGCCCCTAATAGTCCACTTGCAGGCAAGGTCGCGTTGACGTTTTTCTTTAACCTTATGGAAAAATGGGACTGCTCTGAAGCTGAGCAGAAAGTTCTGCTGGGAATAATAGGCGACGCCGCGTATCACAAGTACAAGTGTTTGCCAGAGGTATGCCTGTGCCACGATCTTATGGAGAGGATTTCCTACCTGATGGGGATCCACAGATCCTTGAGGGTGATCTTCAGCAATCATGCCGACTACGGCTACCATTGGGTTAGAAAACCCAATAAAACACCCCTCTTCAACGGCCAAAGCGCTCTGCAGTTCATGCTGTCAGGGCGCACTGCTGAACTGGCAGAGGTGCACCGCTACCTAGCTTCGATACGGAACTTGTAGCGGCGCAACTACGAATCATGAGCACCTCTAACCAGTTTCCGCCCTAGATATCTTTTATTTTAAGGGTAGAACCGGCCAAGCGGCCGACCGGCTCCATATCTCGACCCGCGGCAGCGGCAATAGCTAACAAGCGCCCTTGAGCACCATGGCGTTTAGCCAACACCAAGCGCGCTTCTTCTCGGAATCGAGCTATCATTTCAGCTTCAGATGTACGTTTCCGCTTTTTCATCGAAACCTCGCGTGCTCACGTTTGCTCCGATGGCATGGTACGACAGTTGCCGCTGCGATGAAGCGCCGTGATAGAAGCCACGCAGCAGCTTGCGGAAAGCGACGATTTGCTCTAACCAGCCGCTGACTCTCGTCCAGGCCTTTCTACGACTCAGAGCGCTCGACACGATTACGCCCCATTTTTGCCTCCCGTCATTCCGCCAACTTGGGCTGCCTCCAAAATGTCGGTTGAGGGGTCCACGGAGGCATACACGACGTTTCGTCCCGGAGGATTCCAACAGCCCCACATCTTGTACGCACCCATTCCACAGTCCCAGGTGTCCTGGTAGAGCTCGCGGTCGAGGCGCCATGCGTACCAAGAGCTAGACCAGTGAATTAAATTCACTGATAGACCCCGTATTCGATACGTTCCAGATAATCCTCGACCGCCTGAAAGCCGAACGGATTGTCGATAACGTCCAGCGGCACGTCGCCGTCCAGGTGCTTGCAAGGGCGCCCTAGCCATTCTTCAGCCAGCTTCTGGGTGCCGAACACATTCATCGCGTGCTCCAGCACCTTCGCGTACTGGAAAGCAACGGCGCTCTGTTGAGAGTTCAGGTGTGCTGGCTGCCTGCTGCCCTGGCGCTGAATTGTCCTGATGGACTTACCAACAATGCGACTCATGATCTTCTTGGTTGAATACAGATCAGATATCGCAAGCATGTCTTTAACGTCTTTCAGATCAAAGCCTTTGACCGTGAGCCTGTAGACGATGACAGGACTGAGCTGGTCAGCACTTTTTTGGAGAAGGTATTCCGTTGGCTTGCGGGGGGCGGCCGCTGCCCTGCGAGTACGAGCAAACGCGGAATCCATAGCGTCACCTCCAGATGCGAAAAATGACATGAATGTAGCGCTGTTCGGCACCATAGGCAGTAGGTGCTTGATATGACATCGCTCTGTTCATCGTCTGAATCAATTATGCGCATCACCTGACGCCCATTCGGGATGCTCATTTCGCACTGCGCAGTTGAGCTGCCCGGCGCCAGTCCTGAAACTCTCCATGCCAGCCACCAAACTGCGATAAGGGCTGCGCGCCGGGCGAGATAGCCACGCCTTGTCCAGGCCTGCCAATCTGAGGGAGCTGTACGGGAGCCGGACGCCGTTGGGCGGGTCGTTATCGACTTACAGCTGTTGTCACGAAATACAGTAACCAGCCAATAGCTGTCGATGGCCTCAAGCGCTTCGGCGGATAATATGCTGAACTCAGTTATTGAGCCCGGGATTTGTCGAGCCACATCATTCTGCAGCGATTCGTTGCGTCTCCTTCGAAAGAACGAGAGCACGGCGCGCTGATTATCGAGGGCCGCGATGATAGCAGTGGCTTGCAAAAGCCAGCGCAGGTAGCGTTACAACCAGATCTATGAAGGAGACAGCGCTATTAACAAAAAGCCGATTCGCTCCGATGAGGAGCTAGCCACCGCCTTAGCGCGCTTGACGCAACTTTGGGGTGCAGAATCCGACTGCTCAGAGGGAAGCGAGCTGGAACTATTGGCGAAACTGATCGTGGAATACGAACGTCAACACCATCCACTGCCGCCATCTGATCCAATCGAAGCCCTCAAATTCCTGATAGACCAACAGCTAATATCTGTTGACTCTGATCGCTAATCGCGACGGGAAACGGCTGTTTCACCTGGCCACGGTCTCCGCCCCGCTGTCGCCGGTAAGAGGCAGCTAACGGCCGAGGCTGTGTAAAAAAGTTCTCGAGCCAACTTGACGGTCTGAGTCGGAACAAAAATCGCGTTCCTACGCAAAATCCAGGTCTGCTGACTGACCAAGTTGCTGCAGATTTTAAGTAGTAACGCAGACTTCAAAACGGAGCCTGCGTTTTTACACAGCCTGGGCCAGAAGGAGACAGTAACCCAGTAAATAAATCTACCCCCTTTTCCCATGGTGCTCTTTTTTGCTTTATGCCTAACAAAACGCATTACAGGGTCTTATAGAGCCATACAGCCCCATACCATCAGGATATTTCCGAAACATTAGAGATTTCTGCTGTCGAACAAGCTTGAGCATCGAACCACAGGTCTAGATCTCTGCTTTATGTGTAATTAATAATCAAGCTTGCTTGCCTAAAAAATAAGCCCACTTATATTCTAGTGCGGATTTTGCAGGTGACTCTTTTAATGCGTCAGAAATGATTTGTCCTGAATATTTTCCATACTCCGTCCCAACAAGATCGCTAGATATGCATATCTTTAAATCATCAGGATTTATTCCAATTAAATTAGCATCAAACAACCTGTGAATATCAACCCGGAGCAGTAGGCCATTTTTAATATGGTCATCCTTGTCTCCTCGGTATGGGGCAATGTGTGCCGCCTCTACTATCGTTGCTATTTGGCAGCCAGTAATACAGCACGATTCATAGTTCGAAACAACCATTTGTCTAAAAGTAGACTGCCCATGGCGAACAGTAATTTCAGAGATTTTCTTGTGTCTCTTGTCTGAAGTGTCTACTTCAAAATTGTTGTTTCGCTCTGGTGAAACTAAAGAACTCTTTTCAGTTGCGCTTGGGGCTGCTGCCTCCATAAAAATGCTTGGCAAGTCAAGACAGGAAATCAAGTCTATATTTATAAAGTTAATGTAATTTTGTCTGACGTAATCTATGCCGCGTTCAAATCTAATAAAAGACAATAGAATTGCAGCCTCTTCAAAGCTCTCAAGAACAACCTCTCTTTGTTTCCATAGCGCTTCCATTGCGTTCAGCGTCATATTGCTGAATTTGCTGATTAATTCATTTACACGAGCATTGGGAGCAACATGTTTGTGACTTGGCTTGAGCTTGAGCTTGAGCTTGTCATTAGCAACAGCCTTGTTAACTTGCATAACGCCGGTGGAGCTAGAAATATCGGGAGTGCTGGAGGAAACGGAGACTCTGACAGCCTTGTGATTACTTGAGTCACCGGAGGAGCTAAAGTCTTTGTGTTGATCGTTGCTGCTCAGGCTTGATTCAATGCTTTCATGTGCAGACACGCCTGCATTATCATAATCAATTATTGACTGAGTAACTCCTGTGTCGTAAAAGGCGTCAAATATTATTGGGATGTAGCAGGCATCTCTTAGAGAGAGAAGGTTATAATCAACCCCCAGAATTAGCCGTATCCTAGAAAGCAATTCCCCTTGCTGAGAAATTGATAAATTATAACGATTACTCCATGCATTCATTGCATCTTGAATGTCGAACTTTGAATACTCTGAGCTATGACGCTTTACAGCTAAGGATATTTTATCCGAAGTAGATGAGTCGGATTTTGATCGCCTGCTATCTACCATGCACTTAAGTAGGAATTCGCTCAGTTCTTGGTGCTTGGTAAAATCAAATTCAAGCGCAGCACTGATAGGGAGAACGCCTTCAGATGCATCGACCACTCTAAGTATAAGTCTCGACGCTCGCAGCTTAGCTCCTTTAGCTCCGTTCTCGCCGATGTCAAAATAGTTAATATAAATCTTACCTGATTTAAGGTGAGTTATTACTACCTTAAAATTTTCTTTTGGCGTGTCGGTCTTTTGGAACTCATAGATAAATCCTAGTCGAGAAAGCCTCTCCGTAGCGCGCGAACTATCATTGCTGTTGAGGCTAGATTGATTTGAAGGTGAAGCTCGCACTTTTCGACTGATTAAGTCAGCTGCCTTGGACTTTAGTAAAGTCTCAATATTGCCCGAGGCTTGCACCTCAAGAAATGAGTATGCAAACAAACTTTGAATGCACTCTGAGGCATATTGATCCTTTCCATCAATTTCTGGGTGCTTATATGGAAAGTTACGTAACCATAACCCGCCCTCTCTGAAGGCTGCAACCATGTCATTGGTTCGCAAGGCGCGTCTGGCGCTATGTGCATTTATGGCTTTTGCCTGAGACGGATTTTCAGAAATTGCCTCAACTGTGTAGAAACAAGCTAAATATGCCATTACGTGGGAGCCAAGCAGAGCCAATGAACGATGTGATCGCCCATTCCAACCCCCATTGAATTTCATTCTCGGAGGAATGAAGCAAGAGTTTAAATTTGCTCCAGCTGAAATTCCGAAGTCCTTGCACGCTCTTTCGTTAGTAAAGAATTTACTAGTATTTTTCCCGGGAAAATTTTTTATATCTGGCTTGGAAAGTAAGAGTTTTTTTTGACCTCCGCCGCCAAAATATTTATCTACCATTTTTCTTGCAGCATCACCTTCTGCAATTTTTTTGCTTTTCCCTACGCCGACTGTCAGGAAGTCTCCAACTTTGCAGACTGCATTGAAAATTAATTCGTGCGCACTTCCTTCAGACGAAACAATTTCATAGGTCGGAGTTTTGGAGTTATTTCTTTGACACAACTCTTGAAGCTGCGTCTTGTTATCCTTGGCTAAGGACAAATCTAGCCCAGTAGTTTTTAGTATGAAGGAATTATAAATTTCTTCAAAGTATCCGGCATGAATGGCCATGCCAATCGATATATCGATAAAGCCGAACAATACTTGATCTAGCTGTTTTTCTTGATCAGAAACACCTGAGCCAAACCTTATTAGTTGATACAGACTTGACTCCAAAAGGCATTTGGAGAATAGGCTGTAAATCTTATCTTTGATTTTACTCGATAACAGAGATAAATCTTCATCCTGAAAACCTTCTTGGCATATAGCCAAATGCGTACTAAAGAGCGGAATGAATGATGCGCCTTGAATGGCAAATAGATCGAAGCTTGATGATTTTTGAGAGTATGAATAGTGTTCGATTTGGTGAGTCAAAAGATCTTTGGAGTTTATGTTAACCCCTAAATAACTTCCAAGCGCTGAGGTGAACTCTTCAGATACAGGGACTTTGTTGAAATCGCTCACACACTTCTCCTCTTTATTTTTGGAAGCCGCAGTCGATGAACTCAATCAGGATAATATCACTTTCCGGACATCATCTAAGAAACATATGGCGTGATCCACGCAGTCCTCATTCATAATGCTTGTCAGCATACTCATCGGGAGCCTAGTCTCGAAATAGCTGATAATCAGTTTGCGAATTACTTACTAACAAGCTTTCATGGATAGTAACCGTGCCATCCGGAATTCGAACTATGTATGTGTTCGCTTTTCGATTGTATCCAATGTACTCCCACCTCTCCCCTGACACATCGATAGAGCCATTTTTGGAAATTGGACAGATTTATTTATTGGGCAACAGTCCACTTCTGGCCGACACCAGCCTAATGCTACGGCTCCAACCGGCCTGACTGTGTAAAAACGCGCCTGCAGTTCGTCCTTGTTATGCTGTTGTCAACCTGCGCAGCGGGGAGATGATCTACATCCTCTTGGAAGGACATGCTGCGGGCATGCTGCCGAAAGGATCCTACATGGAGGTAATCCGTACTACGCTGCCAGCAAATCGGTCTGCAGTTTTGTCGCTGACAAACGAGACCAAGGCGAGCCAATCATGATGTTGAGTTTTGCTCTTCCAACGCAAGACAGAAGAAACAGCGGCCCAGTCTGCTAACGAAGAGTTTTAGTCCGCTGGCACAGGTCCAAGAGCGGTAGATCGGAGATTTCTATGAATGATTTACGACCCAGGACCTGGCAGGACTTTCAACAGATTTGCCGGTACTGGATGCAGCATTTGGTTGAGACTAATGGGTGTGGCGCTCACACCTATCAGGTGTTTGGCAACGATGGCCAGGGCCAGGGTGGTGTTGACTTGATACCTGGTGACCCTAACCTTGGCATAGTTGGGCAGTCAAAGCGGTGGTACACGAAAATTCTTACCTGGGCAGAAATCCAGAAAGAGCTGCTGAAGACAGAGCAGTACCCTGGCCTTATCCGCTCCTACGTGATTCTTACCACTGCGCCGCGCCACGCGAGCGTTCAATTGGCCATGCCAAATGATCGCTGCATGCACATAAGAGAATCTGGGCTCGGATTTTCAGTATTCATTTATTACTGGGAAAACCTTAAGAATCTGGACTTCATCCCTCGCGAAGAGCTTCCGCTATTCTTTCCCAATGCATACGAGCAGTTCGCCACAGCTCAGCAACCGCAACTGCAGCCCAGCGACTACACAAAATCACTCATGTACGCTCGCGAGTACCTGCCTAAGCTTGTTAGCTCGGAACACCTTGCATGGCTATCCAGTTGGAATTTCAACCTGGGTTTTGTGCCTGCGAAGTACTTTGATCTGTTTGCTGAGATCAGCATCGAGCTTAACAGGACTCAACTAGCCATGAAGCACGAAATACTTCAGAGCTGGCTAAATGAAGGAGACCGGGTTCACCTTGGTCAGTGCTATCCGGCTGCCTCACCTTTATTTGACGCTATCGGAAGATTTGCACAATCAGTGACAGGGGAGACGGTCTCTGGAAACCTACCTGATGGCAGTCTTTGCTATGGACACTACCATGACGACCCCAGTGCTTCCGCCCGGATTGCACACGCCTGGAAGAGGAACGCTGACGCTCTTGTAGCTGCTTACAAGGCAGTCATTGGCGGTGAGCCTCAATGGGATTAGGGGTAATTCAGACGGACATGCTGCAAGAAGCGTAAGGCCGTCAACGAATACGTGCCGAAGAAGCTTGCGTTCGATGACCGCTTTTGGTCGATTCTGTTGAAAAAGTTGGCATCGATCAGAGCCGTCTGCCCATCCCCTCAGAAGCGGCTGATTTACGCGCTGCTACGCGAAATATGGAGTGGTTCAGGAGCGGAATAAGCTCAGATTTCAAGGCCAGCCGCGCAATTTCATGGCCAGAGATTGCAGCGGGACTTTTTCAAAAGACCGGCCGATAGCGGTCACTCGCACCGGTCGCGTCCTGAATACGGGGCCTCAGTAGCTTGGTCGATGAACTGCACTGGAGGTCCCCGTTGTTTGGCTGCGGCTATCCACGCATTACTTTGTTCCAGTCAATTTCGAAACCGGCATCCTGAAGCTCTCGGCTTAGAGCCTGCTTCCAGCCTTCATCGTTCATTTGGGTCCAGACTACGCCTGCAAAGTCACTAGGGAAACTCTGAAAAAGACTTTCTGATTTGGCAAAATACCGCGACCCCACCCACCGAGTTTCCCGATGAAGCAGATGACCTTCGCCGACGCCGAGTACGCTGGCAAGCGCAAGCAAAC
>Ga0114898_1001737_pt1 | contig 12263 bp, 26 predicted proteins | sample Malvired_Geostar_FD_83496 | JGI IMG/M metagenome (GOLD analysis project Ga0114898, IMG submission 83496) | Marine viral communities from the Global Malaspina Expedition - Malaspina viral metaG DeepMed_Geostar | ecosystem: Environmental > Aquatic > Marine > Oceanic | place: Mediterranean Sea... | reverse complement strand
AGCGTGAAGCGACTTGAAGCATTCCAAGCCACGCCGAAGGTCGAGAACGTCGAAACGGTGATCGGATGGCTGTGGCGCATTGCCCGCGCGCCGCTGTCGCCGCACGTGGCCGAAACGCAACTGCGCGCCGATCTGTACGCGGTGTCGCGCCAGTTGCGCGGGCGCATCTTCTCGCTTCCCGAGCTAGATCCGCAGCGCGCGGCCGTGGTGCTGCACGTGGCGCTGGTAATCGGCAGCGACGCCCTGCTGGCCGAGCGCGACCTGTGGGATTCCCTGCGGCGCGCGGACTACAACGCGGCCAGTGATTGCCTGCTGCTGAGCCGCTGGCCGGCAATGGCCGGCGACGACATCACCGAGCGCCGCCGCGTGCTGGCCATGGCCCGGCAGCTTCGCACCGGGGTGGCCGCGTGAGCCGCGAAACCCTGCTGTCGCTGATCCTCGCTGGGTTGGTGGCCGTGTTCGGCTACCGGCTTGGCAAGGGCGATGCGCCAGTGATCGAGCGCGTCGAGTACCGCCCGGCAGTGATCCAAGACGACGGCAGCGTGATTGCCGAGCGCGTGCCCGATGCCAAGCCCAGTCCGGCGCCGCATCAGATTCCGCCCGGCCACGTCGAGGTGCGCCGCGTCGAAGTCGAGGTGCAGCCCGACGCGCCAGGGTGTCCGGTGTGCCGCGTTGATCTGTCGTTGGTGCGCGACACCGAGGGCGGGCAGCGGGTGATTACGTCCAGCCTCGACGGCACTGTGACGCGGGCGCTCGATGTGCCGATCTATCCAGCGCTGTTGCCGCCGCCCGTAAGGCCGTGGGCGGCTGGCATCTGGCACGACCCGATCAACGAGGGTTTCGGTGTATGGGGTGAGCGCGACATCTCGCGCATCCGGGTGGGGGCGTCCGCCGGGTATGACGACGTGGCCGGGCCGCGAGCTGATCTTAGGGTGGGTTGGACGTTTGGGGGGTGAGCGCGGCGGCGTCAGGGCGTTGGCAAGGGTGGGGTGGCGGTTTTAGCCGCCCGCCGAATCCCCTCGCTGATGTTGCCGTCCCCGATCTCGCGCAGGCGATCCACGGTGGCGCGATCCAGCCGCACGTTGATGCGCACGTCGCCCACGGTCGGGCGGCCTGAGTTTGGGCGAGCGCCGCCGTGTTTAGCCACTTGCGGCCACCACAGCGGCTTCGGCTTTGCGCTGATCCAGCGTGCGCACTCGCCCGGCGTTGATTTGCACGAGGATACCAGCGCCTGTCCGCGCCAGTGCGCCAACTTCTCCGGTAGGGCGGGCGACGGTGCCCAGCATTTTCATGCCGGGCATTGGCGTGGGCTGATAAATCTGCCACCCCGAACCGAGGGTGGCAGTGATGCGTCGGGCCGAGTTATTCATGTGGCGTGATCACGATCTCGGGCGCGCCGCAGGCCAGCGCCCCGATAATCTCGATGCGCACCGACTGCGGTCCGCGCTCCCCCAGATTGCCGCCACAGCTGCATCCAGAGACGGGGCGCAGCGCGCGGCGTGCCCGGATGACCTGCCCTGCGGTCAGCGGACGACCAGGTGTGGCGCGGATGGTTGTCTGCGTGCCGTGGAAGTCGTTGGTGATTTTCATGGCTTCCATCCCTCAGAGGGTGATGTTGTCGACTTCGAAGCGGCCCGGGCCGTTGCGGGTAGGCATGGCGGCGGCGCCTTCGGCGCCTTCGATGTTGCGAAGCTCGCCGTCCCGGATGCCCCAGCCGATCTGAGTGGCGGCGAAGTCGCCGTTAAGTTCGCCGTCCCACGTGCGGCTGTCCGGGTTCCACTTGAGCCCGGCGGCCTTGAGTTCTTTCTTCCACTTGAAGGTATTTCCGGTGATTTTCATGGTGTTTCTCCAACCTCTCATTCCGGGAGGTGCCGGGTCAGCGGGCTGCTGATGGGCCTATTGTACAGACAAAATCAAGGGGCGCAACTACCGTTCGTCGGCTGGAGATGCGAAATACTCTCAATTGGTAGGCGCCACGCGCTCTGGCTTTCTGAGGGACACACGGCGCGCTCAGGGCGCTGGTGCGGTTGGGGTGGCGTTGGGGCTGAGCCCACAAAAAAGGGGGAAAGAGCAGGGCGCTTTTCCCCATTCTTTCCCCGGCTCAAGCTAAGTGCTTGATTTCATTGGTGGAGATGGGGGGAATTGAACCCGCTAGGGGCGTATCAGTGCGAACTGGTGCGTACATGGATCAATGGCTTACTGCGCTGCGGTACGCTCAAGTCGTCCCCGTTTTCCCCGGTTCTTTCCCCGCGACTTTCCCCACGGCGGCATCCATCTTCCCGACCTCGCGTCGTTGGTCGGCTTGGTCGATCCACCGGCTGTATCGGCTGAGCGTCATCTGCATGGTGCTGTGCCCGAGCTGCCTGCTGACCCACATTGGATTGGCCCCGGCCATGAGCGCCAGGGTGGCGAAGGTGTGGCGGGTTTGGTAGGCCACGCGGTGGCGCATGCCGAGGCCCTTGAGCGCGGCGTTCCACTGCATGCGTGGGGGCTTGTCGTCGACGTAGCGCCTGCCGGTGATCGGGTCCAGAAAGATGACGCCGCCCGCGAGGTAGGTGTGGGCCTTTTGGCGGATGAGGGCAGCGTAGGCCCGCTCCGTGAGGTCCACGTCACGCGCCTTGGCGGTCTTGGTCTGGGCCTTGGCCTTGCCGTTGACGGTGGCACGCTGGACGCGGATGGTGCGGCGGCGCAGGTCCACGTCGCGCCATTCCAGGGCGATCAATTCGGACGTGCGCAGGCCAGTGAAGAATGCGAACTCAAAGTAGTTGGCGGTCTGGTCATCCCGGTGGGCGCCGAACCACTCGACCACGGCATTGACCTCGTCAAGCGTCAGCGGGTCGGGCTCTGGGTTCTGGACCTTGGCGGCGCGCAGTAGGTCTGCCGGGTTGCTGGGGATGATCCTATCCCGCAGCGCCAGCTCGAACACGCCGCGTACGGGCGTCAGCGCGTTGTTGCGGGCCTTCGCGCTTTTCCAGCCATGTTGCTCGAATGCCAGGCCCAACTGGCTGGGGGTGATGTTGTCGATGGGCAGGTGGCCAAGCCGGGGAATCAGCATGGCGGTCAGGGTGCTGGTGTAGCCGCTCAGGGTGCTGTCGGCCAGGTGTGCTTGCAGGCCCAGCCAGCGACTGCAGTATTCGGCCAGCGTGGCCCTGTCGCTGTGTGACTCCCAATACTCGCCGGGGTCGTACACGCCCGCTTTGATCTGGGCCCTGATGCGCCCGACGGTGCGGGCCGCATGCTTGCGGTTGGCTGGCGTGTCGTCCAGCCCGAGGCTGTGGCGCTCTAAGCGACCATGCCGCGAGAAGTACACGCGGAGTTTGCCACGGTGCGCTTCGACGCCTCGAAATCGCTGGTCGCCCACTCCTCATACCCCTGCATGTCGATCAAGATGCGCCCGTCAGGCGCATGGACCCAGACTCTACCGCACAGCCACACGCCCCGGTCGATCTTCGTCTGGATGGCCCGGACGGTGTAGCCGGTGAGGTCGGCGGCTCGTTGGATTGTGACGTAGCGTGAGCTCATTCCCCGCGCTCCCGGTTGATGGCGGCGTCGATGATGGCTCTCGCATAATCCTCAAGGGCTTCTCTCGAATAACAGTCGTTGCATATCCCGTAGTTGCTAGCGGTTTGCTGGTCTGCCTCTGGCAGCGGCAGTTTTATGGCTTCGATCAGCGCTCCGCGCATCCGGTCAACCTCGGCTTGGAGGGCGCGGAGGTGGGTGGCCATGTCGGGGACGGCTGCGATGAGATTAGCGTTTGAGCGGACCTCTGACTCATTGCGGTTCCTGTCTGGCCAATGCAGCGCGCAGATTTCCTGAGCATAAGTTTCGAGGTCGATGACGGGGTTTTCGTGGCATCCAATTGGGCGGCTCGCATGAGGCGATGGCACCACTACAGCACGGGATGGATGTACGGCCCAAGGCCCCGGCGTCGCCGCATCAGCCAGCGCCAAGAAGTGATCGGTCTTTTGCTTGAGGTCAGTCATTGGGCGGCTCCAAAAAGATTGATGCGCGCGATGTCGAACGCGCGCTTGATGGCTCGCTTCATCGCCCGCTCGTATGCCCACTTGCCTTCGCTTACTCGGCACTCAAAGCTATCGCCAGCGCGAACGCATCCGGCGCCGGTAAAGCGGGCATCGTGCGAGACGACGTAGAGCGGGCAATCGGCAATGCGCGGGTGCGGGCATCCGTTCACGGCGTTTCTCCAATGGCGCGGGCGAGGTCGGATGCCCACAAAGAAGCGGGGTTGTTGCGTCTCATCTTGGCAATCACCTCCCGCACCGCCTCAACATCAACGGGCGTGACGGCTGGCGCCGCAGGCTGTTGCGCGGCAAGCTCTGCTTGCACTCTGTCGTACGCCTCAGTTGACTCCTTTACTGCGGCGCAGAGGTCATCAAAATTAACTTTCTTCCTATCCGCAAACTCGCGGATCACGGACCACTCGACGCGGGACACCGCCGCAGGCTTGGCGAGTTCGGCCACGGCCACGTCGATGGCGCGGCCCAGTGCCCACGGCGGGTCGTTGGGGATGGTGTCGTCACCGCGCCGCCATTTGTTGTGGGCCTCAAGGATTGCGCGGGCTTCGTCGCGGGTCATGGGCTTACCTCCCAGCATGAGATGGCCACGCCATCACCCGTAATCAGGCGTGCGCAGCGCACGCCCGGCTCGACCTCAACAACTGACGTTGCGACGGTCGCGGCGCTGAATTGGCGTTGCAGCCACCAGACGGTGAAGATGATTGCCAGGGCGATCAGTCCGGCCCCAGCAGTCATCGCGATGTCGGCCTTTTTCATAGAGCGGCCCTCAGTGCAGTGATGACATCAGCCGCAACCGGGGGCGCCACGGCGTTTCCAAGCATGTGCATGGCATCCTTGGCCCGAGTCGGCAGCCGATAGCTGGATCGAAAGCCCATGGCCTGCCGGGCTTCGTTCACGCTGATCATCCGCATGCGGTCACCGTCGACGACGGCCCAGCGATCCCGCGTGGTGATCGTGCCGATGGGGCGATTCAGCGAGCGCCCGCCGGTTTCGTTGCCGTAATAAGCAGTCAGGAACCGAGAGCCATGTGCGGCACGCCCGGCAGTAATCCGGGCAAGCGTTGCGGGTGACCGGCCTGCGCGATCTACTGCGCTCCAATTCCCGGCGCTCATGTCGATGATGGTCTGAGCTGCGACAGGCTCGCGCTTCGGCAGGTTCAGGGCGATGGGATGCTTGCTTCGGGTGAGCACGATGAAAAGCCGCAGACGGTTCTGCGGAACGCCGTGATCGGCTGCGTCGATCAGGTGAGGTGAGATGGCGTAGCCCAGCGCGGAAACCGCCGAACACCAAGCGGGGAATAGCTGCCAGCGGGCAAACTCTCGGACGTTTTCGATGACGCCGATCTGTGGGCGGTGAAACTCCAGTGCCGAAACGACAGCCCATGCGGTCGAGCGTGTTGGGTCGTGGTGCGGGCGCTCTTTGCCTCGGGCGCGGGTGTGCCCTTGACATGCTGGCGACGCCAAAAGAAGGTCGTGCCCGGGAACTGCCGACCAATCGGCTTGGTGCAGGTCTTGGCAAGAATGAGCGGTCGAGGGGTGGTTCTCCGAATGGCAGCCGACGGCGGCTGCCCAATGGTTTGCGGCCCAGACAACCTCGCACCCAGCTTGTTCAGCGCCTTCTGTGAAACCGCCAAGGCCCGCGAATAGATCGATGGCGCGCATCACTTCGCCTGCCCCCACTTCCGCTGTTCCTTTTGCCGCCGTGCCTGGCGGATTTGGCGTTTTTTGGTTTTCATGCCGACTCCCTCATTGGTCCGCCGGCCATTGCCCGGCTGTTCCATGAGAGCCAGCCCGACAGGGTGTAGCGATCGACGTCGATGCCTTCGTCGGCCAGGTGCTGGCGGGTTTCGTGCTTTGTGTAGCCGCGGGCGTAAATGAGGCGGGCGCGGCGCACGATTTGGTCGCTGTGGCGGGTTCTTGGGTTGGCTTCGCCGGATTTGTAGTGGTTGGTCATGTGGGTGCGCTGTTGTTGTTGAGCCGCATGAGGTCGTGGCGGATGGCGTGCAGAACGGTTTTTATTTGTGGGTCGAGTGCTCTTGCGAGCGTTTCGAGGGTGTGGAGTTTTTGGGCCAGTTGGTCGATTGGCTGGCGCTTTTTGGGTTGGCGCGGGGGCCTTGGTGCGTGGTCGTTTGCGGCTTCGCAGTTGGGCGGGGCGTCGATTCGGTGGATGCCTTTGCTTGGGTCGATGCCGATGCGGTCTTGGCGCTGGAGTTCGCGCACGGCGCTGATGAGCTGATCTTCGGTGTGGCGGCGTTCGGTGAGGTCTCGCAGGCTGGTGATGCTGCGGGCGCCAATGCCGTCCAGGGCGCGCATCACGTCGGACTGGATGTCGGCGAAGCTGTTGTTGATGTGGGTGCGCATGGTTAGTGGGTGGCCCCTTCGCTGTCGGTGTCGTCATCTGCCACGCGCTCGATGCGTCCGTCGGCGTGCAGGTGGGCGATAACGTTGATGGGGCTGTTGGAGCCTGGGTGAACGACGACGCGGTATGCCTGGTTGGTGGCGATGGCCAGTTCGCGCAGGGCGTTGAGGCGGGGTTGCCAGTCGTCGCCGAGGTTGATGTGGCCGACTTGCACCCAGTAGTGGCCCTGTTGGGTTTCTAGGGTGAGCATCAGTCGCACCCCCGGCCGGTGACGCCGCGGTTGGTGTCGCTGACGAATTGTTGCCAGGGCACCCAGCCTTTGGCGCACCAGAAGCCCCAGCGGCGGTATGCGGGGCCGGTGATGAACAGGCTCCAGCAGGGTGGGGCGCCGTGGGTGATTGCGAGGCGGTGGCGGTGGGTGCCGCTGCGGCGCAGGGTGATGTCACCCGCCTTGCGGACGAGGTGACGGGTGCAGCCGGGGCGGTAGTCGAGCGCGGCATCTTGCCCCTGGCGGGCGGGCAGCACTTCGGTGTATTCGCCGTTGAGGATGATGCTGATGCTTGCCCAGGGATGGCAGTGCAGGGCGCGGTCTTCGTCGCTGCGGAGAATCTGGTGCAGGTAGATGTTGAGCAGTGGGTTGCGCGGCAGCACGTACCAGCGGCGCATGTAGGGGGCTGTGGCGTGGCCAATGATGAAGTTGGCCGGGCGTTTGTTGGCCCAGGTGGCGAGGCGGTGGAATAGATCGGTGGTGAGGCGCTGGCGCATGAGGTACGCGCCCCGTTGCCGAGGCGGTCTCCGGTGGGCTTAGGGCGAGAAGCTGCCGATGACGGCGGTGGTGACGTGTTCGCGAGTGGCCTCTTGCAGGCGCTCTTTGAACTCGGTGAGGATGTTTTCTTGCTCCTGCTCTTTGCCGACGATGCGCAGCTTGAGTGCGGGGCTGTCGCCGGTGATGACGGACAGGCGCAGCTTGATGTCGCGCGAATGGAAGCCTGTGTATGGCGCGGTGGTCAGCAAGAAATGGGTGGGCATTCCGCCGGCGCCCCGGGCTTCGATTTGCTCCAGCGCGCTGCGGCTGGCGCCGAAGTCTTCGTCGGTGTTGGTGACGTCTTTTTTGGCCGCGATGGTGATGTTGCGAATGGCGGCAATGGCAGCGCTGAGCGGCACCTGGTTTTCGCCGTTGAGGGCGGTAAGGTTGCCTGCCCAGTCTTCGGCCCATTCGGCCATTTCGCGCTGGGTGAAACGGCTGCCGCAGGCCATGAGGGCGGCGGCATAGGCGGCGGTTTCTTTGAGGCTGAGTTGGGCCTTCCAGTCACCATGGCCGGGGTCGTTGGCGTCGCCCAGGTTGAGGTAGGCAATGGCGATGGCTTTGTCAGGGCTGATGAACAGATCCGACGTTGCTTCGCCGGAATGGTCGCGCAGGTAGGCGGCGAACTCGGCCAGCACGCTGGTGCTGAACTGGCCCCGGAAGCGGCTGCGGCCTTCGCTGAGGTGTTCGATGTCGACCACTTTGCCGTCGATCAGCAGGGCGGGCTTGTGAGTTTCGAGAACGACCGGCGCGGCGGCTTCGGTGACGAGCTTTTCGATGCGGGTGAGGGTTTCTAGGGGGAGCATGTTATCGACCTCCGTCGGTGCGGCCGGTGGCGGCCCCTGCGCCCAGTTCGAGCGAGGTTTGGGTGTTGGGGAAAAGGGTGAGGGTGCCGCCGCGGCCCACGTGCAGCGGGGTGGCGGTTTCGTGTTCTTCCACGATTTTTCCGCGCTGTTTCGGCGTGGTGGTTTTGAGGCCGTGCTTCAGGGTGATTTGGCTGCTCTCCTGAATGCGCTCAAGCGTGAAGCTGAGAATGACGGTGCCTTTTTTGCCGGTCTGGCAAACGTTGGCGGCAACGTCGGACAGGGCGTGGTTGATCATTTGTTCAAGCACGCCGCCATTGAGCTCGCCCAACAGTTGGGCAATGTCGGTGTTGTGGCTGTCAGCCATTGGGGGTGTCTCCGGTGGTGGTGGGTGCAGCGGGTTTGAGCCGCACCAGGTGCGGCTTTGTGGGGTGGGTGATGAGCTGGTCGTGGTTGCGGAGAATCCAGAGGGCCTCGGCCATGAATTCGTGGACGTCGCCGCCCGGCAGGCACGCTGTTAAGTCGTACCAGTCCCTCCGCTGAGCCTTGCCGGGCAACCAGGGGCAGTGACATTCGAGGTCGCTGCGGGCGCAGTCGATTGCGAAGGCGATGAGGCGTTTGATGTCGTTGCCGGCGTAGAAGCGCAGCGCACCGTCGGCGTCAATGTGCACATATTTGACGGCTTTGCCTTGCGGTCTCATGGTTTTTCACCCGCCTGCTGCGCCTGCAGGCTGTCGCGGTAGGCGACCAGGTCGGTGTGGATGCCCTCGAGCGAGCTGATGATTTCGTCGGCCGTGTGGCGGTGCATTTTGTGAATGGCGATGCGGCGGGCGCAGTTGTTGCGCTCGATGGCGATGTGCTTTTCAAGCCATTTGATGCGGGCGTTGAGCGCGCCGGGGCTGGGGATGGCTTGTGCAGTTGGGCGGGCGGCGGCGAGTTGTTCGGCGGTCATGGGGTGCCCCGAACGTCGGCCAGAATCTCGGCGTAGAAAAATGCGGATGCGGATGCATTGGCCGCTATCTCTTGCGAGATCGAATTCGGGCTACCCATGCCCGACTCACAGAGTCCTGCCTGACGGACGATGCGAGCCATCAGGTATTCGGGATTGCTGTCCCAGTTGTCGGGAGTTGTGAGGGCGCTCATGCCTGCGCCGCCTGCTGGTTGCGCAGTTGCCGCAGCTGGTAATTGAGCGGCATGCGGGGGTCGGCGCTGCGCTGCAGGTTGCAGCAGCCGTAGCGGCGACCCAGCTCGGCAAGGTCGCGCTCGAAGTCGACCATGCGGGTGCCCGGCGGCAGCTCGAAGGCGGCGCGGGCGATGCAGGTGGTGGCGGGGCTTTGGGGGTGCTTCGGTTGCTGGGTTTGCATGGGCGACTCCGGTTAGGAGTCGCCACCCTAGTACGAAAAAACTACGTCGTCAAGTACAGAGATACTTGTCGAGTCAATTAACGTTGTTGACCCGCGTTGATCCGCACGCTTGGCAGCGCCAGCCGCCAAATTTTACTGATGCGCCGAACCACACGATTAGCCAAAACCCGAAGGTGAAGATGCTAAGCAGCAGGTGAAGGATGTGGTTGGTGCCGCGCCGAAACACGACGCGCTGCGCTTGGCACTGGTTGCAGGTGCCGCTTTTGAGTTCTTCTGCCATGGGTTTTCTCGACGTTTTTCAGCGGGTTTGGTGGGCCGTGGCGCTACGCCGATTGTTGGCGATTTTTTCGAGTAAGTCGATCACGGCAACGCAGTCGCCAATGGCGGTGTGGTCGCCGCCGGGTAGTTTTTGCCATTTGATCTTGCGTCTGCGCGCATCCCATTCTGCGGCCCAGCTGTTGTAGATGGGCATGACGTCGAGCCATGCGAGTGCGCCGCCCGTTACGTTGTGGGCGCGGTCGGTCTGGTCGATGATGCGCTGGTCAAAACTTGCGTTGTATGCGAGGCAGGTGCGGCCATTGATGGCTTGATCGAGCTGGGCTCTGATGGCCGCCCAGGTTGGCGCGTCGATCAGCATGTCGGCTGTTATGCCGTGGGTTTGTTGGGCGCGCGCTGAGATTTTCTTGCCCTTGGGCAGTTGGGTGAGCGTGTTGATTAAAACGTCGCCATGGCCGTCAACTACTGCAATTTGGATGGCAACGTCGGTGTCTTTGATGCCGGTGGTTTCGGTGTCGACCACGACCCATTCGTCACGCTTGGCCAATAGGCCGTTGGCGGCGTCGGTTGCGGCGCGGATCATGCGGCGGCGGGCCATGGGCCGTTTGACTTTGCCCCAAATGATGTAGATCAGCCCGGCGATGAAAAGCAGCAGGCAGGCAAGTGGCGCGAAGTGCCAGGCGGGGTGCATGAGAGGCCTCTAGTCCGTTGGTTTGTTGGTTCCGGTGGCGTTGTAGTGCGCCTCACGCTCGGCGACCTGTTCGATCCAGTTGCGGCCTGCATCGCTGGCGCGGGTGAAGTTTGCGATTAGGCGCAGCACCTCTGGCTCGGCGTAGCTGGTTCCCGCGTTGCTCGGTGCTAGTAGTTGCCAGCAATTGATGCCAAGCGCTTTGGCCATGGCGTCGGCAGTGTCCAGTTGGGTGCTGGCGCGCTGCTGCACGGCGTTGTTCACCGCCTTTTGCGATACGCCGCTGCGGCGGGATAGCTCGCTCTCGCTCCAGCCGCGCTCGGCAAGCCTCTTTTTGAGGTTGTCGGCAAGGGCTTGGCGGGCGCTGTCACTCATAACGCAATTGTCTACTTGGGGGCGAGTATTTAGTGACTTGACGTGGTGAGTATTTGCGTACTAACGTGGTGGCATGTTCACCGTCGACGACATTCGCAGCCGCCTCCGGGCCGCCGAAACCTCCATGCCAAGAGCGCGAATCGCGCAATTGAGCGGCGTCAATCGCCATTGGCTCGAAAAATTTAGCCAGGGCGTGATTGTCAACCCCGGTTTCAGGAATTTGCAGCTGCTGGCGACGTGGCTTGAGGCCCAGCCAGCCGACTCGGCGCAAGCCGCCTGATGCCCACCCCTCTCCTCCCGCGTGCAGTTGGGTTTTCACTTCCTTGGGCCCTCTGCGCCTGCACGTGGCCTCCCGCTTCCGGTCTTCGGCGGCGGGTTTTTTATTCGCTTTTTTCGCGGTCCCGGTTGTCATGGGGCCACGTTATTGATTGCCGGAGTGCCTGACTATGTTTGGTGATTCACAGGAGCCGCGTTCTGCGGTGTTGTTTCGCGCCTGGTTTGAGATGCATCAGGCGACGGGTTGCAGCATGCAGACGTTTGCGGCGCGGCTGGTGGAGCATTACCACGCGTCGGTGCCGGAGCCGCTGCGGGCGGTGACGTTCAAGGTGGGCGGCGATGTGTTTCGCGATGCGACGACCAACGGTCAGCACGTGGCGCGGTTTATGAACCCGGACGCAACCACCCGTATGCCGGTGGACCTGGAGGAGTCGTGGGTGGCGGCGTTGGGGGGTGACTTCACCCTTCGCTGCCGCCGCTTGTTGGCGCGTCGGTATGGGCTGCTGGGTGTGCCTGTGGCATCGCTGGCGCAGGGCGCCGATATGCGCGAGGCCAGTTCGTTGACGGCTGAGTTTGGCGAGGTGTTGGGTGCGATGGCGCCCGCGCTTGCCGATGGCCGTATCGATGCGGCTGACGCGGCGCATCTGCCGAAGTTGATCAATGAGCTGGACGATTTGTGTGCCGCTGCAGTTGCGGTGCGTGCTCGCGCTCAAGCCGTGCTGGATGGGCTGCCCAATGCCTGACGCGATGGATGCGGCGCAGGCGTTGGCGTTGGAGCGCCAGGAGGCGTTGAGCCGGTCTGCGCAGTTGCCTGTGCGGCCTATGGGGCCACCGGAGTGTGGTGATTGCGGCAATGACATTCCCGAGCGGCGGCGTGCGCTTGGGGCGGTGTTGTGTGTGCCGTGTGCGGAGGCGGTTGAGCGGGCTGGGCGGCACTTTGCGGGGGGGCGCCGATGAGTACGCGGATTATGTCGTTGGTGTGGCCGTTGCAGATGAGTGCGGCGCAGAAGGCGGTTTTGGTGAGTTTGGCCGATCAGGCGAATGATGATGGCGTTTGCTGGCCATCAGTGACGACGCTTTGTGAGCGGACGTGCCTGGCTGATCGGTCGATTCAGCGGTCTTTGACTTGGCTCATCGATTCGGGCTTTTTGGTTGTGGATAAGCGGTCGGGTCGGAGTACGGTTTATCGCCTGTCGGTGACGCGTGACCCCCGACACAGTGACGGGGGTCACGGTGGTTATCCACAGGCCGACCCCCGACACAGTGTCACCCCCGACAGTGTGT
>Ga0114898_1001736_pt1 | contig 12266 bp, 10 predicted proteins | sample Malvired_Geostar_FD_83496 | JGI IMG/M metagenome (GOLD analysis project Ga0114898, IMG submission 83496) | Marine viral communities from the Global Malaspina Expedition - Malaspina viral metaG DeepMed_Geostar | ecosystem: Environmental > Aquatic > Marine > Oceanic | place: Mediterranean Sea... | reverse complement strand
CTTGTAGCCGTTGTACTCATTATCCTGCCCGACCGCACCGGCCCCTCTTTCGCGGCAGCTTAGCAGGCGGAGAGGCATTGCGGCAGGGGGGCAGAACGGCAGAGTTTCAAGGATCGATACGCGTACCCGACCGGCCCGAAAGGATGTCCGCCGCCTGACCCAATGCACCAATGAAAGCGGGGCAGCCATTCGCGAGCGCGAAATTGCGCACAGCTTCGATCTTGGGCGCCATCGAGCCCGACGCAAAGGATGCCGGATCGAGCGAGCGGGCGGAGACCGTCTCGATGCGCGCCTGCCCGGACGTCCCCCAGCCTTCATAGACGCCGTCCACATCGGTGAGGATCAGCAGGCCGTCCGCCTCAAGATTCGTCGCGAGGAGGCAGGCTCCAAGATCCTTGTCGATGACGGCTTCGACGCCTTCCACCGCCCCACCCTCGCCCGGAAGGACGGGAATGCCACCGCCGCCCGCGCAGATGACGAGGCAACCGCTTTCGACGAGATGACGGATGGCGCCAAGCTCCACGATACGGCGCGGCGCGGGCGAGGCAACGACGCGGCGCCAGACCTTGCCGCCCGGACCATCCGGTGCGACCGACCAGCCGCGTTCGGCGGCGAGCGCCCTCGCCGTCTGCTCGTCATAGACGGGGCCGATGGGCTTTACCGGATTTGCGAAAGCGGGGTCATCCGCATCAACAAGGGTCTGCGTCAGCACGGTCACGACCTCGCGCTCCGGCAGAGCTTTGCGCATGGCCTGCTCAATCACATAGCCGATCATGCCCTGTGACTCCGCGCCGAGAACATCGAGCGGATATGGCGGCGCCCCCTTATAGGCATCGGCCTCGAGCGCGAGAAGGCCGACCTGCGGGCCATTGCCATGCACCAGCACCAGTTCATGTTCCCGGGCGAGACCGGCAATCGCAGAAGCGGCCTCGCCCATGTTGCGGCGCTGTTCGCCGATACCCAGCGTATCGCCGCGCTTCAGAAGCGCGTTTCCGCCAATAGCAACAATAAGGCGCATGATCTAGCCAGCCTTTTGCGGTGCGGGCTGCTGCTGCGTGATGCAATGGATGTTGCCGCCGCCAAGCAGAATTTCGCGGGCGGGGACAGCGATCACCTTGCGATCCGGGAACAGAGCAGCGAGCTGTTTTTGCGCGGGTTCGTCATGCGGGTCATTGAAGGATGGCATCACGATGACGCCATTGGCGATGTAGAAGTTGATATAGGAAGCGGCGAGACGCATGCCCTCTTCTCGGGGCTGCGTTCCTTCCACGACATCAACGCCACCACTTTCTTCCGCCGTGATCAGGATCGGGTCCGGCTGGTGGACGCGGTGGATTTCGAGCTTGCGGCCTTTCGCATCCGTCGTCCCGGAGAGACGGTCGAATGCGTCCTTTGAAATTTCATATTGCGGATCGGACTTATCGTCCGTCCATGTGAGCGCAACGACGCCCGGCCGGATGAAGCAGCAGATATTGTCGACATGGCCGTTGGTTTCGTCTTCATAGACACCGCGGCCAAGCCAGATGACCTTTTCGACGTTGAGGTAGTTTGCAAGCACCTCTTCGATCTGCTCGCGCGTGAGATCCGGGTTCCGGTTCTTATTGAGGAGGCATTCCTCCGTCACCATCAATGTGCCTTCGCCATCGACATGGATGGAGCCGCCTTCGAGGACGATAGGCGCACGGTAGCGGTCCACGCGCTCTATCTCGGCAACCTTGGCGGCGACGAGATCGTCCTGATCCCACGGGAAATAGAGTCCACCGTCGAGGCCGCCCCAGGCATTGAATATCCAGTCCACCACGCGGACCTCACCCTTGCCGTCCACGACGAAGGTGGGGCCGCAATCGCGCATCCATGAATCGTCGTTCGAGATTTCAACGACGCGAATCTGCGGCGCGAGCATCGCGCGAGCATTGGCAAACTGGCGCGGCGATACGCCGACCGTTACCGGCTCGCCCCCCGATATGGCCGCGGCCACGGTGGCGAAGGCATGTTGCGCCGGATTTGCACCAAGGCGCCAGTTATCCGGGCGCTCCGGCCAGAGCATCCACGTGCCTGTGTGGGACTCAAACTCAGCAGGCATGCGAAACCCGTCTGCACGGGGGGTTGTCTCCAGTTTTCGTACCATTCGCCATCACTCCGGGAAAAGGCCAGAAAGGGAGACGGCACAACATGCGCCGTCTCCTCGGGGTTCTGCGTTCAGCCTGCGAATTTCCGCTCGGCCCTACGGATCAATCCTTCACCAATCAAGATTGTCACAAGGACACCGACGATGACGGAACCGGCATAGTTGAGGTCGAATTCACCCGGCGTGTAGATGAAGAAGATAATTGCCTGCAGGATGAAGAGTATGCAGAGAATCGCGAACGCCCAGGCGCCGACGTTTCCGCCCGGGACGCGATAAGGCCGCGGCGTGACGGAGTCGATGCTGCGAAGCCGCAGGAAGGCTGCAAACATGATGAGATACGGGATCAGGAAGACGATCGAAGAAAAGGCAAAGAGCGTCCAGAAGAGGTCTTCCGCATCCGCCGCCAGAAAACCGTAGATCACGATGACCACGGTGGTGACGATGCCCGTGACGATGGCAGCACTGGCGGGCGTCTTGTGGACGGCATGGAGCCGCGCAAACATGGGCGGCAGATTTCCTTCGAGGGCCGCTTCCGCCGCAGACCGGTTCGCACCCATCGTCCAGGTGACCATATTGGCGACAAAGGAATAAAGCGCCATCAAGCCCAGCGCGATAACGAGAGCGCCACCGGCCCCGCCCTCGCCGAGGAAGACACGCAAGGTATCGATGACGCCGCTGACCAGATTGATTTCGTCGAGCGGCAGGGCGATCAGGATGCCTATGGTGGCGAAGAGATAGAAGGCGGCGATCAAAATGCCCGACAAGGCAATCGTCAGCGGGACATCGCGGGCGGGGTTCTTCATTTCCGCGCTCGCGCCGGACATGAGTTCGAAGCCCATGAAGTTGTAGACAATGACCGGCAGGAAGGCTAGCGAGGCGCCCCAGCTCGGCGCCATGCTGGAGATCGTCAGCTCGTTGGCGACACCGTGATTGACGGCATAGACGAAACCGCCGATGCCGATGGCGAGCATGATCGCGACCTTGAAGATCGCGCCGAAGTTCGGCACCCATTTGCCGATATCGAGGCGAACGATGTTAATCCAGACCGTGAGCCAGGTGAGCGCGACGGCAATAGCGATCTGTGCCCAGAGTGTGAGATCGGGGATGAAGAGCGCGGCGAAGATGCCGGCGAAAAGAATGAAGACCGAGGGCTGCCAGAGCGCGACATTGATCCACCAGAGCCAGGCTGTGCGGCCGCCCCAACGCGGCCCGAAGGCGCGGCGGACCCAGGCATAGATGCCGCCCTGATCGGGATAGGTGCTACCGAGCTCTGCCGTGATGAGGCCGTAGGGAATAAAGAACAGCACCATGGTGAAAACCCACCAGAAGACCGATTGCGGGCCGATGGCCGCCGATGCCGCGAGCTGGTCGATAACGAGGATGGCGCAGACTGTGAAGAGGGTGAGATCGAGGCCCTTCAGCGCTTTCTTGTAGCCGCGCTCTCCGGGCGCGCCTGATGTCGTATCAGCCATTATCTTGTCCTCCTTGCGAGGGTGATTGGAATGGGTGGAAATACCTTGGATAATGCCGACCTAGCCGAGGAAAGCCTCGACGAGACCGTGGTGATGCTCCATGAGCGCATCGGATGGATGCTTCAAACGCGGGTACACAAACCAGACAAGCAGAGCTTTTTCAGTATGCAGCCTGTTTTCGGACTGGTCGTAGATGATTGATTGAGGGCCATCCATGACCTCGTCCGTCGCCTCGACGCCGCGCGATGCGGGCAGGCAATGCATGAAGTGCGCGGTGGACGGCGCCTTCGAAAGGAGGTCCGCATTTACCTGATATTTCGGCATGAAGGCGGCTCGCCGTTCGGGAATTTCGTCTTCCTGACCGACCCACCACCAAAGGTCGGTATAGATGAAGTCGGCATTGGAGACGGCAGCGGCGGGATCGTCGGTGAAAGTGAGCTTCGCCCCGGACTCCGCGCGGGCTTCCGCCACCATCGCACGGTGCTCCGCGGAAACCTGGTATTTTTCGGGGGCGGCCTGCGTGAAGGAAATACCGAGGCGGGCGCAAATGAACATGAGCGACACGCAGACATTGGTCGCATCGCCTACAAAGGTGAGGTGAATGTCCTGGAGCTTCCTGTCCGCCGGGGAGTGCTCAATCATCGTGAAGACATCGCAGAGAACCTGCGTAGGATGATTGAAGTCGGTAAGCCCGTTGATGACCGGGACGGTCGAGTATTTCGCGAGGTCGAGAACCGTCTGATGCTTGAGGGTACGCGCCTCAATGACATCCACCATGCGGGATACGACACGGGCGGTGTCCTTCATGGACTCGCGGACGCCGAGGTGAATCTCGCCCGGACGAAGATAGAGGGCGTGGCCGCCGAGCTTCGTCATGGCGACCTCGAATGAAACGCGGGTTCGCGTCGAGGGCTCTTCGAAGATCATGCCGAGGGACGCACCCTGAAGAAGTCGCGGACAGGCGCCTTCCTTGTCGGCGCGCTTCAGCAGCGCTGTCAGTTGCATAATCTTCTGAAGTTCTTCGCTTGAAAAGTCGAGGATTTGAACAAAATGACGAAGCACGATGTGCCCTCCTGTCGTTACCCGAACGCAATTCGCATCAGCAACAACATAAAACTCCTGTAAAATCTACGATGCAAGAACCCGTTTGGCGGCAAATTGAAGCAATACGGATGAAATGGTGTCCGGCTTCACCAGCGAAGAGATTTGCGACACTATGGCCGCCACAAATGCCGCTACAGCGCGCGCTGCGGATACCTCTCTTTCTCAGATCAATGATGAGTATGTGACATGACCCAGATGACTGTCGCCGCAACGCAGATGGCCTGCGGCTGGGACCGCGACGAAAATATTGCGCGAGCGGAAAAACTCGTCGAAGCGGCGGCTGAAAAAGGCGCGGGCGTGATCCTGCTGCAAGAGCTCTTCGAGACGCCCTATTTCTGCAAGGATACGGAGGCGGACCTCATGCACCTCGCTGCACCGGTGAACGAGAACCGCGCCGTGCAGCATTTCCGTGCGCTTTCGGCAAAATACGAAGCCGTATTGCCAGTCTCGATCTTCGAGCGGTCGAACAACGCCCAGTACAATTCTCTCGTCATGATTGACAGCGGCGAGATCATCGGTGTCTACCGCAAGTCGCATATTCCCGACGGACCAGGATACCGGGAGAAATATTATTTCAGTCCGGGCGACACGGGCTTTCATGTCTGGGAGACGAGGCGCGGTCGCGTGGGCGCTGCCATCTGCTGGGATCAGTGGTTTCCAGAGACCGCGCGCATCCTCGCGCTCAAAGGTGCGGACGTCGTTCTCTACCCCACCGCCATCGGCTCGGAGCCTCATGACGAGACGATCCATTCGCGCGATCACTGGCAGCGGACCATGCAGGGACACTCGGCGGCGAACCTCATTCCCGTTGTCGCATCCAACCGGATCGGGCACGAGGAAGGGAAGAGCTGCAACATCACCTTCTATGGCTCGTCCTTCATCACCGATGTAACGGGCGCGAAAGTCGCCGAGGCCAGCGAGTACGAGGAAGAGGTGCTGACGACGACATTCGACATTGAGCAGAACAGGCGGCAACGCGTTGCATGGGGCGTCTTTCGCGACCGGCGGCCCGAGCTCTATGCTGACATCATGACACTGGACGGCGCACAGCGGCGCTAATCGAAAGCGATGTCCGCAATGATGGGCAGATGATCGGAGGCCTCGCGCGCCTTGCCGTCGGTCCAGCTGCGCACGAGACGCGCAGGCGCACCGCAGTAGATACGGTCGAGGCGGAGAAAAGGCCGGAAGGCGGGAAAAGTCCGCTCCATGGTGCGGGCGGGAAGCTCGCGCTTCAAGCGGCGGCGCACCCAGCCGAAAGAAAACCAGTCGTTGAAATCGCCCATCATGAGGCAGGGCCCCTCGCCCGCCCGCGCGAGCGCGGCGAGACGGGCCGACTGCATACGCCGCTCCCAGATGCTGAGGCCGAGATGCGTGGTGACGAGACGAAAGCGGCCCAGGGGTGCTTCGACTGCCGCCGAAATGGCGCAGCGCGGCTCGCGCGCACGGAAGGAAAGGTCGTGAACACAAATGGACGCCAGCGGAAAGCGGCTGATGACGGCATGCCCGTAGTGACCATCCGGCGCTGAAATCGTGCGCGCCTCGGCAGCATGTTCACCCAGCGCCTCTGTCAGCATGAGAAGCGGCGCGGCGCTGCCGCTCCGGCCCCGTGAATCGATTTCCTGAAGCGCAATGACATCGGCATCGTGTGCGGCAACAAGATCGACGATGCGCGCAAGATCGTAGCGCCGATCGGGCCCAATGCCGCCGTGAATGTTCCAGCTCAGAACACGCAGCCCTTGCCGCATCAATCGTGCTTTCTCCAACGATTGACGAACTTCTGAAGGCCGAAGGCAAGGCCGATCCAGAGTGCAAGTGCGCCAAGAACCGTGGCGAGGTCGGCGAAGGAAGGGTTGTCAAGCATGGCAAAGACGCGATCGCCCAGAACGGAAAGAGCGAGGATGCCGGGGGCGAGGCCGAGAAACGTTCCCAGCGTGTATTGCCAGAAGGGAATACGAAAGGCGCCGGCGACGAGGTTCACCAGCAGGAAGGGGGCGACCGGCACGAGGCGGATCGTCGCGATGGCAACAATGCCGCGCTCGCCTATGCCTCGGCTGATGCGATTAACGCGCGGGCCGACGGTGTTGCGAAGGAAGCGCGCGCCGAGGCCACGCCCCGCGCCATAGGTTGCAAGCGCGCTCGACATGGAACCGAGCCCAGCATAAAGAAGCCCCGGCCATAGACCGAAGGTGCCCGCGGTGACGATGATCAGAACCGTGACCGGAAAGGCGAAGAAGCCCGTTGCGACATAGGCGAGAATGACAATGAGGGCGGCGAAGGGATTGTCCGACATGCCGCCGAGAGTTTCGCGAAGGGTGGCGGGGTCGGCATATTCCGATAATGGCGTATAGCGCCAGAGGAAACCGAGCGCAGCGATGAAGACCACCAGTGCGACCGTCTTCGCGATGGCCGAAAGACGGCTGTGCCCGGTTTCGCCCGGATAATCCACAATATCCGCGAGATGCTCGTCCGCACCGATCGGGCGGCCGGGGTCCGCAATCGCCTCGATAGCACCAAAGCCTTCCGAGGCAGGCGTGGGGCCATCCTCTATCTGGCGCAAGCGCCTGCCCTTCTGCTTTTCGCACTGCTCCATAGCGGAGAAAAGCGACCTGCTTTCGCGGAGTGCCGAAGACAGGTTTTCCGGCTCGCCACCGCAATGCTCGCCGAGAAGACGGGCAAGGGCACCAAGGACGCCCTCACGCTCCTCGTCCGTTTCCGCCTCGATGGCAAGATCGCACTCCGTGTCCGTGCCCATCGAACGATTGCAGATATTGGCCGAGCCAACGCGCAACAGCCGGTCATCCACGATCATCACCTTGGAGTGGACCATGACGTCGATCTCTGCCTTGCCCTCTCCCACCGAGGGATAAAGGAGACGGACACGATCCGCGACGCCTGCATCGCGCAGAGCATTCATGAAACGGATACGTCCGGTGAGCATGGTCTGCTGCTCAAGCCAGGACTCGTGGGTTTTGGGAGCGACGAGTAAAACTTCGAGTTCCGGCTTTTCTTTCAGGCGGGCCACAAGTGCATGGGCGACACCAAGGCAGGTCAGGAACTGGTTCTCGATATAAATCCAGCGTTCGGCGCACGCGATGGAATCCTCGAAGAGATGTTCGATCTCTCGCGTTTCGCCCCCGCCGTTTCCCGGCGGAAGCGTACGCGCGATGCCGATATTCACATCGCGAAAATGAGGCTCGATATTCTCGTCCCACAAATCCGCTTCGACCGCTGCTGGCTCCAGTTCTTCGCAGGCGGCGTTGTGCCAGCGCCAGCGCGCCAGCTCGCCCAGCGCTGCCGCCGCCTCCCCATTGATCATCATCTGAACATCGTGGAAGGGACGATAGGGGTCACCGTTCTGGTCAACCCGATGTTCGTTCGCGGGATCGTGTGCGGAGGTATCCCAGCGCCGCACCGTGAGATCGAGACCGCCACTAAAGGCGAGGCTGTTATCGATCACCACGATCTTCTGGTGATGCGAAGCGCCGAGCGGCACCCGGTCATCGAGGCAAAGGTCGATATTGGGAGGCGTGCCCCAGCGCAATGGCACAGCCGGTAGAAATTCACGCTCCGTCGCATAGATGACGGAATAATCCCAGAGCAGGAGCTTGATTTCGAGGCCGGGTTTTTCGCTGGCAAGTTTCGTCAGAAACTCCCCGAAGAGGGCGGGATAACCATCATCGGCATCGCCCTCCGGTCCGACGAAGCGGGTGCGGCTGTCGATATCCCAGCCGACGATGAGCACGGATTGCGTGGCGCGGAGCAAGGCTGCCCGCAGAACGGAAAAATACTCGGCGGCGTCGACCAGCATGCGCGCGCGGCGAGCTTTCTCGACGCGCCAGACATTGCGCGCCGGTTTGAAAATACGCCTGTCTTCAATATTTGCTGCCGCTTCCGCACCGGAAGCGTGCTGTACCGACATCTGAAACCCTGAAGCCAATGGGAGCCCTGAACATCACAACGCTTCAGGATAAAGAAAGTCTCATAATGTCGGCAATTTTTTACGCTCAGGGCACGCTACCGCTGACGATGGTACGGAAACCGAGATGCGTCGTCGCCAGATCCGCCTCCTGCGGCTGGCGAGCGCCCGGCCTGTAGCGTAGACAATAAGACGGCGCGCAGAGCCATGAGCCGCCCTTGATGACGCGCGAACCCGGTGCACCTTCATATGCATCGGCTGTCCACTCCCAGAGATTGCCGATCATGTCGTAGAGGCCGAGTGCATTGGGCTTGAAGCAGCGGACCGGAGCAATGCCAACGAAACCGTCATCCGCTTCATTAATGATCGGGAAGATGCCTTGCCATGTATTTGCCTCTCGCGGCTGAGCGCGTGAAGCAGGCGCATCCGGGTCCGCGGCGCGCGCGGCCCATTCCCACTGCGCCTCGCCTGGAAGCGCCCTGCCCTTCCAGGCGGCATAGGCCTGCGCATCTTCATAGGCGATGGCCGTCACCGGAAACTGCTCGCGATTTTCAATCGACGTGCCGGGACCGCCGGGGTGACGCCAGTTTGCGCCCGGCACATATCGCCACCATTGCGAAATGTCCCCCGTGCCACTGACGTCATTGGGCATGACGAAAACGACGGCGCCAGGCTTTTTCATGTAGTCGGGAAGACCGGGATGTGCGGTGGTGTCTATCGGGCGCTCGGCGACGGTGACATAGCCTGTCGCCTCGACGAAGGCGGCAAACTCGGCATTGGTCACTTCGGTGCGGTCCATCGAGAAGCCCTCGACGGTGACTTCGCGCAACGGCTTTTCTTCCGGGTAATAGGTGTCGCCCATGAGGAAGGTGCCGCCCGGCACCCAGACCATACCTGCATGCGGGTCGTCGGTATCCGCTACCGGCGGCAGGCAGCTTGAGCGTTCAACCTCCGCGAGGCGCGCGGCTTCCTTGCCGCCACGCATCCACAGGTTTGCCGCCGCCGTCCCGAGGACGACGACGGCAACCAGGACGCCACTTATGATCCAACGCGCCTTCACAGTCTCCGCCGCCTAGTTCGCCCAATAGATATATTCATCTTCCGGACCGCGCGGCGCACCCCCCAGCGGCCTGTCGATCATCATGGGCGCCTCGACGAGTGCCGGCCAGAGCGGCTTTGCCTGAGTGGCGTCTATCGCCTTCAGTGCGTCCATCATTTCGGCAAGCTTGGCCGGGTTTTCGTCAGCGAGGTTCTTCTGTTCGGCCGGGTCCTCCCCGAGATTGAAGAGCCAGGTTTTCTCCGGCCGCGCGGAAACCTGCAACTTCCAGTCGCCCTTGAGGAGTATCTTGTAGTCACCATCGCGGAAGAAGAGCGGGCGCTCGCCAAGACCGCCGCTCGAGTCCGCTTTCGCAAGTTTCACGAGGTCCATGCCATCATAAATGCGGTCCTGCGGCATGGTCGCACCGGCGGCTGCGGCGACCGTCGCGAAGATATCGACATGAGCGGCGCGGTGGTTCGCGACCTCACCGGCAGGCAACCGGCCCGCCCACTTCATGAAGAAGGGGACATGAATGCCGCCTTCAAAGAAGCTCGCCTTCCAGCCGCGATAGGGAGCGTTGATATCCGGCAGGCCGACATAGTTTGCGCCGCCATTGTCGCTGGTGAAGATCACGATGGTGTTTTCTTCGAGTCCCTGTGCCTTCAATTCGTCCAGCACCCGGCCCACGCCGCGATCCAGTGCCATGATCATCGCCGCATAGGTGCGCAATGTGTGGTCCTCAATCCCCGATAGCTTGTCGTAGTCCGACTTCAGCGCTTGCAGTGGCGTATGCACTGCATTGTAGGAGAGATACATAAAGAAGGGGCGATTGCGGTTTGCCCTGATCGCATTCACGGCTTCGTTGCTGAAATAGTCGGTCATATATTCCGACGGCTCGAAGCGGTCGCCGCCATTGAACTGAACGGCGAAAGGCAGGTTCGCCCAGAGAAACCTGTCGATGGGATCGAAATCCTGCACCGAGTTCACGACATCGGGGTGGTCTTTCGGCAGGAAGAGGGAGGCGCCCGGCATGAAGCCCAGGGCCTCATCGAAGCCGCGCTTTTCCGGGCGCGTCGTATCCGTGCCGCCGAGATGCCATTTGCCGAGCATGAGCGTGTGGTAGCCCAGCTCCTTCAGCATTTTCGGGATATAGATCTCGCTTTTCGGCACGCTCATCTGGTCCATCGGGGGCACGTCTTTCTCGCGATCCTCGAAATAGACCGCACCATTGCCCGCAAAGGTCGCAATGGTCTCTGCGAACTGGGGCGGCGCGGGCGTGAATTCAAAGCCGAAGCGCGTCGCGTAGCGGCCCGTCATGATGGCGGCACGTGACGGCGCGCAGGTAGCGTTGCCGGCATAGCCATTGGCGAAGACCACGCCGTCACGGGCGATGGAATCGATATTGGGTGTGGGAACCGCACCACCGGCCACGCCGCCACCACCGAAAGACAGATCGTTGAAGCCCAGATCATCGGCGAGGATCACGATGATGTTTGGCGGGCGCTGGTCTGCGGGGGCGGCAGGCTCCGCCGGCCCCTCTTCCCATGTCACTTCGCGGTTCGGCTGAACAGGGTCACGCAGCTCCTGCACGATGCCGGGAATGTAATACCAGTAGCGCTGAAACAACACGACGCCGACAACGCCGATGACGACGAGAACGGCGAGGACGCCCATACTGCTTTTTCCGATTTTCATAGCCCAGCTCCCCCAGTATTAATGCATAACATTAATACTCACCGGACAGCCAATAAGCAAGCGGGCCCTGATGGCCCCGCTCTCGTATTCCGTAACTCGAAACGCAGCCTTCGTGATGGGCGAACGGCCGGGCGGCAGCGACTTCGGCGCCTATGGCCAGCTGACGCAGCTTACGCATTTCGATCCGACGCCAACGGACGAAACATTGAAGCATGCGCCGCGCGTCTTTGCTTGGGTAGATCTGATGGAAGACCTTTCGGGCCTGCCGCCCACAGAGGCAGACTGGATGAGGCGAGATTCCATTCCTGACACCATACGCGCGTTGCTTGCGGAAGTCGGCTGCGTCTATGTGCCTGTCCTTCTCGCCAACGCGAAAGCGCTGATGGCAGCGAACAGGTCGAGACGAAAATCGATGGCAAGCCGTGGGTGCAGCAGCCCTTCCCCCATCAGGGAAAATGTCTCCAGTGGCTGCGCGAAAAACATGCCGCGCTGAGCAATGCGGACCGGAAAGCGGTGAACGATATCATCGCCGATACAGGCTACGAAAAACTGTTCGAGGACTGAACTTCGCAGCCGCGCTAGCGCTTCGCGCCTATCAAGGGCGCGGCCGTCGCCTCAACCACCCTCCTCGTCTGCGCGATGGAGAGGCGCTGCTCGGAGCGCAGACGGCGCCAGAAATCGAAGCTGAGAACCGCATCAAGCGCGTCTACAGCCACACGGTTCTTGCGGATTGCGGCGGGCAGAGCCGAGCGCATGATCTCACGGAGACCTTCATTCATCATGCGGCGTTCTTGCATCAGATATGGCGAACGGTGGGAGTGGATGTCTGCGGCGACACGGAACGGCATGATGCGCTCGAAAAGCTTTGTGCGCCGCGCGATCATTTCGGCGAGAATCTCATCGGTCGTACCG
>Ga0114898_1001735_pt1 | contig 12269 bp, 13 predicted proteins | sample Malvired_Geostar_FD_83496 | JGI IMG/M metagenome (GOLD analysis project Ga0114898, IMG submission 83496) | Marine viral communities from the Global Malaspina Expedition - Malaspina viral metaG DeepMed_Geostar | ecosystem: Environmental > Aquatic > Marine > Oceanic | place: Mediterranean Sea... | reverse complement strand
GCGTGTTTCCAGATGATGGTACCATGATTCGCGGTACTGATTTCACCTTCTCCGAGGAGTTTATTGACCTCAATAGTAATATCTTCGGTTTGGGAGTCAAGGACTTCTTGAACCTTCTCCATCAATTCCTCAGGGATATGAGAGAGTGGGGTATGGAAAGGTAAGTCTAAGTCCTGGGGTGGTGTAGGCTCTGGAGGTTCTTCGTCACTCTCTACGTTAGGTATATCATCTTGACTACCCTCTGGTGTAGGTTCTTTACCAGCTTCCTTTAGCTCTGAGTCATTTGAGCTACCAGGTTGAGCTTCTGGGTTACTATTAGCCTCAGACTTAGTATCACCCGAGTCTGGAGTATCCGAAGCCTTAGCCTTAGGCACTTGGGTCTTTACAGCCGGTTTACCACCCTCTAGCACCATCTCAGGCTCTTGAGACTTACCGCTAATCGTGTTGGCAATCTCATCTTGCCTAAAGAGTTCCCTTAGCTTCCCTGCTGTTTCCTGGTATAACTGTTTCCGTCGAGGAGGGTCAAGAGTTTCTTCCATCAGTGTTTTGGTTAATTCCATTACCGGGGTTAGCTGTTTCTGTACCGATGGTGAAAGGTCAACGGGTTCGAGATGCCCGTAGATGGCAATAGCTTTCCAGGCGTTGAATATATCACCCCAAGGAATAGTATCACTATCCACATCATAGGCCCGACGCGCCTTGTTGATGTATTGCCCTAGTATCGGATACTGCTTTCTACCACAGGTATCTGTGTAGATTTCCTCACCGATGGTAGATACTTGATTGGCAACGGATTGTCTTGCATCATGGATGATGGCATTAGCTGACCCTACCCTAGAGTGTAAGCCTTCGTGAGCGGCTAATCCAACCAGAACGTCGAAATCCTCCGGGCTGATTGGAGTCTTTTTGGTAGCGAATGTTGGGTCAATAACAATCTTATGGGCCGAGGCATCGTTATACGACTCATTGGAACAGGCATAGCTAACGTGCATTTCACCAGGGTCTACTACCCCGATAACCTTCCTCAATGCACGGATACTATTAGCCAACTCGATGGCCAGTACATCCGACTTGTTGATTCGCCACTGGTCCGATAGTGATGGCTTAGAGGACACCATACTTTTCCTCCTCTTGAGTTTGTCCACGTCCTGCTAGGTGTTCTGAGAATAACACGGATTCAAGTTTGTCCATGCCGGTGCCAACTACACCCTTGACCGCCATTGTTGGTGATAGCCCATGCTGTATGAGGATAGCGATGTTGACCAAATCCCTGGTGCTGAGGTAGACAGGTTCTTGCGTGTTGTTCCGAAGTCTATCGGCTAGGTCAAGCAAGATATCCACCTGGTTCTCGGTTAGCTTCGCCTTAAGCATTAGGACAGTTCGTTCCTGTGCTCGGGGTAGTGGGATTAAATCCAATTTAAGCTGGAAGCGATTGCGTAGTGCCTCATCGAGAGGTAGGGTACCGATAAACTCGAACCCTTCATTGAGGCTGGCAAAGAATGTAACACCGGGAGCCACCTTCAAGGTCTTTTGCAATTCATCTATCCAAATGGCCCTGTAGGTATCGTCGAGGACACTGAAGATGGCATTAAGAGCCTTATCATTCTCAGGTCGATTGATTTCCTGCAAGTGTACTACCGCGTTTGGTGTCGTGATGGCTTCGGTAAACAATCCGGGGACATAAGTAGTGGCACCATCTTTGAGGTCCATGCGACCGAAGATTTGGGATGCCTCAGCGAGGTTACCAATTTCCAGTGTAGCCAGAGGTCGATTTCTCGTGGCAGCATATTGTACTACCAACTCACTTTTGCCGATGCCTTGTTTTCCGGTAACCAGTATGTTGGTGTTTCGACCTGCCGCTGACATGGAATCTACAGCCTCTAGGAATGCCTTGTTGGACTCGCTGATGATATAAGGCTGTTTGACTGGAATCCCCAGTGAATGAGGCTGAGTAGTTGCGACAGGTTGAGAGGGTAGAGTCTCCACTGTTTCTGGAGCCTTAGGCACTTGAACACTGACCTCGAACCTAGACTTGGGTACTGAAATTCCACTGACCGTAAATCCGTCCATGATGGTTATCCTCCGTACTAATTTTCTTCCTATCTAATTATACATTCCAAGATATCGTCGTGTCAAGGTGTTTTCGTGGCGTTATTCGTCAATATTATGCCACTTTGTTACGAAATTCGTCAGATGCGACCTCCTTGGTTACGAATTAGTGCTATGCCGTTGAAGCTATAACACCTCCTGGCTAGGGACACTATTGACATTGTTAGCATCCCCAGCACAGGAACCGTTAAGCCTTAGGTGTAAAGGTTAACTCTATAGCCGTAGGGGCAGGTGACCCTACCAACGACTTGGCTATATAGAAACCGTCGATACCCTTAGCCTGCCCTTCCGGGACGACCTCGGCATAGACCTCCTTGTTCTTGGTTGACTTCTGCCAATAGATGGTAACGGTTGTAATGTCCATCAGTTTCCTCCTTTAGGTTTAATTCATAGCCGAGCAAATTGTGGTCTGGAATTGACCTTCGCCAGAACATATCTCACAGGGATAGACCCCACCATCAGGGTCAACATCAAACCCTGAGGGACTCCAACTGTGTTCACCTCCTCCGTTGCAACACGCGCAGGTTATAGTCCACTCTGTATTTCCAAAGCTAAGGTTTTGTGAGGATATATCACCCTTCACAGCACCCTCTATCTCTAGGCAAGGGTTATTATTGATATACTGTTGCTTAGGGTTTAACATCTGCCACCATTCCTTGTATCGTGTAGTGCCAATCATTGATGGATACCGCTAGGTCATCTAGCGACATATGGAAAGGGTAATTCTCGTTGAAGGCATCACCGTCGTGATTAGTTTCCCATTCCACGACCATCTCATAGACCACGGTAGCTAGTTGACCAACTAATGTTTCCATTTCAGGTATAGGCATCTGTTACCTCCATTCCAAAGTAAATGTGTCACCACATTCCGTACACATCCAGCCCCAATCGTTGCCTAGGCGTAGGTATAATAAAGCCGAAAACAGGGTCTTTCTTCCCTGGCAATTAGGGCACGGTGGGATATAGCCAATGGGTGTGAAGCTGCCACCTCCTTCTTCAAGTTCCAGGCTACCATTAGGTTGTATGGCGAAGTAAAACAAGGTTAGTTATCCTTATCGCCCACTGTGATATTATACATCCATAGGTCACTGAGTATTTCACCTACATCAGATACCAGAGGGGTTAACTCTGCCATGAATGGCTCTAGTATCTTGTTTCGCCGTAGTGCATCTAGGTAACGGTCATCACCACGCACCAGGGCCTTGGGGTCACGCTGTGTGGAGAAGATATAATTCCGTGACCTCATATTAGGTTCGTGCCAAACAGAGCGAAATGTGTGACCACCATCAAACTTACCTATCCCATGGATATGGTCGTAAACCTCCCTGATAAACTTTTTTCTTCCTTTACCACCGGTGAAATCTCTGTGGAAGATACACAGTGGACAGGCTATGCGTACCGTGGTAGCCATTACACCCCCCGACCTAGTTTAGGTCAAATAAAATCAAACTTATGGTAGGTAGTAGCAACTCCATCACCTTGTATTTAGGTTATTGTACCCGCTTGATAGTTACCCAACCAGCATGAACGCCCATGGTATAAATTGCACCAACTTCCAGGAGGTTGATTGACATCATTTCCTCGGGTGAGAATGACTCAGCGTTGGCCTCTAGGAAACTGTGAAGGGTCGAGATAACGAGGCTATGGTATATAGGATTCTCCTGAGGGTCAATATGCCAGAGGTGGAGAATCTTTGGTGCTGGGGTATACCCTTTCTTGAGGTAGAAATTCCGGTTAAGCCCAAATTGGCTCGGTGTGAATTGGCTCTTAAACCTCTCATTGATGGCATTGAGAAACTCGATTGCTTCTTCCCATCCCCCGGTGTTAGGTGCGGGTTCTTCTACTGGGCCCCATTCGTCAACGTCGATTGACCCATCAAACCAAGCTGGGGTACACTCTAAGTCGCCATCGACGATTCTGTACCAACTTCCGTACTGGTCTAAATACTGTGGTTCCATAGCTTATCTCTCCTCTCTCCAATTATCTTCGTTGTGGGTGTCAACAGTGACCAATTGGTACTCAGCCTTGATACCCGTGACCGCGCAGTAAGACTTCTCTGGCATAGGTATAGTCTCCACAGTACCGTCGATGTGTGTTACCAAACAGGTCGGTAATACCATGATATATTCACGACCACAGGCCATACATTGGACTAACATTATGCTCCCTCAACTTTTCGCCTCACAGCGTAATAATCGCCCTTGCGATAGCAATTCCCACATATGAGGTGAGTAGCCTCGCTGTATTGATTCGCTGACCATTGGACGGGTATATCTGCGTCAGAGTGACCACATAGACTTGCCAGCGGTAACTCATTGAAGATAATCTCCCCACCAAATGAAACACGAACCTCTGGTTTGGAACTCATTACCCCTCCCGCGGCTTAAATTTTATTTTTCTTAGCGCTAGTAATAACCCCCCCAAGAGAGAGGCTATTATTAACAGCCAAGCTCTAAGGACGCTGGTCGCTACTCCAACGCCCTAGAACATATGTGCTAAAGGTTTAGCTTGGGTCGATACGCTCCACTGTATGCCCAGCTGCTACCAAGGCGGTTTCTGCATTGTCTAGGAATATGGGTTTCGTTGGCCACTTTCGCTTGCCATCGACTTCAACATGAAGGGAATTCTTAGCGTCTTCCTCTGTCGCATAGGCTACACTGAAATCAAAAGCACTCATGATTTCGCCACCATCTACTCTGAATTGTTGCGTTTTGCGACTACCACCAGACACCTTGGTTGCGCTTTTCGTCGTTGCGACTCTAGCTTTTGGGTTCACTTGTATAGACCAAATGTCACTATTTTCGCCATCGCCTAGCGTTTTGGTTACGTAAACCGCCATCACGGGCTCCCCGATTAGACGTTCAAGGTCGGAGGCTTCGATTAACGTTGCGAATTCTTGACATAGGGTACTGGAAACTTCAATGCGCTCGCCTTCGTTGGCGGATATCGTCAATTCCCGGATTTTGGCGTTGACAATCGACAATTCGGCCGCTTGGACGTCGAATGACTCCTCACTCGTGGCTCGGGTTTGAATCTCCGCCCGAATTCTGGCGGCGTCGGAGATGGCTTGGGTCAGGTCAGCTTGAATGTTGGTTTCAGTAGTCAATTTAGATACTCCCTATCAAATTATTTTTGGTACGCCCGTTCTAGTTTTGGCATCTATCGCCTCCTTCGATTTATGCCGTCAAAGTACATCTAAATCTTAGCATACCAAGCGTGAGAATTCAAGTCATTTTCGGCCCAATCATGTATGTAATTCGACGTCTTTGAGCGTAGGTCATAGTGAATACGTCATATCTAGTGCTACACTTGTCGATATTCGTCGGCAACGATAAGGCAACACGATTTAAGCTCTCTCCTACGAAATGCTATTATCTCTTATACATTAACCCATGGTATTCGTAACATATGTGACGTATTGTGTGCATGGTAATCGTCGCATAATCTTTTAATCATTACGGAATTCGTCTATCGTTGAAGCTATGCCATTACGAATAGGCATCATATATTTATTTATTCCTACGAAATTCGTCGTAGAACAGATGTTCTAGAACCCACCTAGGTCTTTATCCGAACATTTGTGCTAATCGTCCACATACCACTACAGGCAAAATTCACCAAAACAGATTCACATGACATTATAACTGCAACACTTTTTCACCTTTACACACAGCACCACCTTATGCTACACTTGGCTTACGATGTTATGACGGAAACATTTACAGCGAGGTCTGGCTATGGTTACTGAAAGTGCAGTTGAGAAGTCGCTATATAATACCGCCGAAAAATCGCTGGAACTAGACCGGCGGCGGGATAGAGTCATAAAAAAGTGGCTTAGTGCCTTCTCTATAGACGAGATTGCCACATCAGAGTTGGTAACCCGCAAAATCATCATACAAGACCTCAACATCAAGAGGACTGAACTCCGTGAATTGCACGAAAATGATGTCCACGAGTTGGCTGCTGAACGCATAGAAGGACTAAGACTCCTACAAAGAGACGCCATCTACTACAACAATCTCTACCCCGATAAGGCTCCTGCCCTATTAACCGTAAGACTCAGAGCTGAGGAAACTATAGCCAAGATTCAAGGTGTACTCAACGAAAAGGTAGTCCATCTGGGCAAGATTGTTCACCAAGTCAAGCTATACGACTTTGAGGATAACTTCCCAAACGCTGTAGTCGAAGGCACATCTGTTGTAATCGCAGAACCTACAGTAGGAACCCCGCTGGAAGAAATCATCATCGAAGGAGCAACTCTTACAGCAAGTGGTATAGAGGTCGTTAAGGAGTAATAATGACCACTCCGATAGCTAAGTTCGACACCAGCAAAATACCAGCCCAGCGCCAGTTTATGGAGAGCACTACCAAAGAGCTGATGTTCAGCGGTGCTTTTGGGGCCAGTAAATCCCGAACCGGCTGTGAGAAGGCCCTATTCCTGTCTCTGAGGTATCCCGGAAACCGTGGTTTAATCCTCCGCCGTACTTATGCGAGTCTAAGGTACACCACGATGGACACATTCTTCCGCTATACAGCCCCTCAAAGCATAATCCCACATACATATAACCAAGAAAGCCACATCTGTACCCTTGAGAATGGCAGCGAAATCCTCTTCCTGGGCCTCGATGACCCTCTAAAAATAGGCAGTTTAGAGGTCGGTTGGATATTTGTAGATGAGGTTATTGAGCTAGACGAGGAAGATTACACGATGCTCCTAGGGCGATTGAGGCTTACCACAGTTCCATTCCGCCAAATGTTCATGGCCACGAACCCTGCATCGCCCCAACACTACCTTTACAAGAGGTTTTATCTAGACAATGACCCTGACCGGGAGGTAATAGAATCCAATACCCTAGATAATCCTTTCCTACCAGACGATTACAAAGCTACCTTGATGAAATTTACTGGGCGTTATAGAGACCGCTATGTATTCGGTAAGTGGATAGGCTTCGAAGGTCTGGTCTATGACCATATAGAGATTCCTGATTTGGTAATACCTCCATTCGACATACCTCCACATTGGCCTCGTTACCGAAGCATAGATTTTGGATATACCAACCCATTCGTGTGTCAGTGGTGGGCTTGTTGCCCCAAGGACGAAGAAATCGACGATATAAAAGGCTATTATCTCTACCGGGAGATATATTATTCCAAGAGGATAGTTGAAACCCATGCGGCAAGAATTAAAAGCTACCCTGAATTTGTATCCGACACCTTTGCAGACCATGATGCTGAGGATAGAGCCACGCTAGACGACAAAAGTGTTGATTCCACAATAGCAAATAAGGCTGTAGGGCCTGGAATCCAGACCACATATGAGCTTCTAGGCGATGGTAAAGTCCATATCTTTGATGACGCTTTAGTAGAGGTAGATGATGACCTACAAAGACAGTCAAAGCCTACCTCCACAGCAGAAGAATTTGGTAACTACCGCTGGAGCGATAAACGTAAAAACCAAAATGATAGGGAAACACCCCAAGATAAAGACAATCACGGTATGGATGCTATGAGATACTTTCTTCATACGCTGTTGTCAGAAGCACCGCCTGTCCCAGTGATGTATAAAACCAGAAATCAAACTCCTGCAACTCCAAAACGTGAATGGGGTAAATTCTTAACCACCAGAAATTGGAGAAGTCGCTAAATATGAGGATGCTATCTACAACCTCAATGCTAAATGTTGTTGGAGAACTCATTAAATGTTGATGGATAATAGACCACCTGACCCTCTAGAGGATGTACTTAGCCGATGGTGCAAACAATGCCAAAAATTAACAGCATTAAAAGAATGGCTACTATATGCTCCGTCAGATAAAAGTTGGTCCTGGGTCCATATAAGCTGTGGTATAGCTGAGTATATTCCGGAGAAGGTACAGTAATAATGGTAACAGAATTAAATGGAACCGCAAATACTACAAAAATTCCTTCACCACGAAAGCGTAAGCCTAGGGCTTCACAAACATCTACAGCAGTTCAGTTAAATACGGGCCTATCCATATGGCGTGGGCAAATGAATGAGGAGTATCTCTCCGAACTCAAGCCCTGGAGCCGTGCGGTTAAAGTCTACCAGGAAATGCAAGATGATGTAGTTATAGGCAGCTTATTTGAAGCCATAAAGACACCGTTACTAGCATCCCCCTTTGAGGTTATTGCTGCCAGTGACGATGAAGCCGATATGATGGCTAAAGCCTTCGTTGAAGAAAACCTATTCAAGATGCCTGACCTCGAATGGACATCTCATGTCGAGGAAATGCTTGAGTTTATGGATATGGGCTTTGCCATAAGCGAAAAAGTTGTAGAAAAAGGTACTGATGGCATGATGTACCTCACAGCATTGATACCAATTGGGCAAGAATCCCTTGATACATGGGGAGAAATCGACGAATTTGGGCGTGTAAAGAGCTTCAATCAGAGGGATAAGAACGGTAAGATTCTATCCGCACCGATGGATAAGTTGTTGCATTTCACCTTTCGGGGTCGAAAACGTAACCCCCAGGGTCGTGGAATCCTCCGTTCTCTCTACCGTCCGTGGTTTTTCAAGAAGAATCTAGAGACTATTGAGGCCATCGGAGCAGAACGTGACGTTGGTAATGCCCCAGTAGTTACTTTGAAAGAGGGTGTTAAGTACACCCAAACCGATTTGGACAATCTAGCCTCTGCACTAGAGGGCTTCCGCATGGACGAAGCCGTTTATGTGATTTTACCTGGTGGCGCAACACTAGAGGCCTACGGCGGTGGCAACAAAGTCTACAATGTTCGTGAGATGATACGAGATTGGCAGCATCTTATCCGCCAACGCTTCTTCGCTGACTTCATAAGCCTAGGGTCTGAGGCTGTAGGGACTCAAGCCCTTGCTGACGAAATGACCACATTCTTTGGCCTTGCTCTAAGGTCAATCCAAGAAAAGATGCTCTCTGTATGGAACCGGCAGCTAATTCCATGGATTTTCGAAGTCAACAATCTACATCCAGCTGAATATCCTCGCCTTGAGTGGCTCAGACCCCATGATATGAACCTACAAAGTCTGGCTCAGGCATATAATACCCTAATCGGTGCCAATATGCTTGACCCGAATGATACTGAACTCCGCAATCGGGTCCGCACTCAACTAGGATTAAAGCCTCTCGAAGGGCCTCTACAAATCCCGGAGACAGATGAAGGGTTAGAGGAAGAGGAAGCAATCCCCGAAGAAGAGGTTATGGAGGCTTCTGAGGATTTAGCTTTAAGTATCTTTGCTGAAGATGATATCCCACACTACCTAGTCCCTAATTTTGTGTCCCAGGTTCGGCACGAAATCAACGATTTAATCCATGAGATTCAGAACCCTGACCATGATGACCCTACCGCCTGGATTGCTGTTAGTCGCACCGCAGCACTTACCACCATAGACGGTTATCTAAATATGGGAGGACTACGTAACGCTCTAGAGCCTAAGCTACAGGATTTGGTACAGTTTCTCCAAACCGCTAAAACCGTGATTCTTCGGTATGAGGAACAATCTGATTATCAGTTTCAGCCTTATAAGAAACTTTGGGGAGGTCAAAAAGGAGGCTATTTAGATACTGGTCCTGGGCCTGTAATGGATGAGTTACGTCGTAGGTTCGATAGGATGCTTCAGAACGACGCTTACACACCTCAAACATTGTTGCGTGATGTAAACGCCTTTTGGGACCGGCTAATGCGTATGAATGTTGGTGTTGGTGAAGCTGATACTGAACTCCTACGTGTTGTGGAGCAGGTAAGGGATAACCTACAACGTAGAATCAATCTGGAGGAGGATTGTGATGAAATTCTTGAAGCATTTGAAGAAGATGATGGAACCTACACAATCTCTGAGTTTGCACAACCGGTAGCTGGGATAGCCCTAAAGCGTGAACAATCAGTACGAATGAACCCCGATAGAAGTACGCAATCCAAGGCTGGACGTAGCATATCTGAAAGCGAGAAGTTTGTTGCCGTATTCCGAGACGAGAAAGGTCGTGGCGTCGCTGTATTTATCAGAGCTAAAGACCAATCCGCTGCTATGGAAACTGCCAAGAAGATAGAATCTGGAATTAGTAGCAGACTCCCTGGCGGTAAACTAGCTAGACTCTTAGGTAGTGGTAATCAAGAATTATGGGTATCACCCGAGGAAATGGAATCTGCACGGCGACCTGAGCAAGAGCGGCAAAGTAAAGATGGTGTAGATAAAGATGATGGAGGTGGAACTCCTCGTCCTGGGGGTGGTGGGGGTATAACTGATACTCCAGAGCAAAAACCTTTAACTAAGACCGGGAAAGCCATCACAGTTGGTGCTGTAGCAGGTGCAGCCGCTAGTGTAGGTGGTAAACTGATTGCGGGTAGACTCAGAGGCTTTACAGCCCTTAAAGATGTTTTTGAGGAGAATACACAGAAATTTGGCATCTTTGACTTCCTTAGAGGCGTACCTAAAAGTGCTAGAGGAACGCAAGAAACCAAAGAAAATATCCATCGTTCCCCAGAAGGTGCAGCACGCCATCCAGATGTTAAGAAGCTAAAGTCCCGAATCGACGGCTTGATGCAGCAATACCGTACCAGAATCATAGACGCTGACAGAACCCTCGATGCTCTAATCAAAGCCAGAACCAAAGCTCGGCGAACAAGCGGTGGTTACAGAGGCGGTCCAAATGTCAGGATATTGCTCCTTAGCATGGTGGATGATGCTATAGCTGAGGTTACTGCCAGCAGCAACTTAGCTGAACAACAGTTTCAGGGTGGACCTGAAGACCTTCAATACGATATCCTCCACCAAGTAATGAAGCAAGCTACATGGCTCCTAGGCCGAGTCCCCGAGTGGGAAGATATGCAAGACCTCTATGCACTAGGTAAATTAAAACTCACTGATGTTGATTGGGAACTACTTAACATCTTGAAGCGGAGTAATATCTTTGAAGAGGATGCAGAGTATCACTTTCAAGGAGACCCTGAGGACTTAATTCAGGAAGCTAAGGATACTGTAAATATAATTAAAGGCTTCTTTGAGATAATAACGATGAATCGAAGGCTATTACGTGATGCTACCGATTATTCAGCGATGCATACTGCCGATTCGATTATAATTGCTAACCAAAGAAAAATTAGAGATGCTACAGGGCTTCTACACCATATGGTTAACTTTGCATCTAAACAGGGTTGGCAAGATACTGTTGGAACTCTAAAAGATATGATTGAGACTGTATCAGGTCCAATATGGGAATCGCAGGGGTAACTAACATAACTCTTGCAGTTAGTGTTTTACATAACTATATCACTTGTATATAAAGATTTATCTTTCCCCATTAGCAAAGTGTTACTTTTACATGACATAATAACTGAAGCAACTATTTAGCTTGACAACCTACCTATAATAGGGTTATATTAAGAGCTAGAGTTAAAAGCTCTGATATCTGAGGAAACTAGATGCCATTTGGTAAATATAAAGACTTTGCCGCTTGAGTGGCAGCAAATCGGGAGAAGGATTCTCCTGAAGGCTACTGCGCTGCTCTCCACAAGAAGATAAGTGGTAAATTCCCATCCGAGAACGAGGAAAATGTTGATACTGCCTTTGAAGGCAGCTCTATCGCTGGCATTGTTGCCTTTTTCCTGGACCAAGTATCTGTCGGGGCGATGGATAGAGAGGATGCCTATACAGCTCTTATAGAACTACAACGTAAGAGGTCATCTGACCCTGACATCGCATCTGCAATTAGAACCTTTGTAACGGCGTTGTGGCCTGCAAATGAGGCTGAGTTGCTGTTACAATCAACGGCGATGGTGCAATACGAGCAACAGGAGTTTCAAGGTCCAGAGGATGATGATGCTCGTAGGACTTTAGAGAATATACTTAGTATACCTTGGGATACGCCTGGAGACCTTTTAGATAGGTTAGCTAATCTACTTGAAGGCCAGCGCATTAAGCTTGCTGGGGATATGGATATACCACTAATACAAGAAATTAACAACATAATGGATGGTTTAGGGCGCCGTCTAGGCAATAAAGGTATTTACTATCCTCACAGTAGGTGGTCAGAGGATTCTATGACACAAGAATTTGATGCTATACTTCAAAACGTAGCTATCTTTACGCCAGGAACCCACATAGACAGTCTAGGTACTGAGAAAACCTTCTCAAGAGAGGACCTAGAACATATGGTTGATGCCTT
>Ga0114898_1001734_pt1 | contig 12270 bp, 12 predicted proteins | sample Malvired_Geostar_FD_83496 | JGI IMG/M metagenome (GOLD analysis project Ga0114898, IMG submission 83496) | Marine viral communities from the Global Malaspina Expedition - Malaspina viral metaG DeepMed_Geostar | ecosystem: Environmental > Aquatic > Marine > Oceanic | place: Mediterranean Sea... | reverse complement strand
TATCTGGATCGCTACGCCCCGCGCCGCCTCGGGCTGCACGAGCGGGGCGGTCTCTGGTTCTCGGAGCCTCTGGAGGTCGTGGGCCTGATCCTGACGGGTCGACGCTCGCCCGCGCCGCTCGTCTACGGCCACCTCGGCGCGGCCGCCTATACGATCAGGGCGATCTTCGGCCGCGAGACCCTGGAGCTGCGGGGCGCGGCCGGCGAGCGTTTCGGCGGAATCCTCGCCATCGAGGAGTACCCGGCGTCGACCCGGCCAGGCCTTTGGGACGCCCTGCTCAACGCCCGCTTCGGCTTCGTCATGTCGCAGTCCTTCGCCTTCCTGTCGAAGGCGGCGGCGCGCGCGGTGATGGAGCGCAAGCAGAACCAGATGGTGTCGGCCCGCGACAAGGCAGGCTCCCAGATCGCCGGCCTGTCTGACGCCCTGGATGATCTGGTCAGCAACCGGTTCGTGATGGGCGAACATCAGGCGTCCGTCCTGGTCCATGGCGACACCCCCGTCGCCTTGGCGGTCCATCTGTCGAAGGCGCGCGCCATTCTCGCCGACTCCGGCCTGGTGGTGGCACGCGAAGATCTGGGGCTGGAGGCGGCGTTCTGGTCGCAGTTTCCGGGGGTCTTCTCCCGCCGCACCCGACCGGCTGCGATCACCTCGCGCAACTTCGCGGCGCTGGCCCCCCTGCACGCCCACCCGGTCGGCCAGGCGGACGGCAATCACTGGGGTCCAGCGGTCGCCCTTTTGCGGACGACGGCCGGTTCGCCCTTCCACTTCAACTTCCACGTCGGCGACGTGGGCCACACCTTCATCTGCGGCCCGTCGGGGTCCGGCAAGACGGTCGTCCAGAACTTCATGCTGGCGCAGCTGGAGCGGTTCGGCGCCCAGCAGATCTTCATCGACAAGGATCGCGGCGCCGAAATCTTCGTGCGGGCCAGCGGCGGGACCTATCTCGCGCTTCGCAACGGCGAGCCGACGGGCTTCGCCCCCTTCAAGGCGCTCCCGCCGTCTCCGTCCAACCGGGCCTTCCTCGTTCGGTTGATCCGCACGCTGGTCGCCCGGCCCGACGAGACCCTGTCCGTCGCCCAGGCCCGGTCGATCGACGAAGGCGTGTCGGCGCTCGAGGCGCTGCCGCGCGAACGCCGCTCCATCGCCGCCATGCGCAGTCTACTTGGCCAGGCGGACGCTGGCGGCATCGGCGCCCGTCTGGAACGCTGGCAGAAGGGCGGCCCGCTCGGCTGGGTGCTCGACAACCACGAGGACGCGCTCAGCCTCGAAGCCCGGTTCGCTGGCTTCGACATGACCCACGTCCTGGACCACGACGAGGTTCGGACCCCGGCAATGCTCTACCTGTTCCACCGCATCACCGAGCGGGTCGACGGTCGGCGGCTGGTCCTGGACATCGACGAGTTCTGGAAGGTGCTGGGCGACGCCGCCTTCACCGATCTCGCCCAGGACGGGCTGAAGACCTGGCGCAAGCAGAACGCCTTCATGGTGTTTGGCACCCAGTCGCCGGCGGACGTCCTGCGCTCGCCGATCGCCCACGCCATCCTGGAACAGTGCGCGACCCAGATCTTCCTGCCGAACGCCCACGGTCAGGCGCGCGACTATGTCGACGGCTTCGGGCTGACGCAGGAGGAGTTCCGGCTCGTGCGCGAGGAGCTCACGCCGGAGTCCCACCGCTTCCTCGTCAAGCAGGGCCACGACAGCGTCGTCGTCGAACTGAACCTCGACGGCATGGATGACGCCCTGGCGATCCTGTCCGGCCGCGCCGGGACCGTCGGCTTACTGGACCGCATCCGCGCCGAGGTCGGCGACGACTACGCGCTCTGGCGCGCCCCCTTCCACGCCCAAAGGAGAACGTCATGACTCTTCGTCACCTCGCGTCGGGGGCCCTGGCCGGCGCCCTGCTGCTCGCCGGCCCCGCCGCCCAGGCCCAGCAGCTCGTCCACGATCCGCGAGCTCTCGGGCAGATGATCGAGGACGCCCGCACCAGCCTGCAGCAGCTCCAGGCCCTGCAGGCGCAGATCGAGGAGCAGCGGGCGCTCTTCGAGAGCCTCAACGACATCTCCGACGTCAATGGACTGGCTCAGGCGCTCGGCCTGCCCGAGGTTCGCAATCCCCTGCCCGACAGCCGGTCCCTGCGCGCCGCCGCCGAAGGCGATCTGTCGGCGCTGGGCGCCCTGGCCGAGCGGGCCGGCGCGATCCGGCGCGAGACGCGCCTTTTCACCCCGCCCGCGGGCGACCTGTCCCAGGCTGACGCCTACTACCGCGACAGCCTGGAGCGCGCCGGAGCCCGCACGGCCCGGGATCTGGCGATCGGCGAAGCCGTGGGCGAGGCGTCGGACCGTCGACTCGAGGGTCTGGAGACGCTGCGCCGCGCCCTGGACACCGCGCCGAGCGCGCGCGCCGTGATGGATCTTGAGGCCCGCCTGGCGGCCGAACAGGCTCTCATCCAGAACGAGCAACTGCGTCTTCAGGGACTCGCCGTCACCCAGGCGGCCGAGGCCCGGCTGGAGGAGCAGAGAAGCCGCGAGCGCGCCGAGGCGGCCCGGGCAGCCCGGCAGGCGACCTACGAGCGCGTGTTCCAGTGAGGCGCGGGCTTCTCTTGGGCATTGTCGCCCTCGCGGCCTGCTCCCCGCCGCCCCGCGACGCCAAGGCCTTCGCCGACGACCCGGACGCGGCTGTCCGCGCCCTCGCCGATTGCGACACCGGGACCCGCCGCCCCGACTGCGCAGCCGCGCGGGAAGGCCTGACGGAAGCCCGCCGGCGAGAGCGGATGGACGCCTACGCCCGGACATTCCGCGAGCCCTGACCATGTCGTTCCGCGTCTTCGAGCCGAGCTACGACTACATCGACGAGAGCCTCAATGTGTTCCTCGGCGACCGGCTGTCATCGGTGATCGCCCAGGTGGACGGGCCGCTGCGGGTCGCCCTGCTCCTCTATGTGGTTCTGTACGGCTTCGCCATCCTGCGCGGCGCCATCACCGAGCCGGTGAGGGATTTCGCCGTCCGCTCCATCAAGCTCGCCCTGCTCTATGCGCTGGCGACGACGACCGCCTACTCCACCTTCGTCACCGAGCCTCTGTTCACCGACCTGCCGAACGCCCTGACGCGGGCCGTCAGCGGTTCGGAGACGCCCAGCGTGGGCGCCGCGTTCGACCAGTTCTTCGCCTACGCCGCCTGGCTGGGCGAGGACATTTCGCGGGACGCCTCCGCCTTCAACCCGGCTCCCTACATCGTGGCGGCCGGCGTCTTCATCATCGGGGCGCTGGCCGCCGCCCTCGGCTTCGGGGTCGTGCTGGTGGCCAAGCTGGCCTTGGCGCTTCTCGTCACCCTTGGGCCGATCTTCATCGCCTGCGCGCTGTGGGACGCGACGCGACGCTATTTCTTCGGCTGGCTGAGCCAGGCGGTGAACTACCTCGTCCTGTTCGCCCTGATCATCGTCATCTTCCAGCTGGTCCTGTCGCTGGTGCGAGACCAGTGGGGCTCGATCCAGGGCGCCGACCCCATGATCGGCGGCCTGATCTTCATCGCCCTGTGCCTGCTGGGCGCGATCTTCTTCCTGCAGACTCCGGCGATCGCGGCGGGCATCGCCGGCGGCGCAAGCGCGGGCCTCGCCGACTTCGCCAACGCCGCCGCGCTCGGCTCGAGTTCGTCCGGACGCGCCCGGGGGCCGCAGGAGGCCAGCCGGCAGCCGCCCCGAGGCGGCGGAACCATCCGACCGAACGGAGCCTGACATGAGCCTTCGCCTGCTGCTGATCCTGAGCGCCCTGCTGGGCGGATGCGCCACCGGCCGCGCGGATGCGCCGCCGACGTGCGACGGGCGCGATCGCCGTCCCGCCAACCCCCACGGCTCGATCCTCGTCGCCTCGACGCCGGCGGCCCCGCCTGCATCCGCGGCTCAACCGAACCCATCTGAACCCTCCGCCGGGGGCTGCGCATGACCGGCGTCCCGTCCGACGAGCTGAAGCGCTATTTCAGAGAGGCGCGGCGGTGGGACCAGGATCGTCTGGCCGGCGCTTTGCGGTCTCGCGGTCTGGCCTGGACGGCGGCCGGCGTGGCGGCGGCCCTGGCGATCGCCGCGACGACGGCCGTGACCGTCTTGACCCCGCTGAAGACCAGCGAACCGTTCGTCATCCGCGTTGATCGAACAACCGGATCGGTCGACGTCGTGCGCGGCCTCTCCGCCGAGGATGGGCCGGCCCGCTACGATGAGGCGGTCAGCAAATACTTCCTGGGCCAGTATGTTCGGGCTCGCGAAGGGTATCTCGACCCGGCGGCCGAGGACGCTTTCCGTCAGGTCTCGATCCTGTCCGCCCCGGCGGAACAGCGTCGCTGGGCCGAACTCTACCGCGGCTCCAATCCCGAGAGCCCGCAGAACCTCTATGGGCGGGACGGCGAGGCCGTGGTGTCGATCCGCGCGATCGGCTTCATCAACGACAGCGTCGCCAACGTCCGGTTCCGCCGGACCGTTCGCCAGGCCCAGCAGGTCACCGAGAGCGACTGGATCGCCACGATCGCCTTCGCCTACACCCGCGCCCCGATGTCGGAGGCGGATCGGCTCCGCAACCCGCTCGGCTTCCAGGTGACGTCCTATCGCGCCGACCCGGAGGTCATCCGATGAGAACCCCGACACTCCTTCTGGCCACCGCTGTCTTGGCGACAGCGGGCCCGGCTCTGGCCCAATCGGACGGGAGCGACCGCATCCAGGAGCTCACCTACGCCCCGCATGGCGTCTATCAGGTCTCCGGCGCCTTTCGCACGGCGACCCAGATCATCTTCTCGCCCGAGGAGACGATCCGGCACGCCGCCATCGGCGACAGCGTGGCGTGGGAGGTCGCCGCGGAGGGCTCCGTCCTCTTCCTGAAGCCGCGCGAGCGACACCAGTCCACCAATCTGTTGGTCGTGACGGAGAGGGGCGGCGTCGCCCGCCATTACGTCTTCGAACTGCGGGCCCACGACCGGTCCGCCAGGGAGGCCGTCTACCAGATCCGGTTCCGGTACCCCGCCGACGAGCAGGCCCGGGCGGCCGCCGCCCTCGCGGCGTCGGCCGAGGCGGCGGAGGAACGGCTCGTCGGCCTTGAGCTTCAGGCGGGCGCCCTCGAGGGACGGCGCAACCTCGCCTATTCCGTCCAGGGGAATGCGGCGCTCCAGCCCAGCGAAGTCACCGATAACGGCCGGTTCACCGTGCTGCGCTTCCCCGGAGCCCAGCCGGTCCCCGCCGTTTTCGAAGTCGCCCACGACGGATCCGAGCGGCTCGTGCCCTATGACGTCCGCGGCGAATTCGTGGTGATCCACGGCGTGGTCGCCGGCCTGCGCCTGCGCCATGGCGGGTCGGTCCTCTGCATCTTCAACGACGCCTTCGATCCACGCGGGCGCGCCACCGGCACCGGGACGGCTTCACCGGCGGTGGATCGGACCGTGACCGGAGACCAGCCATGAGCGCCGAGACCCCGCCCCCGCCCGCAGAGACCCCGGAAACACCCACGGCCGTGCGGGATCGGGGTGTCTCCCCTGTCGCGGGCCGGCTCGGCGGCCGGCAAGGGCGGATGATCACGCTCGCCGCCCTCGCGGCGGGTTGCGGCGTCTTTCTGTTCGCCACCTGGGATCGCGGCGACGCCCGGACGCGCGATCGGGAGGCGGACGACCCGCCGCCGCGCCAACTGGCGCCGTTCGAGCCGGCGCGTCGACCCGAGCCGCCCCTGCTCGAGACCGCCGACACGGACCCCTTCGCGCCGACGCTCGTGGACGAGGGCGAGCAGGTGCCGGCGATCGAGCCGGGCTCGCGCGGCGGTTCGTCGTCCGGACCGACGCCGGCGGAGCAGCGGCGCGCTCTCGCCGAAAGCGCCCAGCGCGCGCCCGTGCTCGCCTACAGCCGCCCCGGCCGCCCCACGGATCGGGCCGCCGCCGTCGCTGAGCCCCTGCTCGCCCCGGATCGATCGGGCGACCCCGGCCATGAGCTCGACGCGCTGCGCCAAGTGAGCCCGATCGTCTCCGCGCGGGCGGGCCGCCTGCCGGACCGCAACCTCCTGATCACGGCCGGCTCGAGCTTGCCCTGCGTCCTGCAGACGGCGATGGACAGCTCCACCCCAGGCTATGTCAGCTGCCTGATTTCGCGGGATGTCTATTCCGACAACGGCGCGGTCGTCCTGCTGGAACGGGGAACGCGGGTGCTCGGCGAGTACCGCGGGGCGGTGGAGCCGGGCCGGGGCCGGCTGTTCGTGCTGTGGACCCGCGCGGTCACGCCCGCTGGCGTCGCGGTCGCCCTGGCCTCGCCCGCCGCGGACGCGCTCGGCCGCGCCGGCTTCGACGGCGCGGTCAACACCCGGTTCTGGGACCGGTTCGGCGCGGCCCTGCTGCTGTCGATCGTCGACGACGCCGCCTACGCCGCGGCCGGCGGCGGCCAGTCCCTGCAGTCGACCGGCCGCGTTCCGTCAGACGCCGCATCCGTCGCCCTCCAGGGCTCGATCGGCATCCGCCCTACCCTGCGCAAGGCCCAGGGGTCGGAGGTGTCGATCTTCGTGGCGCAGGACCTCGACTTCGCGGACGTCTATCGCCTGCGGCCGAGGTGATGCGCGACACCTCCGTCATCGACCATTACCTCGCCCCGCTCCGGCCCTTCCTGTCGTCGGCGTCGGTCACCGAGGTCGTGGTCAACCGGCCCAAAGAGGTCGGGGTGGAGCATCCGGACGGCTGGCGCTGGCATGAGGTGCCCGAGTTGACGGAAAGCTGGCTGCGCACCCTGGCGGTGGCGGCCGCCGCCTGCACGGGACAGGATGTCGACGCCGAGCGGCCCATCTGTTCGACCGTTCTCCCCGGCGACGCGCGCTGCCAGATCGTGCTGCCGCCGGTCGTCCCCGCCGGCGCCGTCTCCCTGACGATCCGGAAGCCGTCCGGAAAGCGCATGAGTCTCGAGGACTTCCGCGTCGCCGGTCTGTTCAATGCGGCCGAGACCGTGCGCGGCGGGGAGATCGACGAGACCGACGCCGCGCTGATCCAGTTGCGGGAAGCGGGAGACTGGGTGGGCTTCTTCCGGCTGGCGGTCGAAAGCCGTCGCAACATCCTGATCTCGGGCGCGACCGGGTCCGGCAAGACGACCTTCGCCAAGGGGTTGGTCGAGCTCATCCCCGATCACGAGCGGCTGCTGACCATCGAGGACACGCGCGAACTGATCCTGCCCCAGCGCAACGTCGTCCACCTGCTCTACTCCAAGGACGGCCAGGGTCTGGCCAGGGTCGGCCCCAAGGCGCTGCTGGAAAGCGCGCTGCGGATGCGCCCGGATCGGATCCTGCTGCAGGAGTTGCGCGACGGAACGGCCTTCTTCTTCCTGCGCACCGTCAACTCCGGCCATCCCGGATCAATCACCACCGTCCACGCCGATTCCGCCACCCTGGCCTTCGAGCAGCTGACCCTGCTGGTCCGCGAGTCCGAGGGCGGTCGCGATCTGCCGCGCGACGACATCCGCACCCTGCTGCACCTGATGGTCGATGTGGTGGTGCAGATGAAGAAGACGGACGGCCGGTTCCTCATGACGGAGGTCTGGCATGACCCGCTTCGCAAGCGCCGCGCCGGCGACTAGGGCCGGTCTGGTCGCCGTCGCCGTCCTCGCCGCCTCCGCCCTGTTCGCGGTCGGAGCCCTGACCATCGCCCTGATCGGCCTCGGGCGTTTCTCCACCGAGATCGAGCCGACCCGCGTTCCGGGCTGGTTCCTCTACTACCGTCATGACCCCGACGTCCGGCGCTGGCTGGCGATCGGCGCCGGTATGATGGGCCTCGTCCTGTTGATCCTTGCCACGGCCGCGGCCCTGGGCGTGCGCCGCCTGCTGCACGGCGCCGCCCGTTGGTCGACGGCGGGCGAACAACGCAGGCACGGCCTGCGGGCGAAGAGCGGACTGCTGCTGGGCGAGGCGGCAGGCGAACTCCTGATCAGCGACGGGCCGGAGCATGTGATGCTCTACGCCCCGACCCGGACCGGCAAGGGCGTCGGGGTGGTGATTCCCAATCTGCTGGCCTGGCCGGACTCGGTCGTGGTCCTGGACATCAAGCGGGAGAACTTCAGCGCCACCGCCGGTTTTCGCGCGGAGGCCGGCCAGACCGTCCATCTGTTCGACCCGCTTGCGTCCGACGGACGCACGGCGCGGTTCAATCCGCTCGACCACATCGACCGGACATCCCCGGTCGCAGTGCTGGACGAGCTGCAGCGCATCGCGGGCATGCTGTTCCCCGCTCATAGCCATGCGGACCCCTTCTGGTCGGAGGCGGCCCGCACGGGCTTCATCGGCGTCGGCGCCTACGTCGCCGCCACGCCGGAGTTGCCGTTCACCCTGGGCGAGATCTACCGCCAGCTGACCGAGGACGATCCGCGGGACCGCTTTCCCAAGCTAATGGAGCAGCGCCGCATGAATGGCGATCCCCTGCCCAGGGGGGCGGTGACCGCGCTGACCGACTTCTGCAGTTCCAGCGAGAACACCTTCGCCTCGATCCGTCAGTCGATCACCACCCGGATGGGCTTGTGGCTCAACCCCCTCGTGGACGCTGCGACCAGCGGCAGCGACTTCGACCTGCGAACGATCCGGAGCGGTCGTCTGTCGCTGTACCTGGCCGCCTCGCCCGAGAACATGGATCGGGTCGCCCCGCTGTATGCCTTACTGTTCCAGCAGCTGGTGGACCTGAACAGCCGCGCCCTGCCCGCCCCGGGCGATCGTCCGACCCTCGTGCTGCTGGACGAGTTCGCCCGGCTCGGCCGGGCCCCGGTGCTGGCGCACGCCTTCGCCTGGGTGGCCGGTTACGGCCTGCGCCTGCTGCCCGTGATTCAGAGCCCCTCCCAGCTGCGCGCCCTGTATGGCCCGGACCTGACCGAAGACATTCTCACCAACTGCGGCCTGGAGATCGTCTTCGCCCCCAAGGAGCTGAAGGTGGCCCAGGAGCTTAGCGAGCGGCTCGGCTACTACACTTATCGGGCGCGCAGCCGCAGCCGCCCGACCGGCCTCGGCCAGGGCCGGCGCAGCCTGACCGACTCCGACCAGAAGCGCGCCCTGATGCTTCCCCAGGAGCTGATGCAGCTCTCGGCCAAGGCGCTGATCGTCCTCAAGGCCGGATTGTCGCCCACCCGGGGACGCAAGCTCGTCTACTACCGGGACAAGCGCTTCACCGGCAGGCTCCGTCCGCCGCCTGAAACCGCCCGCGCGTCGACGGCGATCCAGCTGTCATTCGCCGCGCCGCCTACCCGGTCCCCGTCGATCGATGACACCGACATGAACTTCGACAGCATCGTGCGCCGCTTCGCCGCCGAGGGCCTGAGGCCGCCGCCGCCCGGCGCCGGTGAAGCCGAGGTGCAGGCCTGGCTCGACCGGGTCGTCGCCGCGCCAGCCGCGACGCCGCCAACTCTTGAGCGTCAACCATGACCCGCCCGCCTTCCGGAACAGCCCCGGTCAACCGGCTGGCGCCGCAGCCCGCCGCCTCTGCGGAGCGGCGCTCGCTCGACAAGGGCGACGTGCCCACCCAGCTGCTGGACCGCTATCTGATCGAGCGCGACCGGCAGGGTCGCCCCGAGCGCTACTATCGCGACCACAAGACCGCAGATCCCGCGTTCCGGGACCATGGTCGCGCCCTCTCCTCGCTCCACGCCTATCCGGACGCGGTCGTTTCCATGCTTCGGGTCGCGCAACACCGGAACTGGTCGCAGATCAAGGTGTCGGGAGACGAGGCCTTCCGCCGCGAGGTCTGGGTCCAGGGGCGGAGCCTCGGTCTGGAGGTCGCCGGCTACAAGCCCAGCGAACGGGACCGTCAGGCCGCCAACGAACCGGACCGCGCGGCCGGCCGGCGCACCGCGACAGAGCCCCGGAAGGAGCCCTCCCACGATGCCGTCAAGCGCCGCCTCGAAATGGCGGCCGTGGTGGTCCGCACCCTCATCGCCGACCCGGCCGCCCAGGCGCGCCTGATGGAACGAGCCTGGGCTCGAGTACGGCGGGAGAGGGAGAAGCCGCGCGCCCGCGATGCCGATGCAAACCGGCGAGCAGAGCGGCGGCGGGAGCGCTAGGATCGCCCGGCGAAAGACCGGAGAGCGCCGTGGCCGAACCCCTGATCGATGTCTGGGACGTCGAAACCTTCGACGCCGAAGTTCGACAGCTGCTGATGGAGAACGCCGAGCTGATGCGGGCCTATCATACGACGGCGCGCGAGAACCTCATCCAGCGAGAACTGTCGGATCGGACCGGCCCGTATCCGGACAACCCCTTCGCGGGCGACCACATCGACCTGGCCGAAACGCTGATGGCGGTCATGAACCGGCGGACGATCCGGGCTTGGCACTACACCCGGCTGACCAACGCCGAGGCGGATCGACTGCGTCAGGACGGCATCATTCTCCCGTCTTCGCAGTCCATTCGCTCCCGCCTGGACGCGCAGGTGGCTGCGGGGAGCTTTACCCCCGAGATCGCCGACGCCCTGCATGCCGCCAGTCCCTTCCAGCGGGGCCAAGCCGACATTCGTTCCGGCCGGTTCTGGATGGTCTCTCATCCCCGCGACATCCAGGACGGCGGAGTCGAACTGCTGCTTGGAAACTGGGGCGGCGAAGGCGTTTACTTCTGGCTCTCAGACCCCGAGCACCAAGCCCTCGTGGCCTCCATCGGACGCGCCCGCGTCCTTGAGATCGCGGCGCCTTTGTCGACAAGCCGGCACGCCTTCTCGGCCGCCGAAGCGGTCATGGCGGCCTTCTCCCGCTCCATCGGATGCGACCCGGAGGCCAAGGTGTTCGATCTCTATGTGGGCGAGCCTCTGCTGCCCGAGGCGGTGCTGGCGATCCATACCGAGGGAGACACCGCCTTCGAGCGCATCGGAAACGGCTACCCGGCCCGCTACATCGACGCGGATCGGGGCCGGTGGGACGCGATCGAGGCGCAGATCGCGCGCCGCCGGCGCTAGCGCGACCGGTCCTTGGCCGGCGTCGGCTTCTCCGGCCTCATCGCCAGCGCCCGGGCGAGGATCTCCCGTTGCGTCAGGACGGGCGGCTGGGTGCGGATGAACTGCTCCAGATCCTGCCCAAGCCGACGGTCGTCATCCGCCTTCGACGCTTGCAGCCGCAAGGCCTCGACCACCAGCGTGCGTCGGATGGCCGCCTGCCGCTGCCGCAGGCGCGTCTCCCAAGGCGGTTCGGCGGACGGTGGCCGTGCCGCCGAATCCAGCGCCCCCGCAAAGGTCTTCGGCATCAGTCCTTCACCGCGCTCGAAGCGCTCCCGCAGTTTCCGCACCGGCGTGCGTTCGGCCTTGCGCACGACGCCCCGGGCCCGACGCGGCGTCGCCTCGGCCTCCACGCCGCGGTCCCGAAGGGCGGCGGCGAAGGTCTCCCGCCAAAGCTGCAGGTCGGCCTTGCGGGGATTGAGCCGCTCGCCGTCTCGCCCGAGGGCGCGAACGGTGAGGTGAACATGCGGGTGCCGGTCATCGGTATGCAGGGCGAACACATAGGGGTGCCGGTCCGCGAACAGGTTGGCGGCGAAGGCGCGCGCCGCATCATGGACCCGTCCTTCATCAGTGCCGGCCGGCATGCTCAGAACGATCGACAGGGACACAGGCGCATCTCGTCGCTGCGGCGCCACCGACAGCTCGTCGCGCCAGTCTTCGGCCAACGTCCGGACCTCCGCGCGACCGCTCAGACGCTCGCCGTCCGGCCCCTCCAGGGACAGTTTCCCGTTGCGGGTGATGTAGTCCAGATGGCGCTGCAGGTGCCCCCCGTCCCGGGTCCGGCCGGTGATCTTGACCATCACCTCGGGCGCTCGCCGCACCATACGCTGGAGCCGGGCTCTGGCCGCGCCGGCCTCTCCGGCCGCCCCGACGCGAAGAACCGCCTGGGCGAGACGCGCCCGTCTCGTGCGGACGGGCGGACGCAGGGCCTCCTCGAAATCGGATGGAACGCGGAAGTCGTTCACACGTCGACCGACCAATAGGCGAGATTGCCCTGAAAGGCGTCCCGCACCCCGACCAGGTGCCCGCGGATTTCCTCCGAGAAGGCGGCCAGCTGGGCCACCTCCAGGTCCAGCACCGCGCCCTCCATCACCGCCGTGTTCAGGGCTCGGGCGATCTGGTTGACGTTGACCCCGATACGCCGGAGCTCGCGCTGCACCTCGATCAGCGCCAGGGCGTCACGACGGCTCAGCTGCGGCCGATGATGCAGCCGCGCCCGGATCAGGGCAACCGTCCACTGGGTCCGCGTCATGCCCACGCGCGCCGCCTCCGCCTCCAGGACAGTCAGGTCAGCGGGCGTCAGGCGAAGTCCGAGCTT